>Ga0272441_10001675_pt1 | contig 46729 bp, 51 predicted proteins | sample SSMProp6N_FD_193582 | JGI IMG/M metagenome (GOLD analysis project Ga0272441, IMG submission 193582) | Marine sediment archaeal communities from Little Sippewissett salt marsh, Falmouth, MA, United States - SSM-Prop-6N | ecosystem: Environmental > Aquatic > Marine > Wetlands > Sediment ... | reverse complement strand
AAGTTTTCTTGCGGGAAATATTTTATTGGGTATTGCCCCCTGTACAGCAATGGTCTTAGTCTGGGGTTTTTTGGCAAAAGGGAATGACGGACACACGCTAGTTATGGTAGCCATAAATTCTCTAACCATGCTTTTTCTTTATGGACCGCTTGGTGGATTCTTGCTCGGAGTCGGGAAATTACCAGTTCCCTGGCAGGCACTTCTACTTTCCATAAGTATTTACGTTGCCTTACCACTAGTAGCAGGTTATTTTTCCAGAAAATGGATCATTCAATCGAAAGGGGAAAAATGGTTTAAAGAAAATTTTTTACACCTTCTTACTCCCATATCAATTATTGCCCTTTTATTTACACTGATCTTACTTTTTTCCTTTAAAGGCGAAATTATTTTAACCAAACCTCTCACCATACTGTGGATAGCTATTCCACTTTTTGTCCAAACGAACCTTATCTTTTTTCTTACTTATGGATTGGCAAAAATATTGAAGCTTAATTATGAAGACGCTGCACCTTCAGCGCTTATTGGAGCAAGCAATCATTTTGAGGTAGCTATTGCTACCGCTGTAATGGTCTTTGGCTTATCTTCCGGTGCTGCTTTGGCAACAGTTGTAGGAGTTTTGATTGAAGTACCGTTAATGTTGATGCTCGTTTCAGTCTGTAAAAGAACGCGAAATATGTTTTATAATTAAAGAAAAAACATAGAAGAGACCTTTTTCCCCATCATAAAAGTAAAGGAGCGGATGAGGGGAGGCGAATGTTATAAATATTAAAACTATCAGACAAATGGTTGGATATGGATAAAAAAAGAGACATTTAAAAAGATAGAATAGAAATTGTTTTTAAGGATAAATATTACTAATATAAAAATTGCAAAGAAGTGAGTAGATATAAAATTCAATAAATATTAAATCTTTAAAGGAAATAATAATATTTAATACAGGAGGTATATTTTTAATGAAGAAAAAAAACAATAATAAAATATTAATTCTTACATGCCTATTACTATTTTTACCTTTGCTAGCAGGTTGTTTTATTGCTCCCGCTACTGACCAGTCTTCGGCTTTAAAATCTATTAGTGTGCTTCCCGCTAGCATGACAATAAAAAAAGGTCAATCACAGACCATTGATTCTATTACTGCTTATTATGATAATGCACTTCCCGCTATTATTGAACTTGATGCTTGTACTTATCAATCAAACGTATCCAATGTTACAGTCAATAATGGTATAATTAACGTATCGTCAATATGTGCGGCTACTTCGGCAGTTATAGATGTAAATTACACAGAGAACGGTGTAACTAAAAACGATACTGTGGATGTTGTTATTACTTGTGGTTGTGGAGGATAATAATAGTTCTGGTAGGTTACAAGAGTAAACAACTATTGGGCAGTGAAGATTAATATGTGCTCCCCTTTAACAAAGAACCATTTTATAGAATATAGTTTTTTAGGATCCCTATTATGATGAATAATTAACTAATTAATTTAATATTTTCTATTGCAATTTCCCCCTTAAAAGTTCTGAACTTGTCGAATAGGGGGAGTCTGACAATTTTAAGCCATTTGGAACTCGCTGAAGGGCTTTTTCTCTTGAAGAAATAAGGACTTTATTTTATAAACATGTTATAGTAAATAAGGAGGAGTTTTCAAGCAAAAAGCAGGGTAGGCACGTTATCTATTTTAAGGTCTGGCTTTGTTTACATGACTTAAATGAGTGAATATAATTAACATAAAATAAGTAATAAGGTACAAATTATGAGCAATACTTCTAGTTGGTATTCAAGACTAAGAAAACCTTCCTGGTCACCGCCAGCCTGGCTTTTTGGTCCGGTTTGGGCGTTCCTGTATATTATCATCATCATGACTTTTGGTACAGTGTTTTATAAAGCTTTCACCGGTCAATGGTCCTTGCTGATAACCTTACCGTTTGTTCTTAATCTCATTTTTAATTTTACCTTTACTCCCTTGCAGTTTGGCTTACAAAACAATCTTCTTGCCGCGATTGATATTGTATTGATTTTAGGAACGCTTATTTGGGCTTTGGTTTCGGTCTGGTCTTATGCTCATTGGATTGTATATATCAATATTCCTTATCTTCTTTGGGTCTCCTTTGCCACCACATTGCAATTAACCATCACCTATTTGAATTGGAAATAACTTATTGTAAGAGTGTGGAATACATATAAAACAGAGGACAGCGGTTCTTTATTCCATATGAGTTCCTTAATAAACTAAAAATTCTATTTATCAATTAAAAGAAAAAGGGGATAGAATAGTAAAAAATCAATAAATCAGGGCAAAGTATATTTTTTATCAATTTAAATTAGTTAGCAGCAGTAACAGGGGATGTCCCTTGTTTGTGACCTGTTTGCTGTTTGAAAAAAGTTTTAAATTGCAAATATCCAAAAAACACCTTAAAAGAATTCCTGTTACATGATATAATTAAAAAAATTTAGACTGATTAATGGGATAGAAAAGGGGAAAATGTCGATGATTACCCAATATTTCATTGTGATCTCTATTTTAATTGTAACTGTCATTTTGTTTATCCTGGATGTTATCCGCATTGATTTGGTTGCCATTTTATGTATGCTATTTCTGGGTTGGTCGGGAGTTTTAGAACCTCTTGAAGCTATTTCAGGATTTTCCAGCAATGCAGTCATTGCCATGATGGCTGTTATGGTGATGGGTTATGGGATTTCTCAAACCGGTATCATGGAACGATTTTCTAACAGAATTTTAAAGTTGGCCTCTCATAGTGAAGCAAAATTAATCTCACTGGTCTCACTTTCAGTCGGATTGATATCTGCTTTTATGCAAAATGTCGGAGCTGCTGCTCTTTTTCTTCCGGTAATATTGACGATAGCCAGGAAAAAAAATTACTCTCCATCTATGCTAATAATGCCGATGGGCTTTGCAGCTATTTTAGGTGGAACTTTAACCATGGTTGCTTCAGGCCCACTTATTATTTTGAATGATTTACTAAAAGATTCAAGTTTACAGCCTTTTGGTTTATTCCACGTTACTCCCATCGGACTTATACTACTACTAACTGGTATTTTATACTTTCTATTTTTTGGAAAATATATCTTGCCTGGGGAGATTAAAGAAAAGAATCTTTCTGAGCAAAAATTAGTCATCGATACCTGGCATCTATATTACCAGGTTTATCATTATTTCATTCCCCAAGAGAGCTCCCTGGTAGGTAAGACGCCCGAGAATGTCCGTATCTGGAATCAATACGAACTCCATATTTTAGCTTTATCCAAAGAAAAAGAGATTGTATATGCACCCTGGAGGGAAACTTCTTTTAAAGCAGGTCAGGAATTGGCCTTGACGGGGAAGAAAGAAAATATTCAAAAATTTGCTCAGGACTACGGGCTTCATATAAGAGAAAGATTGAAAAATATTCAGGATTATGAAAGACCGGAAAAAGCAGGTTTCACTGAGGTAGTCATACCCCCTCGGTCTGATTTTGTTGGTAAAAGTATTCGTCAATTGGCTATTCGAAAAAATTTCAATATCGAACCTATCATGCTTTTTAGCCAGGGTAGAGAAGTGAAGGGTGATTTTTCAGATAGAAAGATGATGATGGGAGATATTTTGATTTTCCATGGAATGTGGAAAAATATTAAACATTTAAAAGAATCAAATCAAGTGGTTGTCATTACTTCAATTAAAAAAGAAAAAGAAGAGAAAAAAAAATCCTGGGAGGCGTTAGCTTGTTTTTTAGGCGGAATTAGTCTGGCCATAGCCGGATTTCCTCTCTCCATTTCCCTTTTTTCCGGTGCAGTTGCTATGGTGCTGGTCGGTGTTTTAAAAATTGAAGATTTTTATTCAGCAATAGAATGGAAAGTAGTTTTTTTAGTTGCCGGGTTGATTCCTCTGGGCATTGCCATGCAGAAGACCGGAACAGCTGCTTTTCTGGCTGAAAAAACGATGATAGTAGTACAGGGAAATCATCCGCTTTTAGTCCTTTTTTCCATTGCTGTCCTATCTACTTTATTTTCTTTATTTATGTCCAATGTGGCTTCAACAATTGTTCTGGTCCCCTTAATCATTAACCTGGCAGAGATGGTGCAGCTTGACCCCAGACCACTGGTTTTAATGGTAGCGGTTTGTTCTGCCAATTCCTTTGTTTTGCCCACTCACCAGGTCAATGCTATGTTGATGACCGCAGGGGGTTATCAAAATAAAGATTATTTAAGAGCCGGAGGAATGATGACATTGCTTTTCTTGCTAGTTGTAACCATTGTTTTTTACTTATTTTATTTTTAACGGAGGAATTATTTTATGTATATCGAACAATTTTATGTACCAAAAATTGCCCATAGCTCTTATCTTTTAGGAGGAAAAGAAAATTGTGCTATTGTTGACCCTCGACGTGATGTTGATATCTATATTGAGACAGCAAAAAGAATGGGTTTCAAAATTACCCATATTCTGGAAACTCATCTGCATGCTGATTTCGTTTCGGGACACCTGGAATTGGCAGAAAAAACCGGGGCAAAGATTTATGCACCTGCTTCGGCAGATTGTCTATTTGAACATCAACCCTTAAAAGAAGGAGATGAATTCAAGATTGATGATGTGGCTATTCGGGTAATTGAAACATCGGGACATACACCGGAACATCTTTCTTATATTGTAGTGGATGAATCAAGGGGAAAGGAACCTGTGGTCGTTTTTTGTGGTGATACCCTGTTTGTAGGCGATGTAGGCAGACCAGACCTTTTTCCCGGAAAAGCAAAGGAATTGGCTTCCCAATTATTTAACAGTCTTAAAAAGTTAAGAAGGTTACCGGATTTTTGTGAAGTGCTACCGGCACACGGAGCAGGGTCACTCTGTGGAAGGGCAATGGGAGCTAAACGAAGAAGCACCATCGGATATGAGAAGAAATACAATAAGGCACTGCAGTTAGTATCAGAAGAAGATTTTATTGATTCTTTGACCAATGAAATGCCTCCGGTACCAGACCATTTCAGCCGTTGTAGTGATATTAATCGTAGAGGTCCTGAATTGGTTTGTAACCTTAAAAAAATGAAACCTTTTAAACCTTTGAAATTCGGTGAGTTAGCTAAAACAGAGGATTATTTAATACTCGATTGCCGTCCCTATGATGCATTTGGAGGTCAGCATATTGTAGATTCGTATGCCATTGACTTTGATGGTAATTTTCCAACTTTTTCCGGATGGGTCATACCTCCGGAAAAAAAGATTATTTTGGTAACACCTCTTCACGTTGAACCAGAGGAAGTAGCAATATGGTTAAGGAGAGTTGGCATAGATAATAGTGTTGGATTTATAGAAGGAGGTATGATTGAGTGGGTGAAAGAAGGTCTCCCCGCTCAACATATTTGTCAGATTTCTGCCCCGGAATTGGAACTTATTCAAAAAGGTGATGACATTCATATTCTGGATGTTCGTGCTTTGTCTGAATTTGAAGAGAAACATATTGAAGGAGCAATAAATATTCCTGCACCTGATATCAGGGAAAGATATAAAGAGCTTGATAAAGAAAAAAAATATCATGTTATTTGCAGTACCGGTCATCGTTCGAGTTTGGCCATATCAATATTAAGGCAAAAAGGATTTTACCATCTGGATAATGTAGCCGGCGGAATGACCGGCATGGAGAAGTTGAAATAGATTCAGTTGAGGATATAAAAATTGAGAGTGTAGTTTTCCTCTATCAGAAAAAACTTCAGCAGAAATAATCATGTTGAAAAGGAGAGAATCAAAATGATATTTCTTACATTAAAACTATGGTCACCCTATTGGGTGGGGATAGGAATTGGAGTTCTAAGCTGGTTTACTTTTTTGCTTTCCGATAAACCAATCGGCTGTTCAACCGCTTTTGCACGTACCAGTGGCATGCTTGAACAAGTATTGACCGGAAAATCTGTCATCAAGCAGGCCTATTACCAGAAATTTCCTGCCAAAATTGACTGGGAATGGATGTTTGTTTTTGGAATTATTATCGGTTCATTTTTTTCTGCTTTATTTTCCGGGGAATTCCGGTTAAATTGGCTTCCTGACTTATGGATGGCCAGGTTCGGCATGGAAGTTTTTCCTCGAATACTTACTGCTTTCCTGGGCGGTATTCTTTTGGGGATAGGAGCAAGATGGGCCGGTGGTTGCACCAGTGGTCATGGCATTAGCGGTACATTACAACTTGCGATAAGTAGTTGGATTGCTGCTATTTTATTTTTTATTAGTGGTATATTAACTGCTCACTTGATTTATTAAGTAAGGATGGGAGCTTGAAAATGTTAAAAAAATTACATTCAAAAAAACAAACTCAACTCATTCTTGGTTTATTCATGGGAATTATTTTTGGCTTTTTGTTGCAAAAGGGCGGAGCAGGAAAATATGATGTTATTCTGGGACAATTGCTTCTAACAGATTTCACCGTCATTAAGATTATGCTTTCTGCAGTGGTTACCGGAATGATTGGTATTTATGTTCTTAAAGCATTAGGACTAGTTCAACTTCATCCCAAACCGGGTTCCATAGGCATGACCGTGGTTGGAGGGTTGATATTTGGTATGGGTTTTGCTGTGCTTGGCTATTGTCCAGGAACCATATCTGCGGCAATTGGCCAGGGTAATCTGGATGCATTATTGGGAGGTTTACTCGGGATTGTAGTAGGCTCTGGAATTTTTGCTCACCTTTATCCTGGCTTACAGGGCTTTTTAAAAAAGGGATGGTTTGGTGACATAACATTTCCTGAATACTTTAAATTGAATCCCTGGGTGGTGGTTTTACCACTTTGTTTAGTGATAATTTTATTTTTTTACTGGATTGAATCGCTGGGTTTATAAACGAAGACAAACAAAGAGATAGGATTGTATTAGCTCAATAATTAAGTAACTTATTCGGTATGATTAAACAACCAAATCATCCACAAGAGAAACTAATGACTGAATCCCAACCTCTTCAATTAGTGATCTAGAATGATTTCTTCATTATAAGAAAGAAGAAAAAACAGAACGAATGAAGGGACTAATTAGGAGATGAAAGTATGGATGTGATTAATTCTATTTTTTATAGGGAATTACAGTAAAATGAAATCGATTAATAGAATTTATAAATTAGAACATGAATCCAATATGGTGAGGAACGGGAAAGCTGGTGAAGCATGGAAGAAGAAAATAAGATATTTTGTAAAGATCGTAAAGAATGGCGCACATGGTTAAAGGAAAATTACTTTTTACTAAAAGTTATATGGTTGATTTATTACAAGAAGCATACCGGAAAATTATCGGTTTCATACAATGACGCCGTGGAGGAAGCTATTTGCTTTGGATGGATCGACGGTCAGATAAAACGGATTGATGATGAAAAATATATGCAACGCTTTACTCCCAGGCAGGCAAAAAGCCAGTGGTCTTTAAATAATATAAAAAGAGCCCGTAGAATGATAGAACAGGGCCTTATGATACAAGAAGGTCTTGACATATTCAGAAATGGTATCAAAGATAAAAGTAAATAATATAAGTTCGGATTGATTTTGTTCTGGTCATCTGAGTAGTTTTACCGGTTCAATGATATAATATGAGTTATATTTCTAATACAATTCAATACATCCTGATATTCACATGAGTTTATCAGCAGCGTGATAAAAGAATCTCCTATTTCAATATTTTTTTAATTCTTTTTGTCTAAAACCTTCCCGTTTAGGGAATAGATAAATAGAAGGTTTTTTTAAAATAAATCATAGATGATGTTTTAAAGCATGACAAAGGCAAACTACCCGAAAGGGTAGGACGCAAAGTAATGGGTCTAATCCCCGGTCTCACTGGGTGATGACTGCCATACTACCTGTTTTTTTATTTTGTCTTTTATCCATTTTGTCTCCATTAAAATAGGGGGACTTGTTCTTCATTATATAAAGAATCAAGAATAAAACCCTAGAAAAACAAGTAGTTAAATTGTTGATGAAATTTACTCCTGCATGTCTGAATGGAATAAAACAAAAACACTTCAATCATCTAAACATTCATTAAACAAGTTGAATCAGTTTACATCCCAGAAAGACAATTAGCCGAATTAATCAATTTGCTTTTAACATGTTTTATATAGTTTGTACAAAGTACCATGGTAGTATTTTAAAAATTTAGATACTTTTCGTAAAAACATAGGAATGATAGGTTTTTTTAATCGGATGATTGATGCTTGAGGTATTTTAAATTTTATGTCAATAGACATTGATTTTTGATTGATTTGATTTCGACTAAATGAGAGAGGATATTTTTATGAGTAAAACGATAATAATAATTATATGTAGTATTATCATTACATCAATGGGAATTTCTGCAATGGCTCAAGATGAATTTATTTGGGAAGGTACAATCAATGTTTCTCAAATAGAAGTCGGTGCTCATCCTAAAGTTGGAGAACGAGTGACTCATTGGGATATCGAGGTGAAATGGAAGGAAACTGACCACGTTGATGTTCAGGATGTTGATGGAAAGCTTGTAGGACAATTTGTACATTTGCAGGATGTTGGTTCCAGATGGTCGGGAGTACAAAGCGGTGCCTTTACCACTGAGGGTATCGATACATTAGCTGAAGAAAACTATTCAGGAGAAGAAAATGGATATGGTGATGCTATTTATATGGGATGGATTTATTATAGTTTTTCAAAAGATGATCCATTGGCAAATATCATTCCAAATGGAACCTATTTTTTTCTAAGAAATACCAGTAGCGATTTATCTTTTACCACAACATGTAAGCATATTTTTTGTGATTCCCAGGGATGCAACACAACCCTGATTACTTCTGTGGCTATGGCGGGATTTTTTGTCGGTAAGATGTTTACCGGTCCTTACGAAACAAAAAATCCGGTACAGGTTGAGGAAATAGGTTCAGATTTTATTTCATATGATATGCTGGCATTCGATACCCAAATACGGACCATTTCGAATGAAAAAATGAGCGGGCATTATGATAACTCTATTCACATGAAAAGCCCCGGTGGACTTGATTACATCAGGAATATCTGCACCTGGAATATTAAAAGGCATCTTGATGTCAAACCGGTTATTCACGAAACAGATAAAAACTGGCTTCCGATGGGTGCAAAAGAAGAGAATACTATTTCAATCACCGCAGAAATTGAAGAAGATGAAAATTTGACAGGTAAATGGGAGTTTACACTTTATAAAGTAAGCAACGAAAAAGGTTATTGTATGAATTCTGGGGAGGGAGAAGAATATGACCTTGAGTTCGTAGATAAGCAGGAAGGATTTATCGAAACTAAAGATGGAATAAATGATGGTGAATGGATTATAGAAACAACCGAGGATTTGAATAAAGTTTCTGTTACTGTACATTCGCATGATTATGGTGCATGGGGAAAATTAAAAGCCAGAGTGAATATAGATGGCACATGGCATGAATGCAAAGCTGAAAATGGCGATGATTATATTACCATTCCCTATGATACTGACGAAGACCGAATTGCTGACAGCTGGGAAGACCGGCATAATGTCTATGACATGGATGAGACTTGGGATGAAGACCCTGAACCTTCAGGTCAAAACAGCAATGGTGACGGTATTTCCCTTTACGAGGAATATCGGGGATTTGAAGATGTAAATTATCAATACGAACGACTTAATCCACAGCTGAAAGAACTTTTTATAAGAGATGAAAATGGTTTGGTTGAGCTATCCGGTTTCGAGGCTGTATCCGGTCTGCGGGTTTTTTATATCAGTGAGGATCAATGGACAGGTGCAGACGAATGGAGTGATTCTTTTTATAAGTTGAATGTTGATTCGGAAAAACGGATAGTTAATTTCAATTCTTCCGGTTTTGGTCATAGTGTAGATCAGCATGCGCTGCATGTTGTCATGAAAGTAAAAGGGGAGAAAATATTAAAAGGAGATGACACCTATGGGTGCGTTTTTTCAACCCTGGATTGTAAATCACCGGGCTCTACAAAATATGTCGCTGTTTTTATTGATGAAATTGAACAAGAATGTAGATTAACCGCGGAAACAGAAATGGACGCAGACGACACATTTACCTTGAAAGATGAAGAGATTGAAGCCATGGTCAAACAACTTATAATAGTCACTACGCTGCATGAGATGGGTCATGGTGTGGGAGTTGAGCATCACGCTCCGCACCCCTACGGAGGAGACAAGAGGTGTGTCATGCGTTATTTCAGCCTTGAAGAATTTATCCTAGGATTTGAACCCTGGCCATCGATCTATTGTCAACAATCAGACAGTCATAACGGTACTGCTTCCGGTCGAAGTTGTTGGAGCCAGATTCAGGTGAAGGACGAGTAAATCAATATGAAAGAGGAATTCGAAGTTTGAGACCCATTTCCTGTTTTACTCGACTACTAAATCAGGTTCGTCTCTGGGATTACAACTTTTTTTTTCTCTTTTAATGGAAGCACTAATACTATTTTTTATAATAAAGTTAAAGCGAGCATAGAAGTTCAATAAATGGAGTATTTACCCTAATTAAAGAAGATAGTTTCAGGTCTTACAATACAACAGAAATTTACAATATTTTAAAAATGATTAAACCTTCAATTCTATTAATCTAAAAAATGCTCCAACCTCCAAACAGATTCCTTGAGAGGTCGGCGGGTATTGGGAAATTCTTCGTTTTTAAAATCATCATCCAAGTCTTCTTTGTTGCCCATTTTACCGATAGCGATAACGGCAATGATTTCATAATCTTCACTGATGTTAAGTGTTTCCCGGGTCAGTTTCCTATTAAATCCTGCCATACCGTGAGTGATAAGACCTCTCTTTTGAGCTTCCAGGCTTAAATATCCCCAGGCGGTGCCGGTATCAAACTGGTGCCAGCGATTTTCCTTGCCGTTGTAGGCAAAGTAACGGTGAGCCAAAATTAGAATTAAGACCGGGGCATATTTAGCCCAACGTTGGTTTTTTTCGGTCAATAATGAACACATCAAATTTACTTCTTTTTCTTTTGACGCAACTAAAAATCGCCAGGGCTGTTCATTAAAGCATGAAGGAGCATAGCTTGCGGATTCCAGAGTGGCTTTCAGGTCTTCTTCAGAAATTTTTTCAGAGCTAAAAGCATGGGGAGACCATCTTTCTTTTATTTCCTGCATAATATTATGGATAAATTGACGTTTCATATTCCTTCTCCTTAACTGTTTATTGTGTAAAATAAAAGTCAAAAAAACTAATCAGCGTACAAAAAATCCAATCATGTATTTATAATTTTTTAATCACATAGAAAATAATCACAATTATTTTAAGGGATATTTTTTTTCAAAATAATTATGGGATATCCGGTGATATAATAAATTCTCAAGTTCAGCCGGATTTTTTATTTGATCGGGATATCCCAGGGCTATAATTGCCAAAATACCAATATTTTTTGGAATATCTAGGTTTTCCCGGATAAATTCTTCGGCTGTTTTTGATTTGGAATGTTCTCGATTCCTAATCTGAATCCAGCAGCTTCCCAATCCCATTTCCTCTGCAGTCAACATAATATAAGTTGATACGATTGAGGCATCTTCTACCCAAGCATCTGATTGTTTCTTATTGGCAGCAACGATGATTCCCAGGGAAGCATCTTTTAGAAATGAAGAACCATGCATCTTAGACATTGATAACCGGGATAGCAGATTTTTATCATCTACTATAATATGGAAGCAAGGATATTTCCCATGCGAGGATGGAGGAAGTAAGGCAGCTTGGATCAGTTTCTTTACCTTATCTTCTTCAATTTTTTTATTTCTAAATTTTCTTATGCTTCTACGTTTTAAAAATAATGATATCAGGTTACGTTCCATATAATTGACCTCCTGATTTATGGGTATCATGATTTGTTTTTTTTGGATCTACAGCAACAGAATTCCATACGAGATATCTCTTTAATCTATATTAACATATAATATAAAAATTAAAAATGTTGCTATGTGAATAAAAAATGACCAACTGATTAGAGTAATAAACTGAATCTATGTTTTGTATTTTATGCTGATGAGCTTATTAAAAAGAAGATGTTTGAAAAATGGCATGTTGACATTAGTAGAGTAATCTGGTTAAATGGCGATATAGTTCTTCTTAAGCATGCAACACCTGATAGAAAAAAATAGAATTGTGAAAGAGAGATGTTTAATGGAAAATATATGCAAATGGTATAATGAAACTTCCGATATGAAGAGAGCATTCGATAAAGGTTTACTAAAAGAAAAGTGGATTGTAAAGTATTGTATGAATAACGGAAATGATTGTGTAAGAAAACAAAGATTTGAAGAAGAAGGTTTTGTCTCACCTAACTACGTTTTGCCGGATGGAACAATTGATGATAAATTAAAAAGTATCATAGATACACAGGGACATTTTTAAACATTGGTAAAAAATATGTCTTTTCGGGAAAAATTATTGATGGAGGAATATAAAAGTCGCATTAATAAAGTAATGGATTATATTTCCGGTCATCTAAATGATGATGTTTCTTCAGACAGATTAGCTAGAGAAGCACATTTTTCCACCTCGCATTTTCACAGAATTTTTTTGAAAGTAACCGGGGAGACGGTAAATCAATATATTTGCCGTGTTCGCTTGGAATATTCTGCAAATAAACTAAAAAATAATCCCAAAATGAGCATAACAGAAATAGCCTATGATTTGGGATTTTCTTGCTCTGCCTGTTTTGCCAGAAAATTCAGAAAACAATTTGGTATGAGTGCTACAGCATATCGTTACCATGAATTATCAGAAAAAAGTATGAATGGCAAACAAGAAAGCGCATTCTGCAAAACGAATGATAAGGATAGCAAAGAAGCAGATATCTCCTTTTATTATAATAGGAATGAAATTAATGATTTAAGGAGGAGCATCATGAAATTTACTGCAGAAATAAAAGAAATGCCTGAGATGAATGTGGTCTATATCAGACATAGAGGTAATTATAATCAAATCGGACAAGCAATTGAAAAAATAATGAAATGGGCAACTGCAAGGGACTTAGTCCATTTCCCTGCTACTAAGCTGATCAGTGTTTACCATGATGACCCGAACATCACGGAAAAGGACAAGTTACGTTCGGATGCATGCATTACTGTACCCATAGGAACTAAAATTGATGGAGAGGTCGGTAGTTATATTGTCCCTGGAGGAAAATTTGCCGTTGCTCACGTGGAAATCGGTTATGATGAATTCGGAGAAGCCTGGGATAGACTGGTAGGAGAATGGATTCCCGAAAATGGCTATCAATCTGATGATAGAATGTGTTATGAAATTTGTTTAAACGACCCCAAGCAACATCCTGAGGGAAAATTTTTAGTGGATATATGTGAACCGGTTAAACCTCTTTAATGATTTCTAAAAATAGAGCAAAAAATCAAGCAGAAATGATATTGATATCATTCCTATAAAAAAGGGTGATACCAATATTGTTTTTTTAAGCATTTTATTACATCTCGCATCTTTTTCTTTTACCTGGAAAAAAACCGATTAATTTTATTTCTTAAAAAAAGGATTTTTGGCAGTTTGTGAAGAATAATATATAAAATGTAGGATATCTCCATGTTGAAATATCCTAGTGGTACAATCTCCTTGTTCTTTATTCCGGTAAATATTGGATTTTAAATTTTGATAGCTGAAAAATTTCAATAGAAAGAAAGGTGAGATGAAAAATGACAACTTATTTCATGTTTGGAAAATATTCCTCTGAATCTATAAAATCAATTAGCGCTGAGCGTACAAATAAGGCAAATGAGATCATTTCAAAGCTTGGCGGAGAGGTGGTTGCTCGATACGCATTGCTTGGTGAAAAAGATTTAGTTTTTATTGTCAATCTACCCGGTGAAGAAGAGGTTTTTAAAGCTTCAGCACATTTGAATAAATTAACTGGAATTGCCTTTTCCAGCACTCCGGCTATAACTGTTGAACAATTTGATAAAATTCTCTCATAGAAATATTGAGCAATTCATCTTAAAATATGGTTTTCAAATATAATGGAAATTTAAGGACAAGGATGATTGTACTAACATAAAATATAATGATTAACTTTTTGATTCACTTCAATTATGGGAGAGGTTAAAAAATGAATCCTGCACTTTTGATTATTGACATGCAAAAAGGATTGTTAGACCATAAAACATGTCACCCATCAATTAATTCTATAATTGAGTCTATCAATGTAACAGTCGAATTATTCAATCAAATCTGTAAACCGATTTTTACTATCCAGGATGAAGATGCAAGAGAAGAATTGGGACCTAACAGCTACGCCTAATATTAAACAATCCTCCGATTTATAAATCCACCATTTTGTCAACCATTCCATCGTTAGTTTAAGATTAGATAAAACACGAAGTGTTTAATAGTTTGTTTTATGAATCATTAATTTACGAAAAGTTTTCAAAATTTTGAAGTGACTCAATTCCTGCCTGTAACAGGATTTCATAATAAAATATCTGAGAAAAATATTTTAAAAAAATTAAAAAAATCCTTGACAATAAAAAGAACCATGCTATAATCTAATTAATAATGAATGATAATTCAATATTAAAGGATAAAAATATGCAATTCCTAAAGGATAATATCAAAGAAAATATCTATCAGGCAGCTATTGAGGAATTCTCAAAAAAAGGTTTTTTAAAGACAAAGATGCAGGATATTGCCGAAAAAGCGAATATCTCGGTAGGACTGACTTACAGTTATTTCCATAATAAAGAAGATTTGTTTGCTGCGATTGTTGGTCCCATTTATAAGGAGATCATAGAACCGATACAAAACGAAGCAAGAAATCAGTCGGAACGAGGTAATCCGAGCAATTTATTCGAACAGGAATTAGCATTTATTCTGCAGCTATTTGAAGGAAAAAGAAAAAATTTTTTAATGCTGATTGACCTCAGTAAGGGAACCAGATATGAAAACGCAAAGGATGAGATCATTAAGGGTACCAAGGAACATATTAAACATCAGCTGGGTGAAAAAATAGATACTGAAAAATTTGAAATCAATGAAGAGTTTTATCATATTCTGGCCAATAATTTTATTGAAGGTTTACTGGAAATAGCTCGCCATTACCGTGGAAGCAATTGGGCAAAAAATATGCTCAATCTTTTAATGCACCAGTATTACTATGGCGTCAGCGGGTTCCATAAATAAATTTTTTTAGATAATAATGAATAATAATTCAATATTAAAAAGGAGATAGGAAAATGAGTAAAAAAAAATCAATGAAAGCAGAAAAAAAAATGAACGGATTAATAAGAAATACTTTCGACTATCTAATGAATCATCCGGGAGGAATAAAACGGGAAGCCAGTTTCAGGAAGTATTATGCTCAAAATGAAAGCTGTATTTATAACCACCTGAATTACTAAAAACCAGGGAAAAGAAAATTTTTTAATCATTATTGAATGGTGGTTCATTACTAACGATTGGAGAAACAAGGAAATGAAAAAAAATGAAAATAAAAAATTGATAAGGAAAGTAGGAGAAACCATGAAAAATATACTGAATTATTTTATCAATCACCCAGATGGTATCAAAAAGGAGGAATATTATCGAAAATTGCGGGCCAAACATGATTATTGTTGGTATCGCAATCGCGAATTATAAAAAAATATAAACAAAGGAGATTTGAAAAATGAAAACAACTTCATTAAAAGACGAGCAATTAGGCAATGCACCTATATCAAAATTGTTAGTTAAAATGTCTGTTCCCATGATATTTGCCATGCTGGTAAATGGATTGTATTATCTGGTTGATGCGATATTTGTCGGATGGGGAGTCGGTTCAGATGGATTAGGCGGATTAACGGTGGTCTTTCCATTACAGATGTTTGCCATTGCCCTGGGCATGGCTGTTGGAACCGGAACAGCATCTATCACTTCGATTGAATTGGGAAACCGAAAAAAAGATGAAGCGACAAAAACCATTATTACCTCGATTATTTTTTCATTAATTTTAGGAATTTTATTGCCCGGTCTGTTAATAATATTTAAGAAACAGCTGATATATCTATTCGGGGCAACGGAAGAAATCTATGGTCATGCCGATGGCTATTATACCTATATCATCTATGGATTCGCTTTTATCTTTTTAAGTTTTCTGGAAATCAATGTCATTAAGGCTGAAGGCAATGCCAAATTAGCGGCAATAGGCATGTTTTTAGGGACAATTTTAAATGTCATCCTTGATCCGATATTTATTTTCGGATTTCATATGGGGACTGCTGGTGCTGCTCTGGCAACTGTGATTGCCCGGATGATCACCACAATATACTTGAGTCGTTATTATTTATGTGGTAAGAGTATCATACAAATACAGAAATATGCTTGGAAATTCAGGGTAAATAAAATGAAACAGATTTTGGCTCTGGGGACAGGTGTCTTCTTTAATCAAATCGGTTTTTTTATGTTGGCAATTGCCATGAACCTGTCATTGAGATATTACGGAAGCAGTCTGGATATTTCCATCTACGGAGTTTTTAGCCGTATTTATGTCTTTATCACCATGCCTTTTTTAGGCCTGGCGCAGGGAATACAACCAATAATCGGCTATAATTTTGGTGCAGAAAAATATCACCGGATTAAATTGACTATTAAAAAAGCATTAATTTTTGCTTTGAGTATGGGATTGGTCCTGTTCGCGATGATAATCTTCTTCCCGACATCGGTACTGGGCTTATTTACGAAGGATGCAATGATTATCCGGGAGGGAGTCGAACCGATGAGAACGGGCTTGTTGATGACTCCGCTTATCGGTATACAGATTTTAAGTTATTTTTTCTTTCTGGCTATCAATCAACCATTCAAGGCATTTTTTGTTTCCCTGTCCAGACAGGCAATATTTACACTTCCACTGGTGGTTCTATTACCTCTCTTTATGGGCAAGATCGGTATTTGGGTAGCTTATCCGGTTGCAGATATCATTTCAGTGGGTATTGCCTACCTGTTGCTGAAAAAAGAAGCAGGGAAGATGAGGGAAGATTTGAATTTGGTGGCGGTACACGAAGAGGTAAGCCACTACGGAAACTATCGGCAGGCATACTAGCTTTGTTTTTATCTGAAGCAGTAAATCTCCGGTATTTCACAGAAGATTTACTGCTTCATTTCTTAAAAAAGAAAAGTTTGATTTATAAAATGATTTCAGTAAAATGGCAAGTTTGGGAAAATATATATTTTAGTAAAATAGAAGAAATAAAATCCAATTCCCTTATTAAAATAATTAAATTTAAGAAATTGGAGATGGTCCTAGATGAATTTTACAAAAAAACACGGAGAAAATAAGTCATGGATGTTTGGATTTTTAGGCTTTTTTGGTTTACTTGGATTTCTATCCTTTAGCATACATAGTCCATGGTTTTTATTTTATTTTAGTTTTTTCTCCTTCTTTTCAGGTTTTAAAGCTTTAAGAAAAGATTTAAAATATTTAGGTTTGCTTGGTATAATTGGTTTAATTATTGCAATACTTGGAGTCATTGGGATGATAAAGGCGTAGACAAAATAGTCATATTACTCCATCCAATTCTACGCTTAAAAGGTTTCAAAGTGAAATACATATAAAATCAGTTAAAAATAGTACACATGAGTAAATTGGTTTGATATAATTTATGGTCTTTTGCAATTTTGAAGTATGATATTGGAAGGCCATGATGTTTTAGATTATCAGACTTCCCCGGATTAATCTGTTTTTTTACTTTGGAAGAGAATGACTGGGCAAGAAGAATATTAATGGAAATCACAAGATGAAATAGTTAAAATATCATGTCACTATTTTCAGTTCAGTGAAATTTTAATGAATTTGAATATTTATAAAAAGGAAAGCATTATAGTAGATGAAAAAAAAAGAAAAATTTTTAGTAGTGGAATGGGCGTGGAGTAGCTTTGGGTATCTGTTTGGTATATTACTGGGAAGAAATATTACCTTTGGAGTTATAGTCGGAGCAGAGTCTGGTTTAGCAATAGGTGCCATATGGGATAATATGTTCGACCAAAGTTATATTATGCATAGAAAAGAAGGATTTTATAGGATTATATCGTAATATAATAAAAACAGAAATACAGAAAAATAACATTTTAAAAGTATATTCAAATATATTTATTTAAAAAATGCTTTTTAGCAATAATTTTATATTAACAGAAAAGCAAGTACACAACAGGTTGGTAGGATGGAATAAATTTAAAATAAAGATTAGATAAACGAGAAAAAATGGAGGATGATATGGCTGATATAAAAATAGTAAGAGGATATGTTCCAGGGTCAATTGGAAGGATTGCGGAACTGCACGGAACCTACTATCACAAACATTGGAATTTTACAGTATTTTTTGAAGCAAAAGTTGCGAAAGAGATTGCAGATTTTATGGGGCGTTATAATGAAAAACAGGATGGTTTTTGGACTGCATCAACCGAAGGTAGAGTGGAAGGTTCAATTACCATTGACGGCCTTCATGCTGATCGGGAAGGTGCTCATCTTCGTTGGTTTATTATTTCTGATAATCTTCGTGATAAAGGAGCTGGTAATAGGTTGATGTATGAAGCACTTGATTTTTGCAGAAGGAAAAAATATCAACGCGTTTACCTCTGGACCTTTAAAGGGCTTGATGCGGCGAGGCATCTCTATGAGAAAAATGGATTTAAACTGGTAAAGGAATTCACCGGAACACAATGGGGCACTAAGGTCAGGGAGCAGAGGTTTGAATTGTTGTTACCCTTTTAACGTTTTCATCTTTTTTGTAAAATATCATTCTGAAATATTTCCATAAAATTATCGATGATCTTGATTTTAAAATTACTTTCATATCAGATTATTTTGCTATTTTTATCTGACGTCTGAATCCATTGGCTCAGCGTTCTCGTACCTATCCATGCTGTTTTTGTAAGCATATCCGATGGCATTCCATATTTTATTTAATCGCTTTTCATACTAGTTTACCATTCACTTGTTTGAACATGGGGACAAATCTCTAAAACTGTTTAATACCCTGTAGACTCTAATTTTAAAAATTCTCTCGAAGTATTCTTCTTTACTTTCACTTTTCATTATTTACTTCCTTAAAACTTTGTTTATTAATCCTTTCCCTTTTATGGACTGATTGATATTTTGCGCTCTGTAAAAAAACATATACAGATAAAACCGATTTTTTCAAGAAAAATTTTTATATTTAGTGGAAAAAAGAAATCAGAAGGATTGTGATTACATAAGTCCCGTGTTATAATGACCGAAATTAAATATAGAGAACAATCTTGGTTTTTAAAAAGATTAAAAAGGAAAACGGTTGAATGCCGTTGCTATTGTCGTATCTGTAGCCGGAATAACCTGATACCATTCACTGCCCGAAGGGTGGGAAGGATGGTATGAACGATAGGTCCGGAAGCCAGAAGACTTGCCAGGATTGTCTGCTTGACTATCCTCCGACATAGGGGTAGAGCAGTAACTAATAGAATATTATTTATTTGTCATGTTACGGCTGTTTCCTTTTTTGATTGAGGAAACAGCTTTTTTTATTGGCAATAAAATATGATGGTCAAGTATGCTCATAAAATTCAATCAACAATGAGCGGTGCTATATTTGATAAATTAATAAATATTAAAGGAGGTCTAAGGCAGGTCATATATGTAAGTACATTTGTCTGTGAAGGTAAATGCTTAGAAATTTATCATTTTATTAAAAGAAAGGAATTTTATGATGAAACTTATAAAAAAAATGTTATTTATGATTTGCGTTGCTCTTCTGGTTCAATGTGGCATAGTTATTTCCGGAATAGCAGCAGAAGATAGTGAGCAACTCTTCAGTTTGGATGAGATTGTGGTTATCGCATCAAAATTCCCTGAAAAAATGCTGGATTCAATTGCCAGTGTAGAGGTTATAAGCGGAAAAGAAATTGAAATGGCTCAGGCAGAAAACCTGGCAGACATTTTAAGGTCAGTCAGTGGATTGGAAATCAGTGATTACGGAGGTGTTGGAGGTGTTAAAGCTATCAGTATTCGTGGTTCTTCTCCTGAACAGGTCCTGGTGATGATTGATGATCGGCCGGTAAATGATTCTCAAACCGGTAAAGTTGATTTAGGACTCATTCCGGCTAGCATCATAGAAAAGATAGAAATATATCGAGGACCGGCTTCTGCTATTTATGGAGCCAATGCACTTGGCGGAGTTGTCAATATTATCACTAAAAAGGGAAAAGGTGATTCAAAATGTGCCCTAAATGTAAATGCGGGAACATTTGGCACTCAAGAATATGAAGCTTCGTATCAGGGAGTCAATGATGAAAACAATTATTTTTTTACCGCTAATTATTTGACTACTAACGGAAATCGGGAAAATAGTCAATTGGAGCAAAATGGTTTTTTAGGTAAAATCATCAATCAATTGGATCAGCAAACTGACCTTGGTTTTACACTTCGTTATCTTGATTATAATCGGGGTGTACCCGGTTCAATTGATTACCCAAGTCCGGAAGCTATTCAGAAAGATAGGAGTATTGATTTAGATCTATCATGGCAGAAAAAAATGGAATATAAAGATATTAACATCAATGCTTTCTATTCTTTTCAACGGGCCTTCTTTGATAATCCGGGAGAGTGGGGACATACCGGTCCAAGCGTTCACAAAATTAATTCCATGGGATTATCCTTCGATTGCACCGATTATAATTTCACTTTGAGTAATGATGGTTCGGATAGCCAACATATTTTTACCTATGGAGGAGAAGTAAAGAATGATATGGTAAATAGCACAGATCTGGGCCAGTACAAGGGTATAAATGGCGCTGTATTTGTTCAAGATGTCTGGCAGCCTGCCGACATGTCTGATTTAAAACTAACTGCGGGAATCCGTTATGATTACAATCAATTATTCGGAAATCAATTAAGTCCTCGAATCGGACTTTCTTATCGTCTTGCCGATGAGTTAAATTTTCATGCATCTGTGGGAAAAGCATACAGAGCTCCTAATTTTAATGATCTATATTGGCCTGCAGATGCCTATGTTGCAGGTAATCCTGATTTGCTTCCGGAAACTGCATGGGCATATGAGGCTGGATTAAGATATCTGAACGGAGAAGTTGATTTTACCGGAGAATTAAATATTTACCGTAAAAACGTTAATAATTTAATCAATTGGGCTCCCGGAGATACTGGAACTTGGATTCCGTCGAATATAGGTCTATCAAGCATTGTTGGTTTGGAAGTGATATTAGAAAAGGATTTAGGTGAACATCTGAGAGCCAACCTTGGATATACTTATATGAATGCTGTGGATTTAAATACTGATGCTCAGCTAAAACCTCATCATAAATATAATTTTGGAGTCGGTTATTATGGTATAACCGGTGATAATAATGACGAATATTTTATTAAATTAGATGGTTATGCTGTTACCGAAAGACCCAATGATTTACTAAGTTATTGCCTGATTGATCTCAATATAGGAAAAGAATTAACCATCACTAAAAAAGACGGGCAAAAGATCCATCTTGACCTTTCTGTAAAAAATATTTTAAACCAACAACCTGAAATAGTAAGCGGTTATCCGACAAACGGAAGAACCTATGCTGCTGGCGTAAGCTTTGAATTTTAAAAATAATAATAATAATTGGGCAAGTCCTTTTTATCAGGGCTTGCCCTTATTGATATAAGGAATATTATTTCCGTCGAATAGGGATGGATAGATTGATAAAATTTAAAACAATGCAATTCACTTTAATATTATCCATATTATTTCATATATTTTTCATCAGTTATCTTAATATTTTATTCGAGGAAACATCTGCAGAACGACCATTTGAAAAATCCTCCAGCATCTGCATTTCTTTAGAACAAAATGGGTCGGTCACTTTACCGGTAAAAAATTCCGTAATACCCGAACAAAAAACTACACCTAAAATTCAAGACCGGTTCAACCAGGATAAAAATGAAAAAAACCTGGTAAAAGATAAAACCATTACTACAAATGTATTATCTAAACCAAAGAATAAACCAGTAGTTTTAGATAAAAAAGAAAAAGAATTTTCTTCGGAAAAAATTACAAGCAAAGCATATGAAGAAATAAACAATATTTTAACAGATAAGGATAATCCTGAACATATTTTACCTAAAGAGAAATCTGATTGCCCGGAAAAGAAGATAGATAAAGTGCGGGAAAATAGACTTGAGTCGCTAAAAAAAATAGATACTGGCAAGAAATCCCTGCTCGAAATAGAGGAGGAACTATCAGCAGAAACTAAAAAAACAGAAATCTTGCCTGTTCAATATCCGGAAGTAAAAGAAAATATTAACCATCAAGACAACCTGAAACCGGAGAAAAAACTATCAGAAACTTTACTTAAAAATACTAAGGAAGTTCTAAAGAATAAGAGTGATGAATTAAATAATACCCGAAATCAGGAGAAAGACCTGGAAATCATGTCGGAAAATAAAAGCGGAATGCCTGTTATTGGGCAGAACCAAATTAAAAAAGAATTTCCGGAAAAAATAATAAATCAATGTGATGATCATTCTCAAAGGGAAAATATTGAAGATAAAAAAAATGATGATGATTATAAAGTCCAGAAAAGAGAAAATGAAGTTATTGAAGAAATACTTGATTTTACCGGGGGGAATTATACCGAAAATATTACACCTCCCAGATTAAAGGAATATGAATATCCGATTTATCCGGGAAATCTAAGAGAAAGAGATATTGAAGGCAAAGTAAAACTTGAAGTATTGATTGATCGGGAGGGTGGGGTCAAAGAGATCAAAATCCTTCAATCATCGGGATACAAAGCATTTGATGATTCCGCTATTGTATCAGTTCAGAAATGGCAGTTTAAACCGGCCAGTAAGGCTGAAAGGCAAATGTTCAGCCGGATCATCATTCCAATTAGTTTCCAAATAAAATGAAAAGTATGAGGTAATTTTTATGACAAATATATTACAGCAGGGGGGCATTATGATATATCCCCTATTATTCGTTTCCGTTATTGCTCTGACAATTATCCTGGAACGTTTTTTCAAATATCTACTGTTACCACAGGATATTCCTGATGATTTTATGTCAGAGATCAAAGAAAATATCCGTTTAAACAAAAATGATAAAGCATTAAAAATCTGTGAAGATATAAGAAATCCAATTGGACGAATATTGAAAAGAGGAATTCTTCATATAGGTGGTGGCTGTGAAGAGATGTACCAGGAAATGGATGAAGCAAAAATGCATGAATTTCCCAGATACGAACGTAATTTAGGATTATTGAGTTTTATCGGAAAAATCAGTCCGACCATGGGTCTATTGGGAACAGTGACCGGTATGATAAAAACTTTTCATTATTTATCATTAAACGTAGAAGCGCAACAGTTAGCAGAAGGAATATCGGAGGCTCTCATCACAACTGCATTTGGATTGATGATTTCCATTCCCAGTTTGGGTGCCTATTATTATTTTACCAGTAAATTTGAAAAAATGTTGACACATACCGATAAACGGGAAATCGAATTGACTAATTTTGTCAGAAAATCGGGAGTCGCTGATGCGAAAATACCCGATTAAAAAAACAGATTTTGAAATGAATTTAGCGCCCTTGATCGATATTGTCTTTTTATTGTTGATATTTTTTATGGTTGCTGCAACTTTGAACTTGAACGAAGTAAGAGCAACCATTCAATTACCTGAAACAGATATGGTTGAAGCACATGAGAATGCAAGAGTTGATTTATTTATCGATAAAGATGGTCAAATATTCCTTGAAAAAAAAGAGATTCAGAGGGAAGATATTTCGGATATTCTTCAGGAATATTTGCTTCAAAAAGAATCGAACCGGGTAACGGTATATGCCGATAAAGAAGTCGATTTTCAGGTCATTGTCAATTTGTTGGATATGGCGAATCAATTAGGCATTGACCAAATGCAATTTTCCTTGCATCATCGCTGATTTCTATTAAAAGATCCTTCAAATGAATATCGACATAAAATCTGTCGATTTATATTGTCATCATCCGTAAAAAAAATAAAATTCCATTTTTTTTAGACAGTTCTAAGCTTATCATCTTAGAAATTTTTTGCCAGTTTACACCCAAACCTGTTACAATATTTGTGAATTTAGGCTAATTTATTTTAAAATATTTATGTAAATTGATGAGGGGGAAATGATGCGAATACACGAGGAAAAGATAAAACATTACATGCAGGAAAAAGATATCAGGGGAGAGCATCTGACCTTTGAAACTTCCTGCCATTCTGTGGAAGAGGCAGCCAGGACGGTCAATGCCGAACCGGAAGATCTGGTGAAAAATATTTGCCTGATTGATAGCGAAGACCATCTGATCGTGGCGATTGTAAAAGGCGAGGATAGAGTCAGTACAAAAAAGATCGGGAAAGCCCTGGAAATTGATAGGCCAAAAACGGCAAATCCACAGGAAATTATAAATAAAACCGGTTATATTTGTGGAGGTGTTCCTTCATTTGGTTATTCGGCTACCTTTTTAATCGATCCCCGGGTCATGGAAAAAGAAGTGGTATATTCCGGTGGAGGTTCAGAAAATTCCCTGATCAAAATTTCTCCCACAGAACTACAGAAGGCAAATCAAGGTAAAATTATACGGATAAGAAAATAAAATAACCAATACCTAAAAATATCTTTAATAAATTAATCTTATATCCAGGAGTTGATTGAAATTGTTTAAGACAAATTGGAATTTTCCCTATGTTTCGCAGAGGATGCCGATTTTTGCCAGAAACATGGTAGCTACTTCACATCCATTGGCAGTACAGGCCGGGCTTGATATTCTGCATAAGGGTGGTAATGCGGTTGATGCAGCAGTTGCATCAGCTATTACCTTAACTGTAGTTGAATGTACCAATAACGGGATTGGAGGAGATAACTTTGCCATTGTCTGGGATAACAAATCCAAAAAACTTTATGGATTAAATGCCTCGGGTAAATCACCCGCATCGTGGAATTTTGACTATTTTAAGCAAAAATATCAAAAAATGCCTATCACCGGTTGGGATACAGTAACCATTCCCGGATCGGTTTCAGGATGGCTAGCGCTGTCTGAAAGGTTTGGAAAGTTACCCTTTGCAGAATTATTTCTCCCGGCAATTGAATACTCCGAAAGAGGTTTCCATGTTTCACCAATCACCGCCAGAGTATGGAAAAATGTTCAATATAAATATAAAGATTTTTTAGAGTTCAACAAAACCTTTTTGCTTAATGGAGAAACTCCGAGGGTAAGCCAAAAAATTGTATTTAAAAATCATGCAAAAACCCTGTCAGAAATTGCCGAAACGAAAACAGAGAGTTTTTACTGCGGAAAACTTGCTGAAAAAATAGTAAAACATGCGCATAATACCGGTGGATTCTTTACCCTTGAAGACCTGCAGAAGCACCAGGTTGAATGGCTTGATACTATCTCAATCAATTACAGGGATTATGAAATCCATGAGATACCTCCAAACGGACAGGGAATAGCAGTTTTAATAGCAATGGGTATTCTCAAGCATTGTAATATTAATCAATATCCACCGGATTCAGCGGATAGTTTGCACCTGCAAATAGAGGCAATAAAGCTAGCTTTTGCAGATTTGTACAAATATGTTTCAGACCCGGATACCATGGATATCGACTATCATTATCTATTAAATGACTCTTATCTGTCTGAAAGAGCAAAAAATATCGATATAAATAGTTCAAAGAGTGTATCTCCTGGTATTCCCGGGGGAAATAGCGATACTGTTTACCTGGCTACTGCAGATGATGATGGTATGATGGTTTCTTTTATCCAATCCAATTATACCGATTTTGGTTCCGGAATCGTTGTTCCGGATACCGGTATCAGTCTGCAGAGCAGGGGTGCATGTTTTTGCCTGGAGAAGAATCATCCTAATCAGATTGCGGGAGCAAAAAAACCTTTTCACACCATTATTCCGGCCTTTGTAACAAAAAAAGGTCGACCGGTGATGAGTTTTGGAGTGATGGGTGGAGATATGCAGCCACAGGGGCAGGTTCAAATATTGATACGAATTATAGAATATCATCAGAATTCCCAATCTGCTTCGGATGCACTACGCTGGCGGGTCATGGAAGACAATTGCGTGGCACTTGAAAAGGGAACCAATGAAAAGGTAATTCAGGAATTAGTGAAAAGAGGACATAAGATTCTCCTGTGTGAAAGCTCATATTTTGGTGGTGCGCAATTGATTAGCAGAGTAGAAGAAGGATATTGCGGGGCTTCTGACCATCGAAAAGATGGCCAAGCTTCAGGTTATTGATAAAAAGTGAAAATCAGGCTGATGTAAAAAGCAAAATAATAAGGAGTAAATACATTCATGCAGAAAGATAAAAAAATGTATAAGGACAAGCAGGTGAATAAAAAGCTGGGATGGTTGCTCTTAAGATTGATAAGGATGGAAAAAAATTCTGAAAAGGAGCTGCTGGAAAAGCTTAGAAAAATCTATGTCGGAGGCTGGATTCCAAATAAAAATCTAGTCAAAGAACATCTTAGCTATCAGATGAAAGAAAATAATATTGAAAAAAACGCAAATGAGTACCTGTTGACTAAAAAAGGATATGATGTATTGAGTGAACGGAAAGAAAGAATGAGAAAATTACGGGATAAACGAACATCCAAAGAAGCTTGTGCAGCCTACTCCATGTGGGGAAATGTCGGATTATCGCTTTTGGAATTCATTGTCGGTTTTTTTTCCGGGAGTATAGGTCTTATTGCAGATGCCATTCACACAGCGGTGGATATCATTGCCTCAGCCATTACCTGGATAGGTATCAGGCTGGATAAAGAAGCTCAGGCAGCCCTTACAGGTGGAATAGTTCTTTGTGGAATTGGTATATTCATTGCCTTTGAATCTATGACCAAATTCTCTCAACCTGCAAACATCCAAATACAGGTAATTGCTCTGCTTACCATCGTGGTTAATATTATTATCAATGGATTTTTCTCGTATTACAAATTTTATGTTGGTGGCAGAACAAGGAGTATTTCTCTGGTTGCCGATGCATATCATACTAAGACAGATATCTGGTCATCCATTGCGGTTTTAATCGGACTCCTGGGGGCATCATTAGGATTTCCGGTATTGGATTCAGTTGCAGGTGCAGTCGTGTCCGTGTTTATCATGATTGGTGGGTATGAGCTTATTTCTGAATCAAAAGAGGTTTTACAGGGGAAGGACCCGAAATTAGAAAAATTTTCTAAATTTCTTCAAGCTCATCTTCAAGTTCTACCGGATAGGGGAGCCTTTATCGTTTTGTGGATATTAAACATACAAACAATGAGTAGGGATGAATGTCAACAGAAAGTAAAAGAAGTATTGGGAGAAAGATTTCCTATTGGTTTAAAAGATACAGATTATCAAAATATTTTTATAAGATTAAAAAAAGAGAATCTCATTCATCTATCTAAGGGAAAGCTGATTATCACTCAAGAAGGCCGGGAAACTTTAAAAAGATTAGCAGAAAAACCCGTAGCTTCAAGGTTTGGAATCCGAAAAAACTTCATAGATTTAAAGAGAATCCATACCTTTTCTGAAGGATTATAAAAAAACTTTCATTTAATTAAAAAAATGTATATAATATAACAGTTGTACTATTATTAGAATTATACGAACAATCAATTAATTAACTATCTGAACCTTTGCACAAAAATTAGAAAAAGGCCATCATCTCCAGATGAAAATTGATTTAAAAAAGAAAAAAGCGTTTAAAGATTTTTTATTTCAAAAAGGAAGATTACTGGAAAGGAAGATATATTCAGTTATTTTCGAAAATGATTCCGAAGTATCTTTTTTTACTGCTCTAGAAGCATATCAGAATTCGGATAAAGGTTTTGGTAACGGGCTTGAACCCGACTTGCTTCTTCCCAAAAGTACCGGAATTGCTACCGAAACAGCCCTTTGTCTTTTGGATATGATGAACTTATCAAATTCCCACCTGGTGCAGGATATTTCGATATGGATGTACAACAAGATGAATGAAGTTGGAATCTTACCTTATCCGCCGGAAGATTTAAAAGACTTTCCCCACCAGTCCTGGTGGGAAAACTCTGATGATGAACGTATTTTAGCCCTATCCGGATTGTTATCAAAATTTGGTTTAGTGAATCCATGCGCCGAACAGAAAATTACTGGTAGGATTCTACCATCAAATTTGCCCCAAAAAATTGAAATATATAGTTATCCATTGTTCATATATGTTCTGTATCACAAGGAATATGAAGAAAGGGAAAAAATACTAAATCATTTCATTTCTCTTATCCCCGATTTACTAAAAAGAAATCAACAGCATCACCTGTTATTCAGTCGTTATTGGTATCATGCCATTGATCTGCTACCACGGCGCCTTGTTAATAAAGCAGCTGACGAGGTTGTAAATGACTTGAAAGAAGATGGAGGACTTACTAATCCCTATCCGCAACTGCCCTGGTGGAGGCCGATATTTACCCTGGATGCCTTCTTGTTGTTAAAGAAATATCATTATATTGATTAAGAAATATTCGCATAATCTTTTCAAAATTCAATGCAAAAAGACGAAGATAAAATTTGTAGAATACAAATTTTATTCAAAGTTATAGTTGTCAAAAAGGCAGAACAGTAGATTTCTTGAAGCCGACAGTGGAAAAAATAAGATGCTATAAATGTATCAGTAATGAAATGGGTTGCTTGCAATAGATGTAAAAAGTTGGAAACTGAGTAAAAATATGGAATGTTCAGAATGTAACAAAAAAATAAACGGTCATGAATATTTCATGGTTGATCAACTTCCGGTATGTTATCGGTGCCTTTTTGGCAAGGTAAAACCTCTGTTGATGTATCCCATAGGTAGTGTCAAACAGGTGAATCCTGACGGAATCTCTCGAATTGAATTATTCACATATCAACGAAGATTCCTTTATAAACTGGAAGAAGAAAAACAAATTAGTATTATTTATTATTTGCATATGACAGACCATATTAGTACAAAATTTAAAAGAGGGAAGGAGGGAAATGGTAAAGAGGTGGGTGTATTTGCATCACGGACCCCACATCGTACTTCAAGGATTGCAGTGAGTGATGTAGAGTTAATTGGAGTCAATAATGTCACGATTTATGTCAGGGGATTGGATGCTTTCGAAGGAAGTCCGGTTCTGGATATAAAAGCAATAAAAAACAATAGCGGGAAATTATCAAGACAGGGAGTCCGATATTGATTGTCATCAAATGTATTCGGTGTAAACAAAAAATCTTTAAATATGAGAAAATTGGAAAAGGAAAGGTATGGCATTGCTGGAAACATCGGATAAAAGAGGATTACAGTCATCATGAAGGTGACGAGATTAGATGTTTCTGTGGAAATTTGATCGGTATTGTTGAGAGAAAATGGATTAAAATGAAGCAAAATACATTCGAATATTCAGGTTCCGTGACGAAAAAATAAAATTATTTTAGGTTAGTGGGAAAGATCTTAAAAAAACTCTAATTTTTAAAATAATTAAATTGACAAATAATTTGACCTTATTAAACATGTAGAATATAATAAAATAAATAAACAATACGGGGGTGGTATATTTTGTCTTTAGCCAATGCGCTTTTAGGTTTACTGAACTACCGGTCAATGACCGGATATGATTTAAAAAAGACTTTTGACGATACTATTGATTTTTTTTGGTCAGCACAGATGAGCCAAATCTATCGGGAGTTAAATAATTTAGAAGAAAAGGGACTGGTAAAATCCCGAATTGAACCTCAGGATAAAAGACCGGATAGAAAGGTTTATGAACTGACCAAAGAGGGAAAAGAAACATTTTTAAATTGGCTAAATAAATTCCCTAACCAGCTTAGCCAGCATAAAAGAAGTCGTTTCTTAATGCGAATATTTTTTTCATCCCGGCTTAAACTGGATGAATTAGCATTTGAAATGACCAGGTATAAAAAAGAAAAAGAAAAACAACTTAAATATTTATCGGAAGTCGAAGAATGGATAAAAGGTTATAATAATGACGATAAATACAAATCGGAAACCTTCTATTGGGATCTAATCTTAAGAAAGGGGTATAAAGATAACACGGCTGATATAAAATGGGCTGAAGAGTGTTTACAATTAATTAAAGAAAAAAACAATCATCATTAATTATTATTTCTTTTAACTGAATTAGATACTCCTTTTTCCATATTAAGGAGGAAACCAGAATGAGGAAGTATATCCTAATCATTTTGGTGTTTCTATTAATATTTCTTTATTTAAATATTGACACTAAAGCTACTCGTGTAGAAAAAACAGTCGAAGAAAATATTATTCTTTTTGGTGCAAGCTCAATTGTATTGAAAAATGTTACTGGACAAATCCATATCTTTTCTTGGAACAAACAAAAAATTAAAATAATTGCGGTAAAATCTGTCAGCAAATGGGGAATAAGTTATCCGGAAAAATTCTTAGATAAGATTAAAATTAATTTATTTAAAAGTCCTGATTCCGTTCGGATTTACACGAAATACCCATTGTTTCACTGGCATAAAAATGCCCGTGTGGATTATCGGTTATGGATACCGGAAGATTCCACGATAAATCTGGAATCAATATATGGGGACATTCATATCCTGGCAGCGCTTAGCTCTATAACTGCGCGAACGGATAGTGGAGATATATTTCTTTATCTAACAGAAAATGTATCCTGTTGTTTAGATGTGAATTCGGTATCCGGAGAGATTTACAATGATTTTAGTACAATTACCGGAACTGTTGAAAAAAGAAGAATTCAGGGAAAGATTAGCCAGGGAAAAGATAACATAGAAATAAAAACAAATTCGGGCAATATTTCATTATCAAAATTATAATAACTAATTAATCGATCATCAAAAGAATAAAAATCTACTATTTTATTAAGGGAATAAGTTTTAAAAGGAATGCAAACATGAAAAAAGAAGAATTTTCAATTTCCGGAGATAAACTTGTAGAAAAAGTAAAGGAAATTATCCTGGAAGGCAATGCGAGAAGGATTATTATAAAAAATGAAAAAAAAGAAATCATTGCAGAATTTCCTTTAACTGCCGGAGCAGTCGGTTTGTTACTGGCACCGGCTCTTGCTGCACTCGGTGCCTTAGCTGCACTTTTAACAAAATGTACTTTAATTGTTGAGAAAAAAGAATAGGAGTGAATACTTCATTCCTATTCTTTTTATTTTCACACGCTTTTCAGAGAGCAAGACATAGTGGATTATCTGAAAAAAATTTTAAAAATGGAGGAGAATACAATGAAAGAAGAGATTAGTCAACAAGTCAATTTGGTTTTTGAAAAATTGAAAGATTTTTTTACTTCCAAAACGATAGTTGGAGATGCTATTAAAATAGGTGAGGTCACTTTGCTCCCCGTGATTGAAATTGCTTTTGGAATGGGTTCGGGTTCCGGCGGTGGAAAGATGACACAAGAGCAGGAAGGTTCAGGTGGTGGTATGGGAATGGGAGTAAAAGCAAAACCTTCTGCTTTTATTGTGATAAAAGGAGAAAAGGTAGAGCTATTATCATTGCAAAAACCTGGAACATTCGAAAAATTAGTAGAGAAAATACCTGAAATCATGGACAAAATGCCGACTATGCCCGGGAAGAAAGAAGGTGAAAAAGGTAAAAAATCTTAGGGCAAGTCATTTTAGCAGGATTTTACTGATAGGAGCATTGAGAAATGATTGATATTTTCGATGCTTGAAGAGGTAGAGCATTATGAAGATCATTGATGTAAATCCCGGGAATATCGACCATTATCCTGCAACATGTTTTCTTAATCCAAAAAATGAGGGATATTTAAAAAAAGTTCAATAGCTAAACAAACGTTTTTCTGAAGGCCTGAAAATAAAGCAGCTATATGCCGAAGAAGGTAAGAAGTGCAATGGGTTTATAGAGTATATTCCCGGAGAATTTGCCTGGAGAGCGGTAAAAGCAAAGGATTTTCTTTTTATTCATTGTTTGTGGATTAATCCAATCAGGCAAAAGAATCAAGGATATGGCTCACGATTAATCCAGGAATGTATTAAAGATGCACTTGAACAGGATAAATGTGGAGTGGCAGTTATATCCAGTGAAGGCACTTTTATGGCAGGAAAAGAAATTTTTCTGAAAAACGGGTTTCAGTCGATTGACCGTGCAAAAACATCCTATGAGCTCCTGGTAAAAACAACCAAAGAATGTCCCTCTCCTCGTTTTAATGATTGGGAAAATGTCTTGCATAGCCTACAGTGGATTGAATATGCTTTACTCACTTCAATGTCCTTGGGTAGCCAGGTCAATTGTCGAACTTAAAGTTATTGCCGAAAAAAATGGATTGAAGGTGAATATAAAAGAGATAAAAGATGCGCATGAAGCACAGCATGGACCGTCGATTTACAGCGCCTTTAATTTAATAAATGATGGTAAATTGTTAGCAGAGCACTATATTTCCAGTAGGAGATTTTTGAATATCATCAAAAAAGAATTATTAAAATAGGATTTTTATAATATACAAATTTGTCTCGTGGTAAACATGGTAATTTACCTATTCTTTTAAAAAAATAAATAATTACTGAAAAATTACTGAAAAATAATTGACAAAATAACCAGTTTATGGTACATTTACCAGAATAACAAAAGGAGTATCATAAGATGCTAAGAGATAAATATTGCCATTCTTTTGAATATAGTTATTACTACTATTATTTTACCGGCGATGTTTGTGCTTTAGTGTCTTAGATTTATAAAGATAAGATACCATAGGCATGAACATCGTTGATGCCTATGGTTTTTTTATATGTATACCAATACATGTAAGGGCTATAGGTTTTTTTAAATCTATAGCCCTTATTTTTTTAGAAGCATTTAACCGGAATGCAATTCATTGAAGTTGTAAAAAAAGGGGGATTATTTTGGTTAGAGGAATAAGAGGAGCAATTAGTGTGAATGAAAATACAAGCGAGGAGATTCTATCTGGAACCAAGGAATTATTATCTGAGATAAAAGCAGAAAACGGTTTTTGCATTGAAGATATTGTCTCGGTTTTTTTCAGTATGACACCGGATTTGAATGCTGCATTTCCGGCAGCAGCAGCTCGAGAAATGGATTGGACACTGGTTCCCCTGTTTGGAATGCAGGAAGCTGATATTGTTGGCGGTTTAGAGAAATGCATCAGAATACTGGTACAGGTAAATTGTGACAAAAATCAGAATGAAATAAAACATTGTTATTTACGTGAAGCGGTCAAATTAAGGAATGACTTACAGGAAAAGATAGATGTCAAACAGAAGGGAGAAATAAAATGATTGTGGTTATGAACGGCCGAGCAGATCAGACTGATATTGAAAAAATCATCAATGAATTAAAAAGAAGAGGGCTTGATATTAACATCTCACGCGGAGATAAAAGAACGGTTATTGGAATCATTGGTGATACCAGTACCTTGGAATCCTTTCCATTTTATGCATACAGTGGTGTTGAAAAAGTACTGCGGGTATTAAAACCTTATAAGCTGGCAAGCAGAGAATTTACAGATCAAAGAACATCCATCCGGTTGAAAAATATAACCATTGGTGGGAAAGAGCTTACCATGGTTGCCGGACCCTGTGCCATAGAGAATGAAGAACAAATTTTCGAAATTGCCGGAGAGTTGAGCAGATTAGGGGTTAAAGTTCTCCGGGGAGGAGCTTTTAAGCCCAGGACTTCCCCTTATAGTTTTCAGGGTTTAGGAAAAGAAGGTTTAAAATTGATGTCCAAAGCAGCTAAAGCATTTAATTTATTAACTATCACGGAAGTGATGTCTGTGAAACAAGTTGACCTGGTTGCCGAATATGCAGATATCCTACAGGTCGGGACGCGCAATATGCAGAATTTTATACTTCTCAAAGAATTGGGTCGCATTAAAAAACCGGTCATGTTAAAAAGAGGAATGTCAGCAACCTTGGAAGAATTATTATTATCAGCTGAGCATATTATGTCTCAGGGAAACCGGGAAGTTATTTTATGTGAAAGGGGTATCCGTACCTTTGAGAACTACACACGTAATACACTTGATATAAGCGCCATACCTGCCTTGAAGGAATTAAGCCATTTACCGGTTATCGTCGATCCCAGTCATGGGACCGGCAGGTGGAGACTGGTTAATCCAATGTCAAAATCCGCTATAGTTGCTGGAGCAGATGGTCTCATTATTGAAGTCCATCCTCATCCAAAATCATCTCTAAGTGATGGGGCTCAAACTTTAAATTTTGATACTTTCCTACAACTATTAAAGGAAATAAAACCAATTGCTAATGCAATAGGAAGAGAAATTAATTTTACCGATAAGTAATAATAAAAAGGGAAACAGGTCATTCAATGGAAATAGTAATCGAAGGTATAAAAAGATTAAATGGAAAGATTTCAGTACCGGGAGATAAATCCATCTCTCATCGGGCTATTATTTTCGGAGCGATTGCACAGGGAGAAACCGGGATACATCAATTTTTAAATAGCCGGGATTGCCTTAGCACATTGAAATGCATATCTGCTTTAGGAGTAAGGATAGACAATGTAAATCCTTCCCGGATTAGGATTATTGGAGCAGGACTGCATGGATTTAAAAAGCCGGCAAATATTCTGGATGCAGGAAATTCAGGGACTACCATCCGTTTGTTAGCAGGCCTTTTAAGTGGACAAAGTTTTAATACGCTTATTAGCGGTGATGACTCGTTAAGAAAAAGACCAATGAAAAGAGTCATTGAACCGCTTTCCCTCATGGGTGCAAAAATAAGCGGAGATAAGAATGGCCGTTTTGCACCTCTAAGTATTAATGGTTGTCAACTCAATCCGATTAAATATACTCTTCCGGTAGCCAGTGCACAGGTTAAATCTGCTCTTTTAATCGCCGGACTTTATACCGGAGGAGAAACAGTCATCATAGAGCCGCAAGTCAGCAGGGACCATACCGAGAGAATGCTTGATTTTATGCAAGCTGATATACAGATTAATCCTCCGGAAATAAAAATATCAGGGAAAAAAGGATTAAAAGGCGTAGAAATATTTATTCCCGGGGACCTATCATCAGCTGCTTATTTTTTGGCAGCTGCAAGTGCAAGAAAAGGATTCAGGATTATCATTAAAGAAGTGGGAGTGAATCCTACCCGAACAGGCATGATTGAAATATTGAAAAAAATGGGTGCTAATATTGAAATTTCAAATTATCAAGTTCAATCAAATGAACCGAGAGCAGACGTAAAAATTAAAGGAGCTGACTTATACGGAGTAGAAATCAATAAAGAGATTATCGGTAAATTGATAGATGAATTACCCCTGATAGCAGCTATAGCCACTCAAGCTCACGGAAAAACGATTGTGTCAGGTGCAAAAGAATTAAGAGTGAAAGAAACTGATAGGATCACTGCCATTGTAACCGAATTGAAAAAAATGGGTGCATCAATACTTGAGAAAGAAGATGGTTTTGAAATTACGGGACCTACCCGATTACAGGGTGCTGTTTGTAAAAGCTATCATGACCATAGGATGGCGATGACTATGGCGGTAGCTGCCCTATATGCTGAAGGTAAAACAGTTATTGAAGATGCGGAATGTATTGATATCTCGTATCCGGATTTTTTCAAGACATTAAAAAAAATATGTGAATAAAGGAATAAAATGAAAAAAGGGATTGACGGAAAAACCGGAATTATGGGAATTATCGGAGGAAATATTTCAAAAACTCTTTCTCCATATTTACATAATTCTTTAATAAAACATTATTTGTTAAATGATTGTTATTTGCCTTTTCAGATTACCTTGAAACAATTATCTTTAGCTGTTGAAGGTATTAGGGCTTTAAACATTAGGGGAGTGAATGTCACTGTTCCCTATAAAGAAAAATCAATGGAATTTATGGATAAGGTGGATGATGCTGCAATGAGGATTGGAGCAATCAATACGATTGTAAATAATCATGAATTGCTATATGGATACAATACGGATTATACAGGTTTTAAAAGAAGCCTTTTGGAAGGTACAGAAACAAAAATTCAGGGGAAAAACGCGGTTGTTCTCGGTGCAGGAGGAGCAGCAAGAGCTATTCTCTATGCTCTCTGCCAGGAAGGAATAAAAGAAATATTAATATTTAACCGAACTTTAGATAAAGCGGAAATAATTAAAAGAGAATATCATTCATATTTTCCTGAAAGTCTCATTCAAATTTTTTCATTAAAAGATAAATGCTTACAGGATAAGATAGCTGGAACTGATTTTTTAATCAATACAACTCCTTTAGGTTCTTATCCGGATGTTGATTTAAATCCTTTACCTGAAGATATTGTCATAAACCAAAATCTCATTGCCTACGACCTAATCTATTATCCGACTAAAACATCATTTTTAAGACAGGCTGAAAAGGTTGGGGCAATAATTAAAAACGGCGCGGAAATGCTGGTCTATCAGGCTGTGGAAAGTTTTTATCTATGGACAGGCATCAGGCCGGAGAAGGAAATAGTTCAAAAGTTAATTCATGATTTAGCTAATGAAAATCATTTTTAGAACATATAATCCAAATTAAGGAGAAGTGTATAAAATGTTGCGTTTTTTAGATGCCGGAGAATCTCACGGTAAATGTCTATTGGGAATTATTGAAGGATTACCCGCTGGTCTTCATTTAGACGAAGAGAAAATAAATAAAAATCTACGCAGAAGGCAGATGGGTTACGGAAGAGGAAAACGGATGGAGATTGAAAAAGATCAAGTAGAATTCTTATCCGGGATTCTTAAAAGTAAGACCATCGGTGCCCCAATTGGTTTGATGATTAAAAATAATGATTGGGAGAATGTGAGAAATCAGACCCTTCCTCCATTACCGATACCCCGTCCCGGGCATGCAGATTTGGCGGGAATATCAAAATATGGTTTTAATGATTGCCGTCCGGTATTGGAGAGGGCAAGCGCCAGGCAAACCGCAATGAAAGTAGCAATTGGCTCTGTCGCCCGGCAATTCCTTGAAAATTTTCATATCAAGTCTTTTAGCCATGTTACAAGAATCGGAAGTATCAGCACTGAAGATAAATTTGTTTTTAACGAAAATTTTAGAAAAAATATTATGGAATCTAAAGTGTTTTGCTGCAATAAGGAAATTTCAGAGAAAATGTGCAGAGAAATTGATGAAGCCAGGGAGAAAGGAGATACTTTAGGTGGTATTTTTGAAGTAGCTGTTAGTGGTGTTCCGGTTGGATTAGGAAGTTATGTTCATTGGGACCGGCGGTTAGACGGAAGATTAGGTGCTGCTTTAATGAGCATTCCGGGAGTTAAGGCAGTTGAAATTGGTCATGGTATTGAAATATCAAAAAATAAGGGATCAGAAGTTCATGATGAGATATATCCTGCTGATGAAAAACAGAAGAAACAATATCAATATTATCGAAAGAGAAATAATGCCGGCGGTTTGGAAGGAGGAATCAGTAACGGAGAAGATATTCTTTTAAGGGCATATTTTAAACCTATTCCTACTTTACTTCATCCTCTGGATTCGATCAATATCATGACTGGAAAAAAAACAAAGGCAATGTATCAACGTTCCGATGTTTGCGTAGTCCCTGCAGCATCAGTAGTTGGAGAAGCCATGATGGATTGGGAAATCGCAGTGGCATTTTTAGAAAAGTTTGGCGGAGATTCTCTTCAGGAGACAGAAAGAAATTTTAACAATTATTAGAAAGGTTCAGAAAAATGATAAAACATAATCTTTACATTACCGGTTTTATGGGAGCCGGAAAAAGCGCAGTAGGTCAAGTATTGGCAAAAAAATTGGGTAAAATATTTATTGATATGGACAAGGCAATTAAAGATCGCCTGGGTAGCAGTATTGCTCATATTTTTACTTTTCGGGGAGAAAACTATTTTAGAAAATTAGAAACCAATCTCTTAAAAGAAATCATACAAAGAGATGATCTGGTGGTTGCCACAGGAGGTGGAACATTCCTCTCAGAGGAAAATGTACAATTAGTAAACAAAAGGGGAATGGTTATCTGTTTATTTGCCAATCCAATGGTGATTTATAAGCGAATAAAGAGTGACAATAAACGACCTCTTTTAGGCGATAGGAATAAGTTAGAAGAAATAAAGTGTTTAGTGGAAAAGAGAAAAATCCATTATGACCAATTCCCCTGGCAGGTCGATACTTCAAGATTGACGGTGGAAGAAGTGGCAGACGAAATTCTGAATATTTTAGAAAAAAAGGATCGTTCATGGAAAATATCCTGATGAGATTTATCGAAGAAAAAGAATCCAAAATTGAGATAAGAGAAGGCTTGATCGAGGATATCGGTCATCATCTAACCTCATTATTTGAGAACAAAAAAGTATTTGTCATAACCAATCCGCAGGTAAAATATTTACATGGAGAAAAATTAATTTCCGGATTTTCCCGTTATAGGATTCAATCAAAATTTATTGAAATACCTGATGGTGAAAAATATAAATCTTTATCTACAGCATCTGATATTTTTGATTTTTTGTTAAACGAAAAAGCTGACAGGACAACCGTGCTGATATCCTTTGGAGGCGGAGTGATCGGTGATTTAGCCGGTTTTGTTGCCTCTACTTATATGAGAGGTATCCCTTTTATTCATGTTCCGACGACTCTTTTGGCACAAGTTGACAGCAGTATAGGGGGAAAAGTGGCAGTTGACCATCCCGCAGCAAAAAATATAATAGGTAGTTTCTATCATCCCCGCGCAATTTTTATAGATCCTCTGGTTCTTAAAACATTAACTTTGGAACATCTAAAAAACGGATTGGCTGAAATCATAAAGATTGCCATTGTTGACTCTTCTTCGCTTTTTACCCTACTTGATAAAGCAATTCCTCAGGTATTGGAAAAAAATATGGAAATTATTCCATCAATTATTTGGAAAGCAGCGAAATTAAAAACACAATTAGTCCTACTCGACCCTAAAGAAAAAAATCAAAGAAAATTTTTAAACTTTGGCCATAGTATTGGCCATGCACTGGAAGCGATTTTTGGATATCAAAAATTATCTCATGGAGAGGCGGTTGCCCTGGGGATGCTCATGGAAACTAAAATTGCCCGTGTTCGGGGAATATGCAGCCAGGATTTAGAAAACAAGATTATAAGCATAATTAAGAAGTTGAATATTTCTTTTAAGATCACATTGACCAATATTCATCATGAGAAAATTTGGGAAAAAATTGCTTATGACAAGAAAAATAAACAGGAACGAATATGTTTTATCTTGCCCGGGAAAATAGGAAAGGTACATATTGTTGAGGATATTAAAAAGAAAGAAGTCATTGAAGCTATTGAAGAATTTAAAAAGGAGGGTATTTGATGTTAAAAATTGGAATCTTAAACGGTCCAAATTTGAATACACTGGGGAAAAGAGACCAACATATTTATGGTAGTTTGACTTTAAATGAAATCAATCAGAAAATTTGCGAGTTTGTAGAAAAAGAAAAGATTGAGTTGATATTTGTTCAATCCAATTCCGAAGGAGAGATTATTGACACAATTCAAAAATGGTCATCCCTGATAGACGGAATGGTGATTAATCCGGCAGCTTATTCTCATTATAGTCATGCAATTGCCGATGCTTTAAGAGATTTCTCGAAACCGGTCATTGAAGTGCATCTTTCGAATATCTTTTCCCGTGATGAATTTCGCCAGAAATCAGTAACGGCTCCGGTTTGTAACGGACAAATTACCGGCCTGGGTTACTATGGATATATTTTAGCCATAGATGGTTTGAATACCCTGATAGGACAAACAAATAAAGATCAATAAAAAAAATGGTACTTATTCATGGAACTGATTAAGATAATTTAAAAGAAAAATGTTATTAAAAAGAGGAGATTTATCATGAGCGAGGAGGGTGGATTTAATAAAATTACCATTATCGGAGTAGGGTTGATTGGCGGGTCAATAGGTTTGACATTAAAAACTGCAGGCCTGAAAAATAAAATTGTCGGGGTAGACAATCTATCGACGATTGAAAAAGCGATGAGACTAGGAGCTATAGATGAAGGTACGGATAAACTCCTAATAGGTATTCAAAATGCCGATCTCATCATACTTGCTACTCCGATTAGTAGTATCTTAAAGCTTTTATCTGAAATAGCTCCTCATCTGAAAACAAATTGTCTGGTAACCGATACCGGAAGTGTTAAAGCTGAAATTGTGGAAATGGCTAATCGGATTCTACCTGCTCATGTTGATTTTATCGGTGGGCATCCTATGGCTGGATCGGAGAAATCAGGAATCGATGCAGCAAGTGAACAGCTTTTTAAAGGTAAACCTTTTATTTTAGTACCACTAAAAAAAACGAAAAAAAATACATTAAAAACAATGATTGAAATAATAGAACTTCTCGGAGCTTTTGTGTTGGTCATGGATGCTGGAGAACATGATAGAATTGCAGCTGCGGTCAGTCATTTACCTCAGCTTCTTTCTGTTTCACTGGTCAATCTTTCGGGTTTTCTGGCAGAAAAAGAAAACAACGAAAATTTTTATTATGCATTCGGTTCGGCATTTGCTGATATGACCAGAATTGCTGCAAGCACATTCGATATATGGAAAGATATCTATACAACAAATAATGAAATTGTTATAGAGATGATTGAAAAATTCAAGGACAATCTGGATAAAATGGTAGAAAAATTAAAAAATAATCCAAATGATTTAGAGGAAGATTTTATGCGGGCAAATCAACTGAAAAAATGTTATAGCAGGGACATGGATGTTATTAAAAAGCAAAATGACTAAAAAGGGGGTAAAGATAAATGGAAAAAGATAATTTAAACTCTCAAGGAGAAAAAAGAGTGGCATTCCAGGGAGAAAGAGGCGCATTTAGTGAAATGGCAGCGATTAATTTTTTTGGAAATCCAATCAACTTATTACCCTGTAAAAGTTTTGAGCAAGTGTGCCGGGAGGTTGCTTCCGGTAAGGCAGATTACGGTATTTTACCGATTGAAAATTCTCAAACTGGGAGCATTAATAAAGTACACGACTTGTTACTTGATGAATCATTATTCGCCATAGGAGAAGAAATATTAAAAGTGGAACATTGTTTAATCGCAAAAGACGGTACAAGCATTAAAGATATTAATAGGATATATTCTCATCCCCAAGCCCTGGCTCAGTGCGAGAATTATTTATCGAAAAATTTACCTTTTTGTCAAATTATCCCCGTTTATGATACTGCAGGTAGTGTAAAGATGATCAAAGAATCAGAAGGTGCAAAAAGTGCCGCTATCGCCAGTCATTATGCAGCGGATTTATACCGGATGAAAATATTAAAATCTGATATTCAGGACAATCAGTCAAATCACACCCGTTTTTTCATCATATCTCCTGAACTTTCGCATAACAGGAAAAATAACAAGACTTCTATTATTTTTGCAGTTGTCAGTGTTCCCGGGGCCATTTACAAATGCTTAAAAGAATTGGCGAAAAGAGATATCAATTTAAGTCGACTTGAATCACGCCCCAGCAAGAGAGAACCGTGGGAATATGTCTTTTACATGGATTTTGAAAAAGGACTGGATGAAGTGGAAACCAGGGAAGCACTCGAAAGTATGAGAAGAAATACCACATTTCTTAAAATAGTAGGTACTTACAATTCAAATACCAGTGTTCTTGAAAAGGCAAAAAATCATTTAAGATATCTCCGGAAAAAAAATTAAATTGAGTAAAAAAAGAAAGCGGATCTTTATACTAAGATATGATGAGCCAGACAGAGGTCTTTGACTAACTTAAAGGAACAGGAGGGGAGACTTTGTTTAGAATTTTCTCATATTCTTCCAAAATAAGTTTCCATCTTTTAATGATAATCCGTTGATTGAATTACCTCATAAGCACCTCCTCTGGAAGTTTAATGATATCAAATAAGTTACTTGATTATTGCACATGAACCACCTTCCTCTGTATCATTCTCCCCTGTATTATCAAACAACCGCACCCTTTGCACCAACTTTTTTTATTTTCAGGCATATTTCAGTTCTAAAAGAGTCATTCTACCCAATTGAAAATATTTAATATCATTCAACATTCGGAAATATTTCTCTTTTATGGTATATCCGGTGTTAGTGATGGAAATCTTTCCTTATCTGCAATATAATAAGTCATAGTTTATTATATTGTAGATTTTTTTATAAGTTTGCCAGAATAATAAAACAATATCATATAAAAGGAGAAAAACATTGATTACCATTACCGCAAAATCTACCGTAAAACCCGAAAAGAAAGAAGCATTTCTTATTCTTGCCGAAAAACTGGTGAAAGAAAGTAGGAAAGAAAAAGGCTGCCTTTCCTACTGTCTTTATGAAGATATCAACCATCCGGGAAAATTTATCATCATCGAAGAATGGAAAGATAAAAGGGCCATTCAATCCCATAACACATCAAAACACTTTACTGAAATTGTGCCGGAAATGAGTAAATTGCGAGAAGGAAAACCAGAAGTAGATCTCTACAAATCAATTTTCTAAAATATTCTACTTATTTTTTATACCAGTTTTATCTTTAGGGGAAAAGTACGATGGACAGAAAACAGAATGAATTTCTGACCTTTGTGTTGAAAGATGTGTTAAGTGAAATTCAGGGAATCACCTCCCGTTTCATGTTCGGGGGATATGGAATCTATAAAGATGGTATTATTTTTGCCCTGATTGCCTTCGATCAATTGTACTTTAAAGTAGGAGAAAGTAATCGCTCTGATTATGTAGCCATGGGCAGTGAACCGTTTGTATACGAATTCAAAAGACATAAAAAGACCACCATGCCCTACTGGCTAGTGCCTGATGAAATCATGCATGACAAGGAAAAGATTAGAGAATGGGTCAATAAATCGGTTGAAGTAAGCAGGACAGACAAGAAAAAGAAATAAAAGAAAAATTTCAGTTTATATCATTAATGTTCTATTTTAACATTTCTTAAAATATTTAAATGGTGTATTTTTCAAAACTCAACTCCAATACCTCCTGGAAACGCTGGACATAGATAAACTTATCAACTTTTAATGGTAGAATGACACATTCTGGATTTTCAATAAAATCTTTCAGGTAAGGGAAGCGCTTCAGGTAAAGATTTTGGTATGTTTCGGTGGATTCGTTTTTGATCTCTCCCGTTACAGTAAGCGCCACAGCATCTTTAAAATCTTTAGCGTCATTAGATCGGTTATCAATTAAAATGGAAACATGCCGATGTTTCAGGATATTATCATATTTACGGGTATGTTTCATGGTGGCAAAATAGAGGTAACGCAAATCCGTTGAGAAGGTATAACCTACTAGGGTATTATAGGGATATTTTGTCCCACGGGTTGCCAGTACACCCAATTTTTGTTGAGATAGAAGTTTTTTGATTTTTTTGGCAAGTTGTATAAAGTCTTGTTCCACGATAAAGAACCCCCTTTGCAACTATAGATTACCCTTAATTTTCATTTTTGAGTACAAATTCTTACTTATATCTAATATTGTTATTATATTTAATAAAACAGAAAATTACAATATTGAAGAGAATAACGTCTGTGTCAACCTTTTGGGGGTAGTTTTTAAAGTTAAAAAATTCTTGCGATTTTAGGTAGACTTACCCCGGGTTATATTAAGGTTTTTGGTATTTATGAGAGAACATCATTGTTCTCATTTTCTTTCGGTTTTTGATTGACCTGCTCCTTTTGCTTTTTTACATTGTTTTAATTTTTAAATTACACATAGCTTGCCTGAGAGAGTTTACGTAAAACACGCGCCCAGGGTTTATCCTGATCCGGTCCGGACAGAGCCGGAAGGGTTGCCTCGATAAGAGGAAAAATCTCTGGTATTTTTTTGAAATGGGATGAGGATAAAGGCGGTTGGTAGGGTACGACCTTTATCCTTTGCCTTTTCCCGGTTGGCACCCCATTCTCCGTTTAGGATGGTCTGTTAGAACCTCCAATTGTTTTATTAGTCTTATCTTGGTGTCCGATAAAGCGAAGGAGGTTCAATGAAATATTTTTACCTTTCAAGAAGAAATGTTTTCACTAACAACATGAAAAAATCTCCACTCAACCAGGTTCATTTTTTGTGTTTCAATAGAGTTGACAGAATAAAGATAGGATTAAAAATTTCTCTGGGCGTTCTTTCACCCGATTTTTCTTAAGTTGTAATGGTTAATTTAGAGTAATTTTACAAAAAGAAGGATATTCAAAACATATAACGAATTACTTATATTGGAACGTTTTATAAAATTAAATATTGTAACCTGTATGAAGGTAGCAGGAGAGACTTTTTCTTTTAAATAAAAGAGAAGAGGAGCCGAAGAGGCAAGATGCCAAAACCATTCAAACTTTCAGGCAAAAGGACTGTTACCGGACAGAACTCTGGAGAGCTTTATACAAAAAAGCACCGACGAAGCAATTCCTGATCCTTAGGAATGACCTTACAAAATTTACTAAAAGCTATTTCCTGATTTCTTAGGAAGAATCTTTCAGGTAAAAAGACAGAGCAAGAAAGTAATATCATTATTTGCTTGCCCTGTCTTTTTTATTGTCTAAAATAAGAGAAATGGTTTATCGAAGGCAGACAAGGGAAAACTTTATAATAAGTTGGGGGCATAAAGTAATGGATCTAGGTCACTTTTTCCCTAAAATCTTGATATTTATTGAGGGTGAGCATTAAATAATCATATCATAAAATATTGATTTTAATCGCAGGATAAATAATTCATATAAATTATTAAAAGGAGATAAAAAATGTTAAAGAAAAGAAGTGTTATCTTTCTCTCTCTGCTCATCCTGGGGCTATTGCTTTTAACTGGTTGTTGGCTATTACCATCTCCCACCTACACTGTAACCTTTGATTCTCAAGAAGGCAGTGCAGTAGATCCGCAGACGGTGGAACGAAGCGGGTTGGTAACTGAACCAACAGCACCTACGAAGACAGGCTATACCTTTGCCGGTTGGTATAAAGAACTCGAATGTACAAATGCCTGGGACTTTAATACTGATACGGTGACATCCGATGTAACCCTCTATGCCAAATGGGCTACCAACACCTACACTGTGACCTTTGAAAAGAATGGCGGTGATACAGAAGCTAACCCGAAAACAAAGACAGCAACACATGGCGGTAATGTGGGGACATTACCAACAGCACCGACTAAAACAGGCTACACCTTTACCAGTTGGAATACTAAAGCAAATGGTAACGGAATCGAGTTTAAGGCAACAACAGCAGTAACCGCTGATCTAACCGTGTATGCCCAGTGGACCATCAAGACCTACAACGTAACCTTTGATTCTCAAGGTGGTAGTACCGTAAGCTCACAGAAAGTGAACCACGGTGGAAAGGCGACCGAACCGACGGCACCCACGAAGGCAGGCCACATCTTTAAAGGTTGGTACAAAGAATCCGGGTGTACAAATCTATGGGACTTTGCTAGTGATACGGTAACATCTGATGTGACCCTCTATGCCAAATGGACGGGTTCGGTGCATAACATTACCCAGGATACCTACTACACTACTATTCAGGCAGCCCTTGATGCTGCGAATAGTGGTGATATCATAGTAGCAAGTGATGGTACTTATTCCGAAAGCATCATCTTTCCTAATGGTATGTTGATTACTCTTAAGAGTTTAAATGACGCCTCTTCTACTTTCATCACAGGAGTCGATGGTAATGCAATCGTAACCTGTAGTAATTGTCTTGATGGTACTGCCCTGGATGGATTTACTATTACCCATAATTTCGGGGATACCGGAAGAGGAATAACTATTACTGCCGGTTACCTGGCTATAAAAAACTGCATTATATCTAATAATTCAGTCACTGATGATTATGCCGGCGGAATATATAATGATCATGGCACATTAACCATCACCGACAGCACTATCTCTGGTAATTCCGCTATGTCTTCTGGTTATGATGCCGGTGGAATATATAATGATCATGGCACATTAACTATCACCGACAGCACTATCTCCGGTAATACTGCTTACGATTATGCCGGCGGAATACATCAGTGGTATGGTACATTAACTATCACCGACAGCACTATCTCCGGTAATTCAGCTGATTGTGGCGGCGGAATATATCTTGAGGAAGGTATAGTAACTATCACCGACAGCACTATCTCCGGTAATACTGCTACTGATAGTTATGGCGGCGGAATATATAATGAGGACATTTTAACCATCTCCGGCAGCACTATCTCCGGTAATTCAGCTGATTATGGCGGCGGAATATATCATTGGTGTGGTACATTAACCATCACCGGCAGCACTATCTCCGGTAATACTGCTACTGCTGATGCCGGCGGAATATATACTCATGATACGCTAGCCATCTCTGGCAGTACCATATCTGAAAATACTGCTTATGATGGCGGCGGTATTTATATTTACGAAAGCTCACCTACCATTCAAAATAATACTATCTCTGGTAATACTGCTTCTAACAATGGTGGCGGTATTCTTATTATTAGTGGCTCGCCTGTCATTGGTGGTACAGATGGAAGCAATACTGCTAACTTTAATAATATTTGTGGTAATACCTCTGATCAAATCTCCCCTGATTCTTATCCTAATAACTATATATTTAACAGTTGTGATGTTATTGGTGAAACTGGACCTGCAGGAGGAATAATTTTCTACGACAAAGGCTCTGTTTCCGATGGATGGCGGTATCTGGAAGCGGCGCCTGTGCTGTGGAATGGAGGTTCTGCAGATCCGGATTCAGTATGGAGTAATGTTATTTCAACATTAGTTGGAACTACAGGCACTGAAATAGGAAAAGGGTTGGTAAACACGGATGCTATTATAGCACAATCA
>Ga0272441_10001674_pt1 | contig 46759 bp, 37 predicted proteins | sample SSMProp6N_FD_193582 | JGI IMG/M metagenome (GOLD analysis project Ga0272441, IMG submission 193582) | Marine sediment archaeal communities from Little Sippewissett salt marsh, Falmouth, MA, United States - SSM-Prop-6N | ecosystem: Environmental > Aquatic > Marine > Wetlands > Sediment ... | reverse complement strand
ACAGCTGTAGTATTCGATACGTCGGGTCTGCCGGTTTCCGACGGCACGATTGTGAAATTCGCGACAAGCTCGGGGATTGTGAATCCGGTAATAGCCTATACAACCGGCGGCATAGCGACGAGCACATTGAAAGCGGGAACAACTCCATATGATACGGTTTTCGTTAGCGCCAGCGCCGGGACTTCCGCAGTGGATACGACCTATGCCCGCTTTATGCCTGGCCCGCCGGCGATAATGTTCATCGAAACCTCTGATAGTTCCATAGTCGCCAACGGTGTGGACAGCACGACGGTATTTGTTACTGTTTTCGATGCATACGGTAACTCCGTCGGCACGGGCGTGGAGGTCGATTTCGGCGCGTCATTAGGCTCGATTTCTCCCACAGCTTATACAGATACTGCCGGACAAGCGCGGACACGCTTACTTTCCGGAACTACAAGCGGTTTCTGTAATGTAACTGCCGATGCCGGCGATGCGGGTGCGAGTATGCTCATAGAATTCACTCCAACTTATGTTGGTGAGGTTATATTGTCCGTTGTTCCGCCGAGGCTCACAGCCGACGGTTCTTCGACTGCCAGCGTTACGTGTATTGTCCTCGATACAATCGGCGTTCCCGTTTCCGACGGCACACCGGTCCGGTTCAGCGAACTGAATAAGGGCAGCATTACACCGCTTTTCGCTACAACAGTTGCAGGTGAAGTTAACGCGACGATAACAGCTTTCACATCGGTAGGTTGGGATACGCTCGTCGCAACGAGCGGGGATTCGATAGATACCGTGGCCATCGAATTCGTTTCCGGCCCGCCGTATTATATTCAGATGTGGCCTGCGGATTCCACGCTTCTCGCCAATGAAACCGATACGACTCGCGTTTACGGCGTAGTTTACGATGAGGTCGGCAATCATGTAGGTATCGGGCATATAGTGAATCTGGGCCTTACGCCTTCGGATTTCGGCGATATGACTAATGTGACCGCCACGGACGATTCGGGCGCATTCGATTTCCGATTCCGCGCGGGCAGGTTCTCCGGAGTGGCGGTTATATCCGCGAACTGCGAGGGCGCTCTTGGATTGACGCAGATAGACCTTATGCCTACGTCGGTTGCAGAGATTAGCCTTTCGATAGAAGACCGCTATTTGGATGCCGACGGTATTTCGAGCACGGAGGTTTCCGCGTATGTCACGGATTCCGCCGGCCTGCTTATCGCGGATGGCACAATAGTCCGCTTCGCTCAGCTCGTTCCGCCGGGGAATATCGAGGCGCTTATCGTCCCGAACCGCTCGAACACAACCGACGGTTGGGCGGATGTCGAACTCTACGCGCCGACCATCGCCGGTAGCACGTTCGTTTATGCATATATCCCGATGGGCGTAAGCGGAGATACGGTTTGTTCGGATACACAATCGGTGTATTTCAGCCCGGGAGCGGTTGCGGTGGTTCGTTTCGACACGAATTATGTCCAGCTTATCGCAGACGGCGCGGATACGCTCGCCGATTCGGCTTACGTCGAGGATGCATTCGGCAACCCGATACCCGGACAGAGCGTTTTCTTCTCGATCGGGCTTGGGGCTGTCAGTCCTCCGGTAGCTGTTTCCAGCGGCAACGGCGGGGTGCGATTCAGGTTGACGTCGCCGACAAGTATCGGATCGAGTTACCTGCAGGCGACATGTAGCGGAGTGAACGGCTATCTGCCCGTGGACTTCGTCGCGGATACCGTGGATACGATTATTCTAACGGTTACTCCCGGAGGTTTACCCGCAGACGGCGTTTCTTCGGCGGATGTTCGGGCGCTTGTTATCGATTCCGACGGTAATCCTATTGCCGATGGCGTTACGATAAGGTTCAGTGCTTCCATGGGACTAATAACGCCATTTAGCACTCTCTCCGGCGGAGTTGCAAACGTTATCCTCGTGGCTGCGGATACGAGTGGCGTCGATACGATTTGGGCGTTCTGTGAATCCGAATCGTCAATGGCTACAATTGTATATAGCGCAGGCCCCCCGGCGAGTATAGACCTATCTGTTGTTCCAGATACTGCAACGGTAGGTAGCACTACGCCAAGCGTTGTTAGCGGAACGGTTATGGACGCTTCAAGTAATCCTGTGGCTGCGGGGACATACGTTTATCTTACTGTAGATAGCGCCGGCACTGGTAGCGTGGCCGACCCGGTTATCGCGGTCGATAGCCTCGGGGAGTTCTCGACGTTCTATACGCCGGGCCTCATTGCCGGAATGACCGGCATAACGGCAACGGTCAATGAAATTACCGCACACGCGAATATACTTCTCCAGGCCGGTCCACCACAGACTATGGATATCGCTGTTAGCAGGGACTTTATCTACATTCGCGGTGTTGGCGAAATCGATCAGGCGGTTATCGAGGCGGTTATCTACGATGAATATGACAATCCCGTGCGCGATAGCTGCGCGGTTGTTTTCCGCATAGTCGATTATCCGTCGAGCCCAACAGTCGATCCCGAGCTTATTCCCGGCGGCGGACTTCAAAGCGATACGGTTTATACGATGGCCGGACGCGCAAGCGTTGCCGCTCGAAGCGGCGATAGGTCGGGCTCGATGGTCATCGAAGCCGTAGCCTATATTCCCGGCGGTGGATCCATAGATTCCCGCGCACCGAGAATTACGATAGGCAGCGGATTGCCATATACCGTCTCTGTTTCTGTCGGCGATTGCAATGTTCGCGGCTACGATGTCGATGGTGTCGCGAATAGCGTAATGGCAATTGTCACCGATGTATATGACAACCCGGTAGCTCCGGGAACGGCGGTATGGTTTACCGCTCTGCAGGGCGCGATTACGACATCGTCCGTTACCGATGACTCAGGATTCGCATTTGCGACATGGTATTCGTCGGCACCGAGGGACTCCGGTATTGTTACCCTTGCCGCGGAAACCCGCGATACGAGTGATGTTATTGCGGACACCACGTATTTCTACAACAGTGGTCCGGCTGACTCGATTAGTATTTCGATATCGCCGTATATGGTCTATGCCGACGCCAGCGGAATTGCAGAGATACAAATCTCGATGTGGGATGTCAATCTTCGACCGGTCACAGACGGCACAAGCGTAAACGTTATCGCAGATTGGGGAACGCCGACGTCGCCAGTCACATCGATAAACGAATGTTACGGTAGTTACGCGGTAAGCAGCTATTCTGGCGCGAATGTATTCCGCGACGATTATTCTAATCAGGATACGGCTCGAGTTGTGGAGGTAACCGCAAATATCGGAGGAATCTCTGCCGGCGACACCGTTTACTTGAAACATGATTTACCGAGTTCCAGCAGATCGAATGTTTCGGCTCCGGGGACGGTGCCATATAATACATCCTATCTGGTCAGCGTTCGCGTGGTCGATCAATGGGATAATCCCATTGCGGGTGAAAGCGTAACCCTTTCGGCGGCGAGCGCGACCGGCGGTGGCGTAAGCACTACCGGAGGCACGGGTGAAGCGAGTTGGACACTCACGGCGCCGGATACTACGGCGCCTGCAATGGACGTTGTCATGGTAACAATCAACAGCACCGGTGCGGTTATCAATGCTTCAGTTACTTATGTCGGCCGCCGCCGTCGCCCGACTTTCGAGCCGGGGGTGGCGGATACGGCTATTGTGCCGAAAGATATTGTGATACCAAAAAACGATTTCTATATTCGAGAGGATTAATCCCAACCGGGGGCGGCTATTGCTGGTCGCCCCCGGAGTAGGAGAGTGGCAATGATTAAAAAAGCTATCCTCATAGCAATACTCAGTGTTTTCACCGCCGCGCCGTTATCGGCGATAATGGTGGCCAACCCGACTTCCGAGACGCCGCACGAGCGTTTCGGAATGTCCGTCGAATACACTTACGAAAAATGGAAGATTCGTTATCCGGGGACGGACTACAAAATAACCTCGCAGCGTATTTTCGCCAAACCGTCGCTCGGAATACTCCGCTATCTGGACCTTTACGGTTATCTCGGAGTTGCCGATATAAATATCCCTCAGGATGATTATAACGGCAGCGGAGAGATGGCTTTCGGTCTCGGAACGAGGCTTCACTACGCCGTTTTCTACCCGAATCTCGGATGCAATACATGCTATTTTCCGATCCGCTGGTATGCCACGGCATCGTGGCTTTCGACTAAAACCTCCGGTAATATTCCAATCGGAACAACGCGCCGCACGGACGTGGATTACCGTTTCCAGAATATTGACCTCGGTCTTTATGGAAGCTGGGAATTCGGACGTGTCAAACCCTATCTTGGAGTTCACTGGACTTATATCACGGGCCGAAAATACATTGAATACTATTCGACGAATCCCGAGCCATATGCATCATTAACGGAGCTTTTCACCGACTCCGGCCAATACCCCAAACCACTCTTGGGGCTTGACATCGACCTTGGTAAAGGTTATGTTCTATCGGTGGAGTCCAGTTATCTGGGTAAGAGTGAAACTTCTGTAAGTATAGGTCTTTCGCAGCTATATGTTCCTAACCGCGACGAAAAAGATCCTGACCAGGCTGCGGAAAGGCCGGATTAAACAAATCTGGCTGTTTCTGCTGGTCGGAGTATGTTTTTCACAGGGCAGTATTAGCGAAACATTTGAAGATTATTGGGCCAAAGAGATTATACGAACGGAACCCGCCGCAGCCCACAACTTCATCCGCCGTAGCCTCGGCGGAGAACAATCATCCCGTGAAGCTCTAATAAACGCCTATAGCTATCAGGCGCTCGGTTGGGATAATCGGACGCGGGAAAGTTACGTTCAAGCGATGCTCACCTCCGGTTCGGACGCCTCCGGAGATTGGGCGGCCTTCTGGTTAGGAAACCTTATCCAGCAGTCGGGTCAGGAGGAATATCTACGGGAGGTTTTTAGTTCCCGTAGTCCGCCGTGGGGGAGGTTCTGGCTTGGCGTGTGGCATTTCGTAATTAACGAATACGATTCTGCCTCCGCGATTTTTCACCCGCTGGCAAACGTTATCCAGGGGCAAGCGATAATGCGGCTTATGGCGGGTTATTTCGAAGGTCTATCTCTTAGCAGGATGGGATCGACCGATCGCGCAGAGGGCGTATTTGCAGATCTTCTGGCGAAATACCCGCGAAACCTGCTCCAGGGGGAAATCCACTATAGGATGGGATCGATTGCATTCGCTCAGGCGGATTGGAATGGATGCCGAGAGCATCTCGATGCGGCACTCGAATTTTACGAAATGTCATCGCGAAAACCCGCGCACTGGTGGGCGGATGAAGCACTTTTCCTACTCGGTGCGGTGGATTTTGCCGAGAACAGACATCTGGTGGCTTTGCGCCAATTCGAGCGATTGCAGAAGCGGTTCCCCGAATCGCCATATGTGGACAGATTACCGTATCTTTCTATATTGGGCGATATTGAGACCAATGCGACGCGTGCCGCTCAGGATAGCGCGCTTATCGCAAATCTCTCGCCGGATTTAACCGCCGACGTGCATATGCGAATCGGATTCCTCTTTATGCAGGATGAAGAGTTGGCCGCAGCACAGGATAATTTTATCAAAGCTGCGGAAGTAGCTAATAGCCGGGATTTCCAGGGGGAATCTTACCTGTTTGCGGGCGAATGCGCGTATCGTAGATACAAGTATCGCGAGGCTATGTCTTTCTACCAACTGGCGTATGATTATTCCTCTGACCGAAGCAGGGAATCCAGTTGGGGAATGGCCTGGTGTCACATCCGTAACAGACGATACGACGATGCCCGGATTTATCTATCTACGGTATTCTCCGGCCATGAAGACGGCTTTGCGGAAAATGCCCGGTTAATTTACGCCGAAACATACCTAAGCGAGGGCAAACCGGGCCGCGCGGCACAAGAACTGCTTGATTTCTTAAAAATCTGTCAGGGCGATGTGTGTGACAAAGCTCTATATGACTTGATTTTAGCATATGATGCGATGAGTGATACGACTCGCGTTATCGACTATAGCTGGGATTTTTTAGCGAGGTATCGTCGTAATCGATTGGCGGATAATGTAGTATTGCGCCTGAATGAGTTGCTTTTCGGAAAAAGCAATGGACGGATGTTATCGGATTGGCCGAGAATATAGAATTGTATTCTGTCTCCAGAGAAACCGCCGACCGTGTGCGCTTTTCCGCCGAGTATGCGCGCTATCATATCGGGATTTACGAAGACCCGCTGGCGATTACCGAGAATTTTCTCGAGAAATATCCCGATTCGCCTCTTGTGGGAGAATTGCTACTCGAAATCGGCAGTTATCTGTGCAATGTTGGCGATTATGAAAAGGGCGCTATTACTTTCGATAGGCTGCGCCGCCGCAGTATTCCTGATTCTCTTTGGGTGGAAGCGAGTTATCGAATGGGCGTATGTTATCTCGGTCTTGGGGATACATCCGCAGCAAAAGAAATATTCAGCCAGATTCTCGGGGAATTTCCGGGTTCATCGGTCGCGGCTAGAGGAATGATCACCCTTGGAGATTTCTACATGGAACTGAATGATCTGGATCGTGCGATGGAAGCATATAACGAGGTAATCGAATGGGCGAAAGATTCCACTCAGTTAACTATCGCGGAATATCGGCTTGCGCGAAGCTATGAGGAGATTGGACGATATGCCGAGGCGCGGATATTATTCAACAATCTTCGCGACGATTCCGGCGCGACGAAAACTATCCGCGAGGACGCCCTGTTGGGTTTAATCCGCGTTTATTATGAGATGGCGGAATACGAGCGAGGATTCGGTATTGCCGATGAGATTTACGATACTTTGCAGCCCGGCGATTTTCGCTGTAGATTGGGTGAGCAAATGGGCAAACTCGGCGTGCGATTAGGCAAGATCGACGAAGCTTTTGAAGTGTTGTTGCCGGTTCAGGAGGATTCACTGTCCTGTGCGGGAAGCGGCGACCTGAATGTTCTATACGACCTGTCGCTCGCTCTCGAATTTCGAGAACGTATCGCAGAGGCAAATATCGTATGGCAATGGATGATCGAAACGACAGAGGACGACTCTATAGTCGCACTCGCGAGAGATAAACTACAAAAATATAAGGACGTCTCGCAGTAAGCCGACGTCCAGAACCAAGGAGGAAGGATGAAAACTATGGTCATCGCTGTTATGGTTGCGATGTTGGCTTTTGGGCTGGCTTGGGCCACGAGAGGTTCCGAGGAAAAGATCGAAGAACCGGTCATGCAGTCCGAGGATAATCCGGTTATAAGGCTTAAAACTTCGATGGGAGATATAGATATCGAGCTATATCCAGAGAAGGCCCCAATAACGGTGGCAAATTTCCTTACTTATGTTAATGAGGGTTATTTCGACGGCACGATTTTCCATCGTGTTATCGTGAATTTCATGATTCAGGGCGGCGGTTTTACCGAGGATTTCCAGAAAAAAGAGACGCATGATCCAATCCAAAACGAGGCTGACAACGGATTGAAGAACATGCGCGGAACTATAGCCATGGCTCGCACAAACGATCCGCATTCCGCCACGGCGCAATTTTTCATCAATCACAAGGACAATGCTTTCCTGAACTTTACCGCTAAGAACGCCAGCGGATGGGGCTATGCGGTTTTCGGGCAGGTAATAGCCGGTATGGATGTAGTGGACGCTATCGCAACAACGAAGACCGGCGCAAAAGCCCCATTTCCGCAGGACGTGCCACAGACGACAATCGTAATCCAGAAGGCAATGCTAATAGAGGAATAGTATAGAGTATAAGTATGCTAAGAAAAGCCTTAGTATTTTTTCCCATATTGCTAATTGGAGTTACGATGGCGCAAATGATCCCTTTGCCCGAACCGCCGGGTGCTGAAATGTCGCTGCATGACGCTATCGCGGAAAGGCGCAGCAGACGCGCTTATGGCGAGGGCGGAATAACGCTCGATCAGGCGAGCGAGTTGCTTTGGTCGGCAGCGGGAATTACGGCCGGTGATAGATACCGTGCCGCGCCCAGCGCAGGCGCAACCTATCCTATCGATACTTATCTCCTTGCGGGGAATGTCGAGGGACTCGACCCGGGGATTTACCGATATATCGAGACCGAGCATGCGTTGGAACTCGTGAAACAAGGTGATTTTATTGCAGACCTCGCAAACGCCGCGCTCGGACAATCCGCGCTGAAAGAGGCTTCGGCTGTAATCTGCCTGTTCGGAGTATTCGAGCGCACAGCGAAACGTTACGGCGACAGGGCCGCCCGCTACGTGGATATTGAAATCGGCCATATCGGGCAAAATATCTACCTGACAGCGGAGGCTCTCGACCTGTCAACCGTGGCTATAGGCGCTTTTCATGACGATAGGATTTCCGCGCTGTTTAGTGTGGAGGGATATCCACTCTATCTTATGCCTGTTGGGCCGAGGGAATAGGAAGCTCCAATATAGCGAAAGGCCGCCCGTTAAGGCGGCCTTTTTTTATTCAGTTCGATTGCTGTCAGCGGCGTGGCGGGACTTTATCCGCGACCCCGAGAAATTTAATAACCAGTTTTAGCTGATTTTCAACATCGGACTTGCTCACGATACCGTTTGGGCCGTGAATATAGCGAACCGGCGCGGAAATTGCCGCTACTCTCGTTCCGCTTCCCGTTGTCTGGATAGCAGTGGCGTTCGTAGTGCCGACTGATTTTACCGTAAATTGATGCGGAATACCCGCTTTCGTAGCTACCTCACCCAGAAAATCGACGAGTTGGCGATCCGCGATTACACGGCCGTCGGTTATTCTCATTTCGGGGCCTAAATTTTGGCCTGCAAGCCGTTTACGCGAAGGCACATCGGGTAAATTGTTAGCGACCGTGCCCTCGATAGCTATCGCAATATCCGGTTGAACCGAGAAAGCGGCGCAACCGGTTCCCCGCAATCCCCTTTCCTCTTGAACAGCCGCTACGAGATATAAATCGCAAGCGATTTTCTTAGCATTTTTCGCGGCCTCGATTAGGATGAATATGCCGATTCTGTCGTCGAAAGCCTTGCCGAGAAAAACCTCGCCGAGGTCTTCGAATTTGCTATCGAAAGTCACGATATCCCCGATATGGACCATCTCGTGGACTTTCTCCGCCGGAAAACCTACATCGATAAATGTGTCTTCAATCGGAATTGCTTTATCGCGGTCGGCATCTTTGTTGAGTAAATGCGGAGGAACCGCTCCTACAACCCCTATGAGCGGTTTTGTGCCATGCACGATAACCCTTTGCGCGTAGAAAACTCTCGGGTCGATACCGCCAATTGGGATAACTCTAATAAATCCGTCGGTATCGACATGATTCACTATAAATCCTACTTCGTCCGAATGAGCGTCTATAGCTACTTTCGGGCCTTTTCCGGGAATATGCGCGATTACGTTGCCCATGTTGTCCGTCCAGATTTTTTTCGCGATAGGCTTAAGCTCACGCCGGAAAATTTCCGCGACCGCGTGTTCGTAACCCGATACTCCGGGCGCGTTGCTCAGCTCTTCTAAGAGTTTCCAGTTCATTACTCCTCCATATTTTGAGATACCATTTTCTAAAATTGTATATTAATAGCGTTAAGGCTTTTCGTTTATTATCGCGAACTTGCCTATATGTTCGTCCTCCACTACCGCAAGCCTATAAATGTAAATCCCTGAAGTTAGCCGTTTGCCCGATTGGTTCGACGGTTGCCACCTAAAAGCTCCATCGGTAGTCAGATGATTGCCCTTACTCGTTTGTCCATCTTCATAATAAACGATGTCACCGGATGCTGTCCAAACACTAAATTCAAAATAGCTATCTTCTTCGAGCGAGTATGGAAAATATAAATAGCCCTCGCCGTCGTAATAGAAAGGATTCGGATACGGTGGCGGCGAGAGATCGTGTTCCGAGAGGACTTTAGCCAGTGTTGCCGGGCCGACCAATAAATTCCCGAGATTTGCAGAATGTATATAGAGCACGTCGAAATTCGCTATCGAGGCCACGATAGCATCGTAACGCCATAAACCCGGGATTGTATCCGGTGCGCCAAATATGTAGACGGCTGTATCGGGAGTATCCGACCTGAATCCCGAAGCTATCCCGTGCATCGCCGCATGAACGCTGTCCCCGGCGGGCAACTCGGCCCATCCGCCTCCTTCGTGTCCGGGCGGCAAACCGAATTGGTTCGTCAGTTCGATATAAATAGCGGAACCGCCTCCGGGGATGTTGGGCGGGATGGAATCGCGGGAAATCCTAACCGGTTCGGGCATTATCGCCCCATCGATATAACCGCCACTCCGGTAATTGCCGCCAACATAGAGATTCCAACGAGCGAAATCACCGTAAAGCGAATCCATACTGATTCCGATAGAATCAGACCAGGCGCCAAAGGCTTGATACACGCTCGATCCCGCCGTCCGCTCCCAGAGATCGATTATCGTGCCGTCTCCGTAGTTTGCTGAGAGGAACAGCGGCAGGAGCACTGTGCCGTAAATCCTGTTTGAGGGCGTATCGTCGTTAAGCGCTATTTCGGGATTTTCCTGAAAAATATCCAGATAGTTAATATAGTCGTTTATTTGCGGGAAATTCTGTTCCTCCGACCATACTGCGGTTGCTTCCATCCACCATCTCCACTGTTCCAACGTGCCATAAGCGAAATGGATTGTATGGAAAAACTCGTGGGCGCATGTTACGGCAAGAGCGTCCTCCTCGCGGTCTTCATATTCCGTGAAACCCGCAAAATCATTTTCGATTTCTATATATGCCGGTGCCGTTCCGTTTGAAAGGACAGAATCATACCATGTCATCCCATAAATGGAGGAATGCAATTCGACGAAATAGACATCCACACGATCATCGCCGCCGCCGCCGAAATCTGGCACGGGCTGTCGGGCGCCGAGTTGGTTCACGAGATAGTCCCAGCTTTTTTCGAGGTAGGACGCGGCGTTTTCCGCCCAGTCCGGAACACCGTTTCCATCGGAATCGGTTGAATCTATACAGTTTACGGGATCATCCGTTTCCAGATTATACCATATCTTAAAATGTCCTTCCTCGGAATCGTAATAATGCGCGAGGGCCGGGCGCTCTCTAATGAGCGACATCCGGGTTCGCGCCGCTTCCGGAAGGCCGCAGATAATTGCCAGCAGAGAACCTGCGGTCATAAGAGCGGCTATGATAAGCATACGTTTCATTTAGCTTCTTGCTCTCCGGTTTTATCGTAGAAATATTTCTCGACTTCATCCTCGATGTCCTTCGGGATTTCTCTGTCGAAGGGGAACACGCGGGCATTTGCAATCTCATCCACGAATTGCAGGGCGATATTGGCCATCGAGCGGAGGGACGCCTCGTTCACGTTGCGCATATCGTCGTCGCGGGAATGGCCCATGCTCGCGCCCAGCCCGGCTCTGCCAAAACTTATTGCCGGTATCCCCGCTCTTGCGAAAGGCATATTGTCGCTGGAATAAATCCCGCGCGTGACGCGTAATCCCATGCCGGTCAGTTTGTTGCGAGAGTCGAGGTAATTTGTAAGCTCGTTCGAGCCGGTGACGATAAGCTTGTTTTCGCCGAAAATATCCCCGCCCAAATCGAGGTTGACCATCATTTTCACATTCGCTAAATCGTCAGCATGTGCACGCACATACTCTTTACTGCCGAGAAGCCCCAATTCCTCGCTTCCAAAAAAGCAGAAACGAAGCGTTCGACGTGGTTTGTTCTTGGCAAAATGGCCGATTAGCCCCAAAATTTCGACGCAACCGGAGCCGTTATCGACTGCGCCCGGCGAACTTACCACGCTGTCCGCATGCCCACCGATAACGATCTCCTCGTCCGCGATTTTACCGGGGATAACGGCGATCAAATTATGGCTGGTGCCATCCAGTGCTTCCTGCTTGGATTTGAACCGCACCTGCGGATTTTTCGCGGAGATTATTTTCCGACCGGCTTCATAACTTATTACCGCCCCCGGAACCGCACCGAATTTTTCGACGAGAGATTCTTTAACCATAGGATAGCCGGGGGTTTTCCCGGGTTCGTTCACCAGTAAGAAACCGCCGACTTTCAGTCTGGCCAAATTGCGATATATATCGTATGAGATTCGTTTTTGCAGGAGGATTATCTCGCCCTTCGCATCGTCGAGATTATCGAGGTTTGCCGTCTCGACATATCGTGCAGGCCCGGTGATATCGCAGGTTCCGCTCAGGCCAATCGGGTTGGCGACAAACGTTTGCGGTGGATCTATCAAAAGTTCGACCGAGCCTTCGCCGGCGCGGAAAGTCTTTACATTAAATGATTCGAACGTCGGCTCGATTCCCCTATTTCGGACTTCATCCGCGATAATTTCGAGGGCCTTTAGCTCTTCGGGTGAACCGCCAACCCGCTCGAACGCTATTTTTCTCAGAGTTTCCAGCATTTCGTTCTCCTTATATTCCGGAGCTACCGAAGCCCCCGCCGCCCCGGTCGGTTTCGGTCAATTCGTCGGCGACGACGAACTCCGCGCTCTCGACCCTTTTTATCAGAAGCTGGGCTATTCTGTCGCCCTTCCCAATTTTGAATGGCCGGTCGCCGTGGTTTATCAAAATAACATTAACCTCGCCCCGATAATCGGCGTCGATAGTGCCGGGCGAGTTCAATATCGACACGCCGAATTTAACAGCGAGGCCGCTTCGCGGGCGAACTTCACCCTCGAATCCCGGAGGTATTTCGAGAGCGATACCCGTGGGGACAAGCGCTCTCCCGCCGGGCGGAAGAACGAGGGCCTCATCGGGAAACGCTGCCAGGTCCGCGCCCGCAGCGTCGGCGCTCATGAATTGCGGCGGAATTGCGCCCTCCCGCAATATAATAACTTTTATTTTCGGCGCAATACTCATGCCATTTCACCCGGTTCCAAGCCAATCGGGGCGCGTTTTATCGTTCACGGGGCCGAGAGCTAATCCCGAAATAGATTCCAGAGCGAAAAGTTCTGCCGCCAAATCCCTGACATCATCTGGCGTCACGGCGTGAAGTCTTTCTATACTCTCCTCGACCGAAATAAAACGTCCCAGATGAAGCTCGTTTTCCGCGAGTCGATTGAGCATCGAACTCATAGAGTCCTGTTGCAGAAGCAATCTGCCGCAAAGCCCGTTTATTGTTTCGTCGAAGGTTATTCGGTCTATGCTCTCTCCGGCGAGGTCGTCCAGAATGTCCCGGAGAAGCTTGAAAAACCGGGATGCCGATTTGGCCTCGAACGCGCCGAAAACGCCCCACATACCGCAATCCTGAAAATACTCGACGAAAGAATGGACGTCGTAGCCAATTCCCGCCTCCTCGCGGATGCGGTTGAAAAGCTGGCTCGACGGCCCAACGCCGAGTAGTTTGTCCAAAATAGCCAGTGGGTAGCGGCGTTCATCCCGGTATGGAAAAATTCTGCCGCCGAGAATACAATTAACCATCCCGCAATCCTTGCGAATCAGGCGAAATTCTTTAGCGGATAGTTCGACAGGCTTTGTGCGTCCGTTGCCGGTGGAGCCATTCGGCAGGATTATATACTCCGATGCCAGTCGGCATAGTTGCTCGTGATCTACATTCCCGACCGCCGCCACAACAGCTTTGCCCGAAATATAATTCTCTTGTATGAAACCGAGGATATCCTCGCGGGTAGAACTCGTGACACCGTTTGGGGTGCCGAGAATGGGCCTGCCGAGCGGATGGTCCCCGAATAGTATCTCCGCGAACATTTCCTGCGCGGTCTCGGGAGGAGAATCCTCTATCTCGGCCATCTCCGCGAGAACCACGCCGGTTTCGCGCCGGAAAGATTCCTCTTCGATTTTCGAGTGCGCAATCATATCGCCGATTATATCGAGAGCGAGCGGCAATTCCGTCGCCGGGAGATAGGCGTAATAGCAGGTCTCCTCGCGGGATGTATATGCATCGCCGGTGCCGCCGACAATTTCGAGTTCCTTTGCGATTTCGAGAGCGGTGCGATTTTCGGTGCCCTTGAACATAAGGTGCTCGACGAGATGCGCGATTCCCTCGTGGCCGGGCGGGTCGTCACGGCTGCCAACGTCTAACCAGACACCGACAGCCACGCCCTTTCGCTCTTTCAGCGGCAGGGATAGAACGCGGAGACCGTTGTCCAGAATCGTTTTTTTGTATTCGCGGCTCATATTCGATAAGTTTACAACTTTCGAGCTACAAAGTCAATTGGAGATTATCGAAAGATGGTGAATTCGAATTAAATCCAAAGCTCCCTACGGATCTTCGACAAAAACCAAATGTCAAACGACATAAAAAGCCGCACGAGGGAAAGATTTCTTGCGCTAAACGGCAAATAGACTATATTAGTTGAGAAAGAGAAACGGGGAAGGACTCGCGATTGACCAAAAACAGCAAATTCTTTACCTCAATAATAACCGCATTCGCCCTCTCCCTCCTTTTCGGCGGGTGCGCGGGGCACCAGCAATGCCTCACGCCCCGCGAGGACGCCGACCTGCTCGTCTTTATCGACGGCGAGGATTTCGTGCAGGTCGAGTTCGTCAAGGTGCACAACGACACGATTTACGCGCGCGAAACGACACTCGGCAACGTAGCCTACGCAATCGACGACATGGACTCGATCGTGACGTTCAACTCGCAAAATTATACGAATTCATTTCGAGCCGGCTTAGGTGTTGGATTGCCACTATTGATACTATCTGAGATTGGATATGCCTTTTCGTGTTTTGGGGAAGATATTTCCGCCTGGATTTCTTCGGAAGAACCTGATTATCCTAGCAATACTCCATTTATACTTGTCCCGCTTGCAATTGGGGCATTTATCGGGCTAATTTTACATGATGGGGGCGTTGACGAGCCAGTCTGTTGCAAAATCTGGCGCGGCGAAGACCTTCAGAACGACGAAATCCGCGCAAGATTCCTTATCGAGCTGAACGTAACCAGGTTCGAGAAGCCGCCTAAAGTAAGGAAAACAGTTCTCCCGGACGGTTACGGTTTCTGAGGTTATTAATATTCCTTATCGAGCTTCAAAGAATCCGGTTCGAAGAATAAACAAGCTTAATTTCCCTCAAAAGCAATGATAACAGGCATTTGGAATTAATAGACGCGGCGTCCCGCCGCGTGAATCAAACCTCTCGGCGAGACGCCGAGGCTATTAAAACTCCTTATCGAGCTTCAAAGGATTCGGTTCGGGGAGGCAAAATGAAGATCAACAGCAAATTCTTTTGTGCGATAATAACCGCATTCGCCCTCTCCCTCCTTTTCGGCGGGTGCGCGGGGCACCAGCAATGCCTCACGCCCCACGAGGACGCCGACTTGCTCGTCTTTATCGACGGCGAGGATTTCGTGCAGGTCGAGTTCGTCAAGGTGCACAACGACACGATTTACGCGCGCGAAACGACAATCGGCAACGTAGCCTACGCAATCGACGACCTCGAATCGGTCGTGACGTTCAATAAAAAACGATATACGAATTCGCTGATTTTAGGCGGGGCTATAGGCGCTTTTTCTTTTTTACGTTTGTCTATAGGTTACGATTGGGTTCGTGATATATATGAAGAAGACGAATCCGTTTCATATTTCCCCGTAATGGCATTACCTATCGTATTTGGACTGTTTTGGGGGGTAATGGCTGACTGGTTCGGTCTAAACAACAGAACCTGCTGTAAAATCTGGCGTGCCGAAGATCTTCAGGACGAACAAATTCGCGCGAGATTCCTTATCGAGCTTCAAAGGATTCGGTTCGAGGAATAATTAACCGCCATTTCCCTCAAAAGCAATGATATCGGGCATTTGGAAAACGAGTTTTAATTCTATTTCAGTTTATTAAATAATTATTTTAAGTTAATAATAAGTTAAAATAAAATAAAAAGAAGTTGTTTTAATAAATTCAGAAGTTAAAATAAATATAAAAATATTTATTTTGTTATTAAATGTTATTATATCAGATAAATAAATAATTGTTTTATTTAAAAAAGAAGTTAATTTATATACAAAAATATTCTTTATTTTCTGAAATAATTTCTATTTGATATGAATTATTTCCTTTTAAAATTAATTTAACAATTGAATTATATGAAATAAGTAGTATTTTTATTGAAATAATTATTTATAAAATCGATTTGAATAATTTTGATATTAAAGTGAATATTATGAAAATTAAATTAATTACTTTAAAAGGTAGAATCATTTATTTTCATAAATAATTTGAATTTCCCTGTCCTTTTTCCTATAATGGACGATGAAAAAGGTTGGTTTCCGTAATTTAACGGAAGGAGAGTGACATGGCTGTCGATTGGTATAACATGCGCGACGCAAATTTCTGGAGTTTCTTCAAAACGCTCGTTTATGAAATTGAGCTATATGCAGGGGAACCGCAGAATCCCGACCATATGCTTGCTGAGGGACAGGCTATTATTGCGATAGATGCTGGATTGGCCAGCACCGCTTATCTCGATACATTCCGTTACAAAAACGAGGAACACGCCGCGTTCAAGGCGCTTCTCGACTGTATCAAACCGCTTAAGAAGCTCGCCTACATCCTCGACGGCGAGGAGGGTTTGCGCAAGCTCGCGATTCCGTCGCGAATGCCGGTCGGGCGCGACGATGCCCGTAGAACCGCGAGGGCGATGCTTTCCGCATGGGAAGAGCATTCCGCCGACCCTGTTTTCTCCTCGCTCGGTTTCCTTTTCGACCGGCTGCAAACCGCCTACGACGCCCATCTCGTTGCGTGGAACGCGAAGGAGGACGCGCGTTGCGCCTATCGCGACAAAGTCCGGTCGTATCGGGCGATTCGGGTGCGCGGCAACAAGTTTGTCGGCAATGTCAAACGTTATATCGGCGCCTATTGGGACGCGTTCGAGGGGAGCTGGGCCAAATACGGTTTCGAGCCGCGCAAGAAAAAAGGTGAGGCGGCAGGGCCGCAGCCGTAGGTGCTCAACGCCTGCGGCGATTCGCTTCGGCTAAATTAATATTGTCATTTCGAGTGAGCGCAGCGACGAGAAATCTTCCGTGGATGGTTGGAGATTTCTCCCTTCGGTTCGAAATGACAGATTGTAGGGCGGCTGAGGTGAGTTGAGAAGGGAGAGTGGAGAGGGGAGAGTTGAGAGTAATTTTTACCGCGACAATCGCGTTAATTATTCGTATTATTCTATCTGAAGGTCGTCGAAACGGCCGCAAACCGCGATGTGATTAGGCGAAGGCATATATGAAAGTTCGCAATGCGTTTTTCGCGACATCGTTATTGATTGCGACGGCATACGCGCAAAGCGTTACGCTGGTGGATCTTGCCGATGTTCCGGCCGTGCTCGAGGAGACATCCGGGATCGAGGTGAACAGCCCTGTTCGAATTTGGTCGCAAAACGACAGCGGCGGCGAGGCTGCGCTTTACGGTTTCGACGCCTCCGGTGCGCTTTTCGAGACCTTGCGCATTGTCGGCGCGACAAATCGCGATTGGGAAGACCTCGCGCAGGACGCTCTGGGCAATTTTTATATCGCCGATTGCGGAAACAACGCGCACAATCGCCTCGACCTTAAGATTTACAAAATACCCAACCCGGATTCGCTGGCCGCAGACAGCGCGGTCGCGGGGGCGATAAATTTCAGCTACCCTGACCAGACCGAATTTCCGCCGCCGGACGAGCGCAAGAATTTCGACTGCGAGGCGGTGGTTGCAATCGGCGATTCGCTGCATTTATTCTCGAAAAATTGGACGAGCCCATTCACGCGCTACACGAAGCACTACACTCTTCCGAATGTGCCGGGGACTTATATCGCGCACCTTTGCGACAGTTTCGACACCGACGAATGGACGAGCACGCAGGGGCAAATCACCTCGGCAGACATCTCTCCCGACGGCGAGGTTCTGGCGTTGATGTCCTATCGCAAATTGTGGTTGTTCTCGAATTTTATCGGCACGGATTTTTTCTCCGGCGATGTTCTCAAGCTGGATATCCCGACTATCACGCAGATCGAGGCGATTTGTTTTATCAGCGAAACAGAGGTTTATATCACCGACGAGGTTATTTATGTCGGGCCGTTGGCATTTGGCGGGAATCTTTATTATGTCGATCTCGGCGCTTATCTCAATGTTCCGGATTACGCGATTTCGCAGCCGTCGGTTTTGCAGATTTCCGCCTATCCGAATCCGTTTAACGGCAATTGCAGATTGCAGATTGATGATTGCAGATTGGGGATAGACGCGATCGAGGTGTTCGACATAAACGGGCGTATGGTCGACGTCATTGCGAGGAGGGCGGAGCCCGACGTGGCAATCTCGTTGAACCAAGGAGATTGCCGCGCCCTTCGGGCTCGCAATGACGGTTCAAATTTTATCTGGCAACCCGATGTTTCCCTCACATCCGGCGTCTATTTCGTCCGGGCGAAATCCGGCGATGCGGCGGCGACTAAGCCAGTCTTTTATATGAAATGAGTTATTTGAAATCGCTTTCGCTCAGTTGCCGGGAGATTTTTCTGTGAAACCTCATAACGTTGCATCGACCGGAATATCCCTTTCCCTCCATGCGATTACCGAGGCGGGAAGAAAATTTACCAGATAAATCGCTACTGTGAATATCGCGCTGTCCAGATCGAGCACCGGCATTCTCGTCCGTCCCGTCTCGCTAATAAACCACGAGAAAAATGCCAACGCGAGAACGGTAAATATCCCATAAATTGCATACGAGGTCGATACCGCCCGCAATCTATCGCTCATTTGCCGTTCGTCGAGTTCGCGTTCGTTGCGCTTGTTGGATAAGAACATATATCCCGTGCGAAAAAACAGGAAAAATGCGCTCCCGATAAGCGCCGCCGCGAAGAGTATCGATAAGATTATCGCGGCGGTGTTCGCGCTCGAGTTTGTCGCCCATATAAACGCCGCGAGAAACAATATCAGCATGATATAATTCAAGACTATGGCCGATTTGCGTTTCGATTGTGAAATTGTCCGTTTCATTATTGTATCCTCACTAAATTGATTATTTTTCGGGAATGATGTTTTCAGTCCATGCGATTACCGAAGCGGGTAGGACATGCGCCATATAAATCAATCCGGCGACTAAAACCCCGTTCACAGGAGCCTCGGTTACGGAATAGACGAGCATTATCGACAGGACGATCACGGTGAATATCGCATATGCGATTCGCAACGAGTTAAGGGCGATCCCGGCCTCGCGCTCATCGTATTTGTCGAAACTCCTGTGCACGAAACTCCACAATCCCGTCCGATGATAGACGATATAGTATGAGACTCCTGTAGCGATAACCACAACCGCAATTGCAGCGACAGTAATCCAGGCCGGAATCTCCATTCTTCGGATAATCTCGAAAAATATAATTATTGCGATAAGCGCGAGATAATTGACAACAACACCCGCGCGTCTCGCCGACTTTGATAAATTCGTTCCCATTATTCGTCACCTCTCTCTTTTTTTAGTTTGAAAAGCTCCTCGCTAAGCGGTTTCATCGGCTTGGTCGAGAAGATGAAATCGATCGGCAGGCCGAAAAATTCGCTTATTCGGAATGCAAGGCCCAAACTCGGATTATACTCCTCGCGTTCGAGATAGCCCACGGTCTGGTAGTTGACGCCGATAACCTCAGCGAGTTCTTTCCGTGAGACTCCCCTCTCCTGCCTGAGAAGCCCGATTCGATTATAAAGTTTTTGCGATTCCATTTTATCTATTTCTGTATAAATGTTGTATATTTACAATCTTCTAACGGGAATATACGCGCATAATTGGATTTGTCAAGTGGGAAAATAAAAAAATTTGAATGGTTTTGTGAAACTTCGATAGAATCGAAGCGGATCGGTATTGGGCTGTAGGATTCCCTTCGAGAGTGCCTATTTAAAATATGTGATTCTGGTCGTTATATGCACATCGTCGATTTTCGCGCGGACAAGAAAGACGCCGATATCGATGGATAGGGCGGATTGCCATAGGTAAGTCCCTACTCGACGAGACGATATCAAATGGAGCGAAATTTTACGGGATTTTCGGCGTGGGCTGATCGGTCGCGGAATATTTCCGCGAACCGCCGAGGAAACAATCGAATCGAATCTCACTATCCTCGATAAACATTATTACCGCGCCGTTTTCGTCGGTGCGGAAGATATCGCAACCGGCGAATTCATAACCCTCGACTATATCCGGCGACGGGTGGCCGAAGCGGTTCTTCTCGCCGACCGAAATCACCGCCGCGAGAGGGGTGGTCGATGCGATGAATTCCGCGCAACTGCTGTATTTGCTGCCGTGGTGCGGCACTTTGACGACATCGCAGTCTAGATCGCCGCCGGCCGCGATTATTTTGCGCTCTGTCACTGCGCCGATATCGCCGGTGAATAGGATTTCCGCGTCGTTTTGACGAAGCATCAACACGATACTCGCCTCGTTCGGGTCGGATAGCAGCGAACCCGCCGGGGAAACATCGAAGCTATCCGGCCAAAGAATGGTTATCTCCGAAAAGTTTTCGAGCGATTCCCCGGCTGAGATAATTTCTACCGGCGTGCCCGTGGATTCGGCGGTTTCGATGAATGCGCGATGAAGCGAGCTTGTATAGGTTGCGTAGGGAACGTAGATTATCCCGAATTCGAAATTATCCTGCAGGTCGCGGAGGCCGCCAACGTGGTCGGCGTCGGAATGAGTCATTAATACGGCGTCGATTTTTCGCAAGCCTCGCGCCTGTAAATACGGCTCGACGGAAAATGCCGTATTGCCCGGAGGACCGCCATCGATAAGAATTTCGCGCCCGTCCTCGAATTCGATAAGCGCGCAATCTCCCTGCCCGACATCGAAAAAAGAGACGCGGATGCTCTCGGAGACGGTGGCAACCGAGGTCTCGCGGCCCGCGACTACGATTAGGGCGACTGCCGCCAGATAAAGCACTGCGGGAACTATTTTTACCTTGAGCCACCCTAACGCCGACGGCAATCCGATTGTCATAACGAAATATATCCCCACCCAGGCGTGCGACGGATGCGGAAAAGTCAGGTAGGCGCATGGGACGGAAGCGAAAAACTTGACCGCATTTAGCAAGTATATTTTCAACAGAAACCAGTCTGACGCTAAGAATGCGACCGCGAGACCGCTCCAGATAGGCTCGATAAGCGTCGCGAGAAGGCCGTAGCCGATAATTATTCCGAGAGGTGGGATAACCAGCAGATTTGCTATCGGGCCGATTAGCTGGAAGCGATGGAAATGCAGGGCTACGAAGGGCGTGGTTCCTATTGTTGCCGAAAGGGATACTAAAAACGGCGACACTATCCATTTGCCGAGGAAATCGGCGCGGGAAAGGCGCTCGGGAAGCCATGCTTGGAATTTCGGAAGCAGATACGCAATTCCGAGAGTGGCGGAAAAACTGAGCTGGAAACCGATGTCGGTTATCCATATAGGTTTGATTGCCAACAGGATAGCGCCTGCCGCGCCAATCGAGTTTAGCAGATTAGCGGGCCGATCCATCGCCGCGCCGATAACGATTATCGAGAACATAAAAGCCGCCCGCAGAACCGACGGACGCCCGCCCACAAGCCCGGCGAAGACGATTAGTAGAGAAATCGTCGCAATTGCGCCGATAAAGCGTGGAACTCTGAAAACGGAGACGAGGAGAATCCACGCCATCCCGGCGATAAGGCCGACGTGCAAACCGCTAACGGCGAGGATATGGACGGTGCCGGAGTCGGCGAAAGCGTCACGGACATCGTCGGGAAGATTGCGCCCGAGACCGAGCATAAGTCCTTTGAGAAGCGCGGCGGCATCGCCGTGCATGCCGGAATCGATTGTTTGCGCGATGTAATCCCGAAGTGGGTTGACGATATTTTTCAGGAAAAACGCGCCGCCGGTGGTGTCGATTATATCGATATTCGAATTTCTATAGACAAAGGCGATTGACTCTATCCCCATGGTTTCCAACGATTTCTTGAAATCGTAGGCGTAGGGATTTTTCGCGCACCAGGGTTCCTGCAGTTTCGCCGAAATCGCGATTCTGTCGCCATACGCGACCGGATTGGCGTCGTAGAGATATATCCTGACTCTACCGGATACCGCCACTACGGTATCCCTTACAAAAGCGGAATCCGCACGGAGAACGAAACGCTGGCGATTATCCTCGGTTTCGACATCGCCGGCGATGTCTCCAAATACGGTGGTCTCCATGCCGTTGAGTTTTTGGACAGCGTTTGGCGGCGTTTTGCTCCAGACCGCGAATCGAAATGCTCCGAAAGCTGTTGCCGCAACAAGAATCGCTATAAACGCGATAATGCTATATTTTTTTGATCCAACAATAACGAAAAATACGGCAATAAGGCATAAAAACACCGTAATAGCGCAAGAAATTGCTATGAAGTTTGTGATGGATGGAAGAGCGAGAAAAAACGAAACGGCAATACCGGTTGCTATCGTCAGGAAAACCCAAAGCAGGGGTGCAGGGGGAGTGCGCCTTTTTTTCACGCGAGTCCGAGGAGGTTGCGAATTTCCGGCAGGATAAAGATTTTTTCCAGCCGACTGCTTTCTGTGGCGAGTTCGGTCGATAGGAGTTCGACTTTGGATGCCGTAGAGAGGTGCTTGTTGATAAGGATGATTCTGCCTTCATTTATGCGACAGAGTCCGCCGGAGATCGTTCCCATCTTTTCGTAGCGGATTTCTATGCCTATTTTTTCTGCAAGTCCTTCGAGTTCCTGTAGTAGCTGCTCCCGGCGCATTTTTTCTCCGTGTTAGTTTCGATCGACCTTAGCATTAAATTATGTGCCTGCCGGGGAGCTTTCGCAAGGTGTTTTTATAATCAGACGCATTTCCGGACAAATAATCAAATAAAATCTATTGCGAACAATACTTGTATTACCTATTATTAAAGTTCGGAATTAACGGAAAGTGACCATAAGGTCACATAAACCCACGCGAGGAGGAGAAATGGTTCCTCAGAATCTAAAATTCACGAAAGAGCACGAATGGGTCAAAATCGACGGCGACATCGCCATCATGGGAATTACCGAATTTGCACAGGGCGAACTCGGTGATATCGTTTTCGTCGAGTTACCTCAGATTGGCGACGACGTTACCCAATTCGAGGCGATGGGAACGATAGAAGCGGTCAAAGCAGTCAGCGATGTTTTCGCACCGATTTCGGGGGAAATCGTCGAGATTAACGAAACTCTCGATGCAACACCGGAAATAGTCAACCGGGAACCCTACGAGGGCGGCTGGTTTGTGAAGATAAAGATGTCCGACATTACAGATTTAGACGAGCTGCTATCTGCGGACGATTATTCTAAAATCATAGAATAGGAGAAAGATGGGATTTATTCCTAATACTCCAAACGACAGGGCGGAGATGCTTCGCGTTATGGGCTACGAGACCGTCGAGGAGCTCCTTTGCGCCGCCGTTCCGAAAGAGCTTTTTTCCAAGCGACTTCCAAAACTCCCCGAACCGCTTAGCGAGATGGAAGGTCTCGCGGAGGCCTGGGCTTTATCCGCAACGAACGCAGACAGCGCCTCTTTCGTAAGTTTTCTCGGCGCGGGAGCATACGACCACTATATCCCGGCGGCGGTGGGACATATTACCTCGCGTCCGGAATTCGCAACGGCTTATACGCCGTATCAGGCGGAGGTTTCTCAGGGAACGCTACAAGCGATATTCGAATTTCAGTCGCTTATTTCGCGTCTTACGGCAATGGATGTTGCCAATGCAAGCATGTATGACGGCCCGACAGCGCTCGCGGAGGCTGTGTTGATGGCTGTCGGCGAGAAAAGGCGATATAAAGTTCTGGTTCCAGAGCACCTGCATCCGCACTATCTTCAAGTTTTGCGGACATATGTTAATCCAACTGGTATAGAGCTGATTACAGTGCCTGCAACGGGCGGAATCACCGACTACGAAGCTTTAGGCAGGCTCGCTACGGATGAGATCGCGGCGGCGATTATCCAGAATCCGAATTTCGTCGGTTGCATCGAGGACGGTTTCGCGTTTGCGGATGCGATTAAAGACTCAAATTCTGTATTCATCGCGGTTGCAGACCCGATCTCGCTCGGTATCCTGACTCCTCCGGGAGAATACGGCGTGGAAATCGCGGTGGGAGAAGCCCAGCCACTCGGTAATCCGGTAGGTTTCGGCGGCCCGTATATCGGTTATTTCGCCGCACGGGAAAAGCACATTCGGAAAATGCCGGGCCGTCTAATCGGTGCATCGACGGACGACAAGGGCACTCGCGGATTTGTTATGACACTTCAAACCCGCGAACAACATATTCGCAGGGAAAAATCGACGAGTAATATTTGCACAAACGAAGCGCTATGCGCTCTCGCGGCAACGGTCTATCTATCGCTGATGGGGGAGCACGGATTTCGGGAAATCGCGGAACAAAGCTACCACAAAGCTCATTATCTCGCAGATAAGCTTGGCGAAATCCCGGGAACGGAGATTCTTTACGATGCCCCATTCTTCAGCGAATTCGCGATCAGATTATCGAAACCTGCGGATAAAGTGCTCATCTCTCTTGCTGCGGACGGCTTCCTTGCCGGAGTTCCTCTCGATAGATTCTATCCGGAGCGAACCAACGATATTCTAATCGCCGTAACGGAGAAAATCGACAAAGCGGATATCGATAATTTCGTCGAAACCCTGGCGGAATTACTTAACGAATAGTAAAAAACGTAAATTGGAGGCAACTTGAAATTCAGGACTCCTGTAATAATTATAATCCTATCTGCTCTGATTCTGGCTGGCTGCGGCGGCGGGAAAGCGCTTGTTGTCGATCGATGGTCAAAAGAACCTATTATTACGGCTTCCCCCACCACCATGCAACTTATGGAAAACGCCGGTAAGCGAAACGATTGGCCTAACGCTCATACTGTAACCGTGTTTGAAACGGATTCCTCTTTTTTCTATCCGGACGGCAATCAGGTATCGTGCACTTATGCCCTAACCAAACTTCTTACAATGAAATCGACGAAGGACTATGCCACGATACCCATCGGTTACGATACCCAGCAGATGACCGTGGACATACTCTACGTGCGGGTAATTTATCCGGATTCAAGCGTGGTGACAATCACCGAGGATGATATTACCGACGAAACTCTCGAAGGCTACGCGGAGATGGATATCTACTGGTCGAACCTCAGGCAGAAGGTTATCCATATGCCGGAGTTGGAGGTTGGCTGCGGAGTCGAATTCGCCGCGCGAATCGAAACGATACAACCCATGCTCGAAGGAATGATGGATTATCGCGCAGGATTCCAGAGCTCGGAGCCTGTAATGCATTCCGAGGCTACGCTTGTCGTTCCCTTAGATGTAACGATGGAATGGAAAACTTATAACGATCCCGAAAATCGAGTAAGCTTCGTCGAGAAGACTATCGAGAATCCGGAAGAATCTTTCCGGATTTACCATTGGGAGGGCGACAGTTTTCCCATGGCGATTTCAGAGGACGGAATGCCATCGATTGGCGAATTCCTGACGAAAGTTCTCGCATCGAATGTGACCTGGGAAGACTATTCCAGAAAGGTTTACGAGCTTTCCAAGCCGAATATGGTCGCGGACGACGCGATACGCGAGACGGTTGCGGAATTGATAGAGGGCAAGGAAACCGAACTGGACCGAATCCGCGCTATCGCGTATTACGCCGCACAGGATATTCGTTATATAGGGCTTTCACTCGGTGCCAAAGAGGGAATCACGCCGCACGATGTTCGCGAGACTTTCGAGGCCCAATGCGGTGTGTGCAAAGATAAATCCGCGCTACTGGCGGTTATGCTTCAGGAAGCCGGGTTCAAGTCGTTCGTTGCGCTATCGAATCCGATGGATTACGTCCACAAGGAAGTCGCGGCGAACCAATTCAATCATATGATTGTCGTCGCATACGACAGTAAGGGCAATGAGTTCTGGATGGATCCCACCGACGCGCTTTGCATGGATATGCTTCCGGCGTATCATATGGAGAAAGCCGCGTTAATCTGTTCTCCCGAGGGCGACGATTTAATGTATCACCCGGTTTTACCGCCCCAAACGCAGGCGGGTTCGATTTCCGCGGAAAGTGAAATCTTGCCGGACGGCACGTTCAAAAGCACGGTGAGTATTCGCGGCAAAGGTTTCTACGATCAAGTGTTAAGAATAATTTTTCAGCAGATGGAACCCACCCAGCAAAGGCGGTTCTGGACGCAAATGCTCAAAGGGCAAGTGCACCCGTCGGCGAAAATAACCAATTTCGAGATCGGCCCGGAACCGATAGATGATTTGTGGCAACCGGTTAGTATGACGATCGAATACGAGATACCGGACTACGCTATCGTTGCGGGAGATTATTTACTTGTGAAATCGCCTTTATCGACATATGCTTTCGATATTACGGGCTTGCTTCTGTCGCAGGCCACAACGCTCACGGAGCGCGAGTATCCGCTGAATATACAGTTCACGATAGGCAGTGTGCTGAATGAAACAATCGAACTGCCCGGCGGTTATATTGCTAAATCCTTACCGGACAATATCATCCTCGACAATAGCGAAGCCGGTTTTACGGCGGGTTATGAACTCGAGGGAAGTATTGTGAATTACGAATCATCGTTTATGATTAATAAACCGCAGATTCCGGCTGAGTCGTATCCCGATTTCCGTAAAATAGTGAAAAAGCTGGGTAGCGCCGGGCAAGGAATGATTATACTCACGAAGGGGGGTGGTGCGTAATGATGACACGTAAAACACTCATCGCTCTTTGCGGAATTTTCCTCGCTACCGGCCTTCTTGCGGTTCCATCGCAGGGCGACACGCTTCTCGACGAAAACACTCTGCAAATTGCTTTGAACGCCCCGCAGCGGGAGGATTACCCGGATGCCAAGACCGTTACCCTCTGGGGCGAAAAAACTATCGAGCTTCTGGCGGACGGCGGTTGGACCGTCGAATGGCGTGTTGTCACGAAAGTCCTGACTTTTATGGGTAAAAAAGAGATGTCCAATATTAAATATATTTCCGACACGGATTGCGAGGAGATAGATATAACGCGCGCAAGGAGCATTACTCCGGCCGGGGATTCGACTTTCAACGTGGTAATTTCCGACGAAACCGAGATCAATGATATTACGCCGCCGGGTTTATCCGAGGCCGGTATTTACGCAAGCCTGCAGCAGCGGGTTGTTACTATTCCCGGTGTGGACGACTCTTCAATCGTCGATATTGGCGGCACAATCCGAAATATCGCCCGACCGAAAAAGCCTTTCGGCGGAATAGAAATTCTCGCGAGCGAAACTCCCGTTCATTATTATAAACTGACTATTATTGTCCCCGAGGGGCAGGAGTTGAAGTTCGTTTCAGCCAATGGCGCTCCCGAACCGATAATCGAGGGCAATCGCTACGTCTGGATTGTTGAGGATTATGAGGGAATCGTGCCGGAACCGCAAGGCCCGCGAGGTAGAAACGTTTTTCCCGCAGTCTATTATTCCGCAACGAAAAACTGGACACTCGCTGCGGATTATATTCAGAAACACGTCGCGCCGAAGATACTTTTAAGTGAATCGATTCAAGCGAAAGCCGACGAGATAATCGCCGGTGCAACCGGTCGGCAGGCGATCGACACTTTGACATCCTGGGTGGCGCGCAATATTAAATTCATCGATCTCGATCTCGGCGACGCAGGTTATTCGCCAAACTCCGCCGCTAAGATTCTCGAAAACGGCTATGGCGACACGCGCGACCGCGCTGTTCTCCATGCGGCGTTGCTTAAGGCTGCGGGTTTCGACCCGAAAATTGCGCTGGTTTCTCCGCGAAACGTGAAGATCGAAGTCGATGTGCCGGCTATCGCACAGTTTTCCAGGATGATTTTAACTATTGAGGATGAATCCGCGGAGCGTTTGTGGCTATGGACAGAGGACGAATACACACCCCCGGGGATTTTACCCGGGTTCAATGGCGAAACGGCATTAATTGTTAGCCAGGGCAAGGGGCAGTTGGTGAACGTGCCCGAAGTTGAACCGTCCGGAAACGGTTTTACTCTCGAATTCGATATCGAGATCGACGACTCCGGCGGCATGGCCGGCTCGATGGTAGCGACTCTTCGTGGAAACTATGCACGCAGGATGCGCGACATTTTCCGGGACGCTTCCCCGAAACGGAAGAAACAGCGGATGGAGAATGTGGTTTCGAACCTTGCCGGTGGAGAACTTCGAAATGACGAGGCATTTACGCTCGGTAACATCGACGATATGAGTAAATCGCCGACGATGTCCGTGGAGTTCGAGACCGAGGATTACGCTTTCATACAAGACGAGATGATGATCTTCAACTTCCCGGAGAATCCTCTGGATTTCGCGGGAACAGAGATTTCGATTAGTCTGGATGAACGCAAGGAAGCGCTCGTATTATCGGCTCCGTTCGTAGAGAGCTATCGCTTTACAGTGCGCGTTCCGACGGGCTATAAAATCGCGTGGGTAAGCCAACCGACTTCCGTAGTGAACGATTTCGGCGAAATTCGAGTGGAGTCCTCTCTGGACGGGAACCTTGTGAACTACGAAATGACATTATCTGTCCGAAAGGATTGGATAAAGCCGGTGGATTACGCAGAAGCCCGCGATTTGTTGCGCGCGTATATGGCTCCAAAAAACCGCTTAATACTCCTCGAACGTGTTGTTCTCGACGAGGAAGTTGAATCGAAAGAGGGTGAGTAATGACTCAGAGAATTATAGAAAAGACGATATTCGAGCTTTCAAGACCGGGAGTCAGAGGTGTTAATCTTCCGAAGTTGGACGTTCCAAAAGCAGACTTCGACCAAATACCCGGCAAAATGCGCCGAACGGGCGATATCGGTCTGCCGGAGCTTGCGGAAATCGATGTCATGCGGCATTTCGTGCGCCTGTCCAACCTAAACTATCATGTGGACAAGGGTTTCTATCCGCTCGGTAGTTGCACGATGAAATATAACCCTAAAGCAAACGAGGAAGCGGCGGCGTATAAAGGCTTTACCGCGCTACACCCTCTGACGAAAAGCAATCTCGCAAGCGGAGCGATAGAACTTATGGCCCAACTTGCAGAAATGCTCTGTGAGATAGTCGGGCACGATGCTATAACGCTGCAACCTGCGGCGGGAGCGCATGGCGAATTCACCGGTTTGCTGCTAATTCGCGCGTTCCACGAGAGCAACGGCAACCCGCGTAAGGAGGTTATTCTCCCGGACAGCGCGCACGGCACAAATCCGGCGAGTATCGTATTCTCCGGTTACAAACCGGTTCAGATCAAGAGCCGCGAGGACGGGATGATCGATCTCGATCATCTTCGCGAGGCAATTTCCGAGGACACAGCGGCGCTTATGATTACGAATCCTAATACGCTCGGGATTTTTGAGAAAGAGATACGCGAGATTTCGGAAATCGTCCATGGCGTTGGAGCGCAGATGTATATGGACGGGGCGAATCTCAACGCCCTCATGGGAATAGTCCGTCCCGGCGAGATTGGATTCGACGTCATGCATTTTAATCTACACAAGACATTTAGCACACCTCACGGCGGCGGCGGACCGGGTTCCGGGCCGGTAAGCGTGAAAAAACATTTGAAACCTTTCCTACCGACACCGATGATTGCCCGTAAAGATAGCGGGGAGGCGTTCTTCGATTGGGATCGCCCCGATTCGATTGGCAAAGTGAGCGGATTCTACGGGAATTTTCTCGTGATGGTGAAAGCGTGGCTTTATCTGCGTATGCTTGGCGGGGAGGGTATCCGAGAGGCGAGCGAATGGGCTGTGATAAACTCGAATTACCTGCTCTCGCGCCTCCGCGATTACTACGGTCTTAAATATAAATCTACGCCTATGCACGAGTTCGTCGCGGATCCGTCGCCACTGAAGGATTACGGGGCACACAATATTGACGTCGCCAAAAGATTACTGGACTACGGTTTCCACGCGCCGACGATGTCGTTTCCGCTGATTGTTTCGGAGGCTTTGATGATCGAACCGACGGAGACGGAAAGTAAGGCTACATTGGATGAATTCGCGGATGCGATGATTGTAATTGCGAAAGAAGCAAAGGAAAATCCAGAGCTTCTCCATGAAGCCCCGGTAAACACGCCCATAGGGCGACTTGATGAAGGAAAAGCTGCCAGATCGAGAATTCTCACCTGGCCTATCCCTGAGGATTTTTAAGAATTAACATGGGGGCGTATTAACGCCCCTAAATATTTTTGGTCGAAGGTCTTTTTTGTGCCGATTTTTGGGCCGTATCGGAGTGAATTTTGATCGCTCTTCCACAAAAGCCCCATAATTATACTAATCCGGCCTCGATCACATACTAAATGACACTGGAAGGAGACGAAATGGCCAAGAAAGCCATAGTATTCATCGATGGTAACAACCTTTATTTCGGACTGAAAAAGAACGTCGGCAATTACAATCTCAACTACGATAAGTTTATCAATAAACTCGCGGCGGGTTATGATCTTATCCGGGCGTATTTTTACACGGCGGAATTTCGTCGTGAGGACGATGAGAAAATTTTCGGCAGTCAGCAGAAATTTTTAACTTATCTTCAGGAAGTGCCTAAGATGCAGGTAGTTACGGCCCGGATAGAAAGACGCGGTGACCATCTAGTAGAAAAGGGCGTGGATGTCCAACTCGCTGTCGATCTGGTTCGTTATGGCGCTAAAGACAATTACGATGTCGCGATAGTGGTCTCCGGCGACGGCGACTATGCCCCTGCGGTGGAAGCGGTTAAGGACTTCGGTCATAATGTGATAAACGCTTTTTTCCCTGATGAGGCTTCATCCTATTTAAAGCAGGTTTGCGACGATTTCGTCTATTTGGATTATGAATATCTGAAAGGCTGTGTTTTTGCGTCGAGCACGCCAAATTTTATTCGGGACGGTGTCGAGAGCCGCACTCCCGAGGATGTTGAACGCGAATACGGAGAATCGCAGTGATAAAGACGACTGGTTAAGCGGTATTTCTGTCGATGCCCGCGAATTAGTGACGTTTTATAATAGAGATTGTATCTGCAAGCCAGCGCAGGTGGGCTTTTTGAAGCCCGTGTAACCGTTCGTAAATCAAGCGGATACCGATCTCGCTTTTATTCCCCTTCGCTAAATCGAGAGTTTTCTCAATATCCTTAATATTCACGCTTGTGGTCTTTTTTTGATCCTCGAGAGAGGTGATAATTGATTTCTTATCGAGAACGTTGTTTGCGAATAGGGCTATATGGAGGTCGTTGCAGTATGCGGGTGGCGTTTTGAGAAGATCGAGTAAGCCCTTTTCGAGCGCTTTGACGCCATTTTTATTTAGCTCGTAAACAACGCGCGGCGGTTTCTTGCCGATCCTTATCTCCCTGGTTTTTACCAATCCCTTTTCCTGTATATGTTTCAGGGCCTGATAGACCGAGGAATCACCTATCTCGATCCACCTGTCGAAATTACCATCGTGCAGGCGTGAAATAAGCTCATAACCGTGAAGCGGCCCCTCGCGGAGCATTGCAAGCACAATAATATCGGCGGCTGTTTTTCTCGGCATACTCGATCCGAGGGTTTTAAACCCCTTATAAATTGTGCCGTGCCCCGCCGTCGATTCCCTTAACACGCAACGGCAAGCCGGTATCCCGGCTCTGGCCCGGTATCGACGCGGCACACTATCGCTGCTTCCTACCGCTGCTTCCTTCCGGACCTGACGGGGTTCAGAAGGCGATAGTTGCGCGAAGGCCGGGTCATCAACACCACGAAACCGTCGCCGATGTGGCCGGCGAACCTCGGGCGGGTATTCAGCCCCGCTATGGCGGATTTCGGGTTCAGGGGACCGCCAACCCCCCACTTAGCACGGCATTTTCAATAAACTATTCGTTTTTTATCTTATCGATAAAATCTACTACTTTTAACAGCTTGGTTTTATCGAGATAACCCGCCGAAAGGAAGATAGAGCGCAGTATCTTGCGCTGCTCGGGGGATAGCTCGCGTTCCAGTTCGTTGCGCGGAACAAGTTCTATCTTCTCCGTGAGATCGCCTGTTATTAGCTCTTGCGGTGAGATTGTAAAACCCAAAATTTTCGAAAATGTAGCCGCAATCTTCTCCAAATTCGATCTGTGGGGAGCTTTTCCGCTCTCCCAATTAATAACGCTTTTCTTGGATACTCCGAGTCGTTTGGCCAGTTCGGTTTGAGAAAACGGAGATCCCTTTTCCGCTATTCCTGCGGCTTTACGTAGGAATCTCGTATTCCGGGCAAATAGTTTTACGTTATCAGCGCCCAATATTACCCATTCAAAAAGTTACTAAAAAGTGAACTTTCCCCTTGACATTTAGATAAGTAGCTTTATTTTATTAAAGCGAACAAATGTTCACCTAAGTTGATTCGTTTTCGACAACAAAACCTATACGACGGCCCTTATCGTCACCTTCTTCGAGGTTAGGAAAATGCACGATAGAAGAAATATACTCGAAACGGATAAGAACGAGCGCCGGATGGTGCTCCTTCTTCCTATCGACATTATCGTAAACCGGATATTCTGCAACTTCGATCCAAATACCCAACTGGTCCACGGAATTGACGATCGCAACCATATTAAACGTGGGGTTATTGGAGGTGATTCTCGGGCGGATGAATCTATCGAGCATCTCCTCGCCCGCGAGCGTAAGCCGAACAGTTTTTCCAACAAGAGATTCTATATTCATGGCTGCCTTTCGGTTTATTTAGCACCGATAAATATATAGACGAACTGAGTAGATGTCAAGAAGCTATGGCAATACAAATACATTAACTGGAGGAATTATGTCCAAAAGCAACAAGCATGGTCACAGCCAGCAACGCTTGTGGAAGAGGTCGGCGAGAAGGGCCAGGGAAGCGAGGCGAAAGCGAATTTATCTGATGTCGCTTCAGACAATGCCGGTAGAGAAGCTGGAAAGAGTATTTAGAAAAATCCGGGATGGAAAGATTCGGCTGGTCGGTTTTGACGAGGAACCGGAGCAGTTCCCCGCAGTGGCCGGATTCAGAGAGGAGATGTGGAAATAACCCGCATGCCCGGCCGTTGGCGCGTCTTGTGCTATCCTACGGACACAAGTCGCGCCAGCAGCCTATCGTATTTAAGGCTCGGTTTTACAGCCCTCTATTGTGAAGAGGCTGTCGAACGAAATCCAAATACTGTCGCCGTCGGAGTAGGGGATGTCGGTCATGGTTACGCGGGTAGAATCCGCCAACGGCGCGAAAATTATATCCGGGGATGGGCCTGCGCGGTAGAGTATCGTGCTATCGCCACTTGGATGGAAAAGCTTAAGCGTAAAAAACGCGCTCTGTATTTCGGATGAACATGCCGTGTCCGACACCATAAACTCAGCCGTTTGCGTAGTGCACGAGGTAAAACCGCCGCACGGCGCACAATCGAGGCGGGTTGCCATCTCGTTACAAATCTTGAATTGGCAGGTGTCGAAGTTAGAATTACAGAAGTTGTCCGGAACACGGAGGAAGACATAGATAGAATCGCAGCCGAACGGTGGGATGAAGGATAGTGTTGTATCGGTGACCTCGTAGGTGTCTAAATCCGTCGCTGTGCCTACAATGAGAGTTCCCGGATCGAAACCGAAAGAAAGATCATCGACATGCCAGACCAAATCGAGCAGCTCGCCGGACGTTACCGGTTCTGTCGGGCAATCGAGTGTGATCCTCGGCTCGCGCGAATCGAGACAGGCCGGTATTGCGAGCGTGTCGTATTGGCCGTATAGGCAGAAACGATAGACTTGATCATTCGTGTGGTCGGTATACCAGAAGCAACTACCATCGAATGTGATTCCCTCCGGACCGTAGGTCGCGGTGGAGGCTAATGCGAAACTGTCGATAATCGTCCCTGCTAAATCGACCTGAATGAGGATATGGTTTGCCGGGCCGGGATTGCGAAGCAGCCAGATAAAACCGTGCGCGAAAACGAGTGCATCGATAGTGATTCCACCACTCGTTAAATCCGGATACATCGTTTCTAAATCGAGCCAAAGAGAAGCCGCATATGGCGGCGTCGGATCAACCTCGTAAATTTTACCACGCGAATCCGTAGCATAAAAATGTGTTCCATACCACGCTATTCCTTGTCCCCAGCGGGTTCCGGGGATTAGCGCGTCGGAGGAATCGAGTTTCGTGCATGTAGTGGGATCGTATTTGAATAGCTTCGCGCGTTGACCCGAAAGACCGCCGCCGAGTATCCACAAATAACCGTCGTGCCATTCGCAGTCGGCGGTGTAGCCCTCGAATTGAAGGTCGGCGACGCATGAGTCCGCGAAAACCTCGTGTGTGATTGGATCGACCCGAAAAACGCGCTGCGTGTCGATTCCTGTAACGCTTGTGCTGCGGGTCACGCGTAGGTCGGTGCCATCCCATGCCACGCCCTCGGCGTCGATAATCGGGAACGAGTCCGTGACCGTGAGAATTTCCATGGTCTCGTTCATGATTTGAATCTCGACCTCGAAATCGCAGCTTTCATGTCCGGGATAGTCGATGTTCATTTCCCAGTAGAAGCAATGAGTTCCGGAATATACCCATCCGAGGTTCGGCGCGGGATAGCCGGGCACAAGATTGTTTATTGTGCCTGCGTAAATCGGCACCCCGGTTTCCAATGTTGAAAAATCGACGAAAATGGAATCGCCGTCCGAGTCATCGACGTCGTAGCAAATCTTCACCCAGTTTACGCCGTCGCAGTCGGTTTCCTCGACTGCGGTAACGAAATTGATAACGGGAGGCGTCATAATATGAGTGCAAATCTCGGTTACGGCTGGCGTAACATCGGTTACTGTAGGTGTAACGACCGTAACTGTAGGGGAAACAACTGTAACGGTTGGCGATACGACGGTAACAGTTGGGCTAACATCTGTAACCGTCGGGAAAACCTCTTCGCCTATGCAACTGTTGCCGTCGGCGTCGAACTTCACAAAAAATAAATTGCCGCCTGTGCCGAAGCTTTGTGTGTATCCCGCCACAGCGAAGCCGTCATCTGATGTCTGCACGACTGACAAGCCACAATCCGAGCTCGTTCCGCCGACAGCGCGAGACCATTCCATAGCCCCAGTCGAGCTAAACTTCACAAGAAAAAAATCTCCCCCGCTTGCGCCGAAACTTTCGGTCAATCCTGCTACAGCGTATCCGCCATCCGAGGTCCGAATGACAGAAAAGCCATAATCACCGCCCGTTCCGCCGACAGCGCGGGACCATTCCACAGCGCCGGTTGAACTAAGCTTCACAAGGAATAAATCAGCAGAGCCTGCGCCGAAACTATATGTCACTCCCACAACGGCATATCCGCCATCGGGTGTCTGAACGACAGACCTGCCGTAATCAGTGCCCGTTCCGCCGACAGCGCGGGACCATTCGACACTGCCGGTTGAACTGAACTTCACAAGGAAAAAATCTAGCCCGCCTGCGCCGAAGCTTTCGGCGCATCCTGCCACGGCATATCCGCCATCGGTTGTCTGGACGACTGACCAGCCATCATCACCGCTCATTCCACTTACGGCCTTTGCCCAGGACACCGAGGCTGTCGAGGTGAACTTCACAAGAAAGAAATTCCACACACCTGCGCCGAAGCTGTCGGTAAATCCCGCCACGGCATATCCGCCATCGGTTGCCTGGACGACTGACCAGCTTTCATCCCTGCTCGTTCCACCGACAGCACGAGACCATTCCACTGCGCCAGTTGAACTAAACTTCACAAGGAATAAATCAGCGTTTCCTGCCCCGAAGCTGAATGTTATTCCCGCCACTGCATATCCGCCGTCGGATGTATGAACGACAGAGGAGCCTAAATCCGGGCCTGTTCCTCCAACAGCGCGAGACCATTCCATCGAACCCGTAGAGTCGAACTTCACAAGAAAGAAATCCTCACCGCCTGCGCCAAAGCTTCCGGTTATTCCTGCGATAGCATATCCGCCATCGGATGTCTTTACGACTGAATAACCATCCACCCCGGCCGTTCCTCCGACGGCGCGGACAAACTGCGTCTGCGCCATGCACGCCCATGCCGTTAGAAGCATTATGAAGATAATTCTTTTCAACTATTTAACCAGTAACGCCTTCGTGCCAAGTGTTTCCTCGCCGAAATGCAACTTGATGAGATAAATCCCGGTTGCGGCGTCGTTTAGCTCGATAAGCGCGCTGTGTTGCCCTGCGGAGAGATTATCCTCGATAAGCCGAGTGATAAGTCTGCCGGAGATGTCATAGACCATTAGCTCAACCTCACAGGCCTCCGGGAGCATGAAACTCGCCGTGGCCGAGGAGTTGAACGGATTCGGACGAACCGAAAGCAAAGCGATTGATTCCGGCATCTCGCGGTCGAATATGCCCGTGTTGATCGATCCCGGTGTGCCATCGCCGGAACTTGCCTCCCAGTTCGTAGCGTCGTTGTTGTCGGATGTCGCGCTAATCAACGAAAGCGATGGCCCGTTGCCGTCGGGTTCGGTCGGCCACGGTGAGACACCGAGGAAATAGACGTAGTCCATGAGTGTGCCATCAGGGTCGTAAAGACGAACTGCATCGCCGGTGTTGTTGAGGCTGTAGCCAACGGAACCGACCACGTCGGTAATCGAATAATGCGCCTCGATAGAATCGGCGTTTTTAGCGATAACGAGGAACTCGCCTGCTGCAACCTCCGTGCCCGCAGGCAAGACGAAAGTATTGAAATCGTTGTCGTCCTTAACGATCCAGTCGGAGGCATCGATTAGCGTCGAGCCGCGATTGTAGAACTCGATGTATTCGAAGTTGTTATCACCCATCGGAGAGGCCGGATTATACATAATTTCGTTCACGACGAGATCGCCGTCGATAGTGTCGCCGGTTGTAACGAAATATGCGTAAACCCATGTCGTTTCGGAGTGCGCGCCGTCGTCCTCGACGACGAGATAGTATCGCACCTCGGAACCCGCAGGTTGCGCGTCGATAATTGCGCCCCAGATATCGTCGCCGGCCGCACCGTCGCCGTGCGCGCCATCGTAGGCCATATCGAGCGAGTCGTCGGAACCGCCATCGATGGAATAGAAGCAGACGGCTTTCGTTATCGTGCCGTCGTCCGTTATATCAGCGGTCACCGCTACATCGTCCGTCGATATCGGGAATTCCGGCGTGTGCATGATGTCTGTAATTTCGGGAGGGAAATCGCCACCCGGATCGTATATCGAATTTACCGCGCCCGGCGTTCCACCGTCGGCGAGGCTCGGTCCCCAGTTTTCCTCGATAGATGAAGGACCTGCCGGATCGATTCGTTCGAGCGTTTTGCCGTCGCCGTCCGCGCCCCAATCGTCGTCGTAAGTTACGTTATCAATAGCGGTCGTGCCCTCGTTGAGAATCACATCGTCGGCGCTATTCGCAAGCAGTATTCCGGCTTCACTCGCATCGATATCCGCTACGAACGGGAATGGCACGGAGTCGTTTTCGGCGACCATGATCGTAAGATAGCCGTTGGCGGGGATTGTAACGCCCTCGAATAAATAGCTGCCCTCGCCGTCGGTTAGCTCGAAAGTGCTGTCAAGTAACACGCCCGAGGCGGTCGTATTATGTAATTCGACCCATTCATTGTCGGTGCCCGATTCGGGTCCGTTGAACATGATTTCATTCACAACGATGTCGCCGGGGCTAACCGCAAAAGCGACAACCGCGCAGAAAACCGCGATTAAAACAAATCTCATTTCACTCTCCCTTTTTTATAATTCGAGATTATTGCTTTTCCTAATAAAAGCACTCAGTATAGTAAGTCCTTATTAATTAAGTAATAGAAATCCAATTGTCAAAGCTCAAATGTCAAAGCAAATCCAAAGTTCAAATGTCAAAACCTATTTGCCATGCCGTTCTATTATTCGTTCCGGTTTCTTTTCCCCAAAAGGATTGCGGAGAATAATAGAGTAAATTCTTGCGTTTCCTTCCAGAGATTGTGGTATTCTACCCCTTTAAATCATAGTTATCAGTATTTGGATTATAAGCTCCATTTGACATTCGGATTTTGGTTTTTGGATTTAGTATTAATAAACTCAAATTCACCATTTTTCAGTAAATGCAATTTGTTTTTCATTTCTGTGAGCCATTCCGACGGGATTGTTGCGCTACCTATCAACACCGGATTGTAATATGTGCCGTGGCAATCGGAACCGCCCGTTTTCAATATACCCAAATCGTCGGCCATTTCGATATAATGGCGCTTGTCAACCTTGGAATGCCTCGTGTGGATACACTCAATACCAGCTAATCCCATCCCGACGAAACTCTCGATATCGTCGTCTGGAATTCTCTTTCCGGGTTCCGGCCACGCCCCGGGATGGGCCATAATAGCCAACCCCCCCGCTCTTTCAATTATCCCGATAGCCTCCTCGACCGATAAATTGCTAAGCGGCGTGTAGCAATCTCCGCCGTTCCCGATAAGCTCTGGAACGAAAGCATCCTTTATTCGCTCGATCACTCCCAGGTCGCATAAAACCCTAGCGATATGGGGCCTTCCGATATATCCATGGGCAGAAAGTGCCTCGACTGCTTCCATACTGATATTATATCCCCGTTTGTTTAGTAGCGCAACTATTTCTTCAACACCTTTGCGTCGAAATTCTGCACAATCTTTAAGACAAGCAAGCAGTTTCGAATCGTGGTGGTCGATGAAATAGCCGAGGAAATGGGTTTCCTCGCCACGATGGGTGGTCGAAAGCTCGATTGCGGAAATAAGCTCTATTCCGGACTGTTTTGCGGCCCGAAGCGCTATCTCGATACCGCCCACCGAATCGTGGTCGGTCAGGGCGATAGTTTTGAGGCCGCGTTTGGCAGCTTCCATAACCACTTTATCGGGGCTCCAGGTGCCGTCGGAAAAATTTGAATGCAGGTGTAGGTCGATCATACCATTTTAATTTAGGATTGATGATTGCAGATTTTGGAAGTCCTTATATAACAGCAAGTTAGCATTTTGTATTTACCAAATTTCAAATAGGATTGGTATTTTCGACCAGTGTCTCTAATGCCTTCACCCGGTCCTCGATAAGGTGGTCGTAAAGTTCGACATAATCCGGGATTAACTCGTCGCCGCAGCGATCGAACCATGCTATTACGTTGATGTGAGCGGCGATATCCGCGAGTAGAAGGTCATCGGAAAATGCCTCGACACTTTTATTATAGTGATCTGCGAGAGTTTCTATTGTCGGTATCGGGTCGAAATCCTCCAGAGTAGCGGCAGCGGATTGCATCAAATATGCTATGTCCACTATCTCCGGACCGAATTCGCCGGGGCCGTCGGTAAAAACAACGCCGGTTTCGCATACGAAAGCGTTGTCTATTCCGGGATCGCCATGTATCAGGCCAACGGGATATTGTTCGAGTTTGTCTAAAGGCAATTCCGCGAGTTTCCCTGCAAGCATGTGCAGGCTTTCGCCGATGGATTTCTGTAAACGATTCGCGGCTTTTTCGAGTGACTCGGTGGATAGTGTCGTTTTCGAGATGCCCCCGGGCAAATTCTTATCGCTCCAGAATTTTCGAAATGCCGTATCCAGACGAATGAGCGCAATGGCGATTTCCGGTAACGCGATAGAGTTTTCCGCCGGCTTGCCTTTTGGCAAATGAGTTACTATGAAGCGTGTGTCCCTAACCGTAAAATCGCCGAGATAGCGCGGCATAAGGCCATCAACTTGGGGGGGGAGTTGACGGCGGATTTCCGCCTGCGTATCGAATGGCCTGCGCAAGCCTGTGACAATTATTGGATTAGCTCCATTGAATTCTATCAGTTCGGCATTCGATAGAACCCAACGCTTGAGCCATTTGCGATTACGTGGTTTAGCGTTGCCGAGATCGAGAAGGGGCGAAACATAGAGTTGGACTTCCTCGACCGCAAGCTCGTAAGGCATTCTCGAGCTGTCCGGTGCACTACTCATCGAGTGAGGAATCCGTCTTCCATGCGAAATGCGTAAGCCCGTCGGACGTGTGCGCCTATTGGAGTGTCCGGGTCGTATTTTTCAAGGACTTCTTCGACAAGATCGAGTTGATCCTCTCGCTCGCTTTTTATTACATAGCGCTTTACCATCTGGTCTATTACGTAGCGCTGCAAGCAACATGGGCAGTCTGCGGGGGCTTCCATTAGGAACTTACGGAATCGCTCGATCGGAACCGCGCGATACCAAATACCCAGATCGTTTATAAGAATACGAGTGCCGATAGGCGTTAGTGGGTATTCCGCGGCGAGAAGGTCGAGTTTTTTCTGGACTTCTTCCGGTAGGATGATGCTCGTATTGCCGATTAGTGAGTCCAGCCCGGTGGTTTCGGCCATTATAGAGCGATACTTTTCCATCGCTTCGAGCGCTCTATTCTCCGGTGGGACGACGGTGAACGTCGTGGAGTCGCGGTAACCGTATTTGCGCAGCTTGTTGCGGATATATTCACCGGCGTAAAAGAAAGTATGAGTTTTAATCATGTATGTGCCCGGTGCGAACATTCCCGGGCCGGAGTTTTCGTAAAAACCGGTCAGGTTGATAATGTCCCACGAACTGTCGCCGGGAGCGAGCCACATACGAGGTGGTCTGGCATATGGTGCGCGCTGGACTTTATTAACGGGCGGGCCATCCACTGTCACCAATTCGAGGTTTTTCAGTGGATATTCCGTGATAGAGATAGTGTCTTTTGTTTCGTTGCGGAAAACCACGCGAACACATACTGCTTCGCCTTCGGAGAATTCATCGTTGGAGAGGAAGTAATCGACGGCGATATTATTCTCGACAACGGGTTTTTCGGGTTCAGTGTCTTTACAACCAGTCAGAAGTGCAAGGGTAACAGCGAATAGTAAAACTACTATCGAGAAACGTCGCATTATTCACCTTCCATAACTCGCCAGCGGTCGTCCACATCCGGTGAAATCGGTGAATGCGCGGCAAGCCAGCGTTCGATTGCGTCGCGAAGCAGAATTCCGGTAAACTTAACTTTACTTTTGTCCACGGCCTCCAGTTGTGGAACGCCGTAACTGTAATATACATAATCGGTTGCGGCGAATTCATAAGTTGCCGAGGAGTCCACGGGTTCGCCGTCGATAGTCATTTCATTAATCTTGCCTGATTCCGAATCGTAAATGACTTTAATTCCGCCAATCAAAGCGCCACTGTATTTACTTGCCATGCGTTCGATAACTTCGACTAATTCTTTACCACTCAAAGGGATAACGACGATTTTATTATCGAAGGGCATAACCGCGAATACATCCGCGCGCGTGATTGTGCCGCTGGGGAGTTCGGCACGGACGCCACCCATGTTCGTGTTGGAAACATCGGCTCCGGTGGCTTCAATCATCGCATCGCAGACAATGTGGCCGACTTTGTTCGTCACCGCATCTCCTCGCGGTAATAATGCCGTCGATTGCGCAACCGGTTCCGCTAATCCTTTATCCGATTCCGCTTTAAGGGAATCCACTAAATCTGCCATTTCCACGTCGGGCCAGAATTCATCCGAGAATAATGTGAATAGCGCGTCATCTTTGACAAGCGGTTCGTAGCCGAGAAAAACCTTGTTTTCGGTATCGAAGAGGAAACGGATTGCGCCGGTGCCGCTACCATGGGCGTAGTTCTGGAAAACGAGGACGTGGGTTTCCGGGTCTTCCCACGGTTGGTGGTAGCCGATATGGATATGTCCTCCGAATAGGGCGTCAACGCCCTTTAATTTGCTTGCCATTTCGACCAGGTTCATACTGCCGTAATGGCCTTCATCATACTGAGCGCCAGTTTCGGATAGATCGCTATAAGCGCTCTTAGCGTCGAATGGAAGCCCCATATGGGAGGAAACCATCACGAAATCAACGCCGTATTTTGTGCGCAATGTTTCGGCATAAGCGTTTGCAGTTTCGGCCTCGTCGAGGATTGAAATTCCCTCGGTGTTTTCTGGAAACGACATGGTTTTTGTATCTCGCGTCGTTACGCCGATAATTCCGACCTTGAATACTTCGCCGTTCGGCAATCCGAATTCACGGATTACGAATGGATTGAGTCCCTCGACGATTTTTTCGGTGCGATTGTCGATAAGATTGGCCCCGAGCCAATCGAAATCGGACATACTTACGATTTTTTCGAAATTATCCTGGCCGTCGTCGAATTCGTGATTGCCCACCGTGACGGCATCCGGCATAAGGGAGTTGTATGCGATGACTATCGCCTCGCCCTTGGTCAGCGAACCAACGGGCGCGCCTTGATAGATATCGCCCTGGTCGATGTAGATAAATCCCTCGCCACGCTCTTTCGCCAAATCGCGGAATTTTGTTACGATTGCCATTTCGGCGGGGAGTTTACCGAGAGGAGGGGGAGTTTCCGGGTTCATAAAAGTCGCCCAACCGGGGGCGATTCCGCCATGACGGTCATTGTTGAAAAACACCGTCAGATGCCACGGTTCCGCTGTCAGAGTTGCCGCGAGTCCGATTATTACTATGGTTACGATTAGTTTTTTCATTTGTTCCATGCCTCTTGGAATGTTTCGAATACCGCTTCCCACGGGTTCCGATATGCCTGGTCCACATCGATTACAATTCTCGCTATATAATAAGTCGATCGAGATAGCGCCGCGAAAAGCTCGGTATAGTAGTATTTGTCGCCGTCGGAGGCGATGCCCACGCCTACATATGTGAAGTCCTCGTTGAGAATATTTGCTCGATGCCCGGGTGAAGCCATAAGGCTGTCGTGTGCGGCCTGAACGGGATCGCTGTAACCGTTATTCCACGCGATATTCTCGCCGATAATCGTGTAGGTGATTCCGGCCATATCCGCGCGGTCCGCGAAATCGTCACCGTCGGGATTGGTATGTGAGAAGAACTCGCGGACGAACATGTCCTCCGAATGCTCGTATGCGACCTCGCGCAGGTCCTCGTCCATCGCAAGCTCCGCGACCGATTCCTCTGTCCTCGCGGCGTTGACGAGGACGAGTAGGTCCTCTTCCAGAGGACGCATCTGAGAGCGGGGGAGAAGGTCTTCACCTTCGCTACCCGCAGGATTCTCGCCACAGCCTGTATAAAAGAGGGTTAGAATCGCAAAAAGCACGATAAATATTTTCGTTTTACTCATTCCGTTCCTTTTTTCTTCGCGAAAAGCTGGACGAAAATCCACCAGTCGCCGTCGGTTGCGACTCCCACGCCGAGATGCGTAAACCATCTATACATAATATTCTCTTTATGGCCGGGAGAATCCATAAGCCCTGAATGGGCTTCTTGCACGGGATTCATGGGATTTAACAACGACGCTAAATTTTCGCCCCATGTGGAATACTTGTCCATGTTCGATGCGATTAGCCTATCCCTCAGGTCCCTGCCGGTGGGTTCTTCGTGATCGAAGAATCCCATTGCGAACATCTTCTCTGCGTAAGTTCTGGCTAGCGCCGACAACTGGTTGTCGAATACTAATATGCTACGATCTGCGCTATCGCGGGCTTCGTTGACCAAATTGAAAAGGGCTAATTCCCTCGATTTGAGGGAATCCTTCGGCCAGAGGTCGCCCGTAAGTGTCGGAACAGCAGAGCCGTCGGATGCTGTATCTGCAAATTGGGCCATGAGAATATAGACTGCAATGGAACCGTCGATTTCCTCGGCTGCGACCCCCGCATCGGTGTAGATCGGATCGAAGATTATCTCCCTGTCCGAGGGCAGCAATTCGCGCATGAACTCGTCGGGGAGTGGCTTTGCTTTTGGCGGCATTTCTCTGAAGAATACGCCCAATTGCGCCGTGGACATTGCAGATTGGAGTCGGTGCTTATCGATAATTTCCATGAACACATCCACCTCGCCGGTGCCGGTGAGCATATCGACCGCCAAATCGCGGGAAGCCGAATCGAGGCGGGCGTTACGGGCAAGACCGGGTATTTCGGATAACCTTCTATCGAGGTTAATATCTTCAAAGAGCTTGTTCTCGGCTGCGCGGAGTTCGGCGTTCGAGGGTGGTTTGCGAGTAATACAACCACTTATGCTCATCGCCAGCAAGACACATATTGCGATAGATATCGATTTTTTAAAATTCGACCAGAACACCCACCGCTCCCGTCAGGATTCCTTCCTCAACCCTATCATAGTCCTCGCGATCTCCACCGGAACTTGCCAACCACGATTCGGGGAACTGGTCGTGGTTATTATAGCGAGTCATCTCGTAACCCATCGATATATCGAGGGTTGCCGGTCCGAAAGACACTCCGCTGCCGATTGTGAATCCGGTTTTAACGATTGGATCCGGGAGCGGCACTGTGCGCTGTTGCATTCCAATCCTGAACGGGATATTCCTCGGCAACATATGCTCGAGGCCGATCCTGAACTCCCACGAGTCATCGAGGGACGCGAATGCGGAATCTTCATCGCCGAGAGCGCTATAGCCTACTAATTCCGCTTCCACGGCGATTCTGCTTTGAACGTAACCGATCGGTCTGAATCCCACTCCAAAACCGAATCGCGAGGGAAGGAAGTCCGGGTAAAGGCTCTCGCCTAAATCGGTTTGTGGCAAGTATCGTAGGCCGATTTGCCAGCGATCGTTCGGTGTGATAATAGCCTGCACATCGATCATAGTGCCGGATAGATCGGCCGAGTAAACAGTGTCGGTATCGAAAGCTTCTTCCCATGGCTCGACGTTGTGGGTTATCGAATCTCCCGCTGCCGGGCTACGGTGCATCTCGATAGTGCCGGATAGCATCGTCGCGGAGACACCGATGGTCGCGTATTCGAGAATCGGCTCGGAAACCGCGATTACCGGACCGGCGAGTTTGCCCATGCCGTCTATGCTCCAGACACCGAGAAGATTGTCCTGAGTAGCGCCTTCCTGCGCTCGAACCTCTTCGCGATAGATATATCGCGCATCGAAAACCGGCGCGTAGCCTGCGGCAACAGACGGAAGCCATTCGCCCTCGAAGCCGTAGGAGACGAAGAGCGCAAAATCGCCGTAGGTTTCGGCCATGCTAACATACGGCGTCCAGCCGACGCGGTCGTCAAAGCTGTCGTAGAGTGGTATTGCGCGGCTTTCGGAGATGTGATTCAAGGAAGTGAATAGACCGACACACCCGCCGTTTTTGGGCAGTGTGGCCGGTGCCCAAAGCGCGCTTGCCGGACTTTCCGGCGGCAAAACTCGCAGGTTGCCCATACCGAAAGTCGCGGCGTCGGGTGACTGCACCGGACCGTCGAGTAGATAGGCTCCATGATAGGTGTAACTCATAGCTATCGTTGCGATAAGTAGTATTACAATAACGTATCTCATATTACCTCCGCCCGTAGGCATCAGAAGAAATAATCCAGTTGAACGCGCCACCAGGCGCGCGTTTCGTGAACTCGGCTACCTTCGATAACGCTCTCAGAATCGTAAGAACTGCGTGCGTCGAGATTCGAGGTCGTAAGCGGCGTGTCCATCGTAAGTTTGAAAGTTACCGATAGGTTATTAACCAGTCGATCTTTCACGGCTACCCACCAGCGGAAGGCGTCTGTTACGCTTTCCAATTCTGCGAACTCGTTATCCTCGAAATTCCACAGCCAGCCCTTGTAAACAATGGCCTGGCCGGAAACGTTGAGATGATCGGAGGCGTTTATTTCGGTGTTGAGCATAAGGCCGTCGGAAATATCCATAACGCCGCCTTCTGTCGGATAATCGTCGGTGAGGGGATCGGCAAACTCATAGAATCGTGGCCTCGGTGGGTTGCCCAGATAGCTATGAATGACCGTAAATCCCAACCGCGAGTAACCTGAAAGGCGTGTCTCGCCCGTAAGGCGAATTTCGTCCACCGTAAAACTCGTCGGTGCGAGAGAATTATGTTCGCCCCGGCCCTGCCACTTACGCCATAACCTGAATGACAGGTTGCTATTCGGGTAGTAGTTCGCTTTGAGCACGATACGCCGGTAGTCGGCCATATCGGAAAGGCGGCGAAATGCGTCGTATTCGACGGTCGTGGCGAGTTGCCGGAAAGGCCGGGCGTAAACTTCGAGATAGTAACCGTCTTCGGCCATCGGGCGTGGATTTTCCTCGGCAAGCGCGACGAGCGATTCATCGGAGAGGCGATAATAATCCTCGACGAGAGAGCCTTTATAACGCGCGTATTCACTGAATCCGCGGTTGTAAGGATTATCGAAGCCGAGATCGTAGTGTCGATATAATCCAACGATATTCACCCGGTTCGTGACGAGTTGCGCTTTCGCGACGATACCATACGGATCGTCCCCTATTGGTAATGGCGATGTCTTATCTCCGATAATCGTATCGATAACACCGCTCGCATGCCAATTAAGCGTTATATTGCTATCGCGGACAACCTCCGAGTATTCCGCCGATAAAGCCAAATTTCCTATTGTCCAGAGGCCGTGCACGCCAATCGCCGAGCGGAAATCCTGTCTATAGGTCGCGTTGAAAAGCTCGGCATCGACATCGGTAGTTTTCGGACTGTCTCCGCCGAAAACGTATTCCGGGTCTATTATCGCGCCGGGTTGAAGATCCCATGGAATATTATAATTTGCGCGATACCCGGTTATTCCGAGTCTCAGATTAAGCAAAGGACTCACAGTAAGGTCGCCGCCAATAACCGTTTCTTTGACCTTCTGCTCCCAATTCGAGATTCCGGAAACTAGGTCTGCGAAAGCGGACGTATCCGCAACTAAATTCGTATCGATTGCGAAAATTGTGTCTTCGACCACTATTGTGTCGATTGAAAATTCTGTTGTATCCACGAGCAGAATAGCGTCTTTTTCGCGGTGCGAAATGAAGAACGTCGGTTCCAACGGGCCGATTCCTAACTCGAACGCCGCGCCGCGCATAGCGTAAGTTTGCGATGCCGAAAGATCGGGGAATACTCCGAGACGTCTCGAATCGAAGCCTATGCCCGAACGACGCGAAGTGAAATAATCGCCGCTTTCGAAAGTGACGCCCTCGCCAAAACCGGCGGAATAATCGCCGAGGACTATCCGTCTTATCCAGACCGGGCCTACCTGATGGCGAGAAAGTCCCTTTTTAGAATCACGC
>Ga0272441_10001673_pt1 | contig 46760 bp, 46 predicted proteins | sample SSMProp6N_FD_193582 | JGI IMG/M metagenome (GOLD analysis project Ga0272441, IMG submission 193582) | Marine sediment archaeal communities from Little Sippewissett salt marsh, Falmouth, MA, United States - SSM-Prop-6N | ecosystem: Environmental > Aquatic > Marine > Wetlands > Sediment ... | reverse complement strand
GTAGGTGATGAGATCCCCAGGCGTCGCCACCCCGTCGCCGCCCACATCCAACACCCCGCTCTTCTCCAGCGCCAACAGCGGCGCCTGCGGCAGCGGCGTCGTCTCCTCCCCCGTCGTCGGCGGTGACTCCTCCGACTCCGCCGTCGCTACGTTGTAGAACGTCCCCGCGTCAATGTCGCTCTGCGTGATCGCGTAGCTGCCCGTGAACGTCGTCGCGTCCGACGCCCCGGGAGCAAGCCAGTCCAGCGGGCTGCCGACCACTGTCACGCCGCCCACCGTGTCCGTGACCATCACGTTGTGCAGCGTCGTGTTCCCGATGTTGGTCACCGTGAACGCGTAGGTGATGAGATCCCCAGGCGTCGCCACCCCGTCGCCGCCCACATCCAACACCCCGCTCTTCTCCAGCGCCAACAGCGGCGCCTGCGGCAGCGGCGTCGTCTCCTCCCCCGTCGTCGGCGGTGACTCCTCCGACTCCGCCGTCGCTACGTTGTAGAACGTCCCCGCGTCAATGTCGCTCTGCGTGATCGCGTAGCTGCCCGTGAACGTCGTCGCGTCCGACGCCCCGGGAGCAAGCCAGTCCAGCGGGCTGCCGACCACTGTCACGCCGCCCACCGTGTCCGTGACCATCACGTTGTGCAGCGTCACGTTCCCGGTGTTGGTCACCGTGAACGTGTAGGTGATGAGATCCCCAGGCGTCGCCACCCCGTCGCCGCCCACATCCAACACCCCGCTCTTCTCCAGCGCCAACAGCGGCGCCTGCGGCAGCGGCTCGTCGTGGGTGGCGGTATCCGACACATCGTCGCCCACGGGCGGCGTCCCAATCGCCTCGGCCTCGTTGACGAAGCGTCCCGCATCGATGTCGTCCTGAGTGATCGCGTAGGTTCCCAGAGCAGTTTCGCTGTCGCCTGCCGCGAGAACCGCCACCCCGTCTCCAGCTTCATCCGACAGCGGCCCCACCGACACGCCACCGACGGTGTCGACGAGGGCGACGTTCGTCAATGCGACGTTGCCATCGTTGGTGACGGCGAACGTGTAGCGGATCGTCTCGCCAATGTCCGCGATCCCGTCTCCGTCCTCGTCCTGGAAGCTTCCGGCTTTTCCAAGGGTGATCGACGGCGCGTAGATCTCCACCGCCTTGCTGCAGCGGGTGTAGCAGGTCAGCGTGTCGCCACCGATCGGAGCGTGGTCCTCGCCAATGATGATCGTGTAGGTGCCGCTTGCTGACGCCACCAGGGTGTTCGTCGTTTCGCCCGGGATCGTCGTGCCGTCGAGCTCCCAAGCGTAGTGGTCGTAGCCCGGGTCGGCCATCAACGTGACCGGGTCAATGCTCGCACACCCCGCGGGAGAGCAGGCGATGCTGCAGGGCGGGTTGGAGTAGACCTCGACATCGATATAGAAGATCACGCTGGCCGCCTCGCAGCCCTCCGCATCGGTCACCTTGAGCGACAGCCGCGCGGATCCGGTGTGAAGCGCTGGCGGCACCCACGCGGGATCCTCTACGTAGGGACTGGGGGAGAAGCTCCCACCCACCCCGCCATCGTCCCACTCGTAGGCGTAGGGCGTCGTGCCCCCATTGATCGTAGCATCTAGCTGGAACGGACAGGCGCTCCACCACGTGTGACCGGCGGCCTCGCACGCGATCTGCTGCGCGTAGCTTGCATCGCTGCAGCAGCCGGCGCCGCACGCGCCGGTTCGATCCGCTGTGATCGTCGCCTTGATGCACACCACCGGAACGTCCGGTGGGACAGGGAAGTCCATCGAGTTCGGCGTCCCGTCGATCATCGTGTAGTCCAGAGTGGCTATCGCGTTCGGCGGCTCGAAGTGCGTACCTCCCGTGGTCCCCGGGCAGAAGCCTGCATCCACTGTAGTGTCGAAGACGATCCCCAATGTCTCGTCGCCGAGCGAGTCGATCGCCCAGTTGAGCCCGTCCTCCGAGATCGTCACCGTGCCGACCGTTGCGGGGGCGCCGTCCCGCGTGGTGTAGTAGCTCGACGGATCGACGTCAAACGTCATGGGGGTGACCGCCTCCACCACCAGCAAATCCTCCGCCGCGGCAAGAAGCTGCGACGCGATGTCGCGGTACACCCCGCTCAGGTTCGGAGCCGACATCGTCTCGTAGTAGCCGGCGTTCTGCGCCTGGTCGAGCGTGTCGCGCGCCACGCCAAGCGAGTCGGGATGCTCGGCCTGCACCGCCCCGAACAGCCCTACGGTGAAAACGTCGGCGGCAGCGTGCGCCGACTGCCCGGCAGTGTAGGCGGCGATGGTGCAGGCGGTATGGTTTGTCGGCCACGTGGCACATTGATTCGACCACCCGGACCCGCTGCCCTTCCGGTTCGCCACACCGTCCGACAGTAGGACGATCGCCCGGTTGGCCGTCGCCGCCGGTCGCCCCTCATCCACCATATGGTCCCGCGCCTCGACGAAGCCGGCTTCCACGTTCGTGTACGAGCTCGGCGTCAGCCCGTTGATCGCGGCGGTAACCGCCCCGAGACTGCTCGTCAGGACCTGATCGAGAGAACCCGTTGTCGAGTAGCTGGCAATCCCCACGCGATTGGCCGGCGTCCAAGTGCCGCCCGCGGTCTCGCAGTCCGTCTTGGTTCCGTGTCCCGGCTCCGAGCAGCAACAGCCTTCGCTGAGGATCTTCGTCGCGAAGTCAATGGCCGCCGTCTTGGCGTAACTCATGGGGGTCGGCGTCCCGTCGCCCATGCTTCCTGACCGGTCGAGCACCAGGATCACATCGATAGGGAGCACTTGGGGATGGCCGGTCACCTCCAGCGTCGTCGTGTAGGTGTTGCAGCCCGTTCGGACAACGCTCTTGTCGAGCTGGACGTTCGGGTCATCGATCTGTCCAACCGAGGCGAAGCCGAACGCAAGCAAAGCGATCAACAGGACAGCGGTTGCCCAACCGAGCACGCTCGCCGGTACCCTCCGCCGAACCTCGCCTCCAGGCCGAACACCGCACCGCCCCTCCACTCCCCGGCGAAGCCTACGTGTTCCGTGCCTACGCGCCGCGTCGTGCATCGAGGATCCCTCCCAAGCCCTCCGGACCGTCCGAAGCGAGCGATCACTCCGCCAAAGCAAACGGCCCCACCGCCGCGATGGCGGAGGAACCGATCGACACTCTTTCTCAGGGCAAGCGCGGCGCGAACGCGCCGCGAGATCGTTGCTACCGCGTGCTTTGCCGGGCATCCTGCCTCCGTGTGAAGAAGGCTGGCAGCCCGACGACCTCGGAGAGGTTCGTGGCTTTGCGTCCTGCCCTCGCGGGCAGTTTGCCGTTACAGCCGATCCATCGACTCATCACCGATCACCGTCTTGCAGACCAGTGACTAGACCACTCCGTCACCGTTCGTCGAGTCGTTGCGGCCCTGGATGAGCAACGCACGATCCACGGCCTCTTGATCCACGAGCTTCTCTTCGAGAAGGATCTGCCCGAGGCGCTTTCCTGCAGCGTCCTTCTTCTGAAGCTCGAGGCCCTTGGCAAGGTCCTTGTGACTCACCGCTCCCATGTCCAGCAAGATCTGACCGATCCGTTTGTCGCGCTCGAAGAACTCCTCCAGAATGGAGAGGATCACAGCGCTGCGGCTCTTCCGCTCCCTGCGCCCCTTGATGTCCACCTGCTCCATGAGATAGGAGTCGCCTTCGCTGAAGTAGATCGTCGTCTGCATCTCGAACCCTCCGTTTCGCCGTTTTCCCCGAGCGGCCAAAACATGCGCCGAGCTGCGGGACATCCCGGCAGCCCGGCCACCTCTCACGGCACTCCAAGGTCCGTGGCTTTGCGCCCCCACCTCGCGGCGGGTTTGCCCTGAGCAGGATCCGTTCTAGATTCTATCCACAGCCACTATACCCCCCTGCCCAGGTGGTGTCAATACCTACCCACCCATCCCATAACGGAGTGTCCTTAGCGTCGTGCCGGATCGCCAACCGGACTGCCACACTGTCCATTCCCCGCCAGCAGGCTTCGTGCAGCGCCCGCGTTGCGGACGCGGAAGTGCCCTTCTATACTGGAGACTGCCATGCGGAAGCGCACGCCGATGATGGACCAGTACTGGCGGATCAAGGCCGAACATCCCGACGCGATCCTGCTGTTCCATCTCGGAGACTTCTATGAGGCGTTCTTCGACGACGCTGAGATCCTGGCAAAGGAAATGGACGTCGTGCTCACCAAGCGCAACGGCAACCCGATGGCGGGCGTGCCCATCCGCCGTGGTGATACCTACATCAACGGCCTCCTCAAGCGGGGCCACAAGGTGGCGATCTGCCAGCAGGTGGAAGATCCGAGGAAGGCCACCGGCCTGGTCCGTCGCGAGGTCGTACGCGTGGTGACTCCGGGGACCGCCATCGATGAGTCGCTCCTCGACGCAGCGTGCAACAACTACCTCGCCGGCGTATTCCCGGTTGCCTCTACGGGCGCGTTCGGCCTCGCGTTCGTCGACGTGTCGACCGGCGAGTTCCTGTGTACTGAGACCATCGATAGGGCGGCGCTCGCCTCGGAGCTGGCTCGCATTTCGCCCAGTGAGCTGCTCCTGCCCGAAGACGCCGACACTGCTTCGTGGCCAGAGATCCAGACGACGATCACAACGTTGTCGAGAGACCGCTTCGACGGATCGAGGCCGTCGAGTGAACTTGGAGTCCCCGAGTCGGCGCTGCGCGCGGCCGGCGCCGTCCTCTCCTACGTAGAGGACACCCAGCGGATGCTCATGCCCCACATCCGCAGTCTCGCTGCCTATGTGGTCAGCGAGCGGATGGACCTCGACGCGTTCACCATCGCGAGCCTCGAGCTGGTGCGTCCGCTGCGCGATGGAGGTCGTCGCGGCACTCTCCTGCACGTCCTTGACAACACCATCACCCCAATGGGTCGTCGCCTTCTGCGTCGACTGCTGCTCGCTCCGTCGACAGACCGGCAGGTGATCGAGGCGCGCCTCGACGCGGTTGCGGCGCTTCGGGACCGCTCCATAGTCGTTCAAGAGATTCGCGGCCTCGCGCGAGAGATCCACGACCTGGAAAGAATCCTTGGCCGACTGGGAGGGCGCCGCGTGACGCCGCTGCACCTGCTGCAGCTGCAGCGGACCCTCGAGGCGATCCCGCGACTCGAAGCGGCCCTCGGCGATCCGTGGAGGGAGTGCTCCGAGCCGCCGCCGCCAGAGATCGGCCGCGTGCTGCAAACGCTGCGCGCATCAGAGCTCGAGGCCGCCGCGGCGCCGATCTCGGGGATGCTCGTCGACGAACCTCCTCACGACGTGCGGGACGGCGGGGCGATCCGCGATGGGTTCAGCTTGGAGCTCGACGGGCTGCGCGCGGAGATCCGTCAGCTGCGAGACGCTGTAGCAAGCCTCGAGGAACGGGAGCGACAGGCAACCGGCATCCCGTCCCTGAAGATCGGCTGCAACAGGGTCTTCGGCTACTACATCGAGGTCACCCGTCCTCATCTCGACAAGGTCCCCGAAACCTACCGCCGCCGTCAGACGCTCGCCAACGCCGAGCGGTTCGTTGTCGAGGAACTCAAGACCTACGACGAGCAGATCGCGTCGGCGGAGGAGCGCGCCTGCCTGCTTGAGGCCCAGCTGTTCGACGAGGCGTTGGACGCCCTTACGGAGAGCATCCCGTTCCTTCAAAGGATGGCCGACGCCCTGGCCCAGCTCGACGTTCTCGTGTCCCTTGCCCGCGTCGCCGCAGACAACGGCTACGTTCGGCCGATGTTCAGCGACCGCCACGAGCTGCACGTTCGGCAGGGCAGGCATCCTGTCGTCGAGCAGGTCGAGGAGTTCGTCCCCAACGATCTACGGCTGCCAGAGGGCAAGAACCTCGTGGTGCTGACGGGGCCGAACATGGCCGGCAAGTCGGTCTACCTGCGCCAGGCGGCGCTCATATGCCTCATGGCGCAGATCGGCTCGTTTGTGCCCGCGGCGGAAGCGACGCTCCCCATCGTTGACCGGCTATTTGCCCGGGTGGGAGCGAGCGACGCGCTGATAGAGGGCATCAGCACGTTCATGATGGAGATGCTCGAGGTGGCCGCGATCCTCGATCGCGCCTCGTCACGGAGCCTCATCATCCTCGATGAGATGGGGCGCGGAACGAGCACCTTCGACGGAGTGTCGATCGCCTGGGCCGTAGCCGAGGAGCTCACAGCGCGCGTGGGAGCCAAGACGTTGTTCGCCACCCACTACCAGGAGCTCACACGTCTCGCGGACGAGCGGCCGTCCGTCCTCAATCTCCACGTCGCCGTTCGTGAGGTCGGCAAGGACGTGGTGTTCCTGCACCGCGTCGAGCCGGGGGTTGCCCTCGGAAGCTACGGCGTCCACGTCGCCCGCCTCGCCGGGCTCCCGGAGCATGTCACCGATGCCGCCGACCGAATCCTCGGTGCCCTCTCCTCCGAAGCGCCGCTCTCGCGGCTTGGACACGTGACGACCCTTCACGAGTCGTTGCCGCTGTTCGGTGGCGAGGATCACCCGACGCTCAAGGCCATCCGAGAGCTCGACCTCGACACCCTGACCCCGCTCGCGGCGCTGGAACTCCTCGATCGGTTCAAGCGGCAGCTCACTCCCCGTCGCGACGCCTAGTGATCACGTCGCGTGGCTCCCGCGCGTTGTCCCGTGAGCGCCGGCCACGTAGCATCGGCAGGGCGTCGCGCAAGCGGCCCCGAGAACGATCATGGAGAGAACCGATCGAGACGAAATGCATATCCGGTCTGCGCTTCACGTCCCGGTGCTGCGGGACGACGTGGTGCGCCTTCTCGCGACACCACCGTGCAGGCACGCGGTCGACGGCACCCTCGGTACTGGGGGCCACGCCGAGGCGATTCTCCGCCGGGTGAGCACGGCAACACTCATCGGAATCGACCTTGACGCAACCGCCCTCGACACAGCACGGCGCCGGCTCTCCCCGTACAGCGAGCGCGTCCGACTGGTGCACGGCAACTACCGGGATCTGGAAGATCACCTATCGCAGCTCGATGTCGATGCGGTGGACGCGGTCTTGTTGGACCTCGGGATGTCATCCCTCCAGCTCGACGACGCCACGCGGGGCTTCGGCTTCCGCGGCAACGGACCGCTGGACATGCGCATGGACCGTAGCGCCGCCCTGCGAGCGGATGACATCGTCAATCGCGCCTCCGCCGAGGAGATCACCGAGCTGCTCCGCCGGTTCGGCGAGGAGCGGTTCGCCCGCCGCATCGCCGCGGCCGTCTGCGACGAGCGCGCTCGATCGCCGATCGCTTCAACGAGCCGGCTGGCGGAGATCGTGAGAGAAGCTGTCCCGAGGAAGTATCACCGTCCCGGGTTCGATCCGGCCACACGCACGTTCCAGGCGCTACGCATCGCGGTCAATGGGGAGCTGGAGAACCTCGCTGCGGGGCTTCCGGCCGCGTGGCGATCACTCAGAGTAGGCGGCGTCCTTGTGGTGATCAGTTTTCACTCGCTCGAGGATCGTCAGGCGAAGCGGTTCTTCCACAGCCTCTGCCATCCCTGTACCTGTCCTCCCGAGCTACCCGAGTGCGTCTGCGGGCGCTTGCCCACGGCGGAGCTGCTGACCCCGAAACCCATCCGCCCCTCGCCAGTGGAGATCGCCGCCAACCCACGAGCGCGCAGCGCGCGGCTGCGCGCGGCCCGGAAGGTCGCGGAGTTCGCTTCCTAGGACGACAAACGTCCCGCCGGCACGCCACGCCCTCCCTTATCGTGGAGACCCGTGATCCGCCAACGTTCGAGATCCGCGATCTACGCCTCGCTCGGCCCAACTGCCTCTGTCGGGGCGGCGTCCTCATCAAGGGACGTCGCGCTTGCGTTTCTCGCGTCGCTTCTCGCCTTTTCCCTGTGCTTCGTCTACCTCCAGCAGTCGGCCACGACCCTTGAACTCACCGCTCGCGCGGCGCAGCTTCGGGCCTCCGTCGAGCGTGCGGAACAGGTGAACCGAACGCTTGAGATCCGTCGCGCTGCGACGTTGTCACTCGAGCGGATCGCGGAACTCGCTGCGGACATGGGCATGGCGCCGCCACGCGTCGTCCACCGGATCAGGGTCCATGACACGCCCGAGTGATTCGACACCGCTTCGACGTGAGCGACTGATCGTGGCCGCGATTCTTGCGTGTATGCTCGTTCTCATCGGGCGGCTGGCGCAACTACAGGCGGTGCAGAGCGCCGATTGGCGGGCGCGTGCCAGCGGGATCCAGGAGCAGACGATCGAGCTTCCCGCGCAACGGGGCTCCATCTTCGACAGCAACGGCATCCTCCTTGCCGTTGACGTCAAGGGGAAGTCCATCGCAGTCGACGGTCGCAACCTGGTCGGGGGTGAGTCGCTCATCGACATCCTGAGCGACGCCCTCGGACTTACCAGGGCCAAGCTGCGGCAGCTCGTCGAACGTGACAGCTACTTCACGTGGATCGAGCGCAACGTGGACCTCGATGTTGCCCTTGAGATCGTCGATCGCGCCGACGCGGCCGGGATCCGAGGACTCATCCTCGTGGACACGTGGACGCGCCGCTACCCACAGGGCTCTCTCGCGTCGAACCTTCTGGGGTTCGTCGGCGTTGACGGCGCCGGCCTGGAGGGGCTCGAACTCCACTACGACGACGTGCTCCGCGGGCACGCCGGGAGTCTCCACATCGTCGAGGGACGCGACGGACGGACCTACGAGCTGGCGACGCTGGAGGAAGCGGTCCCCGGGCGGGATCTCCACCTTACGCTCGACGCGCGCGTGCAGTCGATCTGTGAGGCGGAGATCGACCGCGGCACGGAGCGGTTCGCGGCTGAGTCCGGCTTCATCGTGGTGCTCGATCCGGGAAGCGGAGAGATCCTCGCCATGGCGCAATCCCCCCGGTACGACCCGAACCACTTCGCCGCATCGGAAGCTGCGACCCGAAGAAACCTTGCGGTGACAACCGTGTTTGAACCCGGCTCCACGTTCAAGGTGTTCACCGGCCTCGCGGCGCTCGCAGCGGGCGCTGCCTCCCTTGAGGATCGGTTCGACGGAAACGACGGGGTGCGCGTCACCGGGCATGTCATGCACAACGCGGACAACGTCTCCTACGGCACGGTCAGCTTCGGGGAGATCATCGAGAAATCGATCAACACCGCGATGATCCGCGTCGCCCAGCGCGTTGGCAGCGATCGGCTTCACGAGATGCTGGTCGCGCTCGGCTTCGGCCAGAGGACAGGCGTCGAGCTCCCGGGGGAGGTCGCGGGGATCCTACGCCCAGCTGAGGAGTGGGTGCCGCTCGACCTCGCGGCAACGGCGATCGGACAGTCGGTGGCCGTTACCGGGATCCAGCTGGCACGCGCAGTGTCCGCGGTGGCGTCCGGCGGCATCCTCCACCACCCGTCGATCATCGCCGCGGACCAGCTTGCGGACGTTTCGGCGCCGCGTCGCGTCGCCTCCGAGGAGCAGGCGGCCTTGATGCGGAAGCTCCTGCGTCGCGTCGTCGAGACGGGGACGGGTACCCTTGCAGAGATACCGGGTTTCCGCGTCGCCGGAAAGACCGGCACTGCACAGAAGGCAGCGCCCGGTGTCGGCTACAGTGCGGGCAAGTACACGTCCCTGTTCGCCGGGTTCCTCCCGGCCGACGACCCGGCGCTCGTTGCCCTGGTCGTCCTGGACGAGGTCGGTACCGGAACGCCCTCGGGCGGCTACACCGCCGGCCAGATCTTCCGTAGCGCGCTGTCACAGACGGCGACAGCCCTTCGCCTCGCGCCCGCCTCGCCGTCAGGCTCCCCGTAGTGCCAGGCCAAGGACCGCAAGATCGGACTGCGAAACCCCGGGGGTGCGGCACGCGGCGCCGTACGACTCAGGGCGCGCGGCTGCGAGAAGCTCCTGCCCCTCGACCGAGAGGCCGTGAACCCCGTCGAAGTCGAAGTCGGCCGGAATCGGCATCGCGTCAAGCCGGCGCAGGCGGGCGATCCCCCGCGCCTGCCGCTGGAGGTAGCCCTCGTACTTGGCCTCGATCTCCACTTCAACCGCCACATCGAGCGGGGGCACCTCCCCTGCGAGCGCCGCGAGCCGCAGCTCCGGGCGCTTCAACAGGTCGAACAGGGAGCGGGTCGGATCGTCTACCGGCGGAGAGCCGCAAGCGGCAAGCGCCTCGTGCGCTTCTGGACAGGCGCCGATCCGTGTTCCCCTCAGCCACTCGACCCACCCGTCGATTGCCCGCGAGCGCCGAATCGCCGCCTCATAGAGATCGTCGGCAAGAAGCCCAAGGCGGTGACCGATCGCCGAGAGCCTGCGGTCGGCGTTGCCCTCGCGAAGCGTCAGGCGGTATTCAGCGCGCGACGGCAGCATGCGGTACGGCTCTGTGATCCCTTTGACCACCAGATCATCGATCAGCACTCCGACGAACGCCTCGCCACGCGACAGGGTGAACGGCCCCTGCCCCCGGACGCGCCGCGCCGCGTTGACGCCGGCGACCAGTCCTTGCGCCGCCGCTTCCTCGTATCCTGTGGTCCCGTTTACCTGCCCCGCGAGGAACAGTCCGGCCACGGATCGCACCTCCAGCGTGGGCCGAAGCTGTCGCGGATCCACGGCGTCGTACTCGATGTCGTAGCCGAAGCGGGTGATTCGCGACCGCTCCAATCCCTCTATGCTGTGCACGATCCGCTCCTGAACGTCGGGCGGCATCGCCGTGTAGACTCCCTGGAGATAGAGATCGGGAACGTGTCGTCCCTCGGGCTCGATGAACACACGGTGGCTTCGCCTTTCGGGGAATCGAGCGACCTTGAGCTCGAGCGAGGGGCAGTGTCTCGGCCCGGGACCGGTGAGCATCCCTGCGCCGAGAGGGCACGAGTCCACGTGGCGTCTTACGATCTCATGGGTGGACGGGTTGGTCTGAGTAATCGCCACAGGGTGATCCGGCGGAAGGCGGCGCGGCGTGTTCCAGAAGGAGAGCGCCATCGGCTGATCGCTCGTCTGCTGCAGCTCAAGCGATGAGAGATCCACCGACGTCCGATCAACCCGCGGCGTCGTCCCGGTGTTCAGCCTCATCATCGCGAGGCCGAGCGCGTGGAGCGACTCCGCAAGACGGACCGCCGGCGGCTCGCCGTCACGCCCGGCGGGGCGCCGTTGCCCCCCGATCAACACCTCGCCGCGCAGGAACGTCCCCGGACAGAGGACCACCGCGCGGGCGGCCGCCGCACCGCGTCCGGCAAGGCGAACCCCGCGCACCCTCCCGTTGCGTACGAGCAGCCCTTCCACAGAGGCTTCAACAAGCTCCACCCCATCCAAGCCGCGCAGCCGCTCGCCCCACGCGCGCTCGAACGCGTGCCGGTCGACCTGGGCGCGCCGAACGCGAGACGCCGCCCCCTTGCTCGTGTTCTGCAGACGGTATCCCAAGGCGGTCGCATCGGCCATCCGCGCGATCCATCCGCCCAAGGCGTCGATCTCGCGGACCAGCTGCGACTTCCCCGGTCCCCCGACCGCCGGGTTGCACGGCATGTGCCCCACACGGCCGAAAGAAAGGGTAACCAGTGCGGTGTGCGCCCCTGCGGCGGCGGCCGCTGCCGCCGCCTCGCAGCCGGCGTGCCCCGCCCCGACGACAACCACGTCAAAGCGGGACATGCGCCTTCGGGGATCAGTCCCCGCGCTTGCCTTCCAGGAACTTGAACAGATCGATGGGCACCGGGAACACGATCGTCGAGGCGTTTTCTGCGGAGATGTCGTTCAGCGTCTGCAGATACCGCAGCTGCAGCGCTGACGGGTTCTTCTGGATGATCGCCGCCGCCTCGCCGAGCTTCGTCGCCGCCTGCAGCTCTCCTTCGGCGTTGATGATCTTGGCCCGACGGTCGCGCTCCGCCTCCGCCTGACGCGCGATCGCGCGCTGCATGTCACCGGGGATCTTCACGTCCTTGATCTCCACGGCGGTCACCTTGATCCCCCAGGGATCGGTCTCCTCGTCAACGATCTGCTGCAAGCGAAGGTTGATCTTGTCGCGCTCGCTCAGCACCTGGTCGAGTTCGAAGCCTCCGAGGACGCTGCGAAGCGTGGTCATCGCGATCTGCCGCGTTGCCTCGATGTAGTTCTGTACCTCGACCACCGCGGCGTTCGGATCCACGACGCGGAAGAACAGCACAGCGTTGACCATCGCCGACACGTTGTCCTTGGTGATGACCTCCTGCGGCGGGACGTCCAAGGTCACCGTTCGTAGGCTGATGCGCACCATCTTGTCGACGATCGGGATGATGAGAAAGATCCCCGGCCCCTTCGCGCCAATGAGGCGCCCGAGCCGGAAGATCACGCCGCGCTCGTACTCGCGGACGATGCGGATGGCGTTCACCAGGAACAGCAGAACGACCGCAACAATCGCCCCAATGGTAACTCCCATGCTCTCCTCCTTCGCTGCCAACCTCTCGCCGATCATAGACAGCAACGAAGTTCCTGTCAATCGCAGCCTTGACGTGACGTGAGATGCGCGCGGGCCACGGAGGGACCGGCTCGCGTGGTGACAGAATCCCCGGAAGGTATACTCCCCACAGGAACCACGCCCTGCCAAGGAGACGTGACCGCCGAATGAACCGAAGATTCCTGGTTGCCGGAAACTGGAAGATGCACATGTCACCCGACGAGGCGCAGGCGTTCCTCGATGCGTTCCTGCGACGGCAGGCCCCAAGCGCAGCCGCGGAACCAGCACCGGCAAGGCTCCCCGTTCGGAACCGAGGCCGTGTGGAGTTCCTCTCGAGGCTCCTGCCCCCGGAGATCCTCCTGTTTCCTCCGTTCACCAGCCTGGCGGCGTGCGCCGAGCGGCTCGAGAACACGGGGATCGCCGTCGGAGCACAGAACGCCCATCCTGAGCCGCGCGGCGCGTTCACCGGCGAGGTGTCGTGTGAGATGATCACCGCGTGCGGCGCACGCTACCTCCTTGTCGGCCACTCGGAGCGGCGGCACCTGTTCGGCGACACGGAAGAGATGGTGCGAAGGAAGCTCGCCGCCGCGCGACGCACAGGCCTGGTCCCGGTGCTCTGCGTGGGGGAAACCGCCGAGGAGCGGTCGCGGGGTGAAACTCGGGCGCGGCTTGTCGCACAGCTCCGCGACGCTCTGTCCGACGACTCGCCCGAGGAGGTCGCGGAACTCGTCGTCGCCTACGAGCCGATCTGGGCGATCGGTACAGGGAAGACCGCAACGCCTGACGACGCCGAGGACGGCTGCTGCACGCTGCGCGTCGCACTCGAAAAGCGTCTGGGAAAAGGCGCCGCCGAGTCGGTGCGCGTCCTCTACGGCGGAAGCGTGAACCCCGAAAATGCGTCGGAGCTGCTGTCGCAGCCGAACATCGACGGGGCCCTCGTCGGCGGCGCCTCGCTTGACCCCGAGCGGTTTGCCGCCATCGTCGATGCGGCGTCGAACGCCGCTTGACAGAATCCACCAAGCGCTCTACGGTCCGCCCGAGGGGGAGAAGATGTTTCGAACGATTCCGAATCAGATCACTCTGGCGCGCATCGCGTCGGTCCCGCTTCTCATGTATCTCATCCTCGTTGGGTCGCGAAGCAGCCTCGCGACCGTCTTCGCCATCGTGGTGTTCTGCCTCGCGGCGCTCTCGGACGCCGTCGACGGCTATCTCGCCCGCAGCTTCAAGCAGACCTCAACATTCGGCAAGTTCGCGGACCCGATCGCCGACAAGCTGCTGGTCGTCGGCGCGCTGATCTCGTTCGTTGAGCTGGGGGAGCTCTCCGCGGCGCCGGTGATGGTCATCGTGGCGCGGGAGTTCCTTGTCACCGGGCTTCGCATCCTCGCGGTGGCCGACGGTGAGATCGTCGGTGCCAGCATCCTCGGCAAGCTGAAGACGATCTCCCACATCTGGCTAGTCCTCGCCGTGCTCATCAACCGCAGCTTCGGCCTCGGCCCTGCCATGGAGACAGCGAAGGTAGCGCTGCTCTACCTGGCGATCACCTTGGCGCTTGTCTCCGGAGCCGAGTACGGCTACAGGCTGCGCCGCCTGTTCGTGCGATGATGCAGCGAGCCGCACGGCTTCCGGCGCCGGCGCTCGGCCCGGAGGATGTGCGCGAGGCCTGCGCCCGGGTCGCCCGTTTGGCCCGCGCGGTGTTCATCGACGACGAACGACTCGCGTCGTTTGCCGATCGGCTCCTCGAAAGCCCGCCGGCGCCCCACTACGACACCGACGTGCACTTCCGCGGCGGCGAAGAGGACACACTCGCCTACGTCCTCACGCTCGACGCGATCAACTTCGGCTCCGGGTGGTTCTCCCGTCTACGCAAGGACCCCGGGCGCTCGGGCTACGGCACGATCGCCGCGCGACTCAGCGAACGGTTCGTGCGACACGGCCCGTGGACGGCCTCGATGCTCACCACACTGCCCCCCACCAAACTCGCCTCGATCTTCGCCCAGGAAGCCTCGGGCGACATCGGGGAGCTCATGCGCCTCTATGCCGTATCGCTTCGTGCTCTTGGAGTCTGGCTCCTGGAGCACTGGCGCGGCGAGTTCGCAGGACCGGTCCGTGCAGCGGGCGGGAGCGCCTGCCGTCTGGTGGAACACCTCTCTCAGTGTCCCGCATTCCACGACACCCACCCCTACGCCGGCGGCAGCATCCCCCTTCTCAAGCGAGCCCAGATCGCCGCTTGGGATCTGGCCCTCGCGTTTGACCACCAGGGCCTGGGAGCCTTCCGCGACATCGATCGTCTCACCGCGTTCGCTGACAACGTCGTCCCTCACGTGCTCCGACTCGGGGGTGTTCTCCGCTACCGCGACGATCTTGCGTGGCGTATCGACAGTGGGCAACGGATCGTCGCCGGTTCGCCCGAGGAGATCGAACTGCGTGCCTGTTCCGTGGACGCCGTCGAGCGGATCGTCGCCCGCCACCGTGCGGGGAGCACCTGCGCTGCTCTCGTTGACTGCCTTCTGTGGAACACCCCACGCGACGCGCGGTTCCGGTCGCTTCCGCGTCATCAAACACGGACCACTTGCTACTGACAAACGTCGTCGCCCGGCGCCTCCGTCGCTTCCTCACCGGCGACAGCGAGTCCACGGAGCGCCGCACAGGTCGCGTCTCCGATCCCCGACACCCTTGTCAGCTCTTCGATCCGCGCAAACGGGCCGCCGCGCTCCCGCTCCTCGACGATCCGTTGGGCGAGGACCGGTCCGATGCCGGGAAGTGTCTCGAGCTCGACGGCTGTCGCCCGATTGACGTCCACCGGCCCGGGCGGGCCGAGAAACTCAAGTGCGACGAGGTGGATCCCCTCTACCTCCACCACGTGGGGCGCGTACGTCCGCAGCGGGACGCGGGTTGGCCAGGCAAGGGGAACCCCCAACGCAACGAGCGCCACGGCGAGCAGGGCGATCAGCCCACGCTGCTGCATCTCGGACAGTGGGCCGCTCACGCGAACAGCTCGTCGATACGCGCCATCCCCGCGCGCTCGCGCGCGATGCGCATCGGCTCCGGCAGTCGCTCGTAGCGCGGCCAGCCGAACTTGGCCGAGTAGGCGCGAGAAAACAGCCTCCTCAGCCGATGCCGCAGCTCGTCGTGCGTCGCCAGCAGCTGCGATTTCTCACGCGCCAGCCTCTCGAGATCCGGGATGTAGACATCGATCGCCACTGCAGCGCGGAACCGGAGCATCGCCCCTTCGCTGTCGTCGGCGAGCAGATCGAACGCCTCGCGCATGAGCTCACGCCGTCGCAGCTCGTTGCGGGCGAGCGCCGCCATGCGCCGCCGCGTCTCCCGTCGCATCTTCAGTTCACGCCTGCCAAACGGAAGAAGGCGCCGCTCACAGCCGTCGCCGCGATCCGGGAACCGCACAGGATCGCGGGAGATCCGCCCGTGCCACGCAAGGCACTCCGGGCAGGTCATGTAGGATACATTAGTGAAATACTGGTAGTAGATTTTTCGCGTACGCATCCTATCATCTATCCCAGTCTACACGACGATGGACGGCGCGACAACGTCGACCACCCGCTAGAGCCACTGCCGCGACTCCCATCCACGAAGGCGGTCCAGAAGAGAGCGCTCGGTCATGTCGAGGTGGATCGGAGTCACGGAGATGCAGCCGTCTACCATGGCTGCGATGTCCGTGTCCTGCTGCTCTTCCGGCACAGCACGGAGTGGGTCGCCGGCGATCCAGTAGTAGCTTCTCCCTTGCGGATCCTCCCCCTTGACCAGGTAGTTGTCGTAGGCGAGGCCGCCGAGCCGTGTGATTCGAACGGCGGGGACACGTCCCGGGGGGATGTACGGGACGTTGACGTTCAGAAGGATCCCCGGCGGAAGCGTCTCCTCGTCGAGCAGTGTCGCCGCCAGGCGCGTGGCGAACCTTGCGGCAACGGAGTAGTCGACCTCCTCAAGGCCATGAGTCTCAACGTCCTGTGACACCGCAATCGCCGGGACGCCGCTGCGCACCCCCTCCATCGCCGCGGCCACGGTCCCGGAGTAGGAGATGTCCTGCCCCAGGTTCAGTCCCGCGTTGATCCCCGAGACGATCAGCCGGGGAGCGGCGTCGAGCAGCCCGAGCAGCGCCAGGGAAACGCAATCCGACGGGGTGCCACTGGTCATGTGCCCCTCGGATCCGTCGAGAAGCTTGATACGATCTACCCTCAGCGGCTTGTGAAGCGTCATCGTGCGGCTCGCTGCCGACCAGTTGCGATCGGGGGCGTACACCTCGACGGTGGCGATCTCCGACAGCGCCGTCTTGAGCGCCATGATCCCCGGGGAGGTCACCCCGTCGTCGTTGGTGAGAAGAACCGTGCGCTCCATGTTCTCTCCTTCCTCGATCGATCGGCCGCGTGGCCACAGCCGGTGCGCCGCGTACGTGCGCCGCGCGTTGAAGCAGCTTACCGCCGTTGCCGCGATCGCCGCCAGAAAGACGCTCCCCGGGAACGCTCCGCGTGTCCGTTTCCGGCGCCTTCTCAAGTCTCCATGCGTCGATACAGATCGATGCGCCCGTCTCCGTGGCGTCGCTCGTGAACCCTCTGCAGCACACCGACCTCGCAGTCTCCACCTTCGTCCACCTTGGTCACCACAGCGACCACCGGGTCGTCGGTAAGGATCTCGCCGTCCGCGAGCGCCGCCAGCGTTGGAGGCACCAGGCCCTGGCCGTACGGCGGGTCGAGGAACACAAGATCGAAGCGACGGCCGCGGCGCGCGAAGTGCGCCACGGCGTCGAGGCACGCCGTCTCCAGGACCTCCGCGAACTCAAGAAGCCCCAAAGCGTCCAGGTTGCGCCGCACGATGCGACACGCCCCTTGCTCCCGATCGACGAACGCGCTCCGCGCCGCACCGCGCGACAGCGCCTCCAGGCCGAGGCTCCCCGTCCCCGCGAACAGGTCGAGGCAGTCCGCCCCGGGCACGAAGTCGGCGATCATGTTGAACAGCGCCCCGCGGACCAGGTCGCGGACCGGACGGATCCCGCCCTCCCTCCAATCCACCAACAGCCGCCCGCGCAGGCTCCCGCCTGTGATCCGCAATGCCTCACTCCTTGACAGCGCCGGAAGCGGTTCCTAACATCTCCGTCCGGCGTGTTCCGAATCCCCTAGGCATGAAGAGTACGACAGCCGAAGGAGACCAACAACCGATGGACATGCGAAGCGTTCGTGGGGTGGTGTTCGATCTCGACGGCACGTTGTGCCGCTACGCAGTGAGGATCGACGAAGCGATGGCCGAGACGCTCGACCGGCTCGGCCTACCCGCCGACGCCCTCGGCGATCTCTCCGTGGCTGCGGACCGGTACAACGCCCTGTGGGAACAGTTCGAGTTCGCCCGCCAGACAGCGGGCGTCACCAGAGCGGCCGTATGGGGTCGACTGGTCGAAGAGCACCCGTCGATCGATCCCCGGTTGGCGCCGCAGCTCGCCGCCGCCTACACGGACATCCGCATGCCGTCGGTCGAGCTGTTCCCCGGGGCAATGGATCTCCTCGTCGCCTTGCGAGGCCCCTACCGACTGGGTCTTCTAACGAACGGCCCGTCCGACATGCAGTGGCCGAAGATCGGACGACTGCGCATCTCTTCGCGGTTCGACGCGATCGTCGTCGCCGGGGACAGCGGGATCTACAAGCCCGACCCCCGCGCGTTCGCCTCCGTGCTCGCCGACCTCAACCTTGCCCCGGAACACGCGCTGTTCGTCGGCGACTCCCTGCCGATGGACATCGCCGGCGCCCGCGGCGCGAGGATGGCCAGCGTTTGGATCCGCCGCAACGGCCAGACGCCGCCCCCGGACATCGAGCCCGCCCTCACGATTGACCGGGTGACCGACCTCACAGAGGTGCTGCTGTGAGACAAGTAGACGTGGCGGTTCTCGGCGGCGGCCCCGCAGGCCTGTTCGCCGCCTACGCCCTACTCGGAAGCGGACTCGATGTGGCCCTCATCGACCGCGGCGGGGAGCCCTCGTCGAGAAGCCACATCAGCTACGGAATCGGCGGGGCGGGAGCGTTCTCCGACGGCAAGTTGAACCTCACACCGGACATCGGCGGCGACCCGGCGAGCCTCGGCCGCTCAGGCGCGGAGGTGCAGGAGTACATCGATCGTGTGGATGCGGTGTTCACCCAATTCGGGGCGCCGGCGAAGTACTCCGGCGAGGACCCGGATGCCATCGCGGATCTCGGGGGACGCGCCGCGCGATGTGGGATCGAGTTCATTAGCGGGCGGCAACGACACATGGGCACCGCCAACGTGCGCTCGATCATCGACCGCTTCTACCGGCATCTCGTGGAGCACGGTGTCGTGGGAATCCTTGACTGCCGCGTCACCGGGCTTCGACAGGACAAGGAAGGATTCCTGCTTTCCGGCTCTGAGGAGGTGTCGGCCCGCTTTGTCGTCGCCGCCCCGGGGCGTGCCGGCGCCTACTGGCTGCGCGAGGAAGCTACCCAAATAGGGATCGCTACCGAGTACGGCCCGATCGATGTCGGCGTACGCGTCGAGTTTCCGGCGGAGGTGTACGATCCGATCGAGCGCGTGATGTATGACGCGAAGTTCCGCGTGCGCACACGGACCTACGACGACATGGTTCGCACGTTCTGCACCAACCCCCGCGGGTTCGTCGTGCGCGAGCCCTACGAGGAGTTCTCCCTGGTGAACGGACACGCGGAGAACGACACCAAGACGCAGAACACCAACGTCGCGCTTCTGTCACACATCGCGCTCACCAACCCTGTGGAGGACACCACCGAGTACGGACGCGCGATCGCCAAGCTGGCGACCACCATCGGTGGCGGCCGGCCGCTCGTGCAGCGCCTAAAGGACCTCAAGGCCGGGCGCCGCTCCACCGCGGCGCGTCTTCGTCGGACGACGATCGCTCCCACCCTCGACGACGCCACGCCCGGCGACATCTCGATGGCACTGCCGAACCGCGTCACCGTCAACCTCCTCGAGGGCCTCGACAAGCTGGACGAGATCATGCCCGGGCTGGTGTCCGACAACACGCTGCTCTACGCGCCCGAAATCAAGTTCTACGACACACGCTACCCGGTGTCGCGATCCATGGAGACTCCGGTGAACGGGCTGTTCGTCGCCGGGGACGCCTCAGGACACTGCCGCGGCATCGTGTACTCCGCGATCAGCGGCCTGATCGCCGGGGAGGCGATCCGCGACCGTGCGGCTGCGTAGCCCACGGCCGACGGCGCGTCGCGCCCTTCTCTTGGGACTCGCCATCGCTTGCCTGCTGCCCGTTTCTGCCCTTGCGGGGCAGCCGCGCCTTTCCGCCCCCCACCCGGGCTTCAACCAGGCGTACCGCATCGGCGAGGACGCGTGGGGCAACTGCACGCTCGGAAGCGGCGGATGCTCCGACCGCTTGTCGGCTACCGGCTGTCTCGTAGGCGCAATGGCCGCCGTCCTCGACTACTACAATGTGCAGCTCGATGTTCCCGCAGCCGAGTCGTGTCTGCGGGTCGATCGGCGCGGCATGGACCCGGGGATCCTGAACGACTGGCTGCGCATCCACGACGGATTCGGCGTCTGCGGGACCGACCCCACGGGCGGCGCCTGCTGCCTCGAGTGGTCGAGCCTTCCGGCGGTGTCGATGGAGTTCCACTCCAACGCGTTCGACGTGGGGCTCGATCCACGCTCCGAGGCACGGATCGACGCCGCGCTCGCCGCGGGCTACCCGGTTGTTGCCGGCGTTCACTGGGCTGCCAGCTGCGGCGGCGGCCGCGGCTCCGAGGACTGCCACTGGGTGGTGATCACCGGGAAGCGCCTCGACACCTACGTGATCATCGACCCGTTCAACCCCGACTTCGAGGAGTCTCACGGGGTACGGACGACGCTCGACCGTGGCGTTCGCGGGGCGTACACCATCGACCGCTTTGCCGTGGCGAACGGCCCGGTGGCGGAGGTGACCGTCCCCACCGTGGAGCTCGAGGTCGACGGCGGCCGCCAACCGGACCGCTTCCGTCCGCAGGATCTCCTCGAGCTCTCGGTCACCGTTCGTGATGCAAGGATCCCTCTTGCGACCTACGTCCGCGTCATCGACCCCCAAGGCAGCAGGCGGTTTGTCATCCGCCCGTCGGGCGGCGTAGCCATCACCCTCGACGTGCCGGTCGACGACCGGACCACGTTCCACGATGCCCCGCGCAGCTTCCCCGAAGCCCCCGAGGAGTGGTTGGCGCTGCGTCTCGATGGCGCAGCAACGGGGACGTGGCGCTTCGAGGTGTGGCTCGAGGACCCGCTACATCCCGGTGCGGTCGTCGCTCAAGCGAGAAGCGCGTTCACCGTCGGGGAGATCCAACAGACGGCGCCGCTCGCGCTCCTCGGCCTGCTGCTGGCGGTCGCCGTCGCCATCCTGGTGCTCGCGGCGCAGAACCGCCCGTAGTCCCGGGGGCCACGTCGTTGATTCACGCGTCGCGGGAGCGCGATGCGCAGATCAGCGACGTGACCCCTCTCTGCTAGAGGAGCTCCGCGACCAGCACCGCCGCGCCGAGGATCAGGCAGTAGACGCCAAAGAAAGCGAGCCGCGCCCTCGCGACCGCAGCGAGGAGCAGCCGTAGCGCGACGATCCCCACGACTGCGGCGACGACACCGCCCAACGCCAGCCACTCGAGCGGGATCGCCGCCTTCCCGGGTCCACGGAGCGCCTGCAGAAGCGTCACCCCTCCGGCGCCGATCACCGCGGGAAGCGACAGGAGGAACGAGAACCTCACGGCGGCCATCGGACGGGCTCCGGCAAGCGTGCCGGCAGCGATCGTCGCTCCGCTGCGCGACACGCCGGGCAGAAGCGCCGCCGCCTGCGCCGCACCGACCGCGATCGCGCGCCACCCCCGAGGCGCCGGGCCGGCGACGCGCCGCCCGACGCGGTCGCTCGCAAGCAACAGCCCGCCGGTCACCATCAGGCCGGCGCCCACGGCGAGCAGCGACGCGTAGAGCGGCTCGATCCAGCGGCCCAGTCCGAGCCCCACGGCTGCGAGGGGGATGGACGCCACGACGAGCCACAGCACCGCCCGCCGCGCTTCGCGATCTCCCCCCGGCAGCAGGCTGCGCAGCAACCCTCCCACCTCCCGACGAAAGACCACGAGCACCGCAACGGCGGTGCCGAGGTGAAGCACCGCCTGGAGCAGGAGCCCCGGTGCCTCGAGCCCGAGCAGCGCCCCCCCGATCGCCAGATGCCCTGAGCTTGAGATGGGAAGGAACTCGGTGATCCCCTGCAGCGCCGCGAGCAGCAGAACGTCGATCACCGGCGGCGGCGAAGCCACATCCCGAGCTTGAGCGCATCGAAGCCGCACGAGTCCACGCACTCGCCGCACTTGATGCAGTTGTGGTTATCGTGCTGCGTGTGCGGCTCGATGCCCATCGGGCACTGTCCGGTACAGGCGTTGCAGCCGGTGCAGCGCGATGCGTCGAGGCGAAGCCGCAGCAGGCTCACGCGGTTGAACAGCGACAGGAGCGCTCCCATCGGGCAGAGATACCGGCACCAGAACCGCGACACCAGGACCATGCCAAGAAGCGTTCCCGCAAGGGTCACCATGTGGATCACAAACGGCGCGTTCACCCGCGCCACCCCGAGGAACAGGTAGGGCAGAGACGCCTCAATCGACGCTGCGGGACAGAGCTTACAGAACACGGTGTCCGCGGCGAGCCACGCCCCGAGAAGGGTGAACGCAAGCACGACGTACTTGCCATAGGAAGTCCACGGCCCGATGCGCACCTTGCCCTTGCGGAACGCCAGAAGGTCGTTCAGCGTGCCGAACGGGCAGAACCAGCCACAGAAGCCGCGGCCGGCGACAAGGCCGTACGCGACCAGGGCGCCGATCCAGTAGAACGGCACTGTGCCGTAGACAACCAGGTTCTGGATGAGGCCGATCGGACACACCGTCACCGCAAGAGGGCAGGCGTAGCAGTGAAGCCCAGGGAAGATCAGATGCGTCATCCCGATCCCGGTGATCCCCAACAGGCCGAACAGGAGGCCCGCCCCCTGTACCCCGCGTCGAATCCGCCCCAGCCTCACGGTGCCACCCCGAGAAGCAAGAGAACCCGCCGCTCGAGGTCCTCGATCCCGAGGACCATCTCTCCGGTGTCCTCGCGGACGATCGCCGGCACAACCGTTCGGCCCGAGCGCACGATCCCGTGGACAACGGCGAGACCCGGCTCCGCCTCGACGTCGGTCACCCGGACGCTGACCCACGGGCTCGCCGCCGCGACCTCGTCCACGAAGGCCTTGGCCACCGGACAGGAGTGGCACCACGTAGCGGAGAACACCAGCAGCGTGATCTCACGGTCGAGCGCCTCGAGCATTGTCGCGCCGTCCGGCGTGAGTCGCGGCGGCTCGTGACCCGGCGCCTCGAGGCCGACGCAAGATGTGCAGAGCACCGCCCCGATCCCCTGTGCTTGATCCGGCTGACGGCGCAGTGCGCCGTAGACGATGCCGAGACCCGCCACCAGAATGAGACCGACCACGGAGGCCACGCGAAGTCGCGGCGCGCGCGCCACGAGAAGGGCGCCCACCAGGCCGCCGACCAGGAGACCGGCGAGCAGCGCCGGCCATGGGCCGGGGCCGCGGGGCGCTACAACCGGATCGGCGATCGCGCCCGCCTCGACGGCAACACGAAGCACCAACGGCTCCTCGAGCAGGAAGCAGCTGTCGTCGATGCAGTAGCTGTACACGGCCGACATCGCAAGCTCGAGCTCTCCTTCGGGCGCGTCCTCGGGGACCGAGAGTGTGACCCGGATCGTCGCCTCGCCGAACGGCGGGATCACCTCGACAATCGACGGGTCGCTTGTCGCAACGGGAACGAGGTCCGTCGTGTCGACGAGAAGCTCGAGATCGTCGGCCTCGTAGATCGAGGTGTTGCGCGCCACGAGCGTCACCGCCGTCTCCCCGCCCGGCGCGGCGGTGACCGTCTCCGGCTCGAGCGCGAACTCAAGGATCGCGCCTTGCGCCGTGCCCAGAGCCGTCGCGAACAAGACTGCGCCCAACGCCACGGCAAGGACCACGCTGGTGCGCCTCACATCTCCTCCTCCAACAGGTCGAGGATCGCCTCGCGAAGTGCGAGCCCTCGGAGTCCCCGGGCGACGATCGTGCCGTCGCGGCCGATGAGGTAGACCATGGGGATCCCGGCGACGCGGTAGGCGGCGGAGATCGCCTCGTCGCCGTCGTAGACGTGACGGTAGTCCAGCTGGTGGCTGGCAACCGCGTCCTCAAACGCGGTGCGGCTGCGGTCGAGGTTGATGCCCACGACAACGACCCCCGCCTCGGCGAGGTCGCTGTGGATCGCCCGCAGGGTGGGCAGTTCGGCGAGGCATGGCCCGCACCACGCGGCCCAGAAGTCGAGCACCACGATCGAGCCTTCGAGCACCGCGAGCGAGATCGGCTCGCCCGCGAGGTCGCTGGCATCGAACGGCGGCGCCGGGTAACCGACCTCCAGGGGGTAGACGGGAGGCACCGACTGCTCACTGACCTCGATCCGGATCGCGCCGCCGTCGGCAGAGAGCCACGCGACTTCGTAGGTCACCCCGTCGAGGTTGAACGGAGAGGCAAGGGAGAAGACCTCGTGCGAGTCGCCGGTCACGAGCAGCTTCCCGTCGCCGTCGGCGTCGATCACGAGACTCCCCTGATCCAGATCGTCGTAGCGGCCGTCGGTGTCCTCATCGACCACCGCGACAAGGTAGCTCCGCCCGTCGAGCTCGACCTCGCCCTGGTAGTAGGCGCCGCGGCAGTAGGCGAGCACCGTGGGGTAGTCAGGATCCCATATGACGACAAGGCGATAGCTGCGCGGTACGTCCTCCTCGTAGTAGAGGTCGAGGGAGAGCAGGCCGAGGTAGCGTCCGTCGTAGGGAGAGATCCCCCAATCCACCGGCGTCATCTTGCCGTCCTGGTTCGTGTCGACGTAGAGCCGCGCGCCCTCGTCCGCCCGGTCGACAGCCACGGGATAGGCCCCTCCGGCGAGCCGCAGGCTCCCGTAGAGCGGCGCGGTCGCGCTGCCCAGGGCGGGCGTCCCCGCGGGCGGCTCGGCGTCGAGCTTGATGGCCTGGGGGTAGCACGCACCGGTGAGGTCGGTGATCGGATCGATGTATCGTAGCGTCGCCTCGGCGGCGGACACGGTCCACACTGCGCCGAGCAGCAGAATCAGAGGGAGCAACAGACGTTTCAAGGTTGGCCTCCTTTCCCCCTACACGGCCCGAAGCCGCCGAACGGCGTGATCCCTTCCCGCGGCGGCAATGATCTCGAACAGCCCCGGCCCCACCTTGCGGCCGGTGATCGCCATGCGAAGCGCCGGGGCGACGGCCTTGAGCTTCGTATCCTTCGCGGCGATCGCCTCCCGCACCGCCGCCTCGATGTTCTGGGTGGAGAACGGATCCACCGTCTCGAGGGCGTCGGCCACGGCGTGGACCGCCGAGCGACCCGCGTCGTCGAGCTCGATCGGCGCCTCGTGGGCGAGCGTGTCGGCGAACAGGATCTCCATCGTCTTCGCCAGGTCGACGAGCGTCTTCGCGCGGTCGCGCAGCAGCTCGACGCCGAGCGCCAGCCGCGCCGGCTCAATCGCCGCCCACGCGGTGTCGGTCGCGGTGCCCTGCTGCAGGCAGAACGGCTTCGCCAGCTCCGCGAGCCGCGCCGGATCGAGGCGCTTCATCTGCTGCTGATTCACCCACAGGAGCTTGTCGCTCTCGAAGATCGACCCCGAGCTGCCGACGGCGTCGAGAGTGAACCGCGCGACCAGCTCGTCGCGGTCGAAGATCTCCTGGTCGCCGTGCGACCAGCCGAGCCGCGCCAGGAAGTTGAGGAGTCCCTCGGCGATGATCCCGTTGTCGCGGTACTCGGTCACCGACGAGGCGCCGTGCCGCTTGGAGAGGCGCGCGCGGTCGGGCCCGAGGATGAGCGGCAGGTGGGCAAACCGCGGCAGCGGCCGCTCCAGCGCCCGGTAGAGGAGGATCTGCTTCGGCGTGTTGATCAGGTGATCGTCGCCGCGGATCACGTCCGTGATCTCCATGTCGGCGTCGTCCACGACCACCACGAAGTTGTAGACGAACGTGCCGTCGGAGCGGCGGATGACGAAGTCCTTGAACTGGTCGTTTTCGAACCGCACCTCGCCCTGGATCGCGTCGTCGACCACCGTGGTCCCGTCCGTGGGAACGCGGAACCACCACGCACCCTCGTGCTCGTAGGCGAGATCCCGCTCCATGAGCGACTCCGCCGCCCGCTGATGCTCCGCCGAGCGGTCCGTCTGGCGGTAGAGCTCGTCCCAGTCCAGGCCGAGCCACTTCATCGCGTCGTAGATGTAGGCGATCGACGCCTCCGTCGAGCGCTCGCGGTCGGTGTCCTCGATCCGCAGGACAAACGTGCCCTGGTGATGCCGCGCGAAAAGCCAGTTGAACAGAGCCGTACGCGCCGATCCCACGTGGAAAAACCCCGTCGGACTCGGCGCAAACCGAACGCGAACCATCCAGACTCCCCCTCCATCCGTCCGTCAGAACCTGGCCCCCATTGTAGCCAACGCGTCCCCCACCGTCCGGGACGCGTGTCGGGAGGGCTGGAATACAAGACCGACCGCAGTCAACCTCGCCATCCACATCCGTTCCCGCGGCTGTTCGGTCACAGGGCAAGGACTGCTGGATCGGAGGATATGGCGCAAACCACATGTCGAGGCGGGCAGAGGCGAAGTGACGGTTTGCACCGCACTTCTAGAGGTCGCGTTCGACCCAGACGATGTCGAAGGGGGTGTTGTGTTTGACGGCGATGCGGCGGAGGCGGCCGCACTCGGTGAACCCGTGCTTGCGGTGGAAGCGGAGGCTGGGTTCGTTCAGGGAGGAGACGTTGGCGAGCAGGATCTCGATGCCCTCCGCCGTCGTGGCCGACACGAGTCACGCAGTGCGCGTCCAGCTTCCTGCTCTCCGCTCAACTGTAGGATAAAGGGGACACATACCGTATTCCGGAAGATGTCTTGGCATCGGCGTTGGCGAAAGAGGGTATGTGTCCCCTTTCTAGAGGTCGCGTTGCAGCCAGACGATGTCGAACGGGGTGTTGTGTTTGACGGCGATGCGGCGGAGGCGGCCGCACTCGGTGAACCCGTGCTTCTGGTGGAAGTGGAGGCTGGGTTCGTTCAAGGACGAGACGTTGGCAAGCATGATGTCGAAGCCCTGCGACGTCACGCCCGACACGAGCCGCACCGTACGCGTTCAGCTTGCTCCTCTCCACTCAACTGCAGGATAAAGGGGACACATACTCTATTTCGACAGATGGTTTGGAGTCTGCCCTCAAGTTCGCGAACACGAGACACGCACCGGGCTCGGCGGGACGCCCCGAGATAGGGTATGTGTCCCCTTTGCCGGGAGCCAGACGATGTCGAAGAGCCGGATGGCGACACATACCGTATTTCGGAAGATGGCTTCGGGGCGGCCTCAGCGAAATGGGGTATGTGTCCCCTTTTCTAGAGGTCGCGTTCCAGTCAGATGGTGTCGGAGGAGTGCTGTGTCTGATGGCGATGCGGCGGAGGCGGCCGCACTCGGTGAAGTCGTGCTTCTGGTGGAAGCGGAGGCTGGGTTCGTTTGGCGACGAGACGTTGGCGAGAAGGATCTCGATGGACTCCCTCGTCACTGCCGACACGAGCCGCGCAGTGCGCATCCAGCTTCCTGCTCTCCGCTCAACTGTAGGATAAAGGGGACACATACCGTATTCCGGAAGATGCCTTGGGATCGGCGTTGGCGAAATAGGGTATGTGTCCCCTTTCTAGAGGTCGCGTTGCAGCCAGACGATGTCGAACGGGGTGTTGTGTTTGACGGCGACGCGGCGGAGGCGGCCGCATTCGGTGAAGCCGTGCTTGCGGTGGAAGCGGAGGCTCGGCTCGTTGAGGGAGGCAATGTTGACGAGCAGGATCTGGATAAAGGGGACACATACCGTATTCCGGAAGATGCCTTGGGATCGGCGTTGGCGAAATGGGGTATGTGTCCCCTTTTCTAGAGGTCGCGTTGGAGCCAGACGATGTCGAAGGGGGTGTTGTGTTTGACGGCGATGCGGCGGAGGCGGCCGCACTCGGTGAACCCGTGCTTTTGGTGGAAGCGGAGGCTGGGTTTGTTGAGCGACGAGACGTTGGCGAGGAGGATCTCGATGCCCTGCGCCTTGGCGTGGGCGACGAGCTGCTCGAGAAGGAGGCTTCCAAGGCCCTTCCGCGTGTGATCGGGGTGGAGGAAGGTGGTGACCTCTGCGGCGCGACGGAAGGTGCTGCCCGCCCGGTAGGGATGGAGGAACGCGAAGCCGGCCACGCTCCCCGCCTGATCCACAGCGACAAGCCGCGGGTAGCCGTCGGACATCTCGCGGAACCGGTCGAACAGCTCCTCCCCCACCGGCTCCTCGGGGTAGGCGGCGAAGCCGCTCTCGACGTAGTGGTTGAAGATCTCGACCACCGCGCCGCGGTGGTCCTTTGTCATCGAGCCCAGGCGATACGCCATGGCTTCTTTGGGTACCTCCTCGCTCACGCCGTGCTCCCGTCTCTCCCGACATCCTAAGACAGCGCCACGCTCGCCGCACGCCGTCCTCCGCATCATCTCTCGGAGCCCCGCTCGATCCCCGCGCACCACGGGGTCTGCGCCCCCCACAGGCTCAACTCCGTGTGGAACGCTCACCCGGCCGCTCGCGGGGACCGCACCATCGGCCACACCGTGAGCTTCGTCCCGGGTACCGTCGACGGCGCTCCTTCCGCGAAGCCGAACCGGCGGTAGAACGCGATCAGGTCTGGCTCGGTGAGCTCGAGGTAGCCTGCGAGCCGATCGTCGTCGAGTCGGGCGAGGGTCGGGCGAAGCAGCCGCGTCGCGTGTCCCTGACCTTGATGGTCCGGATCCACGGCAAGGACGCTCAAGAACAGGTGATCGCCGGCCACGCTTCGGCGACGCAGCGCGTCGTTGTGCTGTGCGACCCGGGTCATCCGCGCGACCGCGTCGCGACCCACCCTCCGGTAGAGACGGATCCCCCCGGCGCGGATCTGTCGCGCGGTTGTCATCTGCGCCCGCGAGGAGGGAACCCACACCGCGATCGCCTGCCCTGCCGTCGTGCTGGTGTGGACCTCGCCGTAGAGAAGCCCGTAGCGGATCCGCATGGCGTAGAGCGCCGCCGCGTCCCTCTCGCGGCGCTTGGGGTCGGGGAAGAAGTGCAGGATGTGCGGCGTGTCGCGACACGCCCGGGCGCACATCCGGCCGAGCGCGACCGGATCGATCACGCGGCGCTTGCGGCTAAACGCGCTCATCAGCGGTCTCGTCGATCCGCCCTTCCGACTGCCCAAGGATCGCCTCGGCACGCTCCAGATCCTCGGCGCGGACCACCAACCGGACGCTGGTGAACGGCGAGGCGAACGCGAGCATCCCGCCGGCGTCGTCGCCACGAAGGAACGACCCGACGCCTGAGCCCGCGAGGATCATCTTGCCGAGCTCCGCCTCCTGACGTGTCGGGTACGTGCGGACCACCACGGTGGCGTCCTTCTCGGCCACGGCTCCTCCTTCGTGAAGGAAACGACATCTCCGCCGGCGACGCTGCATCGGTTGACTCAACTCCCGGCGCGGTTCCAGACACTCCACGGCCATCATACCCGCAGGTCATGAGGAGTCGAGACCCACGGCGCGTCGCCGCCGCCGCGCGGCCTCGCAGCTCCACTCCGCCGCCCGCTCGCCTCTATACTGAGCCGCGCGGGCACCGCGCCGTGGAAGAAGGAGGATCGATTGAGCGTTCACATCGAGGCAAGACCGGGGGAGATCGCGCCGTCGGTGCTTCTCCCCGGGGATCCGCTGCGCGCTAAGGCAATCGCCGAAGCGTTTCTCGAGGATCCCGTCTGCTTCAACCGCGTCCGCGGGATGCTCGGCTACACCGGGATGCACAGCGACCGCCGGGTGTCGGTAATGGGCACCGGGATGGGCGTCCCCAGCCTGTCGATCTACGTCCACGAGCTCGCCACCGACTACGCCGCCGAGACGCTCATCCGCGTGGGGACCTGCGGGGCGCTGCAGCCCCATCTAGAGATCGGCGATGTGGTGCTCGCAATGACGGCATCTACCGACTCCCACGTCAACCGGCTGCGCTTCGGCGGCATGGACTACGCCCCGGCGGCGGACTTCGCGCTGCTCCGCGCCGCGCACGACGCCGCCATGGACCTGGGGGCACGCGTTCACGTCGGCGGGGTGTTCACCTCGGACCGGTTCTACGACGAGGACCCCGACGCCTGGCGGCTGTGGGCCCGCTACGGGGCGCTCGCCGCCGAGATGGAGACCTCGGCACTCTACACCCTCGCCGCCACCCACGGTTTCGACGCCCTCTCCATCCTCACGGTGAGCGACAGCCTCGTCACCGGGAAGCGCGCCACCGCGGAGCAACGTGAGACCGGGTTTCCCAAGATGACCGAGATCGCGTTGGCGATTGCCCCGTAGGGCAGCCACACCCCACCAAGGCGCTCGCGATTGCCTTCCCGGTCGCCTTACTCCTCCCCGCCATCGCGGGTCCTTCGCCGAGGGCGCAGCCGTGTGATGGCACGAATCGCGGTAGTGAGGACCACACAGATGAGAAACCCCGTGAAAACGGTCCGCCAGTACGACCGGCTCGAAACCGGTGCGGGACTCGGATCCACCCCAGATGCTGACGGAACGGCGGCGGAAACCGAACGGAACCCCAACCCCTCGTCAAACGCAAACGATGCGGCGATCTCATCGAACGCGTCGGCCGCCTCTTCGAACCGCGCGGCGAAGTGGTAGCTGTGGATGAGGACGATGTAACGCTGCCCGAAGTAGGCGACGGATCGCATCCGGATCGCCTCCCCGGCCTCGGCCGTCCCCTCCCCGGTGAACACCGCGACGCCGCGCTCGGCATCGAGAACGGCACCTCCGATTTCCACGTCGCTCACCAGCTCGCGGATGTCCGAACGGAAGACGTCCTCCACGTCGCTCGCCGAGAGCCCGCTGGTCTCTGCGACAAAGCCTAGCATCTCGGCTATCGTCGGCTGCCGCTCGATCTCGATTCGCCGGAGGAGCACGTACCGGCAAGCAAACCAGCGCTCACTCCCCCCCTTTTGAAATGCGGCGTCGTAGAACGGGCGGTCCGGCGAGGAGGGGGCGACGATCTGTAGCGTCAGTCCCTCGACGACCTCGTCAGGGGTCCGCTCCCAGTCCGGCGGGATCAAGAGCGTATACCCAAGATCCCCGTTGGGCTCCTCCGCCAGCGCCGGGGAAACGCAACATAGGACGGCAACAGCCACTGCCGTGAGCGAAACCAGACCCTCCCCCTCCCCCACGCTTCGGGCGGATCCGCACCACGGGCCACCGATCGAAGAGAGCGCCTACTCCTCGACGTTCCCATCGTCTCCCTCCTTGAGCCTTCACCGTCCTCGGGGCACACACGATGCCCGTTCGCCGCCGCGGCTCGCCTTACCGCGCGCTACCCGATGCGCCCACACGAGAGATTCTATCAGCTGCTTGTCGGAGAGAACATGATAGAGCAACACGTCGGAAACGTGCTTCTTGGGCAGAAGCTTGCTGCGTTTCGTGGACAACCCACCACACACACGCTAAGATGAAGACGCTCTCCTCGAAGAGTGCGTACTGCAGCCTCGAGGAGGAACGGAGCCCTCGGCGCACAGAACAGGGCCCTGGGCCCGGGTTGGACCGTGCGGAGTGCGATCTGTGCACGAAGCAGCCGACCGCCAAAGCCGGGAGGTGCAGCCGAGGAAGCGACGACAACGTCCACTCGCAGCATACCATGGAAAGACTGGGCCTGCCCGCCTGGATTGGGATCCAGTGTGTGCAGGTGGGGGTATTGCCATCAAGAAGATACACAGCGGAAGCACAGCGAAGGGAGATGTCACATGAAGTGGGGCGGTTACAACGAACAGGCGGCGGATCGATTGGGCGGGCTTCTCAAGCGGTTCCTCTCCGGTCGCGTGCTCGGCGCGCTTCTCACCTTGAGTGCGCTCGGACTGTTGCTCGGCGCCAGCGCCAAGTGGAACCCGTAGGCATCATCGACGCACGGCCAAGGCCGACAGGAGGTCGTTACAACATGAAGTGGGGCGGAAGCAACGAACAGGCGGCGGATCGACTGGGAGGGCTTCTCAAGCGGTTCTGCTCCGGTCGCGTGCTCGGCGCGCTTCTCACCTTGAGCGCGCTCGGACTGCTTCTTGGCGCCAGCGCCAAGTGGAACCCGTAGGCATCATCGACACACGGCAAAGGCCGACAGGAGGTCGTCACAACATGAAGTGGGGCGGATACAACAGCGGAGCGGCGGATCGATTGGGCGGGCTTCTCAAGCGGTTCCTCTCCGGTCGCGTGCTCGGCGCGCTTGTGACCTTGAGCGCGCTCGCGCTGCTGCTCGGCGCCAGCGCCAAATGGAACCCGTAGGCATCATCGACGCACGGCAAGGGCCAACAGGAGGTCGTTACGACATGAAGTGGGGCGGATACAACAGCGGAGCGGCGGATCGATTGGGCGGGCTTCTCAAGCGGTTCCTCTCCGGTCGCGTGCTCGGCGCGCTTGTGACCTTGAGCGCACTCGCGCTGCTGCTCGGCGCCAGCGCCAAGTGGAACCCGTAGGCATCATCGACGCACGGCCAAGGCCAACAGGAGGTCGTTACAACATGAAGTGGGGCGGATACAACAGCGGAGCAGCGGATCGATTGGGCGGGCTTCTCAAGCGGTTCCCCTCCGGTCGCGTGCTCGGCGCGCTTGTGACCTTGAGCGCGCTCGGACTGCTGCTCGGCGCCAGCGCCAAGTGGAACCCGTAACGTGAGGGGGATGGCACCGTCCATCTCCTGCCGGTCCCGTCCATCGGGCCTAAGAAGCGCCTCGGACAGAGCTCTCTTGCACGGCTCTTTGTCAAGGGCGCGTCGTCCACACACAGCAACTAGAACCTCATCGGATGTTCCCGTTACCATGATTCCTACCATCTTCGCGCGTCGGCTGCCACCGCACGCGCCCTAGGAGGGGACGTGCGATTCCCTCGGGCCGTAGAGGCGTATGTTGGGCTTCTTGTCTGTCTCGCCCTCGTGTTGGCGGGGTTCGCGCTCACCACCTGGACACCCCCGGACTCCTCGCAGCTCATTCTGTTCTTCGTCTTCGTCGCCCTCGCGGGGCTCTCGGAACTCTACGCCACCCTCATTCCCGCCTACCGCATGGAGCTGTCAAGCTCCATCGCGGTCTACCTGGCAGCACTGTTCATCTTCGGTCTCCCACTCACGGTCCTTCTGGTGATTGTCACCTGTACGTTCTCCGAGCTGCTGCTTCGCTGGGAACGCCGCAAGGAAGGCTGGGAGAACTTCCTTGTCCCGGTGGCGTTCAACGTCTCGCAGCTGGTTATCACCGTGTTTGCCGCGGGCTCCATCATCCGTCTCTTCAGGTACGAGCGGCTGGCTCTCGCTCACCCCCACGAGTTCTTGTTCGCGATCGCCGCGTTTGCCACGTACCTGTTCGTCAACCACGCCCTGGTGACCAGCGTCTCGTCGATGGCCACCCGCAAGCGGTTCCTCTATTCGCTCTGGCGCAGCGTGTCCCAGTTCGTGGTGCAGTACGTCGCGCTGTGCGTCGCCGCGCTCCTGCTCACCGTGCTTTACAGCATCTCCGTCTGGCACGTCCTCCTCGCCCTGTTCCCGCTAACACTCGTCCACGTCTCGTTCCGTGGATGGGTCCGGCTGCAGACCGAGACGCGCAAGACCTTCGAGCGGATGTCCCAGCTTCTCGACGAGCGTGACGAGTACACGGCACGCCACTCTGCGGAGGTCGCCGAGCTTGCGGCAAGGATCGGCCGCGAGGCCGGGCTGTCCGAAGCGAACCTCGAGCGCCTCGACATCGCCGCCCGCGTGCACGACATCGGCAAGGTCGCTATCCCCGACGCCATCCTTCTCAAGCCGGGCCCGCTCACCGACGAAGAGCGAGAGGAGATGAAGTGTCACCCCGTGGTGAGCGCGGAGCTGATCGAGGGGCTCGAGATCTACGCCCCCGTAGCCGGGGCCGTGCGCCACGAGCACGAGCGGTGGGACGGCACCGGCTACCCCGATGGGCTGAGCGGCGAGAAGATCCCGCTTCTCTCAAGGATCATCGCCGCTGCCGACATCTACAACGCCTTGACCACGGATCGCCCCTACCGCGAGGCGTGCTCACAGGAGCAGACCCGTCGGTTGATCACGGAAATGCGGGGGCGAGAGCTGGATCCTGCCGTGGTCGACGCCCTGGAGCGCGTTCTCGACGCGGAGGATCCGGCCAGCTGACGCGGCGCTTGGCCTCGCCAGGCCGCCTGTCGCGTCGGGAGGGATGCCGGATATCTAGCGTGCGGTCGCTTCCGGGCCGACGAAATAGAAGTGGATTCCGGTGCCGACGGCCATCGTGAACTCGCCTTCTGTCGACAGGCTGGCGCCGAACTCGATGTTCCAGGAAAGGTTCCTGGCAAAGCGGAAACCGAACTCGATCCCCCCGAGAACCGACACGTGGAGCTCCGCTTCCTCCAGGGGGACGCCGGCGCCCGCCGCGAGGTAGAAGTCCACGATCTCGGCGTCAAACAGCCGCCACAGGAGCCGCCCCGTGAGCGTCCCTTCGACATCGTAGGCATCGATCCCGAGAAACACGATCGCCTCCAGCCCGATGCGGTCGGAAAGCCACAGCCGCCCCGAGAGAAGCCCTCCGTAGGGAAGCCCGACCTGCATCCCCGCGCCGAACGACCGATCGGCCGAAAGGTTCGCCGGCTGCACGGCGGCCTCCTGCCCAAGGCCGCGAGACACGGTCAGTAACCCAAGCACGAGGCACGCTGCACCGATCGCAACGATTCGCCGCATCCGCCACCTCCTCCTCCGGTCTGTTGGACGATCAAGCCTACCGCGCAGTCCCCGGGCAGGACCAGTCGCCGGGCGCCGACGCGTACACCAGACAACGTCGCGCTCAGCGCCCACTACCTTGCACCACGAAGAGCGGCACGACGTCCCAAGCCCTTGCTGTCATCCCGTCCTTGGGCCCCTTTGCACCCTACGTGGTAACCGCTTCTCCGATGCCCGCAAAGAGCCTCCCCCACAACGGATGTCCAACGATGTGACGGGCTCGGACGTCGTGCGCCTATGCGGCAACCGGCCCCTGCAACCGCAGCCGCACCACCAGAACCGGGGGGATCTCCGGCATGTCACTCCACCGCACGCCCGCTGTCACCGCCTCGCCCGGTGGTAGCGCCGGCTCCTCGATCCCGTCCATGACGAAGCCGCGCGCAAACAGCGGTCCGAGCAAGAGGTGGAGCGGGCGGTGGAACGAGAACTGCGGCTCCGGCTGGCCGAGAACCCCTTCAGTCTTCGCAGCGGCCGGCGTCAGGTACGAGGCGATGCGCACGCCGCTTCGAATCCGTTGACGGCCGTCCTCCTCGTAGGTCTCCGCGAAACGGTGTGTCCCCACCGTGTTGAAGCAGGGGTGAGTCACCGAGAGGACGAACGTGCCGTTCGGCTTCAGAAGCGTCGGCAGAGCCGAGTAGAGGGGCAACAGCTCCGGCATGTCCATGAGCCCCATCGTGCAGACCGCCTTGTCGAACCGCCCCTCTCCGAGCGACTGCAGTGCCGAGCCGTCACACGCATCCAGGACCCGGAACTCCACGGACGTTCCTTCGGGCGTCCGCTGCCGCGCGCGCTCGATGAACCGCTCGCTTCCGTCGAACGCCACCACCCGTGCTCCCAGATCGGCAAGGCGTCTCGCAAACCGCCCAGCGCCGCAGGCGATGTCGAGAACGAGATCGCCTGCCACCTCCGCCAGCAGCTGCTCGGTCGCCGGCTCGATGAGCAGCGTCTGAAACTCGTTGCCGTCACCGATGCGGTCGTCCCACCATCGGGCGTTGGCGTCCCAGATCCTGCGGTTCTCCTCCGCCCTGGCAGGATGCTCCCCGCGCCCGGGTTCGGCACTCACCTCAACGCCTCCTTCATCCGTTGACTCTGTGCGCATCTTCGCCCGTGCCATCGGGCTGCGCCACAACGCGCCGGGCGGCACCCCGGGCAGCCGGCAACTGCGTCAGCCTACCCGGTGTGACGTGCGACAACCGCCTGCCGAATCGCCTCGGCGTTCTGCACGCGGTAGTGGTAGCTTCTCGCACCGGTGACAACGTTCCCGTCGATGATCGGCGGATGGTCCTGACCTACGAAGATCCCCCCCGCCTTCTCAATCGCCTCCCGGTGATCCGCATGCCCGACCACTCTCTTGCCTTGGAGCACGCCCGCTTCGGCAAGGACGAGAACGCCGCGGCACCATCCGCTCACCACCATGCCGTTCGCGTGCGCGTCACGCACCAGAGACATCGCCTTTTCCGAGCCGATGAGCCCGCGGTGGGAGGTCCCGGGGAGCACCGAGACCCCGTCGTAGACGAGGAGGTCATCGATCGCGTCCACCGTGCAGTCGAGTGTCATCGTCTCCGCGCCCCGTTTCGCGGCGAACGGACACGGCGCCACAGCGGTCTCGATCCCCGCAAGGGTGAGCTCCCAGCCGAAGCGCTTGAACTTGTCGATGATGGAGAGCTTCCTCCCCCCCATCATGCAGTTGGCACCGATCCTGTCGCCGAGCAGAAGAAGCATCCGAACGGGGTTTTTGGCGTCTTTCGTGTTCACACGTTCCTCCTTGCACGAACGGGTTGCACAGGAGACTCCCGTGTCCGCGTATCGGCACCGTGTCGCGCGAGCGAAGCACAACAACTCTCCCTCGCCCGGATCAGGGCAACGTGCGCTCCAGCCCGCGGATCCACGTCAGATGGCCCAGCATCCGACGTTCGAGATCCTCCGGATAGGGCACACCAAGCGCCTTGCCAACGAGACGGGCCGTTCGGCCAAACAGCGCCGTCGTTGCGTCAAACGCCCTCCAATGATCGCGGATCTCGGCGGTCGCAAACGTCTCTTCGTACGCCGACCACGTGTCCGAGTCGAGGAACCTCTTGAACCACCGCCCCCCGAGTCCGGTGTCCACTCGCCAGTCGTGTGCCGCGCCGATGGACCACTCAATCATCGTGCGGAGCGATCCCGCACGTAGAGAGGACAGCATGTGGGCAGCGAACGGCAGCTCGTCACGCCACAGGTGCTTGGCGACGTAGGGTGCGTCCCACCAGAACGCGTTGACACGGTCGCGGTACTGCTCGAGCGTCGGCCGGCGGATCCAATGCGCGTCGTGGGTGGGCGCATCGATGCCGCCTGTCAACCCGTCCTTGTCGAGGAGAACACGACACCCGTTCCTGTAGGCATCCGACGGAATCGCCAGTCGGTCGGTGATCTGGAAGTCGATGCGTACACGGTCCTCGAACAGCACGAGGCGGGTGATCCACCCGTCCCGGAAGCCCGTCTCGCGCGGCCGAAGCGGCCAGCAAACAAGGATGACCCCGAACGACGCCAACCAGTCGTCGTCCGCGCGGAACGGCCCGAGATCTCGAACATACAGCTCGACGTCGTAGTCCGACAACACGTCGATCGTACGGTCCGGATGCACCCGTGAACTGGTGAGCACGGCCGCACGCACGATATCGCTCGCCCGCCCCCACTTCACAATCTGGGAGAGGATTTCCGCTTGCGCTCTCATGCCGTTCTCCGCTCGGAGCCGCCGGCGCTCGGGAGAAGCGGTCGTTCCAGGTGGATGTCCTCCGACTCCAGCTCGAGAAGCTCGGGATCGATCTCCCGAGCGAGGGTGCAGCCTCGCTGCAGATAGAAGCCGACGGTGTTCTCCGACGGCGTTGCCGAGACGTAGAGCCAGCGCGCCCCAAGGTCGCGTGCCGCGTCCGCAGCCATTGAGAACAGCCGCGTCCCCAAGCCGCGCCCCCGATGCGTGCGGCCGACGTGGAGGAACTTCAGCTGCAGACGATCGCGACGCGTTCCGATGAACCGGCTCTCGAGAACCACTGCGCCGACGAGGCGGTCCTGACCGTCGAACGCCCCGAGGAACGTCCCGCCACGCTCGTAGCAGTCGACAGGGGACGGATGGTAGTGCTCCGGCTCTCCTTCCGGCCACCCCGGCATGTCGTAGCGCTCATCACGTAGCGCCAGTTCGCCGTCCTCAAGGTAATAGACGCGCTCCACCAATTCGGCTCTGTCGATCTTCCAGATCTCCGGGAGCTCCTCTCTGCGTAGCGTCCGGATGCAGACCTCGACCACATCATCCTCCTCGCAAGCCCCCCGCTCTTCGAGCCTCCTTGCGCTCCAGCTTGCCGTTCCTCACGCCAAGCGTCGCCGCGAGGTCCTCACACCATAGGGGAAACGGCTCCACGATGACCTCAAAACTTCGTTCACACATCGCCGCTGGACGGACAAGCTGCCTCGACGGCCTTCGTGGTGAACCGCTTCTACGGCCGGCCGGCCGACGCGGGGGCGGTCTGCCGCCTACCCGCCTTCCGCGAGGAGCTTCTTGACGTGGGGGATGAGGCCGCCGTCCTCGAGGATGGCAAGGACTTCCGGCGGCAGCGCCGGGAAGCGGTACTCCTTCCCGTTGTGGGTGAGGATCCCTTTCTGGAAGTCCACGCCCACAGCGTCGCCCTTGTGCACCCCCTCGATCCCGTCGACCAGCTCGATCACCGGCAACCCGTTGTTGATGGCGTTGCGAAAGAAGATGCGGGCGAACGACCGGGCGATCACCGCAGAGACCCCCGCGGCCACAAGGCAGGTCGCCGCCTGTTCACGCGACGACCCGCAGCCGAAGTTCCTTCCGGCGACGATGACATCGCCCGGGCGAACCTCGCCGGCGAACCCGGGATCCAGGTCCTCGAGCGCATGCTCGGCCATGTCTGCAGGCTCCAACGGTTGGTAGGTGTACTTGCCGGGGAAGATCACGTCGGTGTTCACGTCGTCCCCATAGATCCACGCACGACCTTCGATCACGTCTGCCCCCTAGATCCCTCGTGGGTCGGCGATCACGCCGGCGAGCGCCGATGCGGCCACCGTTGCCGGCGACGCAAGGTAGATCTCCGCGTCGCGCGATCCCATTCTCCCCTTGAAGTTGCGGTTCGCCGTCGACAGGCAGACCTCACCCGGGGCGAGCACGCCCTGGTGCGCACCGAGGCACGGGCCGCACCCCGGGTTCAAGATCTGTGCTCCCGCTGTCACCAGCGGCTCGATCAGCCCCTCGCGCAGCGCGTCGACCAGCACTTCCGCCGAGGCGGGGAGGACCAGCATTCTCACACCCTCGGCGATGCGCCTCCCGCGCAGGATCGCCACGGCCGCCCGAAGATCCTCCAGCCGGCCGTTGGTGCACGTACCGAGAAGCGCCTGGTCGATCTTCGTGCCCGCCACTTGCTCCACAGGAACCACGTTGTCCACGGTGTGGGGCCGCGCCACCTGGGGCACGAGACGCGACGCGTCGACGCGCAGCTCGCGGTCGTAGGCCGCGTCATCGTCCGGAAGCACCGGATCGAACGGCCCCTGAGCTCGCCCCTCAAGGAACTCGAGCGTCGTGTCATCCGCGGGGACCACACCGTTCTTCGCCCCCATCTCCGCCGCCATGTTGGCGAGCACCATGCGCGAGCCGACGTCCATCGCCCGGATCGCCTCGCCGGCGAACTCCACCGACGCGTAGAGCGCCCCGTCGGCGCCGATCGAACCGATGATGTGAAGGATCAGATCCTTCGCGGAGACCCCGGGGCCCAGCGCTCCTTCCACCGTGATCCGGAAGCTCCTTGGGGTCTTGAGCCAGATCTTGGAGGTCGCGAGAAGCGCCGCCATCTCCGATCGGCCGATGCCTGCAGAGAACGCGCCGAGCGCGCCGTACGTCGTCGTGTGCGAGTCGGCACCGAGGATCAGTGCGCCGGGGACCGCCCACCCCTTCTCGGGGAGAACCTGGTGACAGATCCCCACCCCCGCATCGTAGAACCGCTCGATCCCGTGCCGCCGGACAAAGGCACGGACCTCCGCGTGTCCTTGCGCGTACTTCTCCGTCGCCGCCGGCACGGTGTGATCGAGAACCACGACGAACCGCTCAGGGTGTCTGACCCGCTCCACCCCGATGGCGGCGAACATCTTGGCGATCGCTGCCGTGTTATCGTGCGACAGGCAGACGTCGGGCTCGACCTCCACGATTTGCCCCACCTCCACGCGTTCGAGCCCCGCCTTCCGCGCCAGGACCTTCTGGGCGAACGTCTGACCCACGTTGATCACCCCTCGATCGGATCGAAGTTCATGAAGTCGGCGAAGTGGAGGATGATCGCCTCGGCCGTGCGCTTGTACGGGTCCCCCTCCTTGGAGTGGGTGCCGATGATGTGCAGCACTTCGGGGGGAAGCCCGTGAGCGTCGGCTAGCGCCACTCCGGAGAACGGATGACGAACCAGTCGTCCCGCGGCGCTCTTCTGGAAGCCGCCGTCGACCTCCTCCATCTCCACGAGCTTGCCAACGTCGTGCAACAACGCCCCTGCGAGCAGCAGATCGCGGTCGAGCGACAGCGTCTCACCACGGTAGATTTCGTCGAAGGTGTCGGCCACCGCGGCGCAGATCCGCGTCACGCTTCGCACGTGTTGCGCGAAGGTGAGCGTCACGTTCTTCGCCAGGGTGAACGGCATTCGGTCGACGTCGGCAACGGTCCACCCGCCACGCTCAAGCGCGTCCTCCCAGGTGCCAATCACTTTGTCCTTGAGCATCCCGTCGGCGATCCATCGGATCTCCGGTAGGAGCGCCAGCAGATCCTCTCTCACTCCCATCCCTCCACCTTTCTCACAACGTCGATGACCGTGCCGTCGCGCCACTCGACAAGCGCGATGATCTCTTCGCCGAAAACCGGACGACCGACCGGCTGGATCAACGCCTCCGCCTCGGCCTTGATCTCCGCGAGGTCCCGCACCGGCAGCCCTACCTCGATCAGTCGACCGCGGAGGTCGTCCCGCGCGGGGTTGACCGCGATGCCTCGATCGGTGACCACCACATCGATGACCTCACCGGGTGTTGTCACCGTGGTGACCCGGTCGACGATCACCGGGAGCCGCCCGCGCAGCGCCGGCACCGTGATGATCGTCATCGAAGCCCCCGCAGCCACGTCCTGATGCCCCCCAATCCCGTGCAGAAGCTGCCCGTCGGAGTGCGTGTTCACGTTCACGTTGAACGCCAGATCGACCTCCGTTGCTCCGAGGAACGCGGTGTCCAACCTGTGCGTCGCGCATCCCCGTGAGTCCACGTTGGCGTAGAACCCCGGATCGATGATCACGTGCCCCGCGTCCTCGCCGAGTGATCGAATCGCTTCGATGTCGAACGCCTGCCCCTCGAGGATCGTGCGGATGAGTCCCTGATGCAGCAGGTCCACGAGCAGCCGTGTGCCTCCGCCCATGCCGAACGACCCGACAATCCCACGGCGCGCCATCTCCTCGGCAAGGAAGGAGACGGTCGCCAGCGACACCCCTCCTGCCCCACCCTGGAACGAGAACCCGTCAACGAAGTACGGAGAGGCGACCACCACGTCGGCCGCCGTGCGCGCGATGCGCAGCCGCGTCGGCGATCGCGTCAGCGCAAGGGTGCCCGAGGCGATGCTCTCCGGATCACCGATCTCGTCCACTTCCACCACGTAGTCGGTCCACCCCTGCTGAATCTCGAACGGATGCACCGGATAGGGGGCAAGATCGTTGGTAACGACCACCGCCTTGTCCGCGTACTGGGCGTCGACCGCAGAGAAGCTGATCGGTCCGCACGGCGTCTTGCCGCGGATGCCGGTGGCGTTCCCGTAGGCATCGGCTTGCGCCGCGGCGATGAACGCGACGTCGATGTGGACGTCGCCCGCCTCGACAGCGCGCCAGCGTCCGCCGTGAGAACGAAGCACCACCGGCGCGTCGAGCTTGCCGCCACGGCTGACGAACGCCCCGACCGGACCGTTCATCGACCCCTCGATCCGCCGGACAACGCCGGAGCCGATGTGTCCGATCACCGGTTCGTGCACCGGGAACAGCGCCGTGGCGAACAGCCTCAGATCTTTCAGCCCGTGGCGCGCACAGGCGTCGAGCACCAGGTTGATCAGCCGATCGCCGTTTCGAAACGAGTGGTGGAACCCGACCGTCATCCCGTTGGCAAGGCCGGTGGCCTCGATCGCCGCGTCGATCGACGGCAGGAGCTTCTCCTCGTCTCTTCCCACACCCTTCTGTGGACGCGATGCCTTCGCCCCCGCCTGCGCGCTCTCGTAGGGGCCCGCGTAGGGTCGAAGCGTCCGTCCGTGAAGCTTCTCGGGGACCTCGCGCCCGACGGCGTTCAGCATCCCGCGCCTCCCTTCCGCTCGCCTTCGGCAAGGCGCAGCGTTCGCCGCGCCCGCGCCAGCACCGGGCGATCGATCATCCGCCCGTCAACGGTCACCGCTCCCACCCCTCGTTGCTCGGCCTCCTCGGCGGCGGCGACGATCCGTTCCGCGCGAGAGAGCTCCTCGGCCGTGGGCGTGAACGCCCGGTGAAGGATCGGCAGCTGTCGCGGATGGATCGCCCCCTTGCCGTCGAATCCAAGCCCGTAGGCGGCTTCCGCTTCGCGCGCCAGCCCGGCGTCGTCCTCGATGTCGGCGAACACGGTGTCCGAGGCCTGGCAACCGGCGGCGCGCGCCGCGGCGACGAGTCGCGCGCGGGGCCACAGCAGCGCGTCGGCGCTTCGCTTCGCGCCGGTGTCCCGCAGGTAGTCCTCCGCGCCGAACGCCAGCGACACCACACGTGGATCAGCGGCGGCCACCTCGTCGCACCGAAGCACCCCCGCCGCCGTCTCCACGATCGGCATCAGCCAGATCGATCCCTGCGGTACGCCCGCCGCCGCCTCGCTTTGGGCCAGCCGCGCCGACGCACGCAGCACGTCCTCAGGCGACGCCGCCTTCGGCAAGCAGATCCCGTGCGGGCGAGAGCCGACCACCTCGTCCAGGTCCTCCTCGCCTCCGACATCGAGCGGGTTGATCCGCACCCACACCTCGGCGGGGAACGCCACCGACGCCAGGAGGTGCTTGACGAGGATCCTCGCCGCGGCCTTTTCCGCGGGCGGGACCGCATCCTCGAGGTCAAGAAGGACGCAGTCGGCTCCGTGCTGCTCGATGCCGAGCAGAAGCCTGGGATTGTTGCCCGGCGCGTAGAGGCGGCTGCGCCGCGCACGATCCCGCATACTCGGCGATCGGTCGACCGCCGTGGGGATCGACACGGCGTCAGTCACCGCGGCTCGCACCGCCGCTTCCACACGCGCTACAAGCACGTAGTCGAGGGCGCCTCGGTCCTCCACCTCCACACGCACCCTCGCACCTGTCGCCTCGGCGGCGCGGCGCACAACCCGCTCGATGCCCGCTGCGAGCAGAGGCGGGTTACCGCAGGCAACCACCAGTTCGAGCGTGTTCGCGCCGCTCACCCGGACGCGGCAGTCGCCGCGTCCGTCCGATCCGACCTCGATGGCGTCTCTCACGACAGCCATCGCGTCACGCCATCAGCCGCACCAGCACAGCCTTCTGCGCGTGCAGCCGGTTCTCCGCTTGATCGAAGATCCCGCTCCGTCGATCGCGGGACGCCTGGTAGGTGATCTCCTCCCCGTAGTGTGCCGGCAGGCAGTGAAGCAGCAGGACGTCCTTGCCCGCTCGATCGAGAACGGCGCGATCTACGGTGAACCCGGCGAACGCTTCCTGCTTCTTCGCGCCCTCGGCTTCCTGCCCCATGCTCGTCCACACGTCGGTGTACACCACGTCGGCGCCGTTCACCGCCTCGGAGGGGTCGTGAAGGATCGATACCTCGCCCCCCTCGGCGCGCGCCGCGTCGACCACCTCAGGAGACGGCTCGTAGCCTTCGGGGCATGCGATGCGAAACGCCATCCCGAGCTTGGAGCACGCGACGATCAGCGAGTGAGCAACGTTGTTCCCGTCGCCGAGGAACGCCAACGTGAGCCCCTCGAAGCCGCGCTTCTTCTCCCACACGGTGAGCACGTCAGCGAGCGCCTGGCAGGGGTGGTAGCGATCGCACAGCCCGTTGATCACCGGGACGGCGGCGTGTGCCGCGAGGTCGAGGATGTCCTGGTGGGCGAACACCCGCGCCATGATCCCCGACACGTACCGCGACAGGACCACCGCGATGTCCTCGGTCGTCTCCCTCACCCCGAGCTTGATGTCCTCCGGGCCGAGGTAGATCGAGTGCCCTCCAAGCTCCTGCATCCCCACATCAAACGAGACGCGGGTGCGAAGCGACGGCTTCTGGAACACCAGCGCCAAGGTCTTTCCCCGCAGCATCTCATGGCGTATGCCGCTCCGGGATTCAAGCTTCAGACTCCTCGCCGTCTCCAGAAGCTCGTAGATCTCCTCGGTCGTGTAGTCGGCGAGAGAGACCAAGTGCCTCACGTTGTGCATCGACACACCTCCGCCCCTTCCGCTTGCCGCGCCGAGCACGGCGCGTGCGCTGTTCGGGTCCGCGGCATGATAGCCGATACCCGGCGGACCGCCAACGCGAAGGTGGCGGCGTTTTCTTAGTGGGCAGGACGTTTCACGCGGATCGTGTACATCCCCAACCGGTTGGCTCCGAGGATGTCGGTGAGGCGACGATCCCCGATCATCGCCGCATCCGCTGCCTCCACGTCGAGCTTGGCGAGCAGGTCGCGGAAACCGCGGACACGGGGCTTGCCCGCCCTCTGCCGCAGCGGAAACCGTTGGGCCAGCTCGGCGATTACCGGATCGCCGGTGCGGCGTCGGTTCGACAACACGCCCACGGCGAACCCCATGTCCTGAAGCCTTCCGAGGAGCCTCACCACCGCGCGCCCGAGGCGTGTCGGGTGGCGCGGCCCGAGCGTGTTGTCGAGGTCGAACACCAGCGCGCGGATCCCCCGTGAGCGCAGGCCCTCGTAGTCGATCTCATGGATCGACGTCACGACCTCACGAGCGCGGAGCATCGGCTCCATCGTCCGACGACGCCGGCGAAGCGTCCGTCTGGTCGTTCCGAGCAACATCGAGGATCGCACCGTCCCGGCGGAGCCGCTCGACGATCTCCAGGAACTCGCTCTCCATTCCAGGTGACACGTAGACACGGTAGTACGCCATCCCGTTCATCAAGCGGTAGTCGCGCCGGACGTTCGCCAGGCCGTCGTAGGCGCTGAGGATCGCGTCAAGGAAGTGCACCTCGGGCTCACGAGCGGCGACCCAGTAGACGAGGGCCTCCACCGCGCTACTCCCCTCCGCGATCGAGCCGCTCGTCGGCAGCGTCCATCGCCCGCCTAAGCGACAGATCGGGATCTGCGCCCTCGCGAACCGCTTCCACCATCGCCTCGAGGATTCGCTCCCCGTGACGCAGCTCGGTGGCCTTGTCCCCACACACCGTCCGCGGACCGCTCAACAGGCGCGCCGCAAGCTTGCGCGCCCGGACCAGCGTCGCCACCTCGTGTCGTGGCGCCTTCTCCTCGGACTTGATCTCCTGCCAGCGGGAGGCGATCGACGGGATGTCACGAGACGCATCGGCGAACACGTGCGGATGCCGCCGCACCAGCTTGGCGTGGAGCACGGCGAGCACGTCGTCGATCGACGCCCTTCCGGCCTCCGCTTCGATCTGACTGTGCAGCAACACCTGCAACAGGACGTCGCCCAGCTCGTCCACCAGCGCCCGCGGGTCGTCGGCATCGATCGCCGCGACCAGCTCGTACGCCTCTTCGACCACGTACGGGCGCAGGCTGCGATGATCCTGGGCACGATCCCAAGGGCACCCGTTGTCGCCGCGGAGGCGGGCGATGAGCTCGACCAGCTCGGCGAACGACCTACGGGCCGTCACCGGTTGGCTCGCCTGTGTCGGCCGGCTCCTCGGCGGGAGCGTCGAGCATCTCCAGGTCGAGCACCTCCGTGGGCGGGGTAATGAGCGCCTCGATCTCAGCACGGATCTCGGCGATGTCCGCGGCGCGGTACTCCGCGTCGTCCGCCTCCACCTGATCGAGCTGCTCCTGCGCCGCTTGGATGTCGATCTGTCGCAGATACACGCGTGCCAGCTCCAGACGCGCGTCGAGCCCCGTCTCGGAGAGCGGCTGGCCGGCGCCGACCTCGGTGGCGTTGATCTCGATGATCTTCTCGAGAAGGGTAACCCGCTCGTCGTCAACCGTCGCCTGCTCGAGCCCGCGGTTCAGGTAGTCGATCGCCGTGTCGTACTCCGTGCGCCACTTGTACGCCTCGGCAATGAGTTCGTAGAGCTCGATCGCCTCCGGGCGCGCATCGATGACAAACGCGTACTGCCGGATCGCTGAGCTCCACATGTACTTCCGTGCGTAGACCTGCGCCAGCTGGAGCCGAATCTCCAGGTCGTCCGGCGCCAGCTCCACGAGCCGCTCGCCGTAACCCTGCTTGGCGTCATCGTCCGCGGCGTAGAGGAACGCACTGCTCAGGGATCGGATGCCTTCTGCAACCTCTCCTCTTGCAAGGTACACGTCGGCCAAGCCCTCGTAGGCCTCCGCATTGTACGGCGACTGGTTGACCGCGCCGGCAAACGCCCGTTCGGCCTCGTCGATCGCCCCGTAGGCGAGATGCGCCGCTCCCAGCTTCACCGTGAGCACCGTCGACGGGCTGGTGGACGAGGCGGCGTCGTAGTACTCCACCGTCGAGCGGTATAACGTCTCGATCTCCTCGGCGAGCGAAGCGAGGCGCGCCTGCTCCTCCGCCGTGGGCTGCGCCAGAGCGAGGATCGCGTCACGCTCCGCCACAGCGGCGATCAGTCGTCCGTAGGCAAGGTCGCCGAGGGCCTGCTTGAGCCGCACGCTCTCCGGATCCGCGGTCTCCAGCTCCTCGAGCAGCGCCTCCGCAGCGGAGAGGTTCCCCGCCGCCAGGTGTGTCTCAGCAAGCTTCGTCATCACCGACACGTCGGCGGGGCGAAGCTCCAGCGCCGTCTCGTAGCTTTCGATCGCTTCGGCGTACCCCGTGATGCCGGCGGCGAGATCGCCGAGCAGCACGTAGGCTTCGAACGACTCGGGCGCCTTGAAGATCGCCTCGCGCAGCAGGGCCATCGCCGCGGGCGTATTCCCCGCCTCTGCGTCCACCAGGGCAAGCTGGTAGAGGACGTCCACGTTGTCCGGATCGATGGCGCGAAGGCGGCCGAGGAAGTCGGCATCCGGCGTGAGTCCCGCGCCCACGAGATCCTCCAACGCCCCGGCGTACGCGTCGCGCGCGCTTGCCCGTAGGCTGTCGACCTCTTCCTGAAGGCGGGCGATCTCCGCCAGGTCCTCTTCGGTGGGGCCGTCGATCCGCTCGAGCACACGGACAACGTGGAACCCATCGCCGCTCTCCACAATGATCGGGTCGGCGCCCGGCTCAAGAGCGAACGCCGCCTCCTCGAACCTCGGATCCGTGGAGCCACGCGTCAGCCAGCCGAGGTCGCCGCCGGCCTCCGCCGTGTCCTCATCGACCGACAGCTCGGCCGCGAGATCAGCGAACGCCTCCCCGTCGCCGAGCCGCTCGAGGACCTCCTCGGCAACGCGATGGCGGGTCACCAGGATGTGCTCCGCGTGGATCGACTCCTCGAGGGCCTCAAGGGCGTCCTTCTCCTGCACAACGGCGG
>Ga0272441_10001672_pt1 | contig 46841 bp, 52 predicted proteins | sample SSMProp6N_FD_193582 | JGI IMG/M metagenome (GOLD analysis project Ga0272441, IMG submission 193582) | Marine sediment archaeal communities from Little Sippewissett salt marsh, Falmouth, MA, United States - SSM-Prop-6N | ecosystem: Environmental > Aquatic > Marine > Wetlands > Sediment ... | reverse complement strand
CTATTTATAACACAACAAACCACAACACCTTACAACAACTTTTTTGTATCCCTCACTGTATCCCTATATCCCGCGCCACGCGCCACGCGCCACGCGCCACAAATCGACCAAAAAAAGAACCTTGACAACACCATATTTACGTGCATAATACACTTAAATACATACATAATACGCTCGTATTATCTATGGTATGCGCATTAAACATATAAATAAGCACATTATCTATAGAAAGGAGGTGATAACAAATGGCAAAAAAGACACGGCGCGCAAGCGCCCGGCATTTTACCTCCACCACCCCGCCACAACTCCCTACAAATCAGTAGCATAACAGCTACACTTATTGTTTTTTCTGCTACACTCACTTAATCTCTTTTAAAATAAAGACTTACATCAAAAAAACGCCATTTCGCGTATCATATCCGCTACAGCGGCTTACATACCGTAATCATAACCTACTGATAATCAACAACTTAATTCCCGCGTTTTTGGAACGCCATTTGCGACATAAATATAATATCAGCCGGGCGACATGCGCCGGGCGACACAACACACAACTATATCAGGAGGGCATAGAGAGACACAGCAGTAAATGGGAATCCTGATTGCGGGATCAGGATAATTAACGGGACGGAACAATATCATAAAGGGTTCGCAAATGACACGCGAAGAGATACACTCAGTTTTTTCATCATGCCAGGACATCACCGAGATTAAAAAAGCATACTTTAGGCTATGCCTGAAGTGGCACCCAGACCGCGGCGGCGACACCGCCATCATGCAAGACATCAATGATGTATATGATAATGTTTTGGCCGCACAGAACGGCCAGACATTCAGCTACAAGGATACCTATGATAAATGGCAGCAGTATACATATAGGTATAATCGGGAACGCGAACAGGGCCTCAAAGACAAGATTGCGGAAGTTTTGGCAGCGCTGCGCCGCGTAGCAGCGCCCGAGCGCGTCCAGGTCCTACTTGTCGGATCCTGGTTATGGATCGAGGGCACGAGCAAAGAGGATACCGACATCCGCGCAGCACTCAAAGAAATGAAGTTTAAATGGCACTCTAAGCGCTTGATGTGGTATTGGCATGCCTGGACACCCGGGAAAAAACGCCGGTATAACAGCAAGGCCAGCTTTGAATCGATTTGCGCGACGTATGGATGCGAAGACGTCACAGGCGAGCGCAGCCAATCCCGAGCCGGGGGATCTGTAGCACGGACAGCCTAAACACAACAGCCGCCCCCGGCAATCCGGCCGGGGGATTGAAAGGATAGAACAATGACAGCACACGAAGCATTAAAAGAAGCAAGACGCAGATGGTTTATAAATCCGGCAGGATGTCACACGGGCGGAAACACCTTGACAACTGCATGGTTGGGACTTGGTACAAAAACGGAATATAAAGAGGCTTTGCGCTTGGGGTTTATGGCTTGGGCTTGCGGAACACCATCACCCCGTTGTAGTGGATGGTTGACACTGACAGACAGCGGAGCCGCAGAACTTTTCAGCCTTATTGGGCCAGAAAGGACGGTTTAATATGAAACACACTCCAGGACCTTGGAATATTCAAGATCTTACAAAAACATGGAATGGCAAAGAAGGAGACTGGCACGGAGGTTTCAGGCTTGCTGCTTCTGATAACTGCTGTTTGGGTATTATAGGACATGTAGATGCACGTTATAAGCATCAGGCTAAGGCCAACGCCCACTTAATCGCAGCCGCCCCCGAAATCCTCGAAGCCTTGAAAGAAATTACACAGCACGCATTTGATGATGATACACCAAATGAGCATATACGTGAAGATTTTGAAAGAATGAGAGACATCGCTTTTGATGCAATCGCTAAAGCAGAAGGGACGGACTGAAAATGAAAAACTGCGACAGATGCGGAATTGATCTTTCAAAGGTTGACTATCACGAGATAGACAAAGAATCTGGTTGCTTGCTCTGTGAGGAATGCTTGTCAGAGGATGCAGAGGACCGGCGCGCAGAGGATTACACCTATTTTGACGGACAAGACTATCAATCATAATCAAAAGAAAGGGCCGCGCAATGAAAACAGATCATACATGTGAACGCTGCGGGCGCCGCGGGCCGGGCGCCTGGTTCGGTTTCGCTTATATCTGTGTTGCTTGCATGGATCCAGAAGAGCGAGAAGAAGCGGCGACGATCGAAGATCACTACCCAATAGATTTACAAGAAGGGACGGAGAAATGAAAACAATCGACAAATCATACTGCGGGTTTTGCAGTTCCGAGAATTGCGACTACCGGGAAAAACCTTGCCCGACATATTGCGTAAAATGCGGCACGCGACACGTCACGACCGCTTGTATGCAGTCCGGCCTGGACGGCAGCGGATATTTGTGCAGCGCGTGTATTGACAAGGAAATCAAAGAACATCAGGCGGCGCGCGAGGGACTGCTGGCAGGTATGGCATAAAGTGAGAACGGGATCCATCCCGCGAAATGGACGTGTTTATTCAGTCGGTAGGTTCGGCACGTAAAAGGGAAAAACCGGCAAGGGGACAGACAATTCTAACCGCCAGGGGATCCGGACGCGGGACCCCTGGCAATTTTTAGGGAGACTTGGTAAAATGGGAACCAATTATGCAGTAGCATACAGAGCGCTGGACAGCCTAAGGGCCGCCCTGGAGCACACAGAGCAGCAGCGGAAACAACAAAAGATACTTGATGACCTGAGACAGCACACGGGATCATGTACCTTCACCCGCGGGTTTTTGAATAAGTGTTTGTACACCGAGGGAGCGCTGGACCTGGCTGAGACTTGCGGCGCTTACTGGTTACTGGAAGCGATCGAGAGCCACCAAACAAACAAGGTATCAAGATGTCCATTCCAGGTATGGCGGATCGAGAAACAGCCGGACAATTCGGCGCGCTTGACAATGCGGGAAGACAGCGGACAGCCGGTAGTCGTTGAACAAGAGATACCATATACTGATTTTCCACTGGACAGTTATGAGCTTTGGGCCGTAAAAAATGAGCTGGACAAACACACGGTAATGTTAAAGAGCGAGTATTGACATGAAAACAATCTGCGCCTGGTGTGGTAAACACATCAAGGATCAGCCGGAAATCAAAACACCATACGACAGCCACGGTATATGCAAGGACTGTTTACCGACAATGAGAAAAGAAATAAAAGCGATCAGGAAGCGGCAGCAGGAGCGCGAAGACTTGATAAAGAGAATAATCTGGTGAATCCAATACACATAATAATAACACTAATTATATTCAATCTCGGTTTACTGTGGTTTGCATATGAGGTTGAGAGGGTTACTAAAGGAAAATAATCCCGTCCCCAGGGTCGGGCGCCGCGCGACACAAGGCGCCCGGCCCGCTTTTTTAGGTGAACGAAAATGAATCAACAAGAAATCGAAATGATGAAACACATTACGCGCATAGTTGCAAATGAAATGATAGACCTCACAGCTGAAACAATCCGAGCTGCATCAGATCATAACCTACCGCCGAAATGCACAGCCAATGCAGTCCTGGCTGGACTTGCAGGGGGGTTTACTGCCTCGTGCAAGATGGTTGGGTCAGGGGTCCGGATGATCGGTGAATTGCGCGGGGGTCCGGACGAAGCAGATAAACTCGAGGGGATGTTTAAAAACGGCGTGAAGCAGCAGTTGTCAAACGTCGCGCGGGATTTTGGGTTTGAGTTAGGGTTCTGTTTTGATGAAAAGGATCAGGGATGAAGCGCACGGTGTTATGGTTGGCTTTAATTATTATCTGCATCCTCGCATCTGTTTTTAGTAATTATATCTGCGATTTGATATGGGTTGAAATGCACAGCGAACCGGTACAGAAGATACCGGAAATTATTATTTATGAGAGGTAACATTACAGAGAAAGTGGCTTTCGGGATATAAGGCTTGCAAGCGGCCACTTTCTCCTTTTTACGAGATAGAGAAAGGCGGGAACGATGAACGGTGAACAGATTACGGACGAAAAAATAAAAGAGCGCTTGACTTTATTCTTACTTCAGTTCGAAGCAATGGTCTTGTGTAAAAACGGTATTGCAACAAAAATGCCAGATGAAGAAGATTGCATAAAAGCATACCAAAACAGAACAGAGATTTATAACTCAGTTAATAACATTTTTCAATTCATTAAACACCGCAAGGATACGGAGAAAGGCGGGAACGATGACAATCCGGTTTGAAAAAGTCGGTACGCTTGCCGGGCGAAGCGTGCTGGTTGTCTATCAAGATGATAAAGTGGTCGGTGAACTCAAGATTGAAGACCCCGGGGAATTCATGCAGGTTTTACATTACGGAGATTACACATGGAATTTGTACGACGATGTTTTCAGCTTCCAGTCCCATACGATCAAAGAGATAAAGCCAAAACAATCCAGGGATCGAAGTGGCTGAATAAGCAGAAGTTATGGGAATTTCCGATTGAAGCTATTCAAAAGGTGTCCTGGACATTCCCTGATTTGATGACTGATGACATGAAAAAGCTGCTGAGAGCCGCGAGAGCGCATCAAAAGCGCGTCAACTACATGCTTACCGCCGACCCGACTCCAACGTCCAAATACGCGCCGGAGTGGCTTTGGGCACACCAAAAAGTAGCATTCACCTGGGGCATTATATCAAAGAGATTCGCCTTTTATATGGATATGGGGACTGGCAAAACGGCAGTCATCATTGCCTTATTAAAGCATTTCGGCTGTAAAACTATAATTGTAGGGCCTTTAGCCCTACTTGAAGGGGCATGGGCAGAGGATATCCAGAAATTCTCGCCGGACCTAAAATTCCTGATCTATCAAGGGCCACGCCGGAAAAAGACCTGGGAGAAATGGAAAACCGGGGACTATCAAGTACTTATAACAAATTATGACACCATGAGAAACGATATTGCAGAAATTTCGCAAGAAAAATTTGACTGTTTGGTGGTGGATGAATCATCAAAAATGAAGGATCCGACATCAAAAATCAGTAAGATTCTAATCGCGTATTCCGAGCTGGTCGACCGTGTTTATCTCCTGTCCGGAACCCCGGCGCCAAACACGCCTTTTGAGTATTTTCCACAGATGCGGGCGCTGTCCCGCTGGATCCTGGGCGAGAGCTTCTACACCTTCCGCGCCAAATGGGGCACGCCAATTGGACCGAAGTCCGGACAGTGGCAGAAGTGGGTGTTTCTCGACTCCCTGAAAGATAATCTGGTTAGCAGGATATCTCAACATACCTATGTCGTCAAGAAGGATGACTGTCTCGACCTTCCGGAAACTATTCATACCCCGCTAAAAGTGGACTGGATAGCAGCGCAGAAGAAAGCCTATAAACAGATGCGGGATGAAATGGTCCTGGAGCTGGACGGATCCGACGTGCTGGCACAGAGGGCCGTCACGCGCATCCTGAAGCTCAGGGAGATCACTTCAGGTTTTGTCTATGATGAAGATCAAGAGGTTAAATGGCTGGACACCAGGAAGGATCAGGAGTTGATGGATCTACTGGAGCGCATCGGGCGTGAACAGGTGATTATCTGGTTTAACTTCCGGCCGGAAGCGCAGAAGATTAAGGGCATGCTAAAAAAGGCCGGTATTTCCTATTGCGAAGCACATGGCGGGGTAGAGCAGACTGTTCAGCAATTGAACATTGACAAGTTTAAATCAGGTGACTACCGAGTGTTAATAGGTCATCCCGCATCAATCGGGCATGGGTTGACGCTGGTCAATTGCAGGTATGCCATCTATTACTCCATGTCGCACTCATATGAGTTATACGCTCAGTCCCGGGACAGGATCCACCGCGGCGGACAGACCAGGAAATGCCAGTTCTTTTACTTGCTGGTACCGGGGTCGATCGACATTACAATATACAATGCCGTGATCCGGAAACGGAACGTAGCCGACTCTTTGCTCGAGGAAATGAAATGAATCCAATTGAAAGGGGCAGACGATGAGTGATAAAGATGCAGGAGAAGCGGCGGCAATGTATGCACATGAATGTGGAAGATTAAGAAAGGATAATAAGAGGTTGAGGAAAGCGTTGGAAGGTATAATCGACTGGAAAAAATCCTCAATGGACTATGATGACGATATGGGGCATAATCAGCGTATCTACTGCGAGGATGTGGATCTAATAATTGAGTTTGCCAAACAATCTTTGAAAGGGGCAGACAATGATTGTTTATCGGTGTGACTTTTGTGATTCGGAAAGCGCCAGCGAACCAAAAATTAAATTAAAAGGGTTTACCGATCATAAAGAGGCGCAGATTTTGTTGCCTGAACAGTTTCAGGAAAGGCATTTTTGTTCAAGGGGATGTTTTATTGCATATATTGAAAGGGCAATCCATGAGTAAATACCCAAGAGTAAAACAGTTGATGGACTCAGACCCAATGCCGTTTGGAAAATACAAAGGCACGAAGATGGAAGACGTTCCGGCATCATACCTGGACTGGCTGGATGGTGAAGGGGTTCAGGGCGCCGTCGCAGATTACATCAGAAGAAACAGGGATGTGATTCACTCAGAATTGGAGCAGAAAGAATGATACGCAGAAATGGAAAGGTAAAGTTTTTGCCGAATCCGGAATTACAGGCAAAGGCAGACCCGAAGTGCGAGAAATGTTACGGACGCGGACATACCGCAATCAATATTGATACTCACGTCTATACCCCGTGCAAATGCACGAGAAAGGAGAAAAAGAAGTGTACCTTATCGGAACAGGATCGCAGCTGAAGTATGTTTTTGATATTTGCACGTTTTACGCAGCGTCAAATGTGCAGAAAGTAATTGATATCGGTGGATTCGATCAAGCGTTTTTTAATCAGATCCGGAAGCGTTACGGAGTGATGGATATACGAGCGTTTGAAAAATATATCGAGGGATCCGAATCAATCGAAGCGTTTGTTGCAACAAGCAATCTCAAGGCCAAGGGAGTATTAGTCCGAAGGTTATCTTGCAGAGTAACCTTCACAAACGTTATTCATCCGCATTCCACGATATCGGAATCGGCAACTGTTCACAGAATGAACGTTATGATCGGTGCGCGGGCGGTTCTGCAACCGTATTGCACAATCAAAACGGGATCTTTTATCAATACGGGTGCAATCATCGAGCATGATGTCCAGGTCGGGCCGTTCTCTACAGTCGCGCCAGGCGCCGTGCTTTGCGGATGGGTCAATATCGGAGAGGGCGCCTTTGTTGGAGCAGGTGCTTGCATTAAACCAGGAGTACATGTCGGGGACGGAGCAATGGTAGGCATGGGAGCTGTAGTTACAAAAGACGTGCCTGAGTTTACAGTCGTTTGCGGAAACCCGGCAAGGAGATATGATGGAAAGCGAATCTACAATCCAAACAAAGTGCATGAAGTGGCTGAAAGAGCAGAAAATAATGAGGTATCAGACACAGTACCCACCGGCGGGGACGCCGGATCTAATGGTTTTTGTTCCCTGGAGCAAGGGAAGGCCGGTTGTTGTGGAGTTCAAGCGTCGGGATGGGCGACCGGACAAACTCCAGACAAAGATACACCAGAGGTATGAGGCGGCCGGGTACCCGGTATACATTGTAAAGTCAGTTGAACAATTTAAGGAGCTAATCGAAAATGATCGAGACAAATGGGCTGGAAAAGGAGCTGAACCAGGACCAGGCGGGCGAGATTGCGAAGGAATTTCAGGAGCAGGAAGCGAACCTGAATCAATCGGAAGCCCAGATGGACTTATATTCTGACTATGCCGAGAAGTATGCGGAATATGAAAGAATATCAGCGAAAAAGAAGGAGCTGGACGCGTATATCAAAAACCTGAAAACCCTAATCATTGAAGAAATGAAGGCTGAGGGTGTCAAGACAAAGAAGCTGACAAATGGTACCAGCTATACGATTCGAGTCAACCGATTCTACCGGGTCGAGGATAAATCTCAGATCGTGGAATGGTGTCTCGGTACCGGGCGACAGGAAAAACTCAGTGTTCATCATGGAGCGCTGCAATCAATGATGAAAGAACTTGATGTCGATCCGGATCTCCCGCCAGAACTGCAAGGGGAATCAGACGTGCCGGACTTTGTGAAACATGTTGAAGAAGAATCCTTAACCGTAAAGGGGGTGAGAGCTAAAAAATGATAAGGGCAATGCGGCATATAGAATTTTTTTTTGAACCAAAACAAAATGCTGGGAAGTATGGTGTTGTAAAAGGGACCTGGTATTGCTGCCGCAGATATGGCGGGGATGAAATCGGATACCTGGAATGGTCCGGTAGTCACCATCGCTGGGAGTATTACTCACTCCAATCGAAATACAGTTTCATAGCCGTGGATTGGATGCAAGACATATGCACATTCATTTCTGAACTGAAAGGAAAGGAGAATGAGCAGAGAAAAAGCCAGGGAGTTGAAAAGGTGGATCAAAGAAATGAGGAAACACAAGAAAAAGATAAACGAAATGATTATCAGGGCACAGATAATCTATAACGAACAATACGCCGAAGAATTCGGAGAGGAGAAAGAAGATGTCGGAAACAAACGCACCAGCAAAAAAAGTTGATTACAGTGTAGCCTTAAAAGCAGCCAGGGATCTCGGGTTTACACCGGATCAAAATTTTGACGGCGGCGAGGCGCCTGAGTTGCCGCGTATGAAAATACTGGCACAGGCACAGATGTTTGAAATGCCGGACGGATCCAAGGAATCAACCCTGGATGCTATCCTTTTATACAAACACAGGTGTAACGTGCTGTTTGACGAGAGCAAAATCCTCTGTCAATCAATCGATGCCGTAAAGCCGATATCCGGCCGGGATGTCCAGGCCGAGAGCTGCGCGTCATGCCCCAAGAATGCTTTCGGTTCCGGCAAGGGAGACGGCAAGGCGTGTGTTAACCAGATCCGGACCTACTGGTTTATCAAGGGGTACCAACTCCCGGTCGAAATGATGATACCGCCGACCAGTCTGAAAGCATTCTCCGCTTATCTCACATCACTGTCAAGCGGTGTGAAGATAGGCGAGAAGGTATTCGCGCTGCATTACTGCCAGGTAATCGCAACCCTTACTCTTGAAAAAAAGGTGGACGGGGAGCATGTCTGGTCAACTCTGAAAACCACATTCAAGAAGCTGGTTGACAACAGAAAAACCCTGGAGAAAATGAAAGACATCCGCGAGAAGTTCATGGAAAAATTCGCGGACGAAGTTAAAGAAGAAGTCCAAGATTCCAAAAAAGAAGAAGCACCGGCACCTGAGGCGCCTGATACTGAAGCACCTGAGGAAGTTCCGGACGCACCGGAAACGCCAAAGGATACACCGGAAGTTGATGTCGACGACACCGACGAATGCCCATTCTAATAAACCCCGGGGGTGGCCGGTTTTTCCCGCGAACCCTTATTGCTGGTTGCCCCCGGTTTTTTTACAAAAGAGGAATCAATGGACATATATAACCGACTGTTTGAAAGGTTGACACTCCTTCCGGAACACAAAAAAGAGTTGATGGAAAAGCGAGGGTTCACCGAAGAGACAATACAGAAGTCAGGTTTTAAATCAGCACGGCCGGAAAACAAAAAAATAATTACAGATCTTCAACAGGAATTCGGCGAGGAATATCTAAAAGAAAACGGTATCCTGGATGACAAAGGCAACCCATCCAAAATGTTGACGGTACCGAATACGCTGATACCATTCTATGATGGAAACGATATCTCCTACTTCAGAGCGCACAAATACGGAATGAAGGGACGCGTGCCGCCACTCTATCATCCCCGCGGCATGACAATAAAAAATTATTTGATACTGGCTGAGAGCGAATTCAAGGCGGCAGCGCTTTACCAGCTGGGTTTCCCTGTAATAGGCTTGCAGGGGATCAGCATGTATTCCAAGGAACACTTCGAGGATCTTCAGAAGTTTATCGAACAGCGAAAGGTAGAGAAGGTTTGTCTTTTATGGGACAACGAGGATAAAGCGAGTAAAACATCCAAGTATTTTAAAGATGACCCTAAGAAGCGTTATGACGTGGAGTATTACGCCTACATTACATGTTACCAGCTCGGGAATATTGAATCGGTTAATGACTGCCGGATCGCAACGCTGCCGAGCAGGTGGCGGATTGATGGCGGTATTGATATCGACAAGGCCCTGGCAGCGGGACACACGAAGAGCGAGTTCACAGAGGTCCTTAAAAATTCCAAATCACTCCAGGAATACCGGAAGTCATGGTCAAAGGAATGCCAAAAAATTTGCCAGAAAAAATTGGATCGGTTCTTCTTCCGGTCCCCTGTCTATATCGAAAACAACTGCTACTACGCATACCGGAATAAACACACAACACAGATCAGCAATTTCCATTTAAAAATAGAACATAACTATCTACAGGAGAACGACGAATACGACCGCGGGATTGTGATTGTTGCAAAGTCGGGATCAACAATCGGACCGCTTTCTATTGGTCCGGATATTTTTTCATCCCCGCAGAAGTTCAAGGACTGGGTGGGCCGGAAGGGTGACTTCTGGTTCACCGGAAACCAGGGGGATCTCGATCAGATCAATAAACGCATGGTGGAGTTCAACGAGGGAAAGATAATCCATACCCCGTCTATATCCGGATGGTACGAAAAAGGGAACGGGTATCTTTTCAACAACTGTTTTATTAGGGACAGTGAGATATACCCGGTGAAAGACGGCGCGGCATGGTGTGAGGACGAGGGGTTCAAGGCCAAAGCATTTGATGAAAATAAGTCAGTGTCAGAGGTCGGACTGTATCTCGGAGAATTCGACTACCAGGAAGCGTTCAAGAAGATATCGGAGAACTGGTCGGGATACGCGCATCTTCTTTCGATCGGCTGGGTAATCGCGAATGTATTCGCTGATATGGTGATCGACAAGTACGGAAAATTTCCTATCTTAATGATTGGCGGAATGAAGGAATCAGGGAAGACCAGTCTATGCGAAACGCTATGCGCGCTATGCGGCCGGGAAGCGAACACAAGCAATGCCGAAGAAGCGACGCGCGTCGGTGTGTCCCGCGAAATGGACTACTACTCAAACCTTCCGGTACACATAGATGAATACCGGCCGACATCGGCAAGCAACAAGAAATACGAGAGCTATCTCAGGTCCTCATATGACCGGCAGGGTTCCGTAAAAGGATTGCGCTTCAACTCCAAACAGGTCCGGCGCGTAATAGTCAATGCTACACTAATGATTTCAGGCGAGGCGTCGCCCACAGATTCAGCGCTGCTAACCAGGTGTGTTAACATAATCATGGACAGGATCCACCTGAAGGGGAATCAATGGTCATGGATATGCGCTAACAAACACAAGTTCTCGGCAATGTACCGGGATCTCGCTGTCAAACGGAATGAGCTGGGTCCTAAGTTTATGGAAATGCTGGAGTTCTACATCAAGGCACTCAACGAAGAATTCAAATTGTCACAGCGCCACGCGCTGAATTACGGGATATGCCTATCAGCACTGGAAGTTGTTGCACCAAACCTCGTAGACAATCCGGAAGAGTTTATGCGCTGGGTGACAACATACGCGCAGCAGAAACAGACCGAGGCAGACGACGAGCATGTCGTCAGTATGCTTCTGTATGACCTGGCATATCTCCAGGGCGACGGAAAAATGAAGGACGACGCCTTCAAGATCCACCGGGACAGCGAGGGAAAGTATTGTGTTTATATGCACCCGAAGGATTGTTTCAATATCTGGTCAAAATACATGAAGGATACCGGAAGGAAAATACCGGAAGGATTCGGCCCGTCAACCATTTCCAGTTATTTACGCAGCGGGAAATGGCGATGCGTATCTCAAAGGAAACAGGATGGCGGATCCCGTAAATGGTATAAATGCGAGATTATAGAGGCGTATGGCGATATCGATGTGATATCAACGCTAACAACAGGCAACGAACACCAGGAGATTATCCTTGAGCTATTCAGAAGCCGTCAAAAAGATAATGGAGCAGAAGAGGCAGCAGAAGAAGAAACCCACTGAGGAAGGCACGACCATAACCAGAGCAACACCGCTTCAGGAGAGCGTGGCTAATCTTGTCCACGCTGTTCATTGCAAGAAGTATACGTTCAATTGTTTCTGGAATGAGGAAGCCTTTCAGCGCGTGGCACCTGGCATACTGGAACACTTCCCGTTTGAAACCAGGCGGTATATCGAAAAGGTAATCGGGACGGATGACGAAACAAAGGAAATGAAGATATTGATACGGAGACTGAAGGAGAGGTTGCCCGAGAACCAATGGGCGCTTTTAATGAGCGATTTGCATGATTTGTTTAAGTATTTTAAGTGACTACTTCATGCTACCGTCGATGTCATCCTTTATCTTCTGGACATCTTTCTTTGCAGCTTCAACAGACAGATCAAAAAACAGCCTTTTCCTGGTAAAATCACGCGCGGATCGGATGGAGTTTTTAATGATATCCTCTTTGATAAAATCAGGCAACCTTTCCCACCGCTTCTTTCCCACACCGGCATAATCGATTAGTATTTTATGCGCCATTTCACCGGATTCTTTTGCGTATTGATCGTATTGTTCCGGAGTTAGCTTCTCACCGGAAACGCGATCACTCGGCATGTTTGGATATATCTTTAGCCGGATAAGCTCCTTGTCGACAGGATCCTTGCTTTCTGTAGATATACCAATCGGAAGGATAAACCGAGAAAAAATATTTCCTTCGTATTCAATTTCTCTTCCAAAGATATCACGCCGGGGTAGAAGCGCCTTAGAAAGATACGGCAATCTGCTTTGAAACGCTTCTTTTACGTTTTCTGTTTTTCTCAATGTAGGATCCACAGCGGAAGCCGCCCTTCTAACAAAAGACGGGACAACAGATGTAAGGAAGCGCTGCACATATTTATCACCGTACCTGTCCGGATCAGACAGGGCATTGATAACATCAGTAACGCCCTGAAGGAACGTCTTTGAAGCTATGTTTTTAGCAAAGGATTGAATGACAGCTGTGCCGAGATTTTCGTAGTCCTCTGACTTCTCGCTAATCTCTGCAAAGTCAGCAGCCATACCCACAACAGATCCTATCGGCTCCAGGCGCTCATAGGAATAATATTTATCACCTATCTTGACGCTATATGGTTGCCACCCTGAATTTCTAAGCGTCCTCCGCTTGTCCTTGTCGGTAGGACCTCCGCCCGTTAGAAGGCCGGATGATATCAGATTGTATACAGCAAAGAACACAATGGACCCCATAAGCGGCGCCGCAATGTCCTCTTCTATGGCTGCTATATTATCCGTAGATAATTCACCGCGCTTGAACTTCATATATGTATCAATAAATCCAAGCGGAGTACGCTTCAGTCCATACTTAGCAATATTGGTTGGCGTTGTAACAAACGGAAACAGGATTTTAAAAATCGGATGTGAGTTCCGAAGGGACGTAGCCATACGCCCCACCTTTCCCAGCGGTTCTGTAAACGTTCGGATCCGTGCCTCGCGTGCCGCGTCGGCTTTCATCTTATCTGTAGGATTTGCAAGCAGCCGCGCATAGTTATCGGCAAAATCATGCTTTCCCAGCTGTCTTGCATACCGATAGGCAAGAGCATGTATGCGAGATTCATAATTGATTGACTTTGCGAGTTCATCTGCGGCAATCAAAAGACGCCCAGGGATCCGGACAATCTCCCCCTTGCGCCCCTTTATCGCCTTAATCCTCACATCTTCAATCTTAGAATTCATATCTGTCGGCATCCCGGTCAACCACGCCTGTCCGGCCTTCTGCAAACCGCGCCGGATTCCTGTAATCACTCCAAGGATTGCTCTCGGTGTCTCGCCAAAAAATACTTTCCTCTTCCCTTTAAAGATTGATCGGGCTGCATCCGCGATTGCCCCAAGAGGACGCTCTATTCCGAGGTTAGCAGCTGTCGCAAGTGTATTGGAGAACAGGTTAGCAAGGTGTGTTGTAGGCGCTGAAAGCAAACCGTTGATCCACAACTCATACAGTTTATCCATTGTTGTTACATGTGTTGCTTCGGCAATAAATCTGTTTACGGCCACCTGGTCCGAGGGGTCTATGCCGCCAAGAACATCGGCTATGGATTGGTTTATCTCTCTCCCTCCGAGCGCGTCCAGCATCGCCTTGTAATTCTTCGCGATCCTCAGTGTCTCTGCGTCTTTAGCTTTTATTCGGAAAGCCTGTAATGCGCGCCCTGCTTCTGCTGTTATACCGGCGACTTGTGCTTGAATGCATGCATGACGCTCCATCGCTAACCTGAAATCAGCAAGAGCTTTATCTGTGCCCGTTTCAATAGCTGTCTTCTGAAGGTTGTATAAATCGGTAGCGGATTGAACAAGGATATCCCTGGCTGCCAGGGCCTCTTCTGCATTAAACGCCCTCCCTTTTCTCTTTCTCAGGAGTTGCTCCGGCGTCATGCCGAGCTGATCCGCCATCGCCCGTGTCATTTCATTTGAGATCACACCGCGACGGGCCTCGTCAATCTTCCCTCTGTAGTATCCGGATATATCGGTTATCATCTTCTTCGGATCATACCCGGCGTCAATCCTTTCGAGATTTATATTCCCGGCATACTTCGGTAAATCCATTCCATACGCCAGGCCACCAGCGGCAACATCACCCGAGCGCTGTTCAGTGTTTCCTACACGCTGCGGCGGCGGAGTAAAGGTTTCTGCTTCCTTTTGTGTCGGAAGAGGTTCTAACTCTTTCGGATCATTCCACTTATCCAGCATCTCGCGGGTGTATTGTTCAGGAGATTTACCTTCGGTGTCAATCCCCTGGCTCTTTGCTGTCTCTTCCAGCGCTGGCAAATTGTCTTTATAGGTGTTGACGATATCATATACCTCAGTATCAAATTCGGTTTCAGATTCAGTGCCAGCCTTATCGCTCTCTCCTGGGTATTGTTCTGGATGTAGTCTTTTTGCATCGTAAAATCCAAAATCAGGACTTCCGAATTGTTCTTCAGGAAAAACATTTTCCCCTGTGGTCTTGTTAAAAATATCCCACTTTCCGGTCACTGGATCGTGGACAGCCCTAAAATTCAAATCGTCTTCAATATTATTAAACCCGCGGTACCCTTCGTTCGATATTTTTTCTGCATCAGAAAGTGTCTTCTGTTCCGCCGCCCGTTCGCTGCCAAAGATCTCAGCCTTTAGTTTGTCCAGGTTTTCAGCCCTGGCTCTCTCGGATGTCGCAACTTCTGGCACACCGATCCTTTGACCCCATTCCTCAAGCGCGCGCCGCCGCCCCTCAGAAATCGCAAGTCCGGCGGCCCTTCCGGTACCGGCCGACTCTATCTGTTCAGACTGGGAATAATCATAAGCCAGGCCGGTGAACTCTTTAGAGCGCTGCCGCTGCCTCTCGGATTGCTCCCGAGTTAACCCCTCTCTTTCAACTCTCGCGACGCGCCCCGCGCGCTGCTGCGGAGTAACCGATATACCCTCAAGCTCTTTCTTCGGGATCCAAACCTCCTGTCCAACATCATACAGTTTCCCGGCTTCAGACCCAAAATACTTATTGATCTTTACTTTGTATTGATCCGCTTTTTCGCTGTAATCAAGAATGGTTGCGTTAAAATGACGCGGTTTCTTTTTACCTTCCGGTATGATTGAAACACGCACGCTATCACCAACAGCCGGTTCTCTGTCAAATTCTTCTTCCATTCTCTGTCTAAGCTCTTCACCCTCCAGAACTTCAGGCGCGTATATCTCAGGTGTCGGTTCGGCCTGTATCTCTTCGGTAGGAACTGCCAGTATATTCCTGGCTCGCTCTATATCCTCTTCTGCTATCGGGCCAAACATCCGACGTTTCTTCAGTGACCGCGCTCCAATTATACCACCAGCGCCAGCAGAAAACGGAATAGCAACAAGCGCCGCATCAGCCACGCCGTCAAATAAACCGACAGGTGTCCCGTCAGGATGCGTTACGCCGTAAACGGCATCAACAAAATTATTTGCCATCTGTGTGCCGACTTCTTCTGTCGGTTCTGCGCCGAGTATTGTAGCAAGATTAAATGCGCCGCGGGCAAATCCATTCTTGAATAGATTCCTGGCAACGTTATTGCTTAACAGTTTCTTCCATACGCCAAGAGTACCAACCCTTTCTGCGGCAACCTCTATTAGACCTGTCATTGCAGCTCTTCTTGCTTTTTCTTCTGGAGTCAAGTCTTGCCCTTCAAGGTCAAGGTATTTGTTTCCGGCAGCAGAAGCGCCAAGCGCGCCCAGACTTGCCCCTGGCGCTCCGGCATACAGGGATAAACCCATGCCTATAAGCTGCGGCATATTCTCAGCAAAAGCGTATGCCAGCTGTTCCCCGCCTCCTGCAAAATCTTTTTGACGAAAGCTCTCCCAAATGCCTTTATCGAAAACCGTATGATCCGACAACCATTCCGCATTCTTTCTCAACCCCTTTGCGCCATCCTTCAATATGTCCGGCTTATCCAGGGCCTCGTTCATCGTCTGAAGTTGCTCGGCAATTCGGCGCCCCTGCGCTGACTTCTTGAATTCATCGGAAGATTTCTTATAAAAATCCGCCACCGGATTTACGGATCGAAATGATATCTCCGGAAGCAAAAGAACGCCAGCTGCGAGATTATTAACACCAGAAGCATTCGATAAAAGAAAATTCGTTATCGGGTTTTTCTTTTTTTCGACAACATTCCTGACATCTTCTTCAGTCATTTCCCCGACCGGAGAAAACTTCGGCTGCCCAAGTTTAGATCCCTCTTCTTCTTTCAGGAGTGTCTGCTTCTGCATCCGTCCGGTTTCAGCGGCGCTTATAAATCCGTAGGGATCCCCTTCTCCAGTACCCATTTGTAAAAATCGAGGCTTCCCCTGGACAGGGACTTGTGGTTGCTGCGCGGGAGTGGATGGACGCGGCGGGAGTTGCGCTGGTTCCTGCTGGATTATCTGCTGTGCCGTTTTGGGTTGTTGTTCTGACAGGACATTATCAATCAGGCTTCCGCCTTCCGACATGACTTCATCAACCAAGCTGTTCTCTGAGAGGACTTCATCGATCAACCCCATATCAACCCCCCAGCTCTTTGAGTTTTTTCTCAAGCCCCATCCTTAATTCCTGGCCGGTGATCCCCTGGGATTGAAGACGGTCGCGCTCTTTGCGAAGGGCCTCCCTCTTTTCTTCTGTTGTGTATTTGCGCGCCTTTTGCGGTTTTGGTTTTGGCTGAGATTGCGGCTGAGATTGTACCGACTTCCCTCCAGCCCGCACATCAATCACATCCGATATCTGTTCAGGTGTGGCCGTGAAAAGCATCTTCAGTAGATCCGGATCCTGGAAACGCTTTTGATCGAATAAATCAGGATACTTCTTGACATAAAAGTCAAGTTTAGACTTAACTTCCGTGCCTCTTTCTTTCGTGTACTCGCTTAAAATTTCAGAAGGGGAGTATGTCGAGGCGAAAAATTTGAGAGCAATAGCCCTTTCAGGTCCAGATAAAGCAGACAGCTCCTTACCGTACTGTTCCGCCACTTTGCGATTTCGATAGTTCTTCGCATACAGCTCAAGGTCTTCATCTACTTCACGAATGAAAGATGTTTGTATATCTTTTCGCTTCTTTTTAAATTCTTTAGCTTTCTTCTCAAGCTCCTTTGCCAGCGCCGCCTCTGTCTTTTCCCTGCGACTCGTGGCGCGCGCCTGGCTCTTCTGCTTGATGCTGGCCAGGTTCATAAGATCCTGGTTTAACCCGGTTAACCCGGGTTGTGATAACTGCCGTGCGTAATCTAATGGTACAAGCGCCATGTCACCCTCCAGGTACGTCGTCGTATGGATTGCCAAACGGATCATTAAATTGCTGCCCGCCACCCTGGCTGCCCCTTAGATAGTTCGCAAGCATCATGGTTGCCGGTGCTTGCTGAAGCGTCTGACCAACGCCCTGCCCCACAGCGGCCCCGGCGGGATATCCGAACTGCTGCGGGACTGCTGCCGCGGGCTGCCCGGCGCCTGTCAAATTCCCGATATACCCCTGTCGTATCGCATTGACGAGCTGATATGGTTCACTGACAACGTTCTGCCGGGCCTGTTCAAGCCCAATAGCCTCGCGGAAGCGCTGAAGATCCTGGTTAAATCTGACCTGCTGAAGCTCCGGTTCCAGCTGGGCCATCAGCTGCGCCATGTAGTTCTGGGATTGCGCTTCGGCTCCGGCAAGCGCCTGTCCGGATGCTGTGGAAGGTCCATATGCTCCGGCCGACTCCCTGATCTCCCGGCGCGCGGCGGATTGTGCGGGTGCCATAACCCGTGCTGTTGTTTCGGCAATTCTGTTAGCCATCTCAACCGGATCAACGGTTGCTTCAGGTGTTTCCAGGCCCATCAACTGCTGTGCGCTTTGACGGTACCCTTCCAACACACCCTCGGATCCGACTGCCGGACTGGCCTGAAGGCCCTGCTGTGAAGCTGCTGTGCCGACGCGGAAAGCCTCTTGCGCTTCAGGTGACACACGATAGGCGTCTACTTGACCTGCCCCGGCTGCCCCTGCAATTCTGCTTCCAATGTCAACGGCCAGCCCTGCTCCTGCTATTGCTGGTAGAGCGCCCATTATTCATCACCTCCAGTTTTCCTCACGTATTCGCAAAATTCATTAAGCATTTCAACGTATCCCCCGTGGACCTTCTTTCCGGAATCCTTCCTGGAAGCAAGAAACCCCGTGATATGCTCGACGATGTTCGCCGGAAGATCCGACGCTAAATTAAAACCCATCACAATGCGGTTATGAAAACGACCGCCCTGGTAAATCTCATTCTTGAATTCGGCCTCCTTCTTGAACCCGGCATTCTGAAGAAGGTTCACCGACTCCTTGTTTGTCGATATAATATTGGCATAGATCCGCTGAAGACCGAGTTGTTCAACCCCCCAGCTCACCATCATTTTTAGTGCCTCAGCTCCAAGCCCCTTGTTCCGCTTCTCGCCAAGACCACCATATATTTCAGCCTTGCGGTTAATAGTGTCGATATTGATTAAGCACACAATCCCAACAGGCGCGTTCTCTCCGTGTTCCGTAACGACAAAGACGCGTCCGGATTTCACCATCGATCCATAACGCGTCTGGATATCGTATTCACTCTTCGGTCCGACCTCCTGAGACATCATGGCATCAAATACGGGATCCTGGTGCCACTTGAATAAAAACGGAATAACATCATTCGTGAACGACTTTAGGTCCACCCGATTACCTTCGAGATTCATTGGGTTCTCCTATAATACCAAAAGGGTTATGGTTGCTGTCCCGGTGCCAAGCAACTCTATCGAATCACCATCAATAGACGTATGGTAAACGTCCACCGCAGCATCTTTCTTTATGATAAAATATCCAGTAGGTATTCTACCAAGATTGTGACGGACCGTAACAGAAGCGACTGCCGAAACCATTAAATCCTCTTCGATATGACCGTCAAAATTCCCAGGCTTTACGCCTTTCGGTTCTATTGACAGGCGCTCAAACACTTCCTCAAAGTTATGATGAAGATGATCCTCGTATGGATAAATGGGATCCGCCATTATCTCTCGCTCCCGATCCAGTAACCCCGACAAGAAGCATCCCCGGCTACAGCAACGCTTGTTATCTTTGATCCGATATAGATATAATCGGTATCCTCATAAATAACAATTTGCTTTGCTCCGCGCGACACAAGGACATATGGGGTTGTCGTGATACCCTGGTCTGACCAGGTGAGATCCAGTCCGTCATAGCAGCTGCCCTTATACGCCGTCTTGTCATATTTAAATCCACTGAATTTGCTATCATCAACATCAACCAAAAGTTCCAGCGTTTCCTCGTCAGTGGTAGATTCCAGCAGATAGTAGTCCAGCAGGATTCTAACCTGGGCCAGTCCGGATTTTGGTATCGGCTGAACATCTTCGCTTACAATCCCCTGAACATAAGTAAGAAACAATCCCTGCCGCGCGCCGAGTACACCGGCTGTTATGTCGGAAAGCACAGCCATTCGATCCGTCCCAGTGCCAAATGCAGCTACGGCCGCCTGAACCTCGTCAAGCGCAGCCTTCTGTTTCGGACTGATGGTATAGCTATTGAACGGATCTCCGGAAAGCAGTTCAATTGAAGGTATCGGATATATCTCATAATCATCACCGTTATTCATCATATCCGGAGATACCGACAGAATGACGGCACTGTCCACAGCGGAGACAACACCGTATGTTTCTTCGGTTGAATTGTAAACAATCATATCAACCGTCACGCCATCCGAAACAAAATCAGCAGTTGAATCATTGAGCTTGTCAGTTGTCGCGCTGTCAGTCGTTCCGGAAGAAACAGCAGTTGTATTCCGGAGAATCGTATCCAGAAGCGCCTTGTTGTCGTGTCCGTGAAATGTCCCAGTACCACTCAGGAAGTCATCATATATCTTCTCCTGAAGATATTTCTTCGTGACTGCTTTTTGTAGATCGGTTGAATCATCGATCCCCCCATCAGGATCAAGTAACCCGGCCAGTTTGATATCCCCGAAATCGAATTCATTTCCGGATCGGTTAAGGTTTTCTTTGGTCAAAGCATTCAGCGTGGCAATAATCTGATTGATATCTGCCTGTAATTCGGCGGCCTTGATTTTACCTTCTGTTATAGGATACTGCTGTTGAATCCTCATGGTTCGTTCTCCTCTGTTTTCTTCCCGGTCCACCTGTAATACAGGACACCACCAAATATCTTGAATTCTGCCTGTGAGCTTGACTTTATTTTGAAGCTAATCGTATAGCCGGACTGCATACCCATGAGATCAAACGAAATAGCCTGGGCCGGTTTTACGGAAAAATCATCCTTGTAATAATCAGACGCTTCCCATAACGGGTTGATGTCAATCGCTGTTCGGATGTCATCATAGATGTGTCCGTCAATATCAACATCCACCGTAACAAGCGGTTCGCCACTGTCAACGAGAAGGGTAAGACGGTCAAACACCTTCTTTCGGCCCTTGCTTCCGCAATCCAGGTGCGGCGTCTTTATCTCAAAGTCAAGATCAGATCCATTAAGACCATCGGCATCCTTTTCAAACGATCCCCCCATATCAAAAGCATATAGATTGCTTTCTGTCGGCGTAAGCAGAAGGACATCTTGATCTTCCCCGGGGCGCTCCGGATCTTCCACCTGTGAAACCGTTGTGGTATACGTGTTCTTCACACATATGGAATTAGTGCCGTCCTCTGCAAATCCCGCATATGTTTCTTCTATGACGGTCCAGGCGTTCTGATCCGTGTCAAATACCAGTGTGATATCGCCCAGGGAAGCCACATAATACCGATTGAATACATACCCGGCGCATACCAGATCCCCCTCTTTTAGCCTAAGCAGGTATTTGTCTATGAATGGACGGCTGATATTCGCCAGTCCACCATTGAACAGATAGAATCCATCCCTGAAGTTTGAAAGAAATATAATACCGGATTTTGTCGCCTTCATGGTTTCTGGGTACCGACACCCAACTTTCGGGTTCACCAGGACAGACCTGTAATTGGATATCTGTCCGACTACCCGGTGACAGCTGAAACGCTTTGTAACGAATACATCTGCATCCCATTCCGCGGCGCCTGTCAAATAGTCATCCGTCGCCCCCGAAACAGAATCATCCCCGCCAACAGACACATAGTTGATTGCTGGCAGGTTCCCGGTATAGAGGTCATAGAAGATGTTTGAAAAGGCTTTTGTCCTTATCAGTGTATTCCGGTAATCCCCGGTACCAACAATCCACAGCGCATTGAAATGGATCAGAGGGGATAACCCCTGGATCGGTTGATAAACGCTTTCTGTCCCTCCGTTTTGAAGATACCACGCCCGGTTGATCTGATCGAGATCCACGAATCCGTCATGAACGATACGGTATTCTTCTCCGGATACCATAATATCCGTGTCCAGAAGTAACGTATTATCGTCTTCGACAGCGAGTATTGTAGCGTAAGTATCATCTGTTACATTGTGGACTCGCATCCACTTTGTAACGCCCAGGGTCCAAAAAGAGGCCGACGCATCGACCAATTTCAATGCAACAGTAGATGTTGCTGTATTTGCTGTGTCAGGAAAGCTCTTCCCTTCCATCGATATATCAAAATACCCGGCATGATTTCCCCAAAACATATATGGATCAGTTTTATATGATACCGCCCAGATAGAGTTAATATCATCGAACAGGCCGGAACCGATCTCCCGCCAGGCCCCGTCAAAGACCTTGAGTTTAGGAGTATCAGTCGTTTTATCCAGTCCATGCAGGAATAGAAGACTTGCTATTTGATTGTGGAAAAATATCGATTTAATACCTTTGAGGCTGTGTCCGTCATATGCTAATCCAGAACCAAAGGATTTACGCACACCATTATCATCATCGATTAGGAAGTTCTTTCCTGAAATGAGCGCAGCCGGGTCATTTCTCAATGCCGCGGCCAGGTTTAATCCGCTGAATCTTTCAAAGTATAGTTCGCCCATTACTTAGCCTTCCGAAGAGCTTCCAGTATTTCGTTTTTTACGTTGTCCAGCTTTTCATCTATCCTTTTGATATCCCCTTCTATCTTGGCATTCTTAACACGCATATCCGTTATCTTCCCATCGGCCGCAGAGCTTGACGTAAAAAAGTACAGTATGCCGCCAGCTATGCAGGACAGACAAACAAGACCCCACCTGTTTACATGGGAGAATATCTGACCTTGCCTGTGATCGCATTCCCTTATGGAAATGAACTCACTTGTATCTTCTCCAACCAACCTCTGTGATTTTGCCATGTCTCACCTCATGAGAAGAAGTGCCAGCGCGCCACCCGCCTTGTCGTTTTTGTTTTCAGCAACCGTCGTTACGACAGGTGTCGTTCCAAAATCCCAATGTGTATTTCCGCCGTTATCTGTGCTTGTGCCATCAGACGCGTCAATCTCTTTTCCGGTAGACGCGTCACTATCAGAAACAATAACAGCCGTTACCGAATTACTGCCTGTGTTGTTTAGTATCCATGCCGAGGAACCAGTAGTTGCGGCAAGTGTTACATTCGCAACAGTAAACACGCCAACCGTATATGTTTTTGTTGATCCGAATTTGACAGAAGATCCAGATGTGTTTGCAGTAAAATTACCGGAGAATCCACCGCTAAACGTAACCACATCACCGGTATTTGTTACCACAACAGCCGTTACTGTTTCATCCGAAAGGTCTATATCCTGCGCGGCTGATCCATCCGCGGTTACTGTGAGGTTTGTTAATGACATGGTTGCGGCTGCATTCATAACCACGTTTCCGGAAACAGTCCAGGTCGCTCCGGAAGCATCATTAAATGTTGCCCCTGCATTGAACGTCAATGTACCGTCAACATTGATATCCTTTGAAGACCCCATGGTAAATGTGCCGTCGCTGAATGTCACATTAGCAGTTGCATCGAGATCGTGTGTTTGTGTTATTGTTCCGGTATATCCGGAAATAACATCAAGATTTGTGATCGGGAATGTAAGGTCATATGTCGCATCTTTTGTTCCTGTTGCGTCAAACCGAAGTGCATTCCCGGTTGTCGGAGCAATATCCCCAACCCAATTCTCGTCAGTTGTCATTAAGTTGTTAGCGCCGCCCCCATCCCAAACAAACGCCGATACGAAATCCCAGTTGCTGTTTCCGGAAACGTTTGTACCAAATGATACGGTTATATTGGATCCGGAAGAGTTGTTCATATCCTTCAGGGAAACATATCCGACTTCGCGCGTCGCCGCTGTTGCATTTATCAGCGCGGCATTTCCAGCAGAATCGGTTGTCAAGGTGACATCCGTTCCGGCATTTCCGAATATACGGAAAACGCTGGTTATGTTAAACGTCAACGCATTCTTGAATTGAATGGCAGCCCCGGCACTTGTGCATATAAAACTCGCTGTTGTAAATGCGGTATTAAATGACACAAGACCGCCTGTATTTGTGACAGAAAGGATATTAAGCGTTTCACTATTTATGCCTATCGCTTGTGCCCCGGTGCCATCTATCGTTAGCGTTGATGTTCCAGCGTTTATTGTCACATCCGCTGTCGCGCTAAAAGCAAGATCACCGGAGACAGATACCGAAGCCGATCCCATATTTATAGTACAAGCTCCCGTTGCACAATCAGAACCTAAATCCACAGTGTCAATAGTTGACGATCCTAAATTCATTGTTATCTTACGACAAGCAGATGTGCCAAGATTAACAGCGGAGTCGCCTGTTATGCTATAATTTTGTGTGTTGAAGGTTACATCACCAAATTTCTGATTGCATACGATAAAATCATCTGCTTGAATTGCCGCACTCAAATTATAAGTAACATCCACATTCGAATCGCCAGAAGTCGGACCGAGCGATACTTGACTTGCATAGGTACCACCAGCAACATTTACAGTACCATCTGTCAAAGTCCTGTAACGTACTGGCACATTTACTGTTCCTGCCGTATACACAACAGGAGTTCCAATACCAGCAACATGGATAGTTTCGGTTCCTAATCTTCCAATTGATCCACTTGTAAATGTAAGCACTCCGTTAATGACCGGAAATGTTCCATTCATCGTAACAGCACCAGCGATTTCTACATCGTAATAATCTCTTGCGCCAGTGCTATCATCCCATTGTGTTACCGTTCCGCTGAATTTAACAGTTCCGCTATTGTGAACAAAGCTGCCTGATTCGTTGTCGAAAATTCCAGTGCATTCAAGCGTTCCGGAAGTTGATGTAAAAGTTCCAGCTCCGTCTATTGTTAAAGTGACCACATTTATTTTGCCCGAACCGCCCGTAAATGTGCCCCCGTCTTTATCATATTCGTTTATTGTGAGTATTCCGGTTCCTTGTATAAACGTGCCGCCATTATGATCGAATAAGGTGTCTATGGTTAGGTCAAATCCTCCCATATCATATGTACCGGCATCGAGGACAAGAGTATCAATAGATGATGAAAAAGAATCCTGCTGAGTATATGTTCCGGACGCATTTACTCTTATCCTTAAAGCCGCTGGATTACTGTTGTAAGTAACTTGCTTAGATGATCCAGTCAACACAAAGTAACCTGTTCCGGTCAATGTATCGATTCCACCAAATGTTGCATTGCCAGAAACGTTTATTCCGTTAGATCCGAAGGCTACTGTAAACGTTCCGTCTGTGTCGGAGAAGTCTACGTTGCCATTGACATTGATTGTTGGGTTGTTAGTGTTAAGGTCAAGTGCATTTGTGCCAGATGTAACATCGGTATTGTATAGATTGCCATTGATAGTATGTGTTCCTGCACCAAATACTAACGTTGTCGCACCAGTAGTATTTCTTATACTAACATCACAATCATATGTTCTTGCCGGTAATACAGCAGTAAAATCCCTTAAAACAATAGCTGTCATTGATAGTGTGCCGTCTGACGGTAAAGCATTAACTGTATTCCAGTGCAAAGATCCGGTTCCGGTTAAGGTTCCTCCGGTAAAAACAGCATCAGATCCCGTAGAAAGATTAATAACTGCGCCATTAGCAAGAGTAAGAGTCCCAGATAAAGTAAACGTTCCATAAATAATATTGTTTGTTCCTGTTGATACTGTATAAGTTCCACTTATCTCAAGATCATTAAATGCATTACTACTTCCAAATTTTAGTGTCTTAGTGCTACCTGTTAAAGTTACAGATGAAGTTCCACGAGTAAAATGAGCAACACCGGAAGTATCCCAATTGCCCGAAACAGTCCAAATACTGTTTCCCATGTCAACTGAGAAGGTTCCGTCTGTGTCGGAGAAGTCTACGTCCGTTACATTTACAGTAGGATCATTTGTATTACAATCAAGAGAATAAGTTCCAGAATTAGTTTCTGTATTCGCTATTCCGGCATTGAAGTTATGAGTCCCAGCTTCTAAAACAAAAGCATAGTCTCCTGAGTTTGACATAACAACCTTAGTGCCCCATGTCCTTGCTGTTATCTCAGCAGTATCATTTTTAAGCATAAAGAAACCGCAAGATAATGTTCCATCAGAAGGAATTGCTGCTGATGATAACCATCTTAAACTACCGGCTCCATCTATTTCGCCACCTGTCAGCGTTAAAGTAGCCGCACCTGTTATGTTCAATTGATTATCAATACTCAAGGTATCACTTACCGTTAGGCTATTAGCAATATCTATTATTTGTGCTCCACTTAAAGTTGCTATTGTTCCTGATATCACAAGATCATAAAAAACTCTTGCAGTATTAACCACAGTAAGTGTTTTTGACGTTCCACTCATTTCAATAGATGAAGTTCCGTCATCCCAAGTGTCCACACCACTAAGGTTCATGTTGCCAGTTACAGTCCATGTCGAGCCGCCCATGTCGACTGAAAAGGTTCCGTCTGTGTCGGAGAAGTCTACGTCAGTTACGTTTATTGTTGGAGCGTTGGTTGCAAAATCGTATGTGTAAGTTCCAGAAGTAACACTTGTATTATATAATCCGCCATTAAAATTAAAAGTGCCGGCACCAAAGATAAAAGTCCCTGAAGTACTCTTATTAATACTAACTAACTTTCCGTACGTCCGTGCGGTAATCACTGGAATTGCTGCTGCGGGTCTGATATATATACTAATACTAAGTGTTCCTCCGGCTGGAATTGCATTACTTCCTGTCCAAACAATCCCCCCATTAGAACCAATAATTTCACCAGTAAGCGTAAGAGAAGCTGTTCCCGTTACACTAAGAAAGTTAGAACCCATATCTAATTCATTTGAGACATCTAATGTTCCTGTGATAACCCATGACGAACCTGCTGTAATCGTTCCGCTTATTGTCATATCATAAAAGATCTCATTTACCTTCGGAGTAAACGTCTTACCTGTACCACTCATTGTGATAGATGAAGTTCCTTCGGTGAGAATATCGATGCCACTAAGGTTCATGTTGCCCGAAACAGTCCATGTTGAGCCGCCCATGTCTACTGAAAGCGTACCATCAGTATCACTAAAGGTTACATCAGTTGCATTAATAGTCGGATCATTTGTATTAAAATCAAGGCTATATGTTCCGGACAACGTACTTAATGTAATACCTCCGTTATAATTATGAGTGCCAGCTTCAAATACCCAAGTATTATCTCCGGTATATTGGACCTGAACTTCTCCACCGTAAGTTCTTGCGGTGACTTCTGAGGTTGCGTCAAAATAGCGAACTGTACAACTAATGGTTCCACCTGACGGCATTTGCTGATCTGAATTCCAAACTATCTGACCTGTTCCGCTAACTGTACCAGATAACGAAAATGTTGACGAACCTTGAAACATAAAGCGGCAAGAAGCTCCACCTGAAATAGCTAATGTTCCCTGAACATCAACAGAATTTTGCACGTAAGTTACTGAACCGGTACTCTGTGTATAGGTTCCGGTAATGATGAGGTCGTGGACATCGTCCTGATCTTTTGGATTGTATGTTTTTGAAGATCCACTTAGAGTAATTTCTGAAGTTCCTTCATCTAATGTGTCTACGCCACTAAAATCCCAATTGCCAGATACTGCCCATACTGAATCTTCCATACTTACCGTAAACGTGCCATCAGTGTTGCTGAAATCTACATCACCAGCGATATTAATAGTAACGCCTGAATCAAATCCAACATCAAATTGATCCGCTGTTCTGTTTGTATTGATAAATCCACCATACGTATGTGTCCCTGCTCCAAAAGTGACACCACCATTACCGGTTGTGCCACAGTCCAGTATAGCGTCATTATCACCAGCACCGAGATTCCCACCACCGTTCACACCGAAAATAATATAGGGACAATTTATCTCAGATCCTCCCGGTACATCTATGCCGTAATCTAAATACAGATTAGCAGTGCCTTCAATGGTATCCGAAAAATTACTGACTGTGCCCCAAAGAAGAAGGTCGCTGGAAATGGTTAGTTGCGCAGATACATCAAGATCGTCGCTAAGTATAACATCTTGACCATCAGAAACACTTAATGTTGTTGCTCCGGAAATAACAAGATCACCAAAGTAAACATCGCTTCCATTATTAGCACATGTCAGTGCTTTTGACGCTCCACTCATCGTAATCGTGCCAGTGTTATAATCATAAGTAGTAGTGCTAAAAACAAGACCATCGGCAAAATCATGGTCAGAAGATCCGAATTCAAAGGTATTGACTGTGGTAAGAATAAACGTTCCGTCAAAGTCTGTAGTTCCATTATTACCGAGATAAATAGTACAGGCGGCACCAGAACCAGCAAACGCACCAGAACAACTAAAATCACAACTGTCACCGAGATCAAATTGTCCGAGAAGTGTTGCAGATGTAAGAGATACTGTATTGCTATCACCGAGATCAATAGTAGACGCTGAGGAATCCTTTAGTGCTCCAGTTGTAACATCATTACCAGCAGCATCAAAAGCACCACTCCAATCATCAGTACCGCCTGTATCGCTACTATTCATGTATATGTTGTCAGGATCAAAAGCACCACTCAAATTGCAATTAGCACTTGATGCAGTATTACTGAAACAAGCATTATCACCTGAGGTAGGTACAGAACCGGAAGCCCCACCACCATCTTCCTGAGTATTCCAGTTATTGCCGTTGTTTCCGTCATTATCTGTGTCTGCGTCTGTCCACCAGAGATTAGCCATAACTCATTACTCCTCTAACTGACTCGATAAGATCCTTCTTATGCTGTTCCTCGCGTTCCTTTCGCTGCCTCATTTTCTTTGAACAGCGACGGCATGGCATCTTGATATTACCTCTTACGTTCTTAAACATAGGCGGCATCAGAAATTGCTTCCCACAGATACTGCATGAAGTTACCCGACTCGGTTCCTCTTTTTGATGAACCATTTCCCTTACCTGGTCCATCGTAAGGATTGGCGCTGGCCTCCTGTCAAGCCTTGCCTGTTTCATTAGCTTATCTGTATCAATGCCCCTGTGCATAATCTGAGCCATACTGTTGTTCCTGGTTTTGGTTTTGGTGGTTTACCCTTCTTTTGCAGAGCGACACCTGGAAACTCCTTCTGAACAGAATCTATGTTTTGTGGCATTCCATTCGGAAATGCTTTCTCAAATTTCTCTTTTAGCTTGTTAGGCACAGTAAAACATGAATAGGCCGGACAGTCCGAATTACACTCTTTCATCTTGCCATAGCAGCGCTGATCGGAATAGGAACCATCAGATTTTTTGGTTTCAAGTTTCTTCCCGTTCATCATTCCTTCTTTGTCTTTAAAACCCACAGCTTCAAACACTTTAGCCATGACTTGCTCCTATTCTGTCCATCGTGCGCGTGAGACATTTGCAGATACGGTTATATCCTCATTAGCCACATTACCGTTTCCGACAACAACTTTGCAATACGGTACGCCGGAAATCTTAATGCTTTTGTATACCGTATTTCCAGCAGATACGGTTATGGTATCTGTCTCGGTCTGCTCTGTGTCAAACGTAGTGCCGTCCAGGGATTTAAGCAAACCGATCGTCGCATCGCCATTTGCGCTCGCCCCAAAAATCACCTTGATTTGAATTACTGCATCGAAATATCCCTGCGGATCCAGTTCAATCGAATCCGAAGTTACTGAAGCGCTTTTTGCAACCGCCGCTGCCGCGATCACCTCAGAAGAAGCGGTCCATTTTTTCAGTGCCACACCCATGATAAAACCTCCTAAAGCAATCGGACACAATCAAGATCGACCCGAATATTTCTTTCGTCGCCGGATGATCTAAGGTCCTCAAGGTTTAATGTTAATGTTGCCTGTTGGTTTTCATCAAAGAACACCCTGTTTAGTCCTTTGAATGTGTTATCTACCCTGTAAGCGCCGAGTGTATTCCCCGCCTTCTCTTCCTGGTTCAAATCATATCTAACAGGAAGACCGGCACACGGCGTTGTTCCAGCAAGATAAGCATCTGATTTATAAGATGGATGAAAGTTTTGTCCATATCTCTTAAACATTGGACTTGTCGAAAAGGAATTCTGATCCAGTGCCGGAAATACTGTCTGGAAATCTACCAATGTTTCAAGCTCCAGAAGACCATCTTGGCTGTAGTACATCAAAGCCCCATCATACCTTTGATAGTACATATTGTAATCCATATTGTCAACAGTAGAAATATCGTAAGCAACACTGTCAACACTATATGCAATTGACGCTGATTCATCGCCCTTCCCCAGATCAAATATGTTATTCACAATACAGATGGTAGAGGCATCAATATAAGCATTTGCCTCGTACCAGAATATGCAGTAGTTATTTCCTGCAAAAGTATTGTTCCATATTCTGTGAATATTGGTCCATGACGTGCATCCGGATTTAAGTCCGATTGCGCGCCCGTTTGCTTTAAATAGATTATTCCATATCTCCAGTTGCGCCACGCTTTTTGCGGCGGCCTTTGTTACCTTTATCGCGTATTGATATTCATACCCAGATCCGGTAAAGATATTGTCACTTATTTTTATGTCTGCTGCTGAACTTTGCGACATAACCTGGATTGCTGCTTCGGCGCCAGAAACAATGTTTGACATATCAAACTCAAATCCCTTGATATGAATTCGATAGGAATCCGATGTTGTAAAAGGTGTCACTCCTGCATCCGGCTTTATTGTCGGTCTGCCATCCCGGTCGTATAACGATTGTATGTATAGATAGTGTGGACTTGAAACCTCTATACCTCCGAGATCGATATCGGCTGAAAGCTCGTATGTGCTTGTATCCGTTACCTCGATTATAACGTCTTCGCTATACGTACCGGCCAGCGCCGTAACCGCCGCTTCAATCGTAATGTAATCTTCGCTGCCGTCAGCAGCAACCGTCTTTTTCATATCTGTCTCACAAGTGACATGCTTACGGAATAAGCCTCACCAACTACACCATACATCCTGAACCATATATTTGAGCTGCCGTCTTTATCAACCTGCACAATCAAACCGTCACCATCTGTTGCGCTATTATAATTGCCCGTTATCTCTGCCGTCTGAAAGCACATGTCCTCGTCGCCGCGATCCTCTGAATCAAACAGGACCAGTCGCCATGCCTCGGTTGAGCTTGTTGTCACAATCAGGCTGTATATTTCGTTTATAATACCGGCATCCACTTCAAAGTCGGTATATCCAGAAGATCCAATCGTAACCGATTCAGCATCCGGAGAGAAGTCATACCCACCCTTGTAATTCGGTTCCCTGTTAGCCCAGCTTGGTTTGCTTGGAAGTGTCATTTTTACCTCATGTCAAAACATAAATACCGCCGACATTTGACGCATCACTTGACGGATTCACCCACACAAGTTTACCCCACCCAGTACAAGGACCTCCGCCAGCCTGCGGAAGACATTGCGAAAAAAGACCATATGTCTGCATTTCATCGTTAGTCCCTGCTTCATATTTTTCCCAGATAACCGTATCTGTGTTGATGTTATATATGAATAAGTTTTCTTTATATGAAACAGCAGCCGGGGAGAATTCGTTAAACCCCACCATTATGCCATATTTGTCAACAGCCGTACAAAGAAAAGTATTCGCGCTTGACGTTCCTATATTTGGGTTTTCTTGGATCTTTCTGTTCCAGATGATAACACCGGTATCTCTATCTATGGCGCAAACCATATAACCGGTGGACCCGTTTCCATAGGTCAGATAAACAATGCCATTGTATTCATCTACAGCAACACAATGTGCACCATAATAAAAATATCCGCCGGAATCTATTGTTGCAGTCGTAATATTCCATACCAATGCGCCAGCAAGCGACCTTCGCTCAAAATCCCCGGTTGCCTTGTTCCATCCGTACATGGCGCCATTTTCATCCTGGGCGCACAACTGCCAGTTATCAAGCAGCTTTGTTACAGCTGCATCCCATGATCCTTTATATAATGCCCGGGATGCGCCGGAAAACCAGGAGCAATATCCATCACCGGAAAACAAAGACATCGTTCCGGATAAAACGTCTAATGTGCTTGAGAAAAAATTTGAGAACAGACCGGTATTTGCAACACAGGCCCGCCACTTATAAGCAGACCTGTAATCACAATACAGTTTTGATCCCTGTACGAAATAATCCGCACCCCCATTTTCGTATAAGGTAAGGTGTGTGTTCGCGTCCGATCCATCCTCTTTGCTATACATAAACGGAACCCTTATACCTATATTCCCCATCAGGTATAAATGGTCATCTGTCAACCTCGGGAATCCATTATAATTAGTTTTTCCACTATATGTCGAAGCAATTACACTCCATCTTGCCTCGTGGTCATAGTCAATTGACGCAACACGCTCATTTGACCCATCATTAAATGTGAAGTAAATATTCCCGCTGCTGTCCATCACGCAATAAAGCCGGAAATAATCCGCGTCAGTCGGGATGGTTTTTATCTTGGTTAGTGTCCCCAGGGAAGGTAAGTTGCCGGTTTGATAGTTGTTATTCAGCCTTGGTTTTCTTGTGAATTCACCACCGATTGTAACAAAAGAATCATTTGTTATTTCCGGAATGTCTTCTGGTCGGATACCAGACAGATCCCATTCATCCTGATCGGAAGCTGCATTCCGAATAAGAACCATCTGCCCGGCACCGCGTATGCGTATTTCTTTTGTTTCCCCCGGCTCAAGGCTTTCTTGAATCCGAATTGTCATTCGTGATCTTTTGTTGAACGGAAGATACCCCATCTTTTCGGCATAATAATCTTCCCTTGTGGGCGCACCAACAGAAGGCAGCATTCCCTCTACGACCATAGATCGATCAGCATCATATACGCCTTTGTCGGATAACCATGTCTCGCTCAAAACGTTTTTCTCCAGGATGCACCGATATTCCATTTCCCTTTTATCGGATCTATGTCGGTTCCAATTTCAAGGCCATTGGTTCCGTTCTTTGCACCCTCCAGTCGATCATTCCTTATCTCGTCAAGAAACATATCAACCTTCTTCTCAACATTTACTGATTTCTGAACAAACTGGAGTTTTGCTCTGTCCTTTTCAGCTTCAACAGAATCCTTGTTTGCCAGCTGATTTTCAATGAAGTCCATTGAAATTTTCGCGATTTCCTTCCAGTCCTTTTTTTCCTTCCATATCTTGATTGCTTTAACCACAACAGGGATTGCGGCCACCACGATACCTACTATTGTTCCGACCAATTCCCAATTCATAATAACCTCCTTATGTTGTGCGCTTCGTCGGTTTACCGTTCGCATCCAGCGTTACGGTAAATGTATCAAGAAGCGTTGCGTTATCAACGTCATACACCTTCAACTGAAAAGAATTCGCTGTCACATTTACAACTTCCCACTTACCCAGCGCATTCGACCTTGCCATCTGAAGAGCCTTTCCAACTGTCCCTGCCGTCAAGTGTGAAGCAAGAGATTCATCACAAATTGCATCTGCAATGGCCGCGAGGTTAGCCGCGCTGATTATTAGCTGTGTTTGTGGTGTCGATTTGACGTAATTGCTTCCGTCAAACTGCATCTTGTCCGTCTGTAATTTTATAGCATCAACAACGGTATCAACCGTCCCGACCGGCGCATTCAAATTGTCGCTGATTGTCTTTCCGATCCCAGCTGTGATTGCTCCAGCAAAATTCCATATCGCAGAAATCGTCGATGTTCCAAGTGACGTGAGCGTCCGACTTCCTGCCGCCCATACAGAGGATACCAGGTTATACAATATATTTCCTGCTTTTGTCGCTCCTGCAACGGCGCTGATATCTTCATCCCACACCGAGGTAGCCACTGCCGCCGCAGTCGGATCGTTCCATGTTGTCTTTAAATTCCGAATTGAATTTCCGACTGTTCCCGCTGTAGTATGCCCGGCATTCGGTTCTTCAAGTATATCCGATGTAATGAGGTCTACCGATGCTTGCTGTAACTGAACCTTCAGGGACGCCGCGCTTAATCCGGAATAAATCTGACCGGATGTCTTTGCTCCGTCTTCAATGAACAAAGATTTTATATCTGTCTGCACACCGGTGTTGTCTGCCCAAATGGTAGCAAGGCCAGCTGTATCATTAACAGCAGCAAGGATTCTCAGCATGTACTGGTTCTCTCCCAGTCCAGTGAGCGTAAATTGTGTTGTTGCCACAAGAGAAGCAAACGCACCACCGTTCTTACTGAATTTACATGTAATTCCTGCGGCCGCTAACCCATTTGCGCCGAGATCCACAATCACATCAATGGCGGAATCTTTCCGAAATTGTTTTCCGAGAAAGTCTCTTTCTGTTCCCATAAGTTTCTCCTACCCTACGATATTAGTTCCCTTGAGGTGAACTGGATCCGGCTCCGCACTCAACCCTGACGCTTCACCGATAATGTCTTCATTGTTTAGAAAATTAGCAATACCAAGATCTTTGCGCCTTCTCAGCCTGTCAATAGATACACCCTCTATAGGGTTCTCTGAAAACCATATCTCCTGCGCGCACAATACGATTAGCCAGTGATAATTGTTAGGAATCAGCGGGACATCAAAGGCACCTGTAAGCTCTGGCTGCCACGCGTAATAATCAATAACGATATTTTCGTTGCTAACAGATGGAGTGCCAAACAGCCTCAATATCGGCGCATTCGGCGGATCTATCTGGTAGTTGTCCTGAACTGAAAAGAAAAGATCATTTCCTGTGTTTGATGCTTCATCAATTGTCAACTTCTGCCGATCTTCATCAACCGTTACAATGGTGAATATATCCGATCCATTTCCATCAATCTGAATATACCGACCAATCATCCACTCCGCGAAATTTGTTGTGTTGATATTTCCGTACACAACTTTCTTTTCAGCGTCAGTGGACCCTGTAACTTTTACCCGTCCGGCCTGATGACGACCGCCAAATTCGTTTTGTAATGTTATGGTGTTTTCATCCTGGAATGAAGCAATCCGGTAAATCTCCCCATCCATTTCTGATTTGAAAAACCGACCGACCACTTCTTCGTCAAATGCGGTTTGAACGCCAACTATCTCTTTTATCCCCCATGTCGGATACACATACCCGGCAACAGAATACGGCGATTCTGTCAACTGTATAACAGTTGCAGCCACAGGACTTTCATTCTGGGTGTATCTGGCAACCAGGGAAGGTTGGAATATGGTGAGCGTCGTACCGGCAGTATTCCCATCGCGCCCGTACTCGACGTTTATCAGGCTCGCGCAATTAAAAGGAAGAGCGTACTCATTTACATCTGCTATACTTAGAAGTGTCGCTGTTTTATGCAAGAAGGACCACTCAGAAGAATACGACAGAATCTCCTGAATGGCCTCGTTGATTATCTCTTTTACGCTCTGTTTTAAGTGGCTTTCAACCCTCGACTGCTGCCGCCCTGCCCGTAGGACTCTCGACACCATCTGGTTCAGGTTCACTTGCCTTCTCCTGGGCCGCCTGGGAAGCGCGCTGATCCTGCAACGCCTGATCCCCTCTTATGATCTTCGGCCGATTCTTGACATCACATTTCGGAATGTGTTGATTCCGTTCTGATATGTCACTGAAAATTTGATGGCAATACGGGCAAACGACCTGTTCAGCAGTAATCCTTTGGGCCTCAATCTTCCTTTGGATTTTCTTCTCGTCGAGTTCTTTGATGAAGACTCCATAGTCCCTGTGCTGACGCAAAGACTCAATAGCTTCCTTGTCGAATTCACTGTCAAGCACCAACCTTCCATTGCTGAATTTAACAGAGGGTGGATGGACCAGTCGTTCAACACCATTCAACATTCTTTCTACTCCGGCCTTACCAACAACAACCTCCTGGTTGATATGCTCTGTAGACACAAATACAATTCGTTCGCCCATTATTTGCTCCAGTTATAATGAAGAAGCGGGGGGAAGGTTACACCCTTCCCCCCTTTGGTTATCACGTAAAATTCTTGATGATACCGTGTGCCTCTTCAGCAACCAGCTTCAGGCCAATCTCTCCGATCAGCTCGTGCTTGATTGCGTCGTCTTCCGTGGGAAGATTCCGGCGCAGCACGACGTCGCGGAGATACTTGTACTTCAGCAAGCCGAGATCAAGACCCCAACCCCAGTAACCATAAATGGTACCGGACAGAAGTCGGTCGCGATAAAGCTCGACCACCCCGTGAGGACTCACATACTCGACAACCTTGAACCCGTACCGGAGATCCCCTGCCGGGTTCTCTGTCCGGATGGTTGCTTCGGTGAAGTCTGAAACGCGCTGGATCAGCATCGGAGAACCAATGACGATCTTCCGTTCCATAACGGTATCACCGACCTTCTTTTCAAACATCATTCTCAGCCAGTCATCAAACAGCGCCTTGCTGAGTGTAGCCGTCCCGCAATCCTTCACGTTCGTGCTGATCCAATACCGAAGACCACCGGTCAACCGGCGATTCGATTCGGAAGCGCTTCTGGATCCGAACTGGAGAGCGAAGTTCAGCTTCTTCTCAAAGTGATGCTGTTTGATGTTCAACTGCCGCTGCTCTTCATTCCCACCGTAAAAAGTGGATGCAGCGATTGACTTGGAGATATTGACGGTTTCCTTGAAAATCTGACAGTAATTATACTTGTCTTCGACTTTCGTTGTGACCGCGGTTGCCGGGCTTGAACCTTCGGCAAAAGCCGTTCCGATCAGGAAGAAAACGTCATCATCATTGATAGCCGCTGCCGTGGTCGATCCTGCGCCACGAACAACAACCAGGGTCTTCGTGCCCGTTGTAACAGTGGACACGTCACAGTTTTCATTCGTCCGAGGAAGATGAATGATATCACCAGCAATAACATTGGTAACATCATCAAAAACCAGATCTGTTGCAACTGAGTTGTAACCACCACCGTGATTAATCTGGATGGTGTCCGGCGGAAGCTCGTTCTCAAGAACGTCAAACTTCGCATTTGTCGCCGGTTCTTTGCCGTATTTATACAGCAAATAGGGAAGCGGAAACTGGTTGGCATACAGCATATGGATTGTGTTACCCCAATCGAAATCCCTTCTCGCTTGGAGAACTTCCATTGTGTCAACCATGCCGCGGATTTGAGTAGTCATTTTTTAAAACCTCCGTTTGGTAGCCAAAATAACAATGCCAGGACTTATGACAACTTCTTCATTGTCGTAGCGTTTGAACAAAAATAGAGATCGACTCCATTGGTGAAGCATTTGTTGACGTTCCCGGCATTTGCAGTCGGGGGTGTCGTCGTTGTTGAAATCAACTCTATCCTGGCATCAAGCTCTGTGCCGATGTTGGAATCTCTTCCGGCAGGGCACATCTTATTCAACCTGGTAATATCAAGGTCTGATAAGCTCATGCCGATCTCCTTTGGCTACTCCGGAAAAATTATACCCGCCGCCCCTTGTTGTCATCACCTGGAGAAAAACCATAAAACTTTTTAATCTGATCCGCCTCTGTATCAGTTGCACTTTCGGGACCACCTATCGTCCCTCCGGTTTCAACCTGTGCGGATATCTTCTTTTGGCGTAACGCATCCTCTTGGCCAGGAGTTTCCGCCTCAGTAGGTTTATGGTTTTTCATTTCTCCGATTACATCATAAACTGAAGAAAACGCTTCCAGTAATGTCAAGTGCGGAGAACGGGATATTTTATCCTTTGCAGCCTGAACATATTTTTTGTAATTGGGATACTGCATAATCCGCGCCGCATCCTGCTCGTCGCGTGACCTTTGCAGCTCGGCCTTTAGCGGGCCGATTTCACTTTTGATGACATCCCGAATCATGTCCCGCGCCTTCTGTGCCGGAACTTCATCTTCGTCATCATCTTCAATCTCTTTTTTTTTCTCGGGCACAACCGCCTTTTCTTCAGGGCGTTTGAAGTCGAGAATTTCAGTCATAGAGGCTTCGCGTTCTTCTTCGGCCTTTTTTGACTCCAGAGATTCAAGGTGTTGCTTTAATTCATCTTCGGATTTAAACCGACCGAGAATCAGATTTTCTTCCTCTCTGGTTTTCTCCTTAGACTCTTTCTTTTGAGCTTCCCCTACTTGGGTTTGCTCTTCTTTCTTTTCCGGCATCATTCTTCCTTTCTATAAAGATCGGATACCCTTGCTTCGTACTCTCGATGATTTTCGACAGCACTATTAAAGTCATTCTTTATAAGCCTTAACGCTCTTATAACACCAGCAACCTCAAGATAACCTTTGTGGGTTAGAAGTTCATCCTCACCACCTGGAAACGCCATCCGGATTGCTTCTTTCTCCTTAACCAGAAGAAATTTCCTGAGATACTCTTTTAGTTTATCATTCTCAAGAAAGGATACAAAGTCTGATGCTTCTTCTATTGTCATGCCGAGTGCCGTCTTTACGACATCCGCGTAATTCTCGTTTAGATCCCTTAGCGCTTCTTCTCTAAGACTATCTGACATTTGCGCCACCGCCTGTTATTCCCACCGGTCCAGCCGCAACATTATAAGCCTGTTCCTGCACTGTGCCACCAGGCATATTACCGCCGCGATCCCCACCGGCCAGTTGACCGATAAATCCCTGGAGCTGCGATATCTGACCACCAACGCTTCCCTGCGCCCGCATATCCTCGAATAACAGATTGACGTGCATATAATAATGCCGCAATAGCCTATCTCGCGCATCCGGCGTCAAGAATCCAACATCCAAAGCACGCAGATGAATCGGGATATGCTTGGTGTGTCTCTCACCAGGCATCACTTGTATGTCAATATTATCGAGCGTCATTCGCCTGTTTTCATCATATGGATCCCGGTAATAGCCAGGATACATCATACCCGGTTTCTTCAGCAACCGATCACCACCCCTGATGTTAGACGCATTATTAAATGTCTTGGCAATCTCTTCCGGATCAAACTGATTCACAACACCTGGGATATCCTTTATGATACTTAATCCCTGTACCCATTGCTGGAAGTCAATCGCCCGGTTCCCCATGTATCCACCGAGCGTAAAGTCGAATTCATAATCATCAACAAATAGCTCCCGGTGTGAGAAGTTAAAATCAATTCCCTCGTCACCCATCACGCGAACCCACTTCCGCGGATCACCGAACTGCTTCTCCAGTCGATACATGTCCCTGAACATCGTACCCATTGTGAACTGAGCGCATAATACCTTAAGGTTTGTACGTCCGGCTGCCCCCATCGCCCTGAGCTGTGTCATTGACGCGCTCTCGCTTGACTTCCCAGGAACTTCTCCGCGCGTAAAATCCGGATCCCCTGTAACGCCATCCATCTTTCTTTCCGCGTTATTTTGTTCAATATAGGCGCTTTGGGTAACATCTTCAATTGGGAATGGTTTTACCTTGTCCGGATTCATGCAGGTGTGAATACCCATCGGCCGAAACTTGACGCGCTTCTTGTTAAAACCTGAAGCGCTGCTAACCAGAAGCATCCGGTTTATGATCCGGTGAACATTATCAAGGCGCTGATTCACGATCACGTTTGCCAGCTCTTCAAGGTCAAGCATTGGTTCAATCGTACCCATACCTGGAAACTGATCGTCAAGAATTGTTGCCCGATAGAAGTAATAAGGGATTATTCCGTCATCAAAAGGATTATCTCTGAACCGGATTATCCTGTCTTTTGTGAAGGCAATAAGAAAGTTCTCGTCCCAGCGCTCGAACACCTGAACCATGTCTTCCCCGGTGTTTTCAACCTTTGACTGATCGGATCGACTGGTGTCCTCGTTGTCATCCATGAAGGCATCCGGAACCAAATTCTTTGTCTGACTCTTTATATAAAGGGGAGATTCCTTCAGGTAATTCAGCGGCTTCCAGTATGACTCAAAACAATATCTCAGGCTTTCTCGATTAACCGCATCCAGATTCCACCAGAATTTTCTGGTGTTAACATTTACACAGGAAGGATTGTCACATACGATATGCTTTCCATCAAGCTCCATGCGCTGAACACCGACCAGAACCCCTTCTTCATCAAGGATCGGACGACGTACAACCTTTCCATCCCGTTCCTTGTATTCCCAAAACATCTTGAACGGAGAAAGACCGAGGCGCTCGCCCTGCCTGATCCAATTTATCATAAGTTCTGTTGAGTTTTGCTTCTGGAAGAAATAATACCGGAGTTGTTTTTGAATTGCCTTTGCCTTCATTTCCCTGATGTCGCTATCCGCTTCGTTTGGATAAACCGTGACAGGCGGATCAAACCCTGTCAGAGAAGGAATAATCTTTGATACCTGGCTTTCGACCTGCTGATATGCGTACCTGATCCTGATATTTGATCGGTAATCCTTCTCGGCATCCGGAAGATCAATTGCTGTCTTCCATCCGTAATACGCCTTGTCGCATAACTGCCACATCTGGTCGTAATAGACGCCTCGCCACTTCTGTAAAAATTTTAATTGTTCGTCAACTTTTGTGAAAAGCTGGGATAAAAAGTTGTGTTTATCTGTTGCATCTATTTTACCAAAAGGCGTTTCGCGTCCGGACCATCTGCCCTTTGATTGCTCTTCATCATCATCGCGGTACGCAGAAGTCTTTGCGTCCGGCGGATTTATGATTTGGACACCCATGTATTGTTCCCAAAAAAATGTTGGTGAAAAACGCCATCGGTGTAAAACACCATTTAATACATAATATCACACTTTTTTGCCATTGTCAAGCCTAATATTTCGTGGCGCTTCTCCGGCCATATAGCGGTCTATAGTCGTCTTCATCGTCATCTTCCATTTCATCAGCGCCTGGCGGGAATTGGCCGACTTGAAATTGTTGGGAAAACGCATCGATCAAGTCGTCCTTCTCTTTTTTCTTGTAGCCGGTATACTTCAACAATTCCTGCTCGAATTCTTCGTGTTCTTCCTTTATGAATATCTGCCCCTTATTAAAGTGTGGCTGCATCTGGGCGATCCGGCCATACTTGCTTACCTTGCTCGGCGGTGTGAATCGCAACAAATCCATGTCAACAAAATTCCGTTCATCCTTCTGAGCGCATATCACATCCCATAATGTTCCCGACTGGGATCCCTGGATTTCAACGCTGAGAAATTCCGGCCGTATCTCGGAATACATGCCAAACATTTCATCCATCAGCGCCGCTGTGTCAAGGTGTTCATATACATACCTGTGCAGAAAAACGGCTCCGAACGGATAGGACTCCTGGGCGCCGATCCAATACGCACAAACAATAGCCGATCTATCAGCATAACTCTCTGTCGAGCTGGCCGGGTCAACTGTTATCCTGAAAACACCACCCGGCGGAAGTATCTCGTAATACTGAATCATTTTCTTACGAAAGAGCTTCTTGTCGCTTTCAACCGGGGAGTTATAGTATTGGCATGAAAATATAAAGAAGCGCTTTGTCTTCGCTCGTATCCGCGCCTCGACTTTCTCGTTAAACTTCTGCGGGAATATGTATTCTTCTTTGCCTGTTTCCTTGTTAAATTCCTTCAGCTGCCGTACCGACGAGACAAAGAATTCATTGTTCAGCAAATCGTTATACAAATCATAAAAGTCATATCGTGTGCCAATCACGTCCTGGTGCCCATCCGGCTCAAGGACTGCTACGCTGTATTGAAATTTATCCTTCAGCACCTCGATCTTCTCCGGAGCGTCCGAGTTATCCCAGGTCACAATGTCATCGTACTTGATTACGTCGAAGTGTTGTGATACAATATTTGAATCAATACCGAGCGCCTTCACGGTTGGTTCCGGCTTTGGTGATCTCCGATCAACTGTTATTTCATCCTGCGTCCATTTCGTTTTTCCGGAAGCATCCACATGCGGTTTTACCTCTGGAAAGAAGAAGTGAAGCCGCTTATTCCCCATTATGTGTTCGGATATAACCTTTAGAAATTGCTTTGCGTTGTTCCCGGTTGCATTCAAGATCAATATCCGGATTGATGTGTCCATACAGATCCGGCGCAATGAATCACCAATCGTTAGGCAATGACTCTTTAGGTGCCCCCGCGGCCACAATGTCAGCGTTTCCGTTTCCCCCTTGCTGATGTATTCATCGTAGCGTGCCAGCTCTTCCCGGTGGAAGTCATTGTCAATGTCTCTAAATCCGAGGATTTCATAACAGAAGTGCCACAAAGATTTGACGTACTTCTCTCGCAGTTGATACCAAAGGTCCCCACCTTTTACAAGGGCCTGTTTAGACATTAGCGCTTACCTCGACTGGAAGAACTTGTCGATTTCTTCCATTTCGTGCCTTTCGATTTCAACGTCTTCTTGCCGCGATCTGGTCGGCGGCGGCTTTGGTTTACGCTCGTTGTGTCCGTCATCGATCGATTCGTCTTCATCAACAAAACCTCCTTCAATCATCTTTTCGATTTCCCCTTCTTCGACCGGCTCTTCTTCCCAGTCTTGAGGGATTGTCCCGTCTGTGATTGCGCTATCTTCGCTGCCGTCGCTTTGCTCTTTCCTTCCGACAGTAAAGCTTTGTATACCTTGTGAACCTTTGATCCCTTCGGCATCCTCAACCCCTTCAAGAAATTCGCTTTCAAATCCGGATAATTCGTCCATGTCTTCGCGCTCCGGCGCTTTGCGGGACCCATACGCCCGCGGCGCCTTGCCTCCGGATTTCATTTTTAGGTCGTGCAGATCCTTCTTGAAACACATTTCCTGGGCATCTTTAATCGCTTTCGTTCTCTGTTCCTTGGAGTTCTTTGTCGATACCGCCTCCAGGTTCAGCAACAGCATCCGGTAATCGTGACTCGCGATCGGTATATTCTTTATCGATATATCTTCGACTTTCGCTGCAAGAAGTTCTGCTATCTTCTGCTGATATTTCAGAAACAGCTTCGCCCTGTTCTCCCTGACCAGTCTCAATGTCGTCCTCACTGTAGACAACTCCCTGGACTGGTTATGATACTTTTCGAGATACTCTTTATATGACTCCACTAACTCCTGTTTCGTCATATCATCTGGGCCTTTTCTGCCGCGTTTCGCCATTAAATATACCTCTCGTAAACAGCCTTACCTTCAGGTGTCAATTCAAAATCACACGCCCCCGGCCTGGGATGTACCCACCTGGAATATTTGTGGTTCATCCAATACATCGGCGCACCGTACTGATTGATCGGTGGCTGAACCCATGCCTCCATTACTTTCCCGGTGTCAATCGCAACCTTACCCATACACCGCGCCAGCTCCAGGTAATGCCGCCCGACAATCGACGCGCTCATTAACATTACGTCGAAACCCTCACCGACGCTCATTATACAGTTCCGTATCTGTTCATCCTTTGTGAATATTTTCCCGTACCGATTCGGCACAACCAGCGGGTGTGTTACCCGTACACCGTTCTTTTGCAACAACTCCGCCGCCTCGCACGCATAAGGCGACACGATCATACACCTGGACCCGGTTTCATTCAAGATGATCTTCAGGTTCCTCCTGCCGCGCAGAAAGAGTTTCCAGTTCACATCCGGACAGCAATAGTTGTGGTTCTCGATTCCGGCCTTCCGATATATTTCTTGGTAATTCTTTATCGCTTCAACGGTATCTTCGCTCGTTCCGGTACTCATTTTTAAATTCCGCCAGAACACTCGCGGCGTGAGTATGGTTTCAAAACATGAACAGTAGTTCGCTTTGTTCATCGCATCCACCATCCGCTGATACACTGTGTCGGCATCTGCCGCCCTAAACCCGTGAACGTTCATTCTGGTTGTCAATCTATTCGGGTATTCCTCACCTTCATACTTCTTCTTGACCCATCCTTCCAAGTGTCTGAGATCCCCGTCCCCCGGCCGGACCAGAGAAAACGGCTTCCCTTCCCTGACATGATATTCAATATCCTCAAGTATTTCATTCACTCTGAACAGCATGGTCTTCTCCTGAAAAATCGGATAATTCAAACTCCAACATAAACATTAAAGACACAATCGCATGGGCCAGCGGATGAAGCCCACTTTCGAGGTCTTTCTTTTGATTGTCAACGCTCCACGCATCCATATGGCGCATAGCTGCATCGTAATATCTAACCTTTGCGTTCTTCAGCTTCATCCAGTTATTTTCACCGTATTTATCTGCCCCGTAATCAAGAACGCGCACAACTTCACGCATCGGTTCTCCAGGAATCAAATGCCAGCGCATCTTACCTCGGTCGTCTTTTTTCCCTCTCTCAACCTCAACAATGTCTCTCTCGTCCTCAACCCTAACAATACCCATGTCACCCACATTTGTACGCGCCATCCTTTTATCTCCTGAAAAATTCCGGTATCGGGTTCCCCTTCATAAACTCCTGCAATGTCAACTTGAATTGATTTATCCTTATCGCGTCCGTATGCCGCTTCTTTATCTGTGCCAGTGCCAGACCCGACAGGTAATCCCTGAGATACGGATCCTCCGCCAGCCGCGCCGCTTTCTTCCGAAGGTCTTTCGCGTCTTTGAACTCCAGCCAGCATGTCTCGTCAAACAGTTTATATTTCTCCCTGAACGGCGTCGTCAGCAGCGCGCATCCCGACGCCATGTATTCATACATCTTCGCCCGGGAGTTTCCGAATTCCGTCGTGGTCAACCCCATGGTATTCGATCTCAAAAACTTTGGGTAATCCCGATCTATAATCCGAAACCCCGGCTGCGCGCGCAGCAATTTCATGCTCTTCAGTTCTTCGAGATACCGCCTCCGGTCCTCATACGCTACGTGCCGCACTGTCCCGGCAAACCCAACTTTATTGAACCGCCCGCCGTTCCCGGGACGAAACACCTCGGTGTCCACCGAATACGGCAGCCACACGCTCCTGTCGTCGCGCTTCAGGTGTGCCCGCATTATCGCCAGGTCGAATTTACAGTTTCTGTAAAACTTCTCATACGCCCGCATCCCGTATTTAAACGGCGCATCCACTACAATCCACACCACAGGCGCCTTGATACGCGCGATTAACCATATCAGTTTATCAAGATACCCGGGATGATAGTTGATGTGTGCCAGAACCAGGTCCGGCCGATACTCTTCATTAATGATTTCAGGCGTGGTTGTGTACCAGAAGTTGTCATGGATGGGATCGTAGTGGCATACCTTTATGCGCTCGTACCGTTTGCAATGCCGCTTCAGCTTATCGATAAATCCCCAGTTTATCCTTTCGGAAACCGGATTATAATTATGATTGATCGTCAGAACGTTTCCCAGCATTTTCGTTTTGCATCCTCTCGAACCGCAAGTTCTTCCGCACACAAGAAAAAACCATATATATCCTGCCTTTCGATACCGGCCGCCCGGTACCGTCAAATAGTTTCGATACCTTCACTTCATCTGTCGCCACGATCCCCCCGCCGCGCCGCACGATTCCCCCGCCTTGGCAAAGGTTACAGCCATGATCCGCCAGCCGCTTGATGTTCCGATAACTCATTGCTTTGTCATACGTCGCCATCTACCGCCTCATATCTTTCTGTGAAAGCAGATTCCGTAATATAAATCCGGACTGCGTGATCGCGAAGGTCCACCATTATCATGCCGCCCGGCGCGGGCGTTACGCCTTCCGCCACCGAGACACCCGTCATGTCCTCGCCCGGCACATACGGCCGCATCGCGTAAAGTGTCTTCATCCGGTAATATTTACAGTTTGGGGGGAGTGCCATGTGATTCTCCTTGTAAAAATCCAGCGGTGGGATTCGAACCCACGGGGGTCACGTCTGGATATCCGGATCTCGTAACGACGCAATCCTCTATTCCGGTTTCAACCTTAGGCCAGGCTCGGTCACGCCAGAATAAAACCCCTGCCGGGGCAAAAGGATGAAGTGCGCGAGGCACTTTTGGGGAAGTAAGAAAAATCCCCGACAGGGGAGGTTTACCTTTCCAGTTTGTCACCGAGGAAGTCCATCAGTTTATTGATATTCTTGATCGCTTTCTCGGATGTCTCGCTGTTGATCACTCGATACTTCAGCACCTGTTTGTAACCCTCCCATGAACAGGCCACAAAAGCGGATATAAGGATAACTGATGCACATAATGCAAACCAGCGTGTAAGTCGCCGCACCAGATCCTTATTCGGTGACATTTTGTCCTTCTCTGACAATAGCATTATCATGCAGAAAAGCCCAGCCATAGTGCTTACCGAAGCAATAACCACAGCAAACGGTGACAAGAAAATCAATGTTTCCATTTTTACTTTATCCCTTCCGGCCGGTACCTTTTCCACGGCCTCCGCCTTTACCGAAACCAGGGCCTCCACTGGAACAGCCACCGGTGTTTTTATTCCGCCGGCCGCCACCTGAACGACCCTTTCCCTTACCAGATCCATCTTTCCTTCCATATCCACCGAGTGTCGCCATGGTATTACTCCATTAAAAAAGCCGCGGGTTTTTACGCCCGCGGCCCCTGATTGAGCATGATGCAGCCACCTTGGCAAACCACACCACACACAAAGTATTAAAAACCGGATGAAAGGCACACGGCTTTTGCCTCGTTTTCCCCCAAACGGGGAAAGTGATGGTTTCGGTCGTGCTTGGTCGGATGGGAAGTCCTCGCCTTTCATCCAGATTTTTGGTAAACCAGCCGGAACACCCGGCCGGTCAATACGGAAACATTCATTTTTTGGGAAATGAATGTTGATTCTGTAGTACAGTATACTCGGCGCGTGGCGCGTGTCAAGTGGTTTTTTTTAGAAAAAAATTTTTGCAAAATTTTGCGAGGCAAGGATAACCTAAAGGCGGGCCGACATTGGGGGACCCCGGGTGCCCCCTATACATTATATGTTTGTTGCACTCGCGCGGCGCGCGACGTCCGATAATAACTCTAATGTTGCATTGATAACTATCCATAACCGATTGACAAACATCATTTTACGCGGAAAGAGTAAAGAATGTTTACGTTATTGATTTGCCGCGACGCGCGATAATTCACATGTTACTATATGGAAATGACGCGCGGCAGTAGCTTGTAGGATGCACCGTTGTGTCTTTGGTTGTACAATTTATTGTGCAGTTACCCAAGATTGCACAATTTTTTGTGCAATTGATGGCGTGTCTTTTGTATCCCTGGCTGTATCCCTTGTGTCTTTTTTTATAACACAATGTATTATATTGACTTATAAATAGTGTATTCTTTTGCCAAAAACCGAGGGATACAAAACGCTATTCATAAGCTATTCTTTTGAAAAGGATTATATAAAGTGTGTTCTTTTTTAA
>Ga0272441_10001671_pt1 | contig 46866 bp, 35 predicted proteins | sample SSMProp6N_FD_193582 | JGI IMG/M metagenome (GOLD analysis project Ga0272441, IMG submission 193582) | Marine sediment archaeal communities from Little Sippewissett salt marsh, Falmouth, MA, United States - SSM-Prop-6N | ecosystem: Environmental > Aquatic > Marine > Wetlands > Sediment ... | reverse complement strand
CCTTGGCTGCGACGTCTGCGGGTAGGCGCTCAAACAGCTTGTGGTAGCGTCCGATGGTCTGCGGGAGAGCATCGAAGTGCCCGCACAGGTCGCTTCCGATCATGAAGCGATCCGGATACTCGACGATCAGATCGACCCACTCCTTTTTCACGTGGCCGTGCTCGTTGCAGACCTCGTTGTCGAACACGACCCAGGACAGGTCGACGGACAGGTTCTCGTAGGCTCCGAGAAGCTCATTGAGCATGTCCGTGTAGTCAGGATGCGTGACGCGACGGGAGGCGCCGCAGTGCGCCCACAGCACGGAGACGCCCTCAGCTGACTGCATGAACTCCTCGAGTTCTCGGCGGTACTCGTATACCGAATGTCGCAGGACAGACGTCACGTTCTGATGAATGTTGATCGGCAGATCGTGCGTTCGGCAGAATTCGAGCACGCCGATGAGCGCCTTGTGATTGGCACGTGCTGTCTCGCCGATGGTCAGGTTCGTGAGATCATCGTGTCGCAGTAGGACTTCGCCCACGCCCTTCCAGATCGGGTACTTGTCGTAAATCGCTTCCAGGTAATCGCGTGCGCAAAGGTCGGTGGGGTTGAATCCCACGATCGTTGGGGCAAGGCGATCTCTCTCCGCTTGTTCGAGCGCGAGATAGGAGGACGCGACAAACTCGTCCACTGCGGACCAGTAATAGCACTTGGCATTGTCATCCAGGTAGTAGTGCGGTTCCAGCCATTCGTGATCGACCCATTTCTTCTTGACCGGCAGTCCGAAAATGACGGTTCGATTGACGTTCGCTGCCTTCATCTGCTGGAGAAGTCTCGAAAGCCCTTCAGACTGCTGAAGGAAGTCGACGACATGCAGATGCATGTCTGTGACACCCCCCTTGATGGACGTTGGCCCGTAGCTCAGTTCGAGCATGCGGTCGACGAATTGCCGGTTGATGGACATGATGACTCCTTGAGGTCCAGCCGTGTTCGCGCTGGGTTTTTCCTATAGGAGCACAGAACCGCTCATAAGTCAACTGGGTACCACGTGTCGCACTGTGACACAGCGCATGCCGTCGCGGGAAGCCCAAGAGCAAGGGGACACAGATCGAAGCTCGTACGCTTGAGTCTGCGTCGCCCAACGCCCTACCGGACGAAAACCGCGAGGTAGTACGGCCAAACGACAAGGCCGAGGATCGCCTTCCACCAAACGAGTTGTGCAAAGCCGATCGTGAACAGCCACCCGCTGAACCAAAGGCACCCAGCCAGACTCCCTCCAAAGATGCCACCTCTGCTGTTGCTCATGGTACCCCCTTTCATCTTCTGTCCCATTTTACAGGGAGAGCGCACGTTCCGTCATCTCCGCCTTCCATGTCCGTGGGATCGCGCGGAGGGCGGAGCAAGGCCCGTTCCTGTTCAGCGCAAGACAGATCCGTGTCTGTCCGTTAGGATACGACGAGGAGGTTTGGATGGTCGCGCTTCACATATTCGCGGGATGCAGTCTAGCGACCTGGCTCGTGTTGATCTTCACTCGAGGGTGGTTCTGGGTCGCGCAACCCCAGCTCGATTCGGCTGATGCCGATGATCGGCGCGAGTCCCAATGGCCTTCGGTGACCGCGCTAATCCCAGCCCGCAATGAAGCGGGAGTCATCGAGCAGACCATGCCTTCCGTACTGAATCAGAACTATCCGGGCCAGTTCCGCAGCATCCTCGTCGACGATCGAAGCGAGGATGGCTCCGGTAGACGTGCGTGGGCTGTCGCAACCGCTCTCAAACGACAGGCTCACCTGACGGTTCTATCGGGCGATCTACTTCCGCAAGGCTGGACCGGCAAGGTGTGGGCCATGCATCAGGGCATCTCACTTCCAGAAGCCCGAACAGCTGATTTCATTTGGTTCACGGACGCAGATATTGAACACGATCCTGGAATACTGCGCGCGCTGGTACGCCAAGCAGTTGATCATGATCTTGATTTGGTCTCGCTCATGGCTCAATTGCGCATTGACAGCTGTTGGGACAGGCTGCTCATCCCGGCATTCGTCTACTTCTTTGCGAAGCTGTTCCCTTTCCGCTCAGTAGCAAATGTGCGATGCAAGACGGCCGGCGCTGCCGGAGGCTGCATGCTCGTCCGACGAGCTGCTCTGGAAGCTGCAGGCAGTCTGGGGTATATGCGAAACGCACTGATCGATGACTGCGCGCTCGGCCGGATGATGAAGCGAAGCGGATACAGGATCTGGCTTGGCTTCACTCGATCGATTCGGAGCATACGCGCGTACGGATCTGTCCGAAGTGTCTGGGATATGGTCGCCCGTTCAGCCTTTGATCAGCTCAACTACTCGTGGCTCAAGCTCATCGCGACCATTCTCGGAATGCTCTTGCTCTACGCCGCTCCTCCACTCCTCACCCTCCTCGGAGCACTTACGAGGGATGCGTGGACGTGTGCCAGCGCCGCGACAGCGTGGAGTCTCATGGCGCTCAGTTTCGCCCCCATTCTCAGCCACCAGGGCTCCACGATGCTGATGGCACCGTTGCTTCCGCTCGCAGGGATACTGTATACCGCGATGACAATCTCATCAGCCTATCGCCACATGACCGGTCGCAGCAAGGCTTGGCGGGAGAAGACTGCAGATGCGCAGCAACCCCCGAGCGCATGATCGCCAAACGGATCGGGTGGGCGCCTTGGCAAATGCTTCGAGGATCTAGAGGGTCAACCGGAACCTCTCGGTAGGAACCAGTGGGTTCTACTCTGTGTCATCGTGCTGCTCCTGTAGACTCCAGTAAGTTTCGTTGCCGCTCGAAGATGGCAAAGGAGCACCGACCTTGGGGCATGCGGCGAGAACGCGTCAAGAGCGATCCGAAGGCAGGGGCAAATCGCCGCCAACTTGAGGAGGAGAAGGTGCCGCCACAAGACATGGAGGCCTACCATATCATGCATGCGGCTTTTCTTGCAGTTCCGCTCGTCTTGGGGACAGCCACGCTTGCCATTTACCTGACTGCGCACGAGCGAAGACGGCAGCGAGCCGGGAAGCGCCCCTGACCACAACCCCTTGGAAGCGTACCGGAATCTTCGTTCGAGAGCGCTAGGAGGGTCTCGAGCTGGAGTGCCAAAGCGATCGCCGTGCATCTTGCGGCGTGGGAAGCCCGTTTGCTCGGATGGCTGGAGCAGGCCGCATCCGGGCGAGCTCCTGAGATCCCTGAAGCGGGTACAACATGGGCAGATCTAGATCAACTCAACGCTCAAACGCAGTTCGAGTGCGCGAGAAGCCTGCCCCCCAGGTCTTGGCTGACGCACAGCGCATCCATGCGCGCCTCGTTCGCTCGATTCGCGCACTGCCCGATGATGAGCAAGAGGGGTACTGGAGCGCTTGGCGCAACCATCAGCCTCCTTGGAGACGCATCGCGGCCAATACGTATGCGCACTACGAACACCGCCTCAAACCACTGGAGCAGTGCCTCCATGCGCAAGCTTACGCGCCAAGCGATCCGCAGCGGTGTGCGCAGTCAATCGATGACGCCCACGTTGCGCTTCGGGATCGGATTTCTTCCGGTTCCCCTCTCGAATTCCCCATCGTGATGCTTCGCTTCGTCTAGACCGATTCGTTCGAGGATTCCGCGGCGATTCCCGTGTCGATCGGAGGCTTCTCAGCTGTTCTTGCGGGGCAACCCAAGTGCTGCACGCCATGCGAACCCTTCCGGGGCAACGGTGCCTACTCGCTCCATGACGAGTAGGAGACCGATGACACAAGCCTTCTGTGCAACCTGTTTGAGATCCGAGCCAAGGAACCATAGCGTTGCATAGATCAGCACAGAGACGTGAAGCACAGAGAGATTCCACCAGAAAACGAAAGGTGAGATCGTTGTGCGCAGCTCAACGAGAAAGAGCAACCCGAAGAAATAGATGGCGCCAATGACCACCCCCATCCCAACGGAATGCCAGAAGTGGCTTAGATCGTTCGGCGTAATCCCGAGAAAGAAACCCGCAGCGGCGAACAGTGCCAGTGCACTCTTCACAAAGCGGTTTCTTATTCCCCGAGCCCGCGCGAATCTCAGGCTGATGATGAGCATGGTTGCTCCACAAGCAATGAATCCGGCAGAGAAGATAAGCCGCGCGACAGGGTTGGGAGTTCCAGAGTGGGTCTTGATCTCTCCCAGTTCGCTGAACGCGTTGCTCAGCAAGTGGAAGCTGTCCCGGTAGAAGATCACCGCAAGGATCAGCGTTACCGGGATGATCAGGCAAACGGTAAACAGAAGACGACTGATCAATTCATCATAGGAGGGCCAGCGATCCTTCACAGATGATTCCCGATCATGAGGCATGTCCCCTCCTTCTGCACTTCGGATCCCGAGTTAAGTCTACCACAACAAAGCACAAGGATTCCATGTTTCCGGCAAGAGGAACGTACGTTCGACGCGTTCGCGGAAGTGCTCGCTCCCCTTGGTATACTCGGCACAGGAGGTCGCGATGATCCCCGAGATACAGAACCAGCGACAGTTGCTCGATTTCTATCGCCTGCAGACGCCCATTACCCATCCCGGGAGGGTGGCATCGCTCTACGGCGATCTGCCCAAAGACCTTGCTGCGCTGTGTCGGGTGGTCCAGAACGCGATCATCCACATGTGGTGGATTCGAGAGGATACCTATGGCATCACACTGGATCAGCTTCGGGAAGCAGGAAGGGATGTCATCGGTGAGATCGGTCTGTCCTCCATCGAGCGCCGACTTCAGCACTTCACCAACCTCCTGAAAGCACCGTTGACCGTTGAGCGAGAACCGTGCCAGCGAACGATCGGAAATTGCAGAGACTATTCCCTGCTACTGACTTCCATCCTTCGCTCTCGCGGGACGCCTGCACGTGCACGCACCGGTACAGCACGCTACTTCTTCCCAGACGGGAGCCGGTTTGAAGACCACTGGATCTGCGAGTTCTGGAACGAAGCGAGCTCCCGCTGGCAGCAAGTCGATCCGCAGATTGACGATGTCATGCAAGCAGCGCTGGGCACCAGGATCGATTTCTGCGACCTTCCCACGGACCAATTCCTCACCGGTTGGCAGTGCCATCAAGCCGTGATCGAAGGCGACATCGCTCCGGAACGGATCGGTTTCGGCGGCGACATGATCGGAAGGAGCTACACTCGATACAAGCTGTTTGGCGACTTGGCCTACGTAACCGGTGATGAGATTTTGCCATGGGCAGGATGGGGAATCGGTAGTCTGGCGGAATCCCCGAAACCCGGAGATGAGAAACTCGAGATCCGAATCATCGGACTCCTCAAGTCCATCGATCAGCCCGCGGCGCTTCAGGAAGCACGCGAACTCATGGCGACCCACGAGCGGCTGAAAAGGCCGGAGGGATACGATCCCGGCCCGTTTCAAGAAGCGTGGCTGGAGTAGCCTAGCTCGCTTGGCTTCCAGATCCGATACGTTCTCGCCCCATGGCAACGCTGCTCGGACATGCCAAACCGGCGCTGCCTTCCGAGGATTCACGAAGCATTACGCTGCGAGCCGAATGCTGTACTCTAGGTCCAGTGCTGAGGTGCAAAGGACATGAAAGCAAGAAGGCCTGCAAGAGACGACCCCACGAGACAAGGTGTCAAGCTGCGACACACCATCGTTCTGTCGATGACCGCTCTGCTCGTCCTCTCGGTGGTTGCAGTGAGTCTCTTGTGGTACCGCGCCGGCCTTCGGATCACCTCGGAGAGCATCCGCAACCTTCAGCAGGAGATCGCACATAGAATTCACGATCATCTTGAGCGATTTCTCGCGGTGCCCCAGGAAATCCTCCAGGCCAACGCCGCCGCGTTTCGCGTTCTTGAATCGGACTCCCTTGCCCCCTGGCAAATGGAGCATCTCTTCCTGGCGCAAGTTCTCATCTTCGAATCCGTGAGCAGCATCTACGCGGGATTCCCGAATGGCGGACTCGTTGATGCTGGACGCGAGCAGGCTGACGGATCGCTCTATGTCATCGAGACGGAGGGCTTCCGCGCAGGGACATTTGACAAGTATCGAGTAGATGAGACCGGCCGTCGCCTGGAGCTTGTGCTCTCGCTGCCATCGTTCGATGCACGCACGCGGCCGTGGTATGTCGCCGCGATCCAAGAGCGCAGGTCGACGTGGAGCGACATTTATGTGCTGTTCTCGGGACAGGATATGGCAATTGCCGCCAGCCGTCCTGTCTATGATGAATTCGGCGAACTCGTGCTCGTGCTGTCCACAGACATCTTCCTCTCACAGATCGATGAGTTCATGGGCTCGCTGGACTATGGTTCAACAGGAATCGGGTTCATCATGGATCAATCGGGCTTTCTGGTTGCAAGCTCCACGGATGCACCGAACCTCGCGACTGATCCTGACGGTTTGGTCCGACGGGTTCCTGCGTCGAGCAGTCCATCTCCGTTGATTCGAGCCGCTACGCGATATGTTGCGACAGCGTACGGATCATCCGAGGCACTCGGAGACGAGATTGCGGGCGTGTTCCGATTCGAAGGAGAACGTCATCATCTGCTCGCCGCTTCAATCCAGGATGAGCTCGGCGTCGAATGGACAAGTGTGCTCGTAATCCCTGAGAGGGATTTTCGTGGCGCCATTCGGTCGGGAACGTTCACGACGCTTGCCTTTCTCCTCATCGCACTTCTCCTCGTGCTCGTGATCGGGTTCACACTTGCTACCCGGATTGCCAGACCGCTGGAACAGCTCACTCGCGCAGTCCACTCCTTCGGGCAGGGCACCCGTGTGGTGTTGCCTGCCCCTAGCAAAACTCGGGAGATTCACGACCTGTCTCTCTCCTTCCAGGCCATGACGAACCAACTGCGACAGACGCTGGACAACCTGCACATGCTTATCGAGAAGGCACCGATTGCGATCTTCGTCGCGAACGCGCAGGCCCAGTACACAGACGTAAATCCAGCTGCCTGTCAAATGACGGGCTACACCAGGGAAGAGCTCTTGAATCTTGGCATTCCGGGATTGATTGGGGAAGAACTCAGTCCAGAGGACATCGAGATTTTCTCGCAGCTTCGGAGGAAAGGAAGCGCAAGCGGCGAAGTATTGGTGCACAAGAAGGATGGATCCGATCTCTGGATTCAGATCGAAGCGGTGGCGCTAACCAATGACCGACTCGTCGCGTTTTGCACCGACATCACACGCCGAAGAGCAACCGAGGAAACCCTGCGCCACCAGCAGAAGATGGAAGCACTCGGCACCATGGCAAGTGGCGTCGCGCATGAGATCAACAACCCACTCATGGGGATGATGAGCTTCGCCGAGTTAATCGAAGGCCATCTCGAAGACGAATCGACGAAAGCTCATGTCCGAAGCATTCTGCGGGAAGGCGAACGTATCGCTCACATCGTTCGCAACCTGCTCGCCTTCTCGCGGGGAGATCGCGGAATCCGCCAGGCCGCAGATCTTCGCAGCATTGTTGAGGATAGCCTTCCGCTCGTACGCAATGCCATGCTGCGAAGTAATGTAACCCTTAAGGCAGATCTTGCGGAAACGATCCCGGAGATTCAGTGCTCTCGACCGCAGATCCAGCAAGTACTCATCAATGTTCTGATGAACGCACGCGATGCGCTCGATGAGAAGTATCCGGGCTTCGATGAGGACAAGGTCATCCGGATCTCAGTCCAGGGGATCGAACGCAAAGGTGAAACGTGGGTTCGCCTCGAGATCACGGATCACGGCACTGGATTGTCTACCGAAGTTGCGAACCTTGTCTTCGATCCGTTCTTCACCACCGGGCAGCGAGATGAGAAGACGGGCCTTGGGCTAACAATCAGCTACGGGATCGTCCAGGAGCACGGCGGCGAGATCAGTATCCAATCCGCGGAAGGTGAAGGGACCACTGTCACTATCGATCTCCCGGCAATCGGCGCATCCTAGCTCGATGTCGTCAGATGGACGAGGCTTCCGAACGCTCGATTTCCCATGTCTTGAAGAGCGCGCCGATATCCGGCAGGCTCGTCCACTGCAGATAGCCATCCGCAACCAGCGGATCGATCAGCACTGCAAGTGTTTGCTCCCAGATCTCGAGGTCCCGAAGAAACGCCGCACCATAGCTGTACTCTCCAGAGTTCTCATCCCATGCGATGTAGGGCTCCTCTGCGTTGGCATGATAGTGATCCACATGCGTCACGATATAGAAGCTGTTGACGCGTTCCGGGTCAGCAAATCGCAGCACTTGGCTGAGCATGGGCGCGAGGCGCTCGTGTAGCCGCTCCGGGTGACGCGTAATTGCCTGACCCCAACCGGGAATGTAGATGATGTCCGTTGACGACGCGTGCGTCTGGAAGAGACTGGGGGTCTCTATTGCATCGCATGCTGTCGGGCGCCATGGGTTGGTATGCAGTTGATCGAATGTGGATTGCGTGTTGGGATCCTTGAACGCAGACCACGTGGCAATGCCGACCTCCGCAAGTGCAGAAGCTCGGTCGTAGTGGAAATTCCCATTGTGGTCCTGAACGTTCGTTCCAGAGATTTCGGAGATCAGGTCCCTGAGCGCGCCGACATACTCCGGTGTATAGGGATCCGTGTCTGTCTCGATTGTCTGCCAGCCCGTACAGGCGCGGCAATCGCTGCAATCCTGATTGCTGCGAAGTTTGCCCTGGTCGTCGATGCAAGCCGGGCCATGGGTGTGTGTTGAGAAGACAACACCATATTCACGCACGAGCGTTGGAAGCGTCTCTGGAGCGAACCGCATCGACGCCAGTGGCCAATCCTCTTCCGGTTGGATCGTGAGGAATCCACCGTGTTCATGCAGCACACGGGCAAGCTCCGTGAATACGGCAGTCTTCTCGCGGAAGTAGTCCTCGTTTTGGGTGATCATTCTCGGGTCCTCGATGTGGATCAACACGTTGAAATGCACAGGCACGACAGCCACCGAGGGCACCGTGATGCCTCCCACGGTTCTCGTACAGTGCGTTGCCGGCGCTTCCGTCCAGCGTTCTCCCTCGATAGCCACGTCGTCAAGATCGAGGATCGTGTTGGGCCCGACATCGATCGCCAGCAACGCATAGGCCACGCCTCGCGTGTTCGCGAACGTGAAGCACACCTCAGTCCAGTTCTCTGAAACAGCAAAGGGCTGCGGCTCGAACAGCGGGACAGGTAGCACCCCTTGTCCCCGTTCCACGCCGAGTACGCTGACACTCAATTCGATATCCCCACGACGCGAGCGTACCCAGAACCGGCAACGTGTCTGCTCCCCTTTCTCAATCTCCGCACGCACGGCCAACAAGATCCCTTGATCGCCTCCGGCCGTTGCGCGAATCCCCCAGGATCCCTCGTGCGCTGCATTCCTCGTTCGAAGAACGGCAGCAGCGCCCAATCGCGCAACCGGGTGATTCAGTAGCACAAGCTCGTCCTGCCCCTGCTCAAACCCTCCGTCCTTCAGCCAATCTTCCCAGGTTAGGATCTCTTTGGAGACGATGGCGCGAAGCGGGTTCGCAGCTTCACTGCTGATGGACAATGCCGCATTCATCAGCGTCTTGTCGCAGGGAATCTCACCCGATTGGCTCGTACCCGAGATCGTCGAACTGAACAGGAGACAGCAGAGCGCTATAATCCTCAACGCACCCCGTGCACCCATCAAACCTTCGGAATCCCTCCACGTCATGCCCATCCCTCCTTGGTTGACTTACAGTGTACGAACGTTCCGGTTTCGCCGGAGCCCGCTGTCAGTTCAAAGGAGAGTTCCATGAGATCCAACGCTGTCACTGTGGAGGAGTACCTGAACGAACTGCCTGAGACGCGAAGAGCGGCCATCGAATCCGTTCGCAGGGTCATCCTCGAATGCCTGCCAACTGGGTTGGAGGAGGCGATGAACTGGGGGATGATCACCTATCAGGTACCGCTCTCAATCTACCCGAACACGTACAACAAGCAGCCGCTGATGTACGCGGCACTGGCTTCTCAGAAACGTCACATGGCTGTGTATCTCACGAGCATCTACATGGATCCAGTGCGACAAGCCGCGTTCGAAGCTGCGTACAAGGGAACCGGCAAACGCTACGATGTCGGGAAGTCGTGCGTACGGTTCCGGCATCTCGATGATCTGCCACTTGCGCTCATCGCTGAGGCCATTGGGGGCATGACGCTCGAGGAGTTCATTGCCATCGTCGAGCGCAGTCGCGGGTAACCGGTACGCCTTGTCGTTACACTCTCAGGCAACCGACGGCTCGTGAGGAGTGTGCAATGACAGAAGAGACGAAGGTTTCGAACGGCAAGGCTGAGGCGGAGGTCAAGAAGGAACGCAAGCTGTTGGGCATCGAACCGATCGAGACATCCCACAGCCTCTCCGCCCGAGGACGAACTCTGAACTACACAGCTCGCGCCGGGTCCATGCAGCTTGGGGATGACTGTGGCAACATCGAGGCAGAGGTGTTCTTCACTTCCTACGAACTCGACGGCGTCGAAGATCGCTCGACTCGTCCTCTGACGATCGCCTTCAATGGGGGACCCGGCTCCGCGTCCGTCTGGCTGCACATGGGCGCACTCGGCCCGAAGCGGGTTGTCATGGAGCCGGAAGGATGGATGCCGATCCCACCGTATCGATACGAGGACAACGCTCACACATGGCTCGACCAGACTGATCTTCTGTTCATCGATCCGGTGGGCACTGGATACAGCCGCGCCTCGAAGGAGGAGCAAGACAAGAAGTTCTGGAGCTACAAGGGCGACGTTGAGTCGGTCGGTGAGATCATTCGTCTCTATCTCACTCGATACCGCCGTTGGACCTCGCCGCTGTTCCTGGCCGGCGAGAGCTACGGAACGACACGGGCCGCAGCATTGGCGGGGCACTTGGTCGATCGCGGTATCGCGTTCAACGGAATCGTGCTTATTTCGACTGTACTTGACTTCCAATCCATTCGGTTCCTCCCTGCGAACGACCTTCCGTTCCAGCTCTTTGTCCCAACCTACGCGGCAACCGCGTGGTATCACGGGCAACTCGAGGATTCGCTTCAGAAGATGTCCCTGGCGACGCTCGTTGAGGAAGTGAAGACGTGGTCCGAAGGTCCTCTCACGGCGGCGCTTATGAAGGGAGATCGGTTAGAAGAAGCTGAGCGATCTCGCATCGCCGCTCAGCTGGCTGCGTATACGGGCATTGATCCCCAGTACGTCGACGGCACGAATCTTCGGCTCAACATCTTCAACTTCTGCAAGGAGCTCTTGCGCCTTGAGAAGCGCAGCGTAGGACGTCTGGATTCCAGATTCAAGGGCGTGGAAGCGGTAACCGTCAACGCGCAACCAGAATTCGATCCCTCACTCCACGCCATCACCCCCCCCTACTCCGCGGCCTTCAATCACTATGCCAGAACGGAACTCGGTATCGAGACCGATCTAATGTATGAGACGCTGAGCTTCAAGGTAAACCAAGCCTGGCAGTGGGACAACGGCAGGGTCCCTGCGACAGGCGAGATCTTGCGGGAAGCGATGGCCAAGAACCCTCACATGAAAGTGTTTGTGGGGCAGGGGTTCTACGATCTCGCAACACCGTTGTTTGCGACCGAATACATGCTCACTCACATGAATATTGACCCTGAGCTTCGAGCGAATGTCAAGATGGCCAACTACGAAGCCGGGCACATGTTCTACCTGGACATCAGGTCGCTCGCGGTCTTCCGTGAGGACATCCAGCGATTCATCGATTCGTCCGTGTGAGCCTCTCTGCCGCGTAGCTGCCTGCGGAACAGCCGGCTTCAGGAGTCCTGCGGATCGTGCTCAAACAAGGCGCTGGCCAGTTGGATTGATCTTCGGGCGAATCCACTGCTAGACTTGGAAGGTGATCCACATGCGCAGGCCTATCCATTTGATCTACGTCGCGACACGATCGGCGCTCATCATCCTGGCTGCCTTCAGCGCAGTGTGCTCATCGCAGGGAGGAGTCGAGGAGCAGCTTCCTCCGCTGTACGTAACCATCATTGTGCATAGTGAAGAGGATCTCAGCCGCGGAGTTCTCCCGAAGTCCAATATCCCTGATTACGACGGAGATGAGGCGCTTATGCATCACTTTGCGGATGCTATGCGTGCGTTTGCCAAAATGGTGGCGGAACATGGAGCACACATCAACTTCGGCTCTGATTGGACGTTCTCGCGCGGTGTTGCCCAATTCGAACCGGACTTCTATGCCGATCTTGAAGCCATGGGACACGAAGTCGATGCACATGCACATGAGTCATCGATCCGTTATCACGAGGTTCGCGAGGAGATCGTGTTCGCAGGGGGAGCGCCAACACATGTTGCATCCGGCATGGACGAAACCGAGATTCAGGAGCAGCTTCTGTATTTCGACCGCTTCTTCCCGGAATTCCAGATTCTTTGGGGCATCTCCTTGCCGGGACATACGGCGGGCGAATGCACTGCGGCGTGGGTCTGGCGACCCTCCAGACAGGATTGGACAACACACGACGCCAGAGGCCGCTACATCTTCATCGGCCATGGAGAGTTGGTAAACAGCATCCAGGCCGTCCGCCAAGCTGTGGAGCGGCGCGATCCGGACCGCGTTAACTCGATTGCCCTCTTCGTCAGTCCACGCGAGTTTCTCGCGGCAGAAGGGGCAGAGGGCATCGCCTCGCAATGGACCGCATCGACGGATTCGCTCCCGTACTGGGAGCAACGCATCGCGTGGTGGGATCACCTATTCGAGCAGATTGAGCCGCTCATCGAAACCGGTGCAGTTCGGTATGCAACACTGACCGAGATCGCGGCCGTGTTTGTCCAGCAAGAGGATTCTCTCTCTTTCAACTGGAGTGGGGTTCCTCGCTCGGATGCATCGTTGCGTCAGCGCAACGTCCGCGCGGGCTACCCGTTGGAGTAGCGGCCGGCGCCAGCTAGGCAGCATCACTCCGCCTTGTGGGCTCTCCAGTGTACAAGGGCGATGCACATTGCCGATGGCTCACGCGTTGCGGAGAATGGGGGCGGGAAACGCTTCTTGGAGGACTCATGCATCCACTCGATTCCGTGTTTGCGCACATCCACGAACATCGCGATGAATTCCTGGAGCGGTTGTTTGACTACCTCAGGCAACCTAGCATCAGCGCCTATGGCGTCGGTGTTCTCGATACCGCAGCGTACCTCATGGAACTGCTTTCGGGAATCGGACTGGATGTTGTGCAGCATGAGACCGCGCAATGGCCGATCCTTGAGGCCAGATATCACGTCGGCAAAGATGTCCCGACCGTGCTGTTCTACGGCCACTACGATGTGCAGCCGCCAGATCCACTGGATGCGTGGGTCTCGCCTCCATTTGACCCTGAGATTCGAGATGGGCGCATTTATGCGCGCGGCGTGGGCGACAACAAAGGACAGCACTTCGCCAACATCCTAGCCATCGAATCGTTGCTCTCATGCCACGGGGGTCTGCCGTGCAATGTAATTCTCGTTCTCGAAGGCGAAGAGGAGACCGGCAGTCCACACATCGCGAAGTTTATCCGCGAGCATCGTAGCGAACTGGTCTGCGACCTCGCGATCACGTCGGACGGACCCGTTCACGAGAGCGGGCGCGCATGCATCGTGTTCGGTGTGCGAGGCGTTGCGACGTTCGAGCTTCGTGCACAGGGAGCCAATCAGGATCTGCACTCCGGGAACTGGGGCGGGATTGCCCCCAATCCGATCTGGACGCTTGTGCATCTGCTCGGAAGCATGAAGAACAGCAATGGCACAGTAACGATTCCGGGATTCTACGACGGCATCACTGCGCCAACTCCCTCTGAGCGTGCCGCGCTTGACCAGCTGCCCTATGACGTGCCTTCCATCAAGGAGCGCCTTGGTCTGGGCAAACTCGACGCGCCTACCGGCAGGGGCATTGCTGATCGGCTGGCACTCTGGCCAACGCTGACGATCAACGGGCTTCATGGCGGATATGCGGGTCCAGGAGGAAAGACCGTCCTACCCTGCGAGGCCGTTGCCAAATGCGATATCCGGCTGGTCGACGGCCAATCCAGGGACGATATCCTCGGCAAGGTCGCGGCGCATGTACGGCAACATGCACCCGAAGTCGAATTCGTACGCGTCGGCGGCATGGAACCATCCAAGACTCCTTTGGAGTCGCCGTTTACGGCTCCGCTCCGACAGGCGATTCAGACCGCACAAGGGGAGGATCCACTCCTCATCCCTGCGCTCGGGGGGACACTCCCGGACTACGTCTTCACGCAGATTCTCGGGGTGCACTCGTTCGTCATCCCGTATGCGAACTCCGATGAGTCAAACCATGCGCCAAACGAGAATCTCGAGGTTGAGCGGTTCTTTGGTGGCATTCGGACCGGCGCTGCAATCCTCTCGAACTTGGGCCAAGCTCAAGGCTAGATATCCAGAACCTTGCGAAGCGGGAAACTAGCGAGGCACTCGATTGGATGCTTCTGCAATCCGAATCCATCGATCCCCAGCTCGTCGGAACAGCATAAGACACGCCCAGGTGTCTTCGTAGTTGACGTCCTCTGCGTCAGGTTGCCTCCAGGTTGCTGCAACGTGAAGCCTGAAGATCGACCATGCAATCGAGCCGTCATCCGAGAATCCGATTTCCGGCTCCTCGGGCATCGAGTACTCCGAGAACTCGGTGCTTCCAAGATAGCTCGTGAACCTCTCAAGCATCTCCTGCTTCGTGGTGCGCATCAGCGCACCTCTCGATACGTTGACGTAATCTTCGGCCAAATCCTGGATGAGCACCTCCGGTTTGTTGTTGACATGCGCATCGATGAATGTCTCGTGATGAGTTCTCAGTTCCTGTCGCATGCGCTCGAACTTGGCTTGCTGTCTTGTCATGTTTCTCTCCTCTCGTGCGACCTCGCGTATCGGTTCGTCTACACTCACGCCGATCCGCTGCGTGTGCATCTCTCAGCAATCGAGTACGTGCCGAATCGCAAGCTCTGGATATCCAATCAGCATCCTGCGATCTGTGTAGCGCAGCCCCGCCCACATGCGCGCGCGAGGCTCGGATCGTAGCAGGAGATTATGCACGGGGTATGGGCCGGCTTGCTGTGAACAGTGTTCGAGTCACTGTTTTATTCAGGCAACCAACTCACGACACTCGATGCGAGCGATCCGTAGTGATAAACCTTAGTGCAGTAGATGCCAACGATCTTCAAGATCGCGGGAAGGTCTCGTCGCGCTACGCGCCGAGCGCATCTATATTGCATTGGCACTCACGCGCCACTCCGACGGGCCGCATAGAGCTCTTGGGCGTTTCTCCTTCCTCGGCAGTCCCAGCAAGCAGGGCGGAACACCCGATCGAATGATGGTCTCATGGAGATCTGTGCTTCTCATGTACTACGGCGACCTCTATCGCGCTGTGTAGCCGGAAGGACCGTACATCATCATTGGGGTGATCCGTCAAACCTCCCATGTAGATCCTGGAGTTGGCTCTGGAAGCTACACGGCAGCAAGCTGTGTTCGCGAGCGTGTTCCACGGGAAGTCGCCTTTCCATCTAGGCTACAGAAGGTACGGCAGGCTGTCATTCCCTCGATAGTACTCGCTCTCCCGGGCAGCCAGCGGTGTTCGCCGAAGCTCTAACCGTCGTTCCCGGAAAGACGGCTAGACAGACTGACCAGATCGCGCGTGTCAGCGATCCCACGCTGCTAGATCTCCTCTCTCGGCACGAGTCTACAACCCGTTCATCTCTGGAACCGAGAGTCCGAGACCGACAGTCGGCATGATCGTGCACACAACTCGCCCACCTTTCTGCCACGATACACACAACTCCATACCACACAACCTTCACATCCCGCGGATAGGCTCTGGAAATCCTGCACCACCTCCGCAGGATTCGTCCGGAGGAACGTCGAAGGCGCGCTCGCTTTCGCGTTCCTCTGTTTCTTCGCCGGAGTTCGGGTTGCTTTCATTCGTCGGAATCTGCGCGTATCCTATGGCGACTCGAAGGAGGAACCAATGCGCATTCGCTCGCTAGTTGTGTTTGTATTGCTCGTTGCACTCGCCTTGCTTCCGATCGGCTGCAGCCAATCCCCTCAGACCGACGAACCGTCGTCCGTGACACAGCCGTCCGATGAGACGCCAGACACTCCGGCCGTCGCCGTGGATTCGGAACCGCTGGCGCCTGTGGAAGATGAGGTTGTCGCACCAACGACAGCCGATGTGGCCGCCTATGTGAATGGTGACGCCGTGACAACTGAGACGTTCGAGCGGGCTAAAGATGCCGTGATCGTGAACTACCAACAGATCTACTCGCAGTTTGGACAAGACGTCCGTGACCTGCTGAACGGTCCGGATGGACGAGTCTTTGAGCTCGGCATCGAACTGGAAGCCGTCGATATTGCGACCTACCGCGTGCTGATCCAGGGGGCACTTGAAGAACACGGCATCGAGGTCACGGACGCGGAAGTCGTCGATGAAACGGATCGGCAATTCGACGAGTATCTGGCTTCTCAGGACATGACGCGAGAGCAGTTCAGCTCCATGCTTGAAGCTCAATCCTATTCGATGGACGAGATGATGACCAATGTTCGCAAGTCGGTGCGCGACCAAATGGAACTCGAGGCAGCGCAGCGGGCAATTGCGGGCGAATTCGATTATGTCGAGGAAGATCTGCTCGCGTATTTCAACGAGAATGCAGACACCTATGCGGTCGAGGAGGAGGTCAAGGCATCTCACATTCTCGTCGCAACCGAAGCCGACGCACAGCAGATTCTCGATGAACTCAGCAACGGTGCAGATTTCGCGGAACTCGCCTCCAGCAGGTCGATCGATACAGGAACTGCCGTTCGTGGCGGTTCCCTCGGATGGTTCGGCCGCGGCATGATGGTACCGGAGTTTGAAGAGGCAGTCTTTGGCCTGGAAGTCGGAGAGATCTCGGCCATTGTTCAGACGGACTACGGTTTCCACATCATCTTGCTGGCTGACTACCGCGAAGCTGCGGATCCTGATTTCGAAACATCTCGAGCGCAGATCATCGAGGACTACGAGAAGGGGATCTTGGACAACGCCTTTCGGGTTTGGTACGAAACCGCCCGGGCAGAAGCCGTTGTCGAAATTGCAATGCCACTTCTTGATGCGTATCGAGTCTATCAGGAGGATCCAGATGCTGGCTTCCAGGGGTATCTTGACCTGCGCGCCGAGGGGGCAATCGATGATCCAGTACTTAATTTCTTGATCGGCAAGATCTACCAGGAGAAGCTCGAGGTCGCTTTGACCCGACGCGAGGAACTCGAGGTTGCTGACTCGTCCGATGAAGGCGTTGCTGCGGAACTGGCGGAACTCGAACAGCAGATTCCTGTCTATCGGATGAATGCCATCGAATCACTGCAGGCGGCTCTGGTCTCTTACGGCGGCACCGATCCCAGCATCCTGCAGCGCATCCAAGACCTTCAGGGCTCACAAGAAACTCAAGAGCCAGAAGAAACCCAGGACGACGCTGCAACCGAGACATCCGATTCCCAGTAAGTCATAAGAATCATCTGAATTACCTATGGAAGGGCCCGCGACTGCGGGCCCTTTATCGTTTCTGTGCTATGCGGCAAGCTCGGCACGCAAGTTCCCTTCACGACAGAAGTCGCACCCGCTATGATGCGATGGGAGGAACGAGGCATGCCGGAGATTCACGTTCGTGAGATGATCGAAAGCGACGCGTATTTCGTGTCGACTTGCTCACACATCCATGAATCAGCGGAGATCGACGCGTGCGCGGCAGCACGGCGTGCACGCTTCGTGGAGCTGAAGAAGCAAGGCAGTCTCTTCAAGGTAGCGCTTTGCGGCGACAAGCGGATTGGGTTTGCCTACGGCATTCCCATCGAGCACGCCCCATGGGGCGCACTGGGAGCCCATCTCATGACGATCCCTTGCCTAGCTGTTCTGGAGGAGGGCAGTGCCAAGGGTGCAGGAGGAGCGCTCATCGCGGCGATTGAACGTGATGCACAGGCCGCCGGATACTCAGGTGTATCCGTGACGGCCTACCGGGATATGCCGGGAGCAGAATGGTTCATGCCTGCTTCGTTCTTCGAACACATGCGCTACGCACCCGTGGACGCACGAGGGAGAGAAGTCCTCTTCTGGAAGCCGTTCGACGACCATGCAGAGCCTCCCCATTTTCTTCAGCCACATTACGTATTCGCAGCGCAGGAGGGTGTGGTCATTGTGGACCTCTTTTGGAATGCGTTCTGTCAAACAAGTGCAATCGAAGCGCAGCGCGTTCGCGAGGTGTGTGCGGAATTCGGACCGAGTGTCCTGCTTCGAGAGTATCCTGCAGAGGATCGCGAGATCTTCCTCCGCCATCAGATCCCACGCGCCATCTACGTTGAAGGCAACGAAATCAGCTGGGGATACGAAGCGCCGAGAGAAGGGATTCGCACAGCAATCCAGCAGCAACTCAGCAAACGTGGCTAGTCGTTTGCCTACTGTCGTGTGCAGACGAGAATCGCCCGGTCGCACCCATCATGCAGCGGGCGCAAATCGAGACCGCCAAACCTCTCGCTGACCTCCAGACCCGCGGCTACCAGCAGAGGGATCAACTCCGAGAGCTCATAGGCCCGTTGCTTGTGGATTTCCACGATGCCATCCTCGAATCGGAAGGTGGTACGCGAGATGCGCCACTCGGGTTCGTAGTGGAGTTCCTGCAGCACAGTTTCTCCGCGGATCACCCGGCGAATCGTTCCGGCACCGTGTCGTGCGTACATCGATGGCCGATTCACGTCAAACACGAAGGTAGCGCCAGGCTGGAGTGCATCTGCAACATGCACAAACAGTTCTTCCACTTGACCTAGATCGAGCAGGTAGTTTATGGAATCGAACATGCAGGTTACGAGATCGAATGCGTTCGTCGGCTGCCAGTGCAACAGGTCGCATTGCTCGAGACGCATGCGTCTGCAATCCGCAGACTTCGCTCGTGCAATCTCGAGCATGGCCGAAGATCGATCCACTCCGAGCACAAGATGCCCAGCCTTCGCCAGCGCGAGCGCAAGGCTGCCTGTGCCACAGGCAAGGTCCGCAATGTGAAGCGGAGCACTGTCAAGGGCAAGCACAGCGGAAAGAAATGAAAGACAGGCAGCTGCGAAGTCTCCCCAATCCTCGTCGTAGCATCCAGCCAATCGCTCGTACGGATCCGCCACTGCAAACCTCCGAGGGGCCGTGCTCCCCAAACTCGCGACTTGATACTACAGCCCGTCTGATCCGAACAACGGGAGATGTTGCGCCGTCGGCGACAGCATTGGCCGAACCTCCATGGCAATGCCAAGCTCCAGGCAACGCTCCCTGAAACGCGCGGCCAATTCGCTTGCATTTGGCGAAAGGCACATGTAGTCGCCCCGGAAATCAGACTCGTACCTCCGCCGCAGTCCGGGGAACAGTTCGTCCAGTTTCCTGTAGTAGTGCTCGCGTTGGCGGTCCCGCATGCTCATCCCGAACCATGGCACAATCGTGCGCACACCACAACGATAGGCTTCTTCGACAATGGCCGACACGTTCTCCCAAGAGTCCTCCAAGAATGGCAACGTCGGCATCATGGCAACGCGAACTTCAATGCCTGCAGATGAGAGCTTCCTTAGCGCGAGAAACCGCACGGAGGACACGGGAGCCCCGGGTTCGATCTTCTTTGCCAGAGCGTCATCCGCCGTGGTAATGGTAAGTGAAACGGCTGCGGAGGCCCGAGCGATCTTCTGAAGCAGATCGATATCGCGAAGCACAAGATCGCTCTTGGTGATCACATGCACACCGAAGCCATAGGCTGCAATCACCTCAAGTGCTTTGCGAGTCAGCTGCGTGCGCTCTTCGAGCGGCATGTACGGATCATGCATCGATCCGGTTCCCACGATTCCCTTCCTTCGCTTTCGTCCCAGCTCCTCGCGCAAGAAATCAATCGCGTTGGCCTTCACCAGTACGTCCTCGTCGAAGCGCTCAATGCCGTAGCACAAGCTGCGAGAATCACAATAGATGCAACGATGTTGACAACCACGGTAGAGGTTCATGCCGTAGTCAAGCCCGAAATACGTGTCAATCCCCTGGACACGGGACACAAGCGTCTTGGCCCGGATCTCCTTGATCATGGGTTCATCCTACGTCACCGGAGAAGACTGCGCGAGCCTTCCATGAATTACCAGGTAGATGCTGTACAATCGACAGCATAGGGCACGGGCTTGAGGGACAGAGAGGAGCAGGGAGATATGAGACGGAACGGCTGGACTTGGGCACTGCTCGCGATCATACTTGGATCGCTTCCTGTACTTGCAAACACTCCCCCTGTTGCGAGTTTCGAGATCTGGGCAGCCGAAGGAGGCTCTGCATCCTCGGTTATCCTCGATGCCTCCGGATCTTATGACGCGGATGGCGCAATCGTGTATTACGGCTGGAACTTCGGCGACAGCGCATCCGGCACCGGCGAGATCGTCACGCACACCTACCCGGGCATGTCTTCCTACACCGTCACGTTGACCGTGATCGATGCTCAAGGAAGCGCGCATGTTGTCACGCGCGTGCTCGATTTCTCCGCTCCGCCGCCTGCGCAAGGGCAGCAAGGGAATGACGATCCAGCGGACATTCCCAACCCTGAGGTTCAACCTTCGACAGCAGCTATCGGGACACGCACAGGGGAACGAGCACCTGAATTTGCGTTGCCCAATCACCAGGGTGAAACTGCTCAGCTCTCTGACTTCCTCGGCCAGGTTGTACTGCTCGAGTTTTGGTCCAGTTCTTGTAGTGCCTGCCAAGCGGCTCTACCACATCTGGAGGAACTCCGTGCAAGGTACGCGAGTCAAGGCATGGTCGTAATCGCGCTTTCGCTGAACCGGTACTTCGCAGGCGAAATCGACTACCTGAACCAACAAGGTTACACCGAGTTCATCGTGCTCGGCGAACTCGATCCTATCAACAAGCCCACGATGGAGCTATACGGAGTCTCGAGGATTCCGCATGCTTTCTTGATCGATCGAACCGGTGTGATTCGATTCACAGGACACCTCAACCTGCTTCGGGGAGAGGCGATCGAGCCCTGGTTGTAGCCGATACCTCTTTGAAGCAAGTCTCAAGTCGATACATACCATCTTCATTCTTCGTTCACTGTGCCTTGATATTGAAGGGCTAGCGTAGTCACAAACAAAGACTCCATTGAGGGATGGAGTTATCTACGCATGGAGGAGGCGTGGTGGTTCAATCTCCGGGTGCTTCACTGCGCACTTGCTGCGCCTTCTCCGTCTTGCTTCTCTTCGTTTTCGCGTTCAGTCTGTCCGCTACACCGCTCACGCGGACATACTCCTGGGAATTCGATGGGAGGCAATGGACAATCCAGCATACGTTCAACGCAAGTGACTATTCCTATTTCCGCGCCATGGACCGCACGCTTCCCTATACCGCCTATGGCACCTACATCTTGAATCCGGAAGACGATGCAACACTTCGTGCCTTGGCTGTGGCAATCGACGCGCTGGGTCTAGAAGTTGGATTGAATGTCTTGGAGCGGCTGAATCTCGTGCTTGCGTTTGTGCAAGCGATTCCGTATGTAAGCGAGCAGTGTGAGTATCCAAGGTACCCGCTGGAAACGCTCGTTGAGGGACGCGGGGACTGCGAGGACGCTGCCATTCTCGCTGCGTCGCTCCTCCGCGAGCTAGGTTTCGGCGTTGTCTTGCTCGCCTTCCTCGAGGAATCACATATGGCCCTGGGGATTCGAGTGGTTCCGCCCGGGGCAACTGCACTGCAATCCTATGCTTGGAACGGCGATCTGTACTACTATTTCGAGCCCACAAGCCCTGGATGGGAGATCGGGGTCGTGCCTCCTGCCTACACGTCCGAGCCTCACATCATCGATCTCGTTCCCACTTGCGCCCACCATTCGGACTAGCGAGCAATACAGTTTCGTCTTGGAAAGCGAACACGGACCCGCTATCCTCTGCTCCACTATGGAATCGTTCCCGAGCAACAAGCCACTCATCGGCATGCTGCATTTACGTCCGCTTGCAGGAAGCGTCAACTACACCCGCATGGGCAGCAAGCCCATCATCGATGCCGCGCTTCGAGATCTGTATGCGCTCGAGAGCGGCGGGGTCGATGCCGTCATGGTCGAGAACCTGCGTGACGTCCCGTACGCAAAACAGGCCCCGCGAGAAACAATCACCATGATGGCCATAGTCGTCCACACCTTGATCGAGCGTGCGCACATCCCCATCGGAGTCAATGTCCTACGCAACGACGGGCTTTCCGCGCTGGCCATTGCTGCGGCCACGGGTGCGTCGTTCATCCGCGTGAACGTGTTCAGTGGGGTCGCGTTCACGGATCAAGGCGCAATCGAGGGCCAGGCAAGAGATCTGCATTGGCTCCGCCGAGATCTCGGTACGGAAACGCTCTTCATGGCAGATGTTCACGTGAAACACGCTGCGCATCTCACTGAGCTTCACGAAGCTGCGTTGGATACAGCGCGCAACAACCCTGATGCACTTATTGTCTCGGGAATCGGAACCGGGCGACGAACCGCCCCGGAGGACCTCCAAGTGGTCAAGCAGGTAGCTGCACTACCGGTACTGGTCGGCAGCGGTGTACGCATCGACAACGTTGCATCCTACCGAGATGCCGACGGTTTCATTGTCGGGACCGCGCTGAAGCAAGATGGCTTGCTGGAGAACCCGGTTGACGTCGATCGAGTAAGAGCCATGGCGAACGCTGTAGCAAGTTTACGCATAGACGCATGAGCGCCATCTTGGTGCTGGGCGATCTGAATCTGGACATCCATGTACAGCGTGCGCGCACACCGCCGCCTGGACACGAGGTCCGAGATCGAATTGACGTTTCCGCCGGCGGGTCGGGGGGAACGTTCGCCCGACAAGCAGTGAGTACCGGGGCGGAAGTCCTGTTCGCCGGCTCCGTTGGAGCAGATCTCGTGGGCGACTTGCTCAAGCGTTCGTTGGAGGATGCAGGCGTTCGAACCGTCCTTCGCCGAATCGAAGCACTGCCCTCCGGAACGGTGCTTTCCCTCTACACAGATCTCGAGCGCAGCATGATCTGCTCTCGCGGCGCAAACGACGGGCTTACGGAAACATGGATCGACGACAGCCTGTTCGAGGGAATCGAGCACGTTCATCTATCGGGCTACATGTTCCTCTCGCCGCAGCAAGCCGGAGCAGCCGAGCAAGCAGCAGCGCGCGCCAAGTCGCGCGGGCTTTCGGTGTCGGCTGACCCTCCATCGGCCAATCTTATCGAGCGCTTCGGGCTTGCCGACTTCCGCGTGCTCCTGCCGAAGGGTTGCTGGCTATTCCCGAATCTCTCTGAAGGCATCTTGCTCTCCGGGGAGGAGGATCCTTCGAAAATCGTTGAGCAACTCGCAGTGAACTTCCCGATCGGTGCGTTGACGCTGGGAGAACAGGGAGCTCTCGCGTGGGATTCTACCGGCCAACTGCGTCTGGCTTCAGATCCGCTGAAATGCACGAACACAACGGGAGCAGGCGACGCGTTTGCCGGAGCCTTTGTCGCAACGTACCTTGAGAAGCGTGATTTGTCTGCCGCGACACATGCCGGGGTCGGCGCGGCAGCGCACTTGCTTCAAACGAGATCGACAGATAGAGGTTCGCCCCCGAGGACATGACGCTATACTGGAGGCGTTCTGCGGAATCGGGTTGCGTTTGGAGGACCAAGAATGAATGACTCTACTGCGATTCTTATCGGTTTGGCCGTCGTTGTCGTGCTGGTGGCATCCCTCATGTTCTTCATCATCCCGGAGCCGAGTCAACGGGCCATTGTCTCGACCGATCGTCTCGATGTTGCCGTATTCGAGTTCCGGAACAGCTCGTCCTGGGAGTCGATTGAGGAGACCGTACGTTCGCGTATCGAGATGAAGCTGGTCAATGCTTCGGGAATTCGCGTCTACTCACGTGCCCAGCTGGATGCGCTGCTTGCAGAGCAGATGCTTGGCCAAGCAGGTCTCGTAGATGCAGCAACGGCTGTCGAAATCGGCACGCTTACCGGCGTGAACAAACTCGTAACCGGGACGGTCTACGGAGTAGATACGAGCGCAACGCCCACAACCGTCTGCGTCGAATGGTCGGACGGCGACTGCATCACGAAGGCTCCAGGGACCGAATACTCGGCACGCGTGTTCGCCCAAATCGAGATCGTAGATACGGCAACCGGAAGAATCGAGAACTCCTATGATGCCTTTGGCAACGACTCGATCCAGCTGCCTGCGGAATCTCTGTTCGCGGGGTACGACGGGCTGCTTGCGTCCGCGGCGACGCAGGTCGCCGAGCAGATTGAGTCTGCCTTCTCCGCTACCTACACGCGAGAAATCCGTTACGGACTCTACGGCGATGTGAGACCCAAGCGAGAGGGGTATATCGGAAGCGAGGAGAGCCAACGCTTCACGCCAGAAGACGGGGAGATTCATCTGATCGTTCACTTCATCCGCGTACAGCCATCCGATACGTTCGACGTCGAATGGGCAGATGCAGCGGGCACGTGGAGCAAGGTCATCCAGGATGTCGCGACAGATGGTGCATGGGGAGACTACGGCGTGGACGTAAGCAGTCTCTCTGGCGGACGCTACGCTGTGCGGGGGATGCTGAACGGCATCGAGATCCTCGAGATTCCGTTCACCGTACTCCCCTAGAGAGCCGGAAAGGCGACAACCATGCAGAACAAGACAATCCTATGGCTTCTCGTCGGAGGTGTTGCGCTGCTCGCCCTTCTGAGTTGGATCCTACCAGCATCGAACTCTCCAGGCACCGCCTGGACAATCTCTGGAGAGAACCCTTGGCGCATCGGAACCCCAGAGGAACCGTTTGCGTATGGCGGAGCTCCCAACGCAACACGGATTGACGGCAGCGCAGTCCTCCACGGGGATGCCGGAGAGCTGTCGCTCAAGATTCAGGTCGCGCTTTCCTCGATCCCAGATCTGCTATTGACGTCTTCGGGCGACGCCTCAACGAGTACTGAAGGCATTAGGACCCTGGACATCGAACTCATTGAATCCATCGAGGAATGGGCATCAGTTGAGATCTTCGGAGACAGCGCTCGCGGCGACAAGAGATTGCCTGAGACACAGGCGCGGTTCGCGGGCATCGGACGATTTCGGCTCCGGATCGATGCCGCACGAACAACCAGCAAGTGGTTCGGCTTCTGGGCCGTCGGCGATGCGCTTCGCAGGCCGGACGGGGCCGTGCGCAAACAAGGACTGGTCTTCAGCCCCCTCCTACGAGACCGCATGGGATTCTCCGATGCGGCACGACAGGAACTCACATTGCTGCTCTACCAGGAAGCGTCGACCAACGCCCCCGTCATACTCCTGCTCGTCTTCCCCGACCTTGAGATGTCTTCAGGCAGCTGATCCCGGGCTTTCAGTCGTTCCGTCTCCAGAAGCACTGCCATCCGATTCCACCATCGCGTCAATCCTGGCGTGGATCTCCTCGATCTGGCGGCGGGTCTTCGCCGATCGGAAAAGGTTGAGCAGTGAAGAGCGAGCTCCCAGCAAATCCGCGGCACGTGTGAGCCCTTCGATCGTGCCCACGAGAAGCAATCGATCTCCCGGGAGTACACGGTCCCGCCCTGTGGGAAACACAAGCTTCCCATTCTCATCGCGATGAAGACCCGCAACGACACAGCCGACAGGGAACCGCCGATCAGCGCGGATCTCATCCAACGGTTTGCCAGCCGCAAACGATCCTTGCTCGGTGGTCACGAACACGATAAGCCCCTGTCCCGCGACAACGGATGCAACTTGCTGTACCGCAGGATGCTCGATTTCCAGCACAATCTGATCGAGATACAGCCCTGCCACATCGACAATCGTCGAAACACCTGCAAGCTCGAACGCTGACTGGTATTTGGGATTCGTCATCCGTGCGATGATGCGTTCTACGCCCGCAGCATGTGCCAAGAGAGAGAACGCGAGATTGTCTGCGCTCTCGCGCATCATTGCGACCGCCACATCGACTTTCGCAAGTTCCAGATCCTCCAGCACAGAGACATCCGTTGCATTCCCGCATACCGCACTCACACCCAGTTGGGAACTCGCGATCTCGCACAGCTCCCGATTCAGGTCAATCAGCACTACATCATGCCGACCTTCCGAAAGCTGCGCGGCAAGCCGTCGCCCGGTGATGCCTGCTCCGGCAATCACAATCCTCATATCACCACCTACCTCCAAGTCCTACGAGAGAAGCACACCAAAATCGGCAGGATCTCTAGCCGTCCCGCCAGCATGGCGACGATATACACCAATTTGGCCGGAATGCCTATGCTACGAAAGGCGCCCAGTTCAATGAAACTGGGACCGACGTTGCCTAGAGATGATGTGATGCCAGACAGCGCCTGCCAGCCATCCAATTGGGTGAGCAGCGTCGTGACAATCCACCCAAGAAACAGGAAACCCAGCCACGCGACAACCACGGCAATGGTACGATGCACTTCATGGTCATCCAAGGGTCGCGCGCCGAGTCTCAGGGAAAGGGTCTCGTTCCGATGTGCGCGGATCGACCGCAATCTGAACCTCATCACATTTCCAAGCACGGCCATGCGATACACTTTGAGGCCGCCGGCAGTCGATCCAATACATCCGCCAATCAGCATCAGCGCAAGGAATGTGACCTGTGCCGCAGGCACCATCCATGTTCCAGGGAAGTCGCTGAGCGTGAATCCCGTGGTTGTCGCGATTGAAACAACGTGAAACAGCGACTGGCGAATGTGCAAGTGCCAGCCAGCGTTCGTTGCGAGTGCGCGTCCTCCCACGACCATAAGGCCCGTGGCGATCACGAGCCAGAGAACCCAGACGCGCAGCTCCCGGTTCCGCCAGACGCTACGCCAGCGCCATCGCAAGACATGCCAATGGACAAGGAAGCTGGTTCCTCCAAGGAACATGAACGCAAGTACCGTATACTCGATCGCTGTTGCGTGCGGATAGCCGTTCTGTGCGAAGTACGCAATGCTCGCGTCCCGCGTGGAGAATCCTCCGGTAGAGATTGTCGTCAGCGCATGGGCGATCGCGTCAAAGGGCGTCAGCCCTTCCAGCCACAGCACGATGCCACAGGCAAGCGTAAGTCCGCCGTAGACGGCCCACAGAATACGGAGGGAACTGAAGACTCCGGGTGAGAATCGCTCCATTGAGGCCTTGTGTGCTTCTGCCCCGAGCAATGAATGCCTCGCACCAGAGGCTCGCACAATGAACAAGAAGAGCGAGAAGATCCCAAGCCCTCCCAGCCACTGCGTCAGCGCCCGCCAAAACAGAATGCTCTTCGGGAGCCACTGCAGCCCCGTGAACAATGTGGCCCCCGTTGTCGTAAAGCCGCTGACCGCCTCAAATAGCGCATCCAGATAGGAGATGTCCAACGCAAGCCAGTAGGGCACTGCACCGAGAAGAGAAAGCGCAAGCCACCCCAATGTGCCGACCACCATAGACATGGCCGCTGTCATTCGGCTCGGGTGCATCGGAAGCACCAACCCCAGTCCGAGCAGCAGGCTGATTGCTGCCGGGATAAAGTAGATCCGCATGGGGAAATCGACCGTCTCTCGGTAGATGGCACTTACGCAGAGCGGTGCTGCCTGAAGCACCGAGAACGCGATCAGGATCACACCGAGGTAGTACAGAACGGATCGTAGACTACGCATCGACCTTCCCTCCCGAATTGGGCTCCCGGACAGCAATTCTACTGATTCTCTCCCTCTTTGAGGATCCCGTACGTCTTCCCAAAGCGCTACACTGATCCCATCCAAAGCACCAAGGAGATGAGATGAAGCACTTCCGGAAGGAACTCTGGTTTGAACTCCCTACTCGTCGAGGGTTTGTCAATATCACACCTGAAGTTATGACCGTCTTGAGAGAGAGCGGCATCCACCAGGGGTTCTGCTTGGTCAATGCAATGCACATCACGGCATCGGTGTTCGTGAATGATGACGAGCGTGGGTTGCACCAGGACTTCGAGCAGTGGCTCGAAAGGTTGGCACCCCATGAGCCGATCACCCAGTACGCGCACAATCGAACAGGAGAAGACAATGCGGACGCCCACCTCAAGCGCCAGGTGATGGGACGAAGCGTGCTGCTTGCAATCACAGATGCTGCACTCGATCTCGGGCCTTGGGAGCAGGTATTCTACGGCGAATTCGATGGGCGGAGACGAAAGCGCGTGCTCGTCAAGATTCTCGGGGACTAGCTCCCGAGACCACCAAGGGAATGATGAGCGCATCGCCGTTCGACAGCGAGATGCAAATGAAGTAGCTGCCCGGCGTGATACCCTGGAGGTCGAGTTCGAGTGTGAGATCAGTCCCGGTTCGCGTCGTCGAAATCTCGGGTGCTGCCGATCCAGACCCTCCCCCGCCGCCTGGTTGCACCGTTGCAGCAGACATGATCTGCACCGAGGCAAGATTGAGGTGAGCAAGGTTGGAAATCGTCATCCGCTCCAAGCTCGTTGCATTTGAGGACGGCAGCGTGCGCCGTACGGCATCCAGAAACTCATCCGCTGAGGGGCAGTTCGGCTTCCCCGCCGTAGCGCGCAGCGGGCGGCCGTCAGCATCCACCCCAAACGCGAAAATGCCGGCGTGGGTTTGCCAGTTCTCCGCGTAGTCCGCTCCGAACAGATCCACGCGTTCCATGCTGGCGCAAGTGGCTGCGCTCCCAGCCGTCCATCCCTGTGATCCGGATTGCGCGTTCGCGGAATCCACGACCTCGCCCCGCGCGCTCACTAAGAAGACCGCCGCACCTGATTCCGGAAGATAGGTTCGAGCATCCGATGCCGTACCGTAGATCAGATCGGCAGTGACGTTCCGGACGACATCATCGTGTCCTCGCTCCAGCAGGAAGTAGCCCCGGCCCTGCGTGCCGGACTTTCCTTGCCCCCACCAAGCGAAGTCAAATGTGCGCCATACTCCCTTTTCGCTCTCCACGAACTTCAACTCGTGGCCCGACGCAATGCCCTGCAGCTGAGGAAGCGGATCGATGGTGCCGGAAAGCGCAATGTTCTGCCATTTGATGTCCTCAGGGGTACCCGAGCCAGTCTTCTCATGCCAACGAATGCTCCATCCCGAGAGATCGACCGGTATGTCGCCAAGATTGACCAATTCGATCCACTGCGCACCCGGATCGTTGGGCGTCCCGGCCCAGGCAATCTCGCTGATGACGATCGGCATGGCGTCTCCGGTCTGCAAAGATCCGGCAGACCAGATTGTGGCGCCGCCCCCGCCTGCGTCCGGGGGAAGAAGGCCAACGGAAGCCGCAACTGAGGATTGCACCTCCAAGCCGCTGTTCGTGAATGCACGCGCCGTAGCCTCGAAGGTCAAGGGGCCCGGAAGATCGGTCTCTTGAAGGGTCACTGTAGCCTCCACCTCAACCGTGGCACCTGCCTCCAGCATGTGGCTTGGCAACTCGATCCAGCCGAGACGATCGTCCATAAGCGAGAGTCCTACCAGATCGGCAGGTCCGCGATTGCTTATCGAGAATGCAAGGACGATCTCTTCGCCAACGCGTGCTGCGGATCGTGACGTCGATGTCTCAAGCCGGAGGCTCGCCCCACGATCCGTCATGTCAGCTGGAGCAAATGCAAACCTGTCTGATGCATGGTGCGTGATTCCATGCGGATCGGTCGCTTCAACAACGGCTTCGAATTCGAGGAGCGGCACGAGATCGCTCGCATCGATCCGCCATTCGAGGTTCCCTGTCGTATCGGACCAAGCCGGCAATTGATCCGACATGAGACGAGTCGCTTCCCTTCCCGAGACGGTGGCATGGAGCCGGTGGAGGGGCACTTCCGAGAGGTTGCTGATACTGAGCTGGATCATCATTGTCTCGCCCGCGATCGGACTTCGTGATCCATCCACCGGAAAGCCACGTTCATCAAGCACAGTCATACGCACAGCAAGGCGTGCGCTCTCCGTCACACCGACGCCGCCATCGGAATCCGTGTCACACGGCAGCACCCGAACGTCAAATAGGGCTTGCGCCTCTGCCCCACATCCATCCGTTGCCGTGAACTCGAAGCGCAAAACTGTAGGAACCGCCACGTCCGGTGCGGTGAAGGTAATACGGTTTGCGTCGCGCTCCCCGTCCAACGCTACCGAGGGGCCGTCTAGTTGCCGCCATCGCACATGGACGATATCCCCATCCGGATCGGTCGCTTGCCCAACCAGCGATCCGTGCATGCCAGACTCGATCTGCGCATCCCCCAAGGCAACTACCTCCGGCAGGAGATTCTCATTGGACACGAACACACGCACACTGTCATGTGATGCCGCACCCCAATCATCAAGAACGGTCAGCGTCACAGTGATCACATCGTCCTCGCATCCATCCAGCATCGGGACAACGTACTGCGGATTCGCTTCCGACGAGGAGGGCACGAAGCGTCCCCCTGCCTCTCCGTCATCCCACGCGTATTCGGCAACCCATCCGTCCGGATCGACAACCGTTGCTTCTGCAAAATCGATCGAGGTTCCCTCATCTGCAGCCTGGTCTTTTCCCAAGTCAACCGCGGGTTTGCCGTTCACGCGCAACCGCAGCGAGTCCTCTGCGGTTGCGCCGCTGTGATCTGTCCCTCGCAGAGTGAGTTCCAGCAAACCGCTGTCCTCCGGCGGAGTGTAGATCGGGTGGAGCACGGCCTCGTTGTCGAAGCTCCCTCCGGCACCGTGATCCGACCATTCGAGCACTGCCAAGCCATCTTGGCCATCGGATGCAGATGCTTCGCGGATCTCGACCGCGCTTCCGATGTCCGCAATCAAGTCGGGTCCCGCATCCACGGAGGGGCTCACGTTGAGTGGAAGCGTCTGCTGTGCCAAGATGCCCCCGATGTCGAGAAGTTGGCACGTCATCACAAGTGAAGCCGGAGCCGCTTGCTCGATCGGCAATCGGATTTCGATCCGCGTGTCGGTGCCTGCTGCAATTGCACCGATTGCGATCAAGCCGTTCGCCGGGAACGGTTCCCAGTCCCATGGATGAAGTCGAACCTCGGCATCCCACTGGTCGATGCCCGCAGGTAGTGGAGCGAACAGCGTCGCCTGGGCGATATCTGAGCCGCCAAGATTCGATGCCACGGCCTCAATCGTCACCGTCTCTCCGCGAACACCGAGTGCCGGATCGACAGCCAATTCCAACGATGCACTCACTGCCCAAGCCGTGCTTCCCAAAGCCAAGAGCACTGCGGCAGCCCCAGTAAGGACCACCCAACAACGGTTCAATTTCATGTCAAGAAGAGTTTCCCTGCGTTCCGGCAGTCCGGACCAGGAGCACGTGCGATGGAACCAGGCAACTCGTCCTCTGGGAATGCGACAAACGCCGTTAACGAAATAAGTGGCGCGAGCGGTAGAAGTAGTCGGCGCCGGAAACCAGCGACAACACAAGCGCAACCCACAGGCAAACGGTCTGGATCACCTCACCCGTGGCTCCCATCGCGAAAGTCCTTGTGGCAAGAACGGACAACACGAGCGCGACATGCGAGATGGTCTTTGCCTTGCCAAGCAGGCTTGCAGCGATCACTTGCCCCTCGGCAATCGCAATGATGCGCAGTCCGGTGACGAGGAACTCTCGTGCGATAATGACCATGACCGCAGCCGCGGTCAGCTCGCCCAATTGCACAAGCGCAATCAGCGCACCGGAGATCAGGAGCTTGTCCGCTATGGGATCCGCGAATTGCCCGAACACCGAGGTTTGCTTGAAGTACCGCGCAAGGTACCCGTCCACGGCATCGGAGACCGCAGCCAGGAAGAACAGCACGACCGCGAAGATCCGGCCAATGCTGGAGTCGGACAGGATAAGAAACATGAGGAGGGGAACGGACGCGATTCGGGCGATCGTGATCTGATTCGGAATCGTCCGGAACATTCAGTCTCCTGTTTGGGCGGCAGCAATGATCTCCGCAAATGCATCAGGGCGGAGGGATGCCCCCCCGATTAGCGCGCCATCGATATCCGGCGGTGACAGCAGCTCACACGCATTGCCAGGTTTGACGCTGCCTCCATACAGGATCCGCGCCGCCTCTGCAGCAGATGGTGCGAGCGTTTCGCCAATCCAAGTGCGGACGAAACGCGAAGCTTCCTGTGCCTGTTCCGGGGCCGCCGTCTCGCCCGTACCGATGGCCCACACGGGCTCGTAGGCATAGCTCACGCCCGTGTCGCCGGCACGGCGCAACGCCTCACACACCGAGGTCAATTGCCTCGTGACAACGGCTTCCATTTCGCCTCGCGTTCGTTCCTCCAAGGTTTCCCCCAGGCAAAGGATCGGGTGGAGTCCGGCATCCAGTGCTGCGTTCAGTTTCCTTGAGAGATCGGCATCCGAGTCTCCGAAGATGTGCCGCCGCTCCGAGTGCCCGACAAGAACGTATCGGCAACCGCATGCCGCAAGCATCGCGCCGGATACCGCCCCCGTAAACGCACCGGAGGGCTCAAAGTGGAGATCTTGCGCCCCCAGGGCGAGGGCAGCATGGGACAGCAATCGCCCTGCACGATCCAAACTCGTGAAGGGCGGGATGATCAGCACGTCTGCCCCAGGATCAGATGGCAGGGTCGGAAGCAATTCATTGATGAAGGCTTCGGTTTCCTGGGGTGTCTTGTTCATCTTCCAATTGCCAGCGATCAGCATGCGTCGACTCATGGGTCGATCACCTCAGATACCTGAAGTATACGAGCCCCAACCGCGGTTCCACAATTGACATCGCCAGCACAGAGGCCTACCATCCTTGAAGCACTCGTGATCCACAGGGAGGCGAGAACATGTACACGACTATCGGAGCCGTTATAGCAATCGCTGTTCTTTTCCTGGTCAATGCCATCAAGATCGTTCGCGAGTACGAGCGCGGTGTCATTTTCCGGTTGGGACGATTGGTCGGCGCCAAAGGTCCTGGGATCTTCCTCATCATTCCCATCGTCGACAAGATGGTCAAGGTGAGTCTGCGAACCATTACGCTGGATGTCCCCCCACAGGAAGTCATCACCAAAGACAACGTGTCCACGCAGGTCAACGCAGTCCTCTTCTTCCGCGTTCTCGATCCCGACGCGGCCGTGGTTGAGGTCCAGAACTACCTGGAAGCTACTCGACAGATCGCCATGACGACGCTCAGAAGCGTGTTGGGTGGATTCGAGCTAGATCAAGTGCTTGGCGAGCGCGAGAAAATCAACCAGCAACTTCAACAGATCGTCGATGAGCAGACCGACCCGTGGGGCATCAAAGTCAAGAACATGGAGATCAAGGACGTGAAGCTTCCCAGCGACATGCAACGAGCCATCGCGCGTCAGGCGGAGGCAGAACGCGATCGTCGCGCCAAAGTCATCAATGCCGAAGGTGAACTTCAGGCTGCAACAAAGCTGGGAGAGGCCGCAGCCATCATCGAGCGCAATCCCTCAGCGATGCAATTACGCTATCTGCAGACCTTGAACGACATCTCGGCGGAGAATGCATCCACAATTGTGTTCCCTGTACCGATCGAACTGTTCAACTGGCTGCAACCGAAAAAGGAAGACTAGAGAGGGAGCCGTCAAGAGCGTATCCATGAGCATGTATGACGTTCTCGTCGTCGGGGCCGGTCATGCTGGTTGCGAAGCTGCGCTTGCCGCCAGCCGACTTGGAGCCTCGACGGCGCTTGTTACCATCAATTTGGATGAAGTCGGCAAGATGCCCTGCAATCCGGCAATCGGCGGCCCGGGCAAGTCCCAACTCGTTCGTGAGATCGATGCACTGGGCGGGGCGATGGGATTGATTTCCGACGAATCAATGATTCACATCCGACTGCTCAACACCAGCAAGGGTGCTGCCATGCAAGTTCGGAGGGCACAAGCGGACCGCGTGCGTTACAAGCACATCTGGAAGAGGATCCTGGAGTCAACCAACGGTCTGGATTTGATCGAGGGTATGGCTGTTGAGTTGCTTGCGCGAGACGGACGCGTCGCAGGTGTGCGAATGCGAGAAGGATTCGAGCTTCAATCCCGGACCGTGATCGTGGCCGTCGGCACGTTCTTGAACGGCCGTGTCCTCATGGGCGAAGTCGCCTATCCTGCGGGCCGAGCCGGTGAGCCGCCATCTACGGACTTCGCAGACTCGCTCTCATCGGCCGGATACAAGTTGGAGCGCTTGAAAACAGGGACACCTCCTCGCGTCCACAGGGACTCGGTTGATGCTACGGCACTGGAACGACAGGACACCGCAGCGCAAGCGCTTTGCTTCTCCTTCTGGAACGAGCCCCGCGTCCTCGACACAGATCTTCCGGTCTACGTCACACATACCAACGAGAACACCCATCACATCATTCGCGAGAACTTGGAGGAGAGCTCCAATTACAACGGACTGATGACGGGTGAAGGGCCACGGCACTGTCCGTCGCTGGAGACGAAGATCGTGAAGTTCCCGGCGCGTACGCAGCACAAGGTCTTCTGCGAACCCGAAGGCGAAGACAGCGCGGAGATTTACCTGCAGGGCATTTACACTGCGTTCTCGACCGCGGTACAAGAACGGATCGTTCACTCCATCAGAGGGCTGGAAAACGCGCACATTGAACGCTACGGCTACAACATCGAGTACGACTTCATCGACCCGAAGCACTTGAGTGCGTCACTGGAGTCCGAGCGAATCTCCGGCCTCTACTTCGCGGGGCAGATTAACGGAACGACCGGCTACGAAGAGGCAGCTGCGCAAGGCTTGCTGGCCGGCGTCAATGCGGCTCGACAGGTTCGCGGAGACGATCCAGTCGTGCTCTCGCGAGGGGAGGCCTTCATGGGCGTGCTGATTGACGACTTGGTCACGAAAGGAATTCGCGAACCCTATCGTATGCTTCCCTCACGTGCCGAGTATCGAATCTCTCTCCGAGAAGGAAACGCGGACCTGAGGCTCAGCGAGCTTGGACACCAATGGGGCTTGTTGCCGGATGCGTGCTACGAACGTGCGCACGCCCGCAGGCAAGCGCTTCAAGAATTACTCAAGGAGCTTCGCGAGACACGGATCGGCCCTTCGCACGCTCTGAACGCGCACTTGGATCCGCCGCTGTCGAACAATGGTGCCGCGCTGTTCGAGTTGCTGCGTCGTCCCGGAGTCCAGCTCGCCGACCTGCTGCCGGTCTCCGACCTACCTCGTTCAATCATCGAGGAAGCGCAGATCGAGGGGCGATACGCAGGCTATTTGGTGCAACAGGAGCGGGAGATCCAGCGTTTACAGAAGATGGAAGGAATGAGGATTCCAACTGACCTTGACTACCTGTGCCTGTCGAACCTCTCTGTCGAGGGCCAGCACATCTTGGCGCGCGTGCGTCCGCGATCTTTCGGGCAGGCGTGCCGGGTCCCGGGGGTTTCCCAGGCCGACCTGGCCATGCTGGCCATGCATCTGCGGCGCTAGCCGGGAGGAATTCTCAGGTCATTGAGGATTCGTTCCGTTGCGCGCCGGAAGATCTGTCCCGCCGTATACCCACCGGAGACGGGGACGGTTCCCACTTCGTCAAGCACGACCAAGCAGACGATTTCCGGAGCGGCTGCTGGAACCATTCCGGCAAACAGTGAGGTATAGAGGCCCGAAACGTACCCACGACCTGGGATCGCCTTCTGCGCAGTACCCGTCTTCCCGGCAATCGTGTAGTCCTCGATCGCTGCCAGCGTCCCGGTTCCTGTCTCCACGACTCGACGCATCAGGCTTCGCATCGTCGTGCAGCTCTCGGCCGAGCAGACGGCCGCGCGCACCCCGTCATGCACCGCATCCAGTGTGGTGATCTGAGGGGCAGGCAGCGTCCCATCGCCGGCAACAACGGCCAACGCCCGAATGAGCTGAATCCCGGTCACAGCTACCGATTGACCAATCGATGTCGCTGCAAGCGCAAGTCCGGACCACTGAGCAACCGGCCGGAGGATTCCTGGCTCTTCTCCTGGGAGTTTGACGCCTGTGATCTCTCCGAATCCAAGTACCTGGAGGAAGGCATGGAAGCGCTCTTCTCCCAATTGCTGCGCCACCCGGATCATGCCGGTGTTGATCGAATCCTCGATGATCTGTGCGAAAGCCACAGTGCCGTAGGAGATGTTGTCCGCATTGTGCATCACATGGCCGGATACGTCGATGCCGTCGTTGCCGTCGAATGCATCCGTCGGATTGACGACCTTGTGGTCGAGCGCAGCCAGACCGGTGAAAACCTTGAAGATCGAGCCCGGCTCGAACAGATGTGTCACCGCGAGGTTGCGCCTGGATTCCTCGTTCGAGGTCCAGAAGCTATTGAGGTCGTAGCGCTTGTCTTGCGCCATGGCCAAGATCTCTCCGGTTCGTGGATCCATCACGAGGATCATGCCACCCTTTGCACGGAACCCGGTGACGCCGACACTGATTTCCTCTTCACAGATGAACTGAATCCCGGCATCCAACGTCAGCGTCAAAGGCAACCCTGGACTTCCAGACGCTACGATCTCAATGTCGTACGTGCGTCCGTCCGCACCTTCCAGCACACGCAAGACAGAGGGGTTGCCTTGGAGATGTTCGTCAAAGGCAAGTTCCAACCCCTCCAGGCCGAGCCCATCGATTCCCACGAACCCGATCAGGTTTGACGCAAGCTCTCCTTGCGGATACGAGCGCTTCCATGTCTCGATGAAGACGAGACCGTAGACACCAGCCTCGTGCGTCCTTTGCTCGATGCGCTGTGCAACGTCGAAGTCCACGCTACGATCAATCCAAGTGAAGTAGCTCTCGCGATAGACCTTTCCTCGCAGTTCGTCCCGACGCAGCTGCAGTGCATCGTGAAGGATTTCAATTGCAGCTTCCGGTTGGGTGATATTGATGCCGTCGACTGCGATTGCCATAGCTTTCACATCGGTTGCGAGAATTGTGCCGTTCCGATCGTAGATCGTCCCACGTTGCGGAGGAATCTCTATGGTGCGCTCCTGCGACGCCTTTGCCCGCTCCAACCACGCGCCATGCTCCCAGATCTGGAGTTGGATCAGGCGGCCCACGACCACAAGCAATCCCAGGACAAGGATTGCGGCGGCGATCCTTCCTCGCCGAATCGTGATCGGATTAGTCGGAGGACGTGTCTGGTAGCTGTACATAGCGAACATCTTTTGGCATGCCCATTCCAAGACGATTCCGTGCGATCTCAGCCACACGCTCCATGGAGAAGGCTTGCTCGATGCGTGTCCCGAGAATGCGGTTGACTTCTTCCGCGCTTGCGAGCTGCGTACGCAGTTCTTCCGCTTGAGCCGTAAGCTCGGCAATGCGCACGCCTTGCCACACGTACAGGAAGCAGATACCACTTGCGATCGCGGCGAGTAGAATGAGCAACACGACAAGCTGCATCGGCAACGCACGCTCGTGTGTTCGCGAGGCCCCCGTTTGCCAGCGGCGAGCCCGCGCCGTCTTCTCTCTCCCCCTCATCAAGACTCAGCATACCGCACGGGCGATGCGAAGTCCGAGACATCTGTCACACAATCCGCCGAGCCACACGCAGTTTGGCACTTCGTGCGCGAGGATTGCGTGCAATCTCTTCCGGTGAGGCGCTTCGGGGCTTGTGCGTGAGAATCTCCGCCTCACTGATTTTGTCACAGACGCAGTCCGGCAATCCGGGAGGGCAAATGCAGTCCGAAGCCAACAACCTGAAGAATCGTTTGACCATTCGATCCTCCAAGGAGTGGAAGCTGATGACGCAAAGAATCCCCCCCACTCGAAGCTGCGAGAAGGCAGCTCGCAAGCCTGCCTGCAATGCACCTAATTCGTCGTTCACATGGATCCGGATCGCCTGGAATGTCCTTGTTGCCGGATCGATTCTGCGCTCCTTGCTTCTTCCGCGAACCGCCCTTCGTACGATGTCTGCCAGCTTTGCGGTCGTCTCAATGGGAGCCTTTGCACGCGCCCGGCAGAGGGCGCGTGCAATCCGGCGTGCGAACCGCTCCTCTCCGTACTCGAACAGCACCTTCACCAATTCGGACTCAGGAACGCCAGCCAGCCAGTCCGCTGCGGAGAGCCCGGTTCCCTGATCCATGCGCATGTCGAGCGGTCCGTCCTTGCGAAAACTGAAGCCCCGAATCGTTCTGTCCAGCTGGAGCGAGGACACTCCCAAATCCATCAACACACCGCAGGCCGTTCCACAGAGGTCCTCGGGGATCAGTTCCTTCAGATCGCGGAAATCCCCGTGCACAAACGTGATCCGTTGGCCATAGTCGACAAGCCGACGTGTCGCGATGGCGAGCGCGTCGCAGTCCTTGTCTGCAGCAACAATCTGTAGGGACGTACTGGCCCGAAGGAGCGCCTCGCTGTGCCCTCCCATGCCCACCGTCGCATCGATGACCAGATCCTCACAATCGCCAAGCCAGGACATCACTTCTTCAAGCAGCACCGGGTGGTGAATGGCTCCTGGAGATGTGTGCATACGACCTCAGTCGACTTGCTGCTTCAGTTCATCCAGCAGATGCAAAGCCTGGATTGGCGTCAAGGTATTTGGATCAAGTTTGCGCAGCTTGGCGACAACGGGATGATCCTCCGCCCCGAATAGCGGGAGCGGATCTGCTGCTTCATTCGCGGTTCCCAATTGTGAGAGCGGCGCTTCGGTTAGCAACTGCTCAAGAATCACGTCGGCCGCAGCGGTGACATGCTCTGGCAGCCCTGCCAATCGTGCGACATGCACGCCATAGCTGCCTTTGGCTGTGCCGGGCTCCACCCGGTGCAGGAAGACGACCTCTTTGCCAACTTCCTTCACCGCGACGTGCAGGTTCTCCACGTTGAGGATTTCGTCCGCCATCCGAGTCAGTTCTTGGTAGTGCGTTGCGAACAGTGTTTTCGCCCGAGTTCGTGTCGCGAGTTCTCTGGCCACGGCCCAGGCGATGGATACGCCGTCGAACGTGCTGGTTCCGCGTCCCATCTCGTCGAGGATGATCAGGCTGCGTGCGGTAGCCCGCCGAAGGATGGTCGAGACCTCGAGCATTTCCATCATGAAAGTACTGATACCGGCAACCAACATGTCGGAAGCTCCGACGCGCGCGAAGACGCGATCGACAATCGGCAGCTGTGCTTCGTCCGCGGGGACGAACGACCCCATCTGTGCCATCAGGCAGATCAACGCCACTTGCCGGAGATAGACAGACTTGCCTGCCATGTTCGGTCCCGTCAGGATCACAAGATCACAGTCGTTGCACATCTCGAGATCGTTGGGCACGAACTCCTCCAGGCGCTCGACAACCGGATGCCGACCTTGTCTGATGATCAACGTGTGATGATCCACGAACTGCGGGCGTACGTAGGCATATTTGTGGGCCGTTTCCGCCAGCGACAGGTAGACATCAAGCTCGGCGATTGCGTCGGCCGCACGCTGTAGCTCTTGGATCTTCTCCATCAAATCCGACAGCGCTTCCTCATAGAGCTCGATTTCCAGCGCTTTGGCGCGCTCGTCGCTTGTGGCAATACGCTGCTCGAACTCCTGCAACTCGGAGGTGATGAACCGCTCGCTGTTCGCCAGCGTCTGCCTGCGCACGTAACGATCAGGCACCTTGTCGAGATGGGTCTTGGTTACTTCAATGTAGTAGCCGAATACTCTGTTGTATCCGACCTTCAGAGACGGGATCCCTGTGTCTTCCTTCTCCGCCCCCTCAAGCGCCGTCAGCTGGCCGCGCACGGAACGCACCTCGCTTCGAATCCGATCCAGATCGGCATTATAGCCAGGGCGTATGACGTCTCCATCTCGGACCTCGGCTGGAGGCTGATCGACCAGCATGCCTACGTACGCCTGCCGGAGCGAATCCACCAGATCCCTGTGCAATCCTTCACGAATGGCAGCAAGACGTTCCGGAAGCGCCCCCGCTGTCTCGGGGGCCATCAATAGCGACTGAATCTCCGGGGTAATTCCGAGCGAGCGGATCAAAAGCAGCAAGTCTGGTGGACGCATGCGGTGGGACCCGAGCTTGCCGAGCAACCGTTCCATATCATGTATCCCATGGACCGTCTCGCGAAGCGATTGGCGGAGTTGCACGTTTGCCAGAAGCGCATCAACCGCATCGTGACGCGCCTCGATTTGAGCCCGATCAAGCAGCGGAGCAAGAATCATCTTGCGAAGGCGGCGGCGGCCCATGCTTGTGCTCGCGTCGTCCAACACGTGGCGCAGTGTGCCCCGTTCTTGCCCCTCCCGCAACGGCTTGACGAGTTCGAGACTCGAGATCGTAAACCCATCCAAGTCCATCTGCTCCGAGAGCTGATAGGGGCGCACGGCTTGGATGTGTCCGAGCATCGCCTTTTGCGTTCGCTCCATGTAGGCGCGAAGCGCGCCTGCTGCGCGCAAGCCGGCTTCCGGTTCCCCCAGAGCGAAGGATGCATCGTCAGATCTGACAAACGTGGCTTCGGAAACCGTCGAGACAAACAAGGTGTCTCCAAGTCCTGCCGGGAGATCACCGGACTCGGCACAGAGCACTTCGCTTGGAGAACGCCGAATCAGCTCGTCTTGCAAGGCCTGTTCCGAAGCGGCCGTTGTGCAGATGAATTCACCTGTGGACATTTCGAGGAACGCCAGCCCGAATTCCTCTCCTTCAGGAGAAGTGTGCACAGCAGCCAAGTAGTTGCTCGCTCCTGCATCGAGCAACGCGTCCTCCAGAACTGTCCCAGGCGTAATCACGCGCACGACATCCCGCTTGACCAAGCCTTTCGCTTCTTGCGGGTCCTCAACCTGTTGGCAGACGGCAACTCGGTGACCAAGCTTGAGGAGTTGCTGCATGTAGGCTTCTCCCCTTCGGACAGGAACTCCAGCCATCGGATGGCCATTGCGTGAGGTCAACACGATATCGAGTGCCTCGGCCACAAGTTGCGCGTCCTCGAAGAACGTCTCGTAGAAGTCGCCAAGGTGGAAGAACAGGACAGCATTGGGATACTCAGCCTTGAAACGCCAGTACTGGCGCATCATCGGAGTCTGCTTGGACGCGTCGGACATGCTCGCAGTATACGGCGCTTCTTCCCTCGGCTGCAACGGGGTTTCCGCCGACCGTGAGACCTTCATACGCGTTGGCCGAGGCAAATCCGCGCTTTGCACCAATTGCTTGACATTCGAATCCAAGGTGGATATAGTGGTCACACTTAGTAAATGATCCTGTGAAGGGCAAACTCAGCGCGAGCTGAGGACGCAAAACTTCGGGCCTTCAACCGAGCATGGGACAAGGCGGCCGGGTTGCCAGGGAGGACTCTGGGAACCCGGCCGCCTTTTTCCGGGTAGAGAAGGAAGGAGAAAGAGGATGCAGACAACGATCTACTACAACGAGGAGGATGCTTACCTTGTAGAACAGGTCGATGCCAAGGGTCGGCGCGAACGCAAGAGTCGCAGCGCGGTCATCTTGTCAATCCTCGAGCAGTACTTCGAGAAGGACAAGAGATTGGGAGAGATCCTGCTGGATATCGGCGTACTCAGCCACGCGGATCTCTCAAAGGGACTAGAATTGCAGAAATCGCAGTTTGCGGAGAAACTTCTCGGGGATATACTGCTTGAGGAAGAAATGGTATCCCCGGAAGCCGTTGAACGTGCATTGATCATCCAGGGGAGACACCGGGACTTCACAGAGTCCTGACGGATCCTTCACCTGTCAATGCGAAACTGAACGTTCAAACCAGGCTGAAAAGGCAAACTGCCCGTGAGGGCAGGACGCAAAGTCACAGACCTCAACGGATACTGAGGGGTTCCGAGAAGGTAGCTGGACCGCCAGCCTCGAGAGAGGAGGAACCATGGCAGTTCAGCAGAATCGGACCCAGACATCAGAAAACCTATCCCTGAGCGCACGCACGCGCGGTTCAAGCACATCTCGCGAGTCCAAGACCCCTGCACGCCGACTGGGTCAGTCTGCCTTGGCGCTCTCCTTTATTCTTATTCTTTCTCTTGGTTTCTCACTCACGGCCCAGGCGCAACTCACGTTGAGTGCATCCGGCACGTGGGACAACGAGAGCCCTACGAACTCGTGTACAGATATTTCCGGCGACGACATTCGTTGGGGAGAGAGAGCCCGCAGTGGTTGCATCGACTGGGACGACCGGAGCGGCTTCAACATCACAGGCTATAGCGGCATCCCGATGGTTGAAGAGGATCCGTTTGTGATCGGGACGTTCACCCATCGCAACCGCGTCATCTACGGGGGCTCCATTGAATCGGTCGATCTCGAACTCACGATCAACTTCACGGGAACGGGGGCTCCACCTGCACAGAACTTCACCTTTAACATCGACTTTCACGAAACGACGAATGACGGGAACTGCCCGTACGGCGGCGATGGAGACGACTGCTACGATCGCGTTCTCTTCACCAATACAATCTCTACGGAGACGTTCGAGTACGAAGGGTGTACGTACTACATCGAACTAGGCTTCCGCGATGGAAGTGGCTTGACAGATACGCTCATCACGGAGGAAAGAGCAGACACGACTGTGCAGCTGATGGCCATCGTCCGATGCATCGAGCCGAAAACCGATCTTGCGGTCATCAAGACAGATGGTACGGACCCCATTGCCGCTGGGCAGCAACAGATCTACACGATCACAGTCTCCAATGACGGCCCGCGCGATGCAACCGGAGTCACGGTGAGTGAAACCCTCCCCGTAGGCGTCACTTACGTCTCCGACACGCCAAGTACAGGTAGCTATAGCAGTGGGACCGGAATCTGGACCGTGGGGAATCTCCCGGATGGTGCATCGGAAACGCTCGTTCTTGTCGTGGATGTGAGCTTGGATGCTCCAAGTCTCATCACCAACGAGGTCTGCGTCGACGGAAACGAAGTGGATCCCGACTCGTCAGACAACTGCGCGACCGAGACAACGACGGTGACCCACAGCCCGGTGATCGAAGTCTCCAAGTCAGGGAGTCCTACAACGGCATACGTTGGCGACACAGTAGAGTATACGTTTACCGTAGAGCACGCGCTTACGTCGGACCTGTCGCCAGTCGAGATCACGGCAATCACGGACTCGCTCGGCATCATCCTCAGCTACGTCTCCGGAGATGACGGAGACGGTCGTTTGGAAGGCCATGAGGTTTGGACTTACACCGGAACGCGAGACGTACTGGCGACAGATCCTACGAACCTCGTCAACGAGGCATGCGCAGAAGGGACGGACATCGATGGAGATAGCGTTTCCGGTTGCGACTCTACGATCACCATCATCGACCACAACCCTGCATTGCTTGTGGAGAAATCTAGCAATGCGCCAACGGCCGTTGTCGGCGACATCATTCTCTATACGGTTACCGTCCAGCACCATGTCTTGAGTGACGGTTCGCCTGTGGACATTACCGACGTGGATGACAGCCTTGGCATCGTGCTTTCCGGCCCTTCCGGAGACAACGGGGATGGAGTACTGGATGACGGAGAGGTCTGGACCTACACCGGATCGCGCGAGGTGAAGGTCGATGATCCCGAGTACCTGACGAACACCGTCTGCATTTCCGGGGACGATCTGGATGGCGATTCCGTTTCGGACTGCGACTCCACGACGACAACCGTCGAGCACGAGCCCGTGCTTCTGGTGAAGAAGGTTGCAGACGTCGCGTCCGCAAGTGTCGGGGATACAGTCAACTACACGGTCACCGTGACCCATGATCCGTCCTCTGACGGATCGCCGGTCAACATCACCGACGTATCAGATTCCCTCGGATTCGCGCTCTCCGGTCCGTCTGGCGATGACGGAGACGGATGGCTGGAGTCTGGAGAAACCTGGACCTACGCCGGAAGCCGGGAAGTTCTGCCCGCGGACCCCCGCAACCTGATCAACGAAGCCTGTGCCGAAGGCCTGGATCTTGATGGGGACATGGTCGAAGACTGCGACGCTGAAACGACGACTATCGAACATACCCCCTTGCTGCTCGTGGAGAAGTCTGGGGATCCTGCCTTCGCCGCAGTCGGCGATTTGATCGGCTACACCATTACCGTCCGCCATGCGCCAGGTTCTGATGGTTCGCCGATTCTCAACTTGGATGTCGTGGACTCCTTGGGCATCGTGCTTTCCGGACCTACGGGAGACGATGGGGACGGGAAGCTAGAATCGAGTGAAGTCTGGGCCTACACCGGCTCCAGAGAAGTCCTTCCGGACGATCCACGCAACTTGATCAATGAGGTCTGCGCAGAGGGTGAGGACCTTGACGGAGATGGTGTGGAAGATTGCGGATCAACCACCACGACCGTCGAACATGCTCCATTACTGCTGGTTGAGAAGTCCGGCGACCCGACCATCGCATCTGTTGGTGACGACGTCAACTACACGATCACCGTGAGGCATGCACCAGATTCTGATGGATCCCCGATTCTCAGCCTTGATGTGGTCGACTCGCTTGGCATCGTGCTTTCCGGCCCGGCTGGAGACGATGGAGACAGCAGACTCGAAGCCGGCGAGATCTGGACCTATACCGGATCGCGCGAAGTTTTACCCACTGATCCACGCGATCTGGTCAACGAGGTTTGCGCGACAGGTGAAGACCTGGATGGAGACGTTGTCAGCGACTGCGACAACACGACGACAACGATAGAGCATGAACCTGTGATCACTGTCGAGAAGTTTGGCGATCCTGACGCAGTCGCCATTGGCGATACCGTGACTTACACCATCATCCTGACGCATGCGCCTACTAGCGACGGCTCAGCGGTTCAGATCACGGATGTCGATGACAGTCTCGGCATCATCCTTTCCGGACCGGCGGGGGATGACGGCAACGGATGGCTTGAAGCCAACGAGACCTGGATCTACACGGGCTCCAGAGTTGCCCTGGTCACAGATCCCCATGAGCTTGTCAACACCGTCTGTATCACTGGACAGGATCTGGAAGGCGACCTAGTAGAGGACTGCGACTCCACCACAACGCTGATCTCCCATCCAGATATCGACCTGACGAAGGTCGCGAATCGCGCCAGCGCATCGATTGGCCAAACCATCGTCTACACCTACACGGTCGAGAATACAGGCGATGTCGATCTCTACAGTGTGTCCCTGATCGACGATGTCCTGGGAGCGATCGCTGGACCCGCCAGCGGGGATGATGGCGATAACGTCCTGGATACAGACGAGACCTGGATCTATCAGAAGTCGCACGTGGTCGTGGAAGGCGATCTGCCTGGCCCGATCGTAAACGTCGCTGAAGTCACTGGAACTCCCCAAGTTGGAGACCCGGTGTCAGACACTGCAACCGAGACCGTGGCTCTTGGATACAGCGCCAGGATCGTCCTTGAGAAGGTAGCAGCAGACGGACCGTTCGTGGTTGGCGACTTCATTGACTACGACTACACGGTCACCAACAACGGCAACGTCACCCTTACCTCTGTGACGCTGGTCGACGACATCCTCGGCACGATCACACTGACAGACACCGAACTCGCGCCTGGTGACTTCGCGACCGGGACCGCATCCCACCTCGTAACCCAGGACGATGTCGATGCTGGCGAAATCGTCAATACCGCCACAACGACAGGCACCCCACCCACTGGACCCGATGTCCAGGACGAGGACACCGAGACCGTAACCTTCGATCAGAACCCGAGCATCACGCTGGAGAAGGAAGCCGCGGCGGGTCCGTTCGTGGTTGGCGACACTATCGACTACGACTACACCGTGACCAACAACGGCAACGTCACCCTTACCTCTGTGACGCTGGTGGACGACATCCTCGGCACGATCACGCTCACAGACACCGAACTCGCGCCTGGTGACGTCGCCACCGGAACCGCGTCACATGTCGTCACTCAGGACGATGTCGATGCAGGCGAGATTGTGAATGTGGCCATCACGACGGGTACCGCACCCGATCAGTCCACCGTCCAAGACGAGGACACCGAAACGGTCGACTTCGACCAGAACCCGAGCATCGTGCTCGACAAGGTCGCTGCAGACGGTCCATTCGTGGTCGGAGATGTCATTGACTACGACTACACCGTCACCAACAACGGCAACGTGACCCTCACGTCCGTGATGCTGATCGACGACATCCTCGGCACGATCACACTCACGGACACCGAACTGGCTCCTGGCGACTTTGCGACCGGCACAGCATCCCACCTCGTGACCCAGAGCAATATGGATGCCGGTGAAGTGGTGAACGAAGCCATCGCCACCGGAACCCCGCCTTCGGGGCCCGCGGTGTTCGACTCCGATACCGAGACCGTGACCTTCGACCAGAACCCGAGCATCCTGCTCGACAAGGTCGCTGAGACCGGCTCGTTTGCCCTCGGGGATACCATCGACTACGACTACACCGTCACCAACAACGGCAATGTCACCCTCACCAACGTCACCCTCGTAGACGACATCCTGGGAACGATCACGTTGACAGACACCGAACTCGCGCCTGGCGACTCCGCCACGGGTACTGCGTCTCACACCGTCACACAGGACGACATGGATGCCGGCGAGATCGTAAACGTGGCAACGACCACTGGAACAGCTCCTGACCAGTCCACGGTGCAGGACGAAGACACCGAGACGGTCACCCTGGTGCAAGATCCGTCCATCGCACTCGACAAGGTAGCAACACCAGGTCAGTACGCCGTCGGTGATGTCATTGACTACGACTACACCGTGACCAACAACGGCAATGTGACCCTCACCAACGTCACGCTGACAGACGACATCCTCGGCACGATCACACTGACAGACACCGAGCTTGCTCCTGGTGATTTCGCCACCGGGGCTGCGTCCCACCTCGTGACCCAAGACGATGTCGATGCCGGCGAGATCGTGAACGTGGCGACTGCTACCGGCTCCGCGCCCGATCAGTCCACGGTCCAGGATGAAGACAGCGAGACCGTGATCCTAAACCAGAGCGCCAGCATTCTGATCGACAAACAGGCCGCGGCGGGTCCGTTCGTGGTTGGCGACACCATCGACTACGACTACACCGTCACCAACAACGGCAATGTGACCCTCACCAATGTCACCCTCGTAGACGACATCCTGGGAACGATCACGTTGACAGACACCGAACTCGGGCCTGGTGACTTCGCCACCGGGACGGCATCCCACCTCGTGACCCAAGACGATGTCGATACCGGCGAGATCGTGAACGTGGCCACTGCCACCGGCACCGCGCCCGATCAGTCCACCGTCCAGGAT
>Ga0272441_10001670_pt1 | contig 46885 bp, 71 predicted proteins | sample SSMProp6N_FD_193582 | JGI IMG/M metagenome (GOLD analysis project Ga0272441, IMG submission 193582) | Marine sediment archaeal communities from Little Sippewissett salt marsh, Falmouth, MA, United States - SSM-Prop-6N | ecosystem: Environmental > Aquatic > Marine > Wetlands > Sediment ... | reverse complement strand
GGGAACGACGCTGTGCTGGGCTACAATCGACGGCGCGCGTGTCAATCCCGCCGACATCGGCGGGCCAGGGTATATCCTGTGTGCGTTGACCGAGGAGGGTTGGCGTGACGAGCAGCGCCGGCGGGAGGAAGGCGGGTCGCTGGCAGACAAGATCGACGCCGCAACCGCGCGGGCGGAAGGGGACAAAGAATGAATCTATCCACAAAAGACATGACGCGCATCCGAACTGCGCAAAAGGTGGTTGCCGATTGGCTGGACAACGACGCAGAAAATTTCGGATACGAAACCGTAGCCGACGCAGTCTGGCAACTGCATGAGTGCGTGTCGGCGCTGCTGGCCGAGAAGGGAGAACAGACAAATGCCAACGATTGACTTCTGGCTTGGCGTGGCAATTGGTGTGAGCGGCACGATTGTGCTAGGGATGGTTACAATGTATGTCGTGCTGGTATGGTATGGCATCATCGTGATTTGCGGTGAGGACCACGACGGTGCTTAACCGCGAACCGCCGCAGGACGTTGACGCGGAACGCGCCGTGCTAGGTAGTATTCTGCTCAACCCGCAGGCGTTGGCCGTCGTGGCGTCCGACCTAACCGCCGAAGATTTCTACTCGGAGGCGCACCGCGACATCTACCGCGCCATGTGCGAAATTGCTGAGCAAGACAACGCGGTGGATGCCACCATCCTGATGTCGCACATGCAACAGGCCGGCACGTTGGAACGTGCTGGCGGCGCATCGTACCTTGCGCAATTGACCGGCGCCACGATGACGTCGCACCATGTCGAACGGTACGCGGCGACCGTGTTGGACCGGGCGCACCGCCGTAAATTGCTCACGATACTGAGCAAACAGACGGCCATGGTGTGGCAATCCAAGGCCGACGATATCGCGTTGAACCTAATACGTGAGGTTGAGGGCGTTGGCATCCAGCAGGGCAGAGAGGCGGCGTATGTGCCCGAGCTAGTAGGCGAGCACACGGAGGCGTTCGAGCGGTACCTTGAAAAGACGGCGCTCGACCGCGTGCAAGGGTACCGGCTGGGCATTTGGGACTTGGACCGGTGGATACCGAACGGGCTGGAAAACGACATGCTCATGGTGGTGGCCGCGAAATCATCGCATGGCAAAAGCACGTTCCTACTCAACATGGCACACAACATCGGCATGGCATACGGCCCGCCGTTGCTGTGTAGCTTGGAAGAAAAGCGCGCGCGCATCATGCGGCGCCTACATCGTATTGTGTGCCCGCTGGATGAGTTTGTTGACGCGCATGCCGACTGGGGTAGGCGAACCACGCTATTGCAGCGTGCGTTGCCCCGCCTTCGTGACGTGCCGATTTTCATCCAGGACGGCTACCGCACCATCGAAGAGCTCAAATTCAGCGTACAGGCCCACGTGCAACGACACCCCGAGACGAGCTTTGTTGCGTTCGATTATTTCCAGGCCGTGCAGACTACCAAGCGGTTTTACTCTGGCAAGGAGCGGTATGACCACATCATCAGTGAGATAGGCGCGTTGCGCGACAGGATAGCACGCCCCATTGTGCTACTGTCCCAGTTTGTCAAGGCGGATTTTGGCAACGACGGCCCGCAACTCTGGCATCTACGCGAAACGTCGCGCATCGAGAACGACGCGGACATAATCCTGATGCTTTGGAACACTGCGCAGGAGAACGAGACAGACATCGAGGTGCGTTGCCACATCGCCAAACAACGCGACGGGCCCACACGGAGCGTAACGTTGCGCTGGTACAAACCATCATATGTGATTACCAGCATCCAACACCCACGGAAGGACGGATTTGAATCTGAAGAACTGTTTGACGATAATGGTAACGCAGACGAGGGAGTACCGTTTTGATTGACACGAGTTTCGCCGGCCATCCTTCAACTCTACCCTCCTCACGAATGGTCGGCAGCCCTGCCCGTCGTTTTCTCCCCGGCGGGCAGGGCACCAACAACACGAAAGGACAGGACAATGGATATCGATAATGGGCTAATGAAACGGCTGTGTACAGCCAACGAACGCGAACAGGGCGCGCGGCTAAACGCCGACGAGCTAGACCAATTGCTGGGGTACGTGTTGCCACTGGCAAGTCAGACGGCATATCTCAGGCGGGTCAACGACGAGCAGGCGACCCGACTTGAGACGGCGGAACGGGACAGCGAAAGCGCAGAGAAACTGCGCGCAACGGTGGCCGATTTGCGCCGTCAACTCGATTCCGAGGGGCGCCAAGTAAACCAACAGGCGCGCCAGATAAACAACCGTGATGGCATCATCGATGGGCTTGAACGTGCAATAGCTATTGTGGTGGATGCGTTCAACGGTTGACTAATACCGGAGATAAGGGAGATCGGCAATGGGCACTCACACGATTTTAGACCGCGACGGCAACACGTTACACCAAGGCGAAGCCGAATCGTTTGTGGCGTTCGTCGAGGCAAGAAAAGCAAACCTCGGGCGGGCATACCTCGTGGGGGCAGACCTCGTGGGGGCAGACCTCACGGGGGCAGACCCCACGGGGGCAAACCCCACGGGGGCAAACCTCACGGGGGCAGACCTCGGGGGGGCAAAGCTCACGGGGGCAAACCTCGCGGGGGCAAACCTCACGGGGGCATACCTCGTGGGAGCATACCTTGAGGGGGCAAACCTCGCAGGGGCATACCTCGGGGGGGCAAACCTCATTAGCACCACGCTGTGCCGGGCTACAATCGACGGCGCGCGTGTCAATCCATCCGACATCGGCGGGCCGGGTCATATCCTGTGTGCGTTGACCAATGACGAGTGGGACGTAATCCGCCAGGGAAGGGCGGTGTGATGGGCGCGTATGGGCGGTTCCTCGCGTCCAAGAAGATGGTCGTGCCGGATGATGGAGTGACGGCCACGTTGCGCGGGTCGGCCCTGTACGATTTTCAGGCCGACATCACTGAATGGGCATTGCGTAAGGGGCGTGCGGCGGTGTTCGCAGATTGTGGGCTTGGCAAAACGCCGATGCAACTTCTGTGGGCGCGTGAGGTGTGTGAGCACACACACAAGCCCGTGTTGGTTGTTGCGCCGTTGGCCGTGAGTACGCAGACGCAGCGCGAGGGCGAGAAGTTTGACGTGCCCGTGCACGTGTGTCGCGACCACACCGACATGCGCGATAACGGTGTGCATATCACCAACTATGAGATGCTCCAGCACTTCGAGCCCGACAACCTCGGCGGGCTGGTGTTGGACGAGTCCAGTATCCTCAAGAGTTACAGCGGGAAGTTTCGCAAGTACGTCACGGACTTCGCGTCTAAACTGCATTTTCGGCTGGCGTGCACGGCGACGCCGGCGCCAAACGACCTGATAGAAATTATCAACCACGCGGAATTTTTGGGCACATTAACAGCACAAGAGATCCTCGGGAGATTTTTTGTACAAGACTGCAAGGCTGGAGGGCAAACGCGTCTCAAACATCACGGACAGCGAGATTTCTGGTGCTGGATGTGCTCGTGGGCATGGGCCGTGCGCAAACCGTCCGACATGGGGTATGACGATGGCAGGTTTGTGCTGCCGGACCTGCACACGTACGAGCACACCGTCGATGGTCATCTGCGCCAGGACTATCTTTTCCCCGTGGTCGCGAACACGATGCAAGAGCGACTCGAAGCACGTCGGGAAAGCGTTGAAGAACGTGCAGACATGGCCGCGGCGATGGTTAACGCCAGCACGGAGCCGTGGCTGTGTTGGTGCAAGCTGAATGCCGAGAGTGCCGCGTTGACGAAGGCCATACCGGACGCCATAGAAGTGAAGGGCAGCGATACCAATCAACAAAAATCGGAACGCATGCTAGGATTCGCCGACGGCAAATACCGCGTGCTCGTGACCAAGCCGCGCATAGCCGGATTCGGGATGAATTGGCAGCATTGCCCTAACATGGCATTTGTGGGGTTGGGCGATTCATTCGAGGAGTACTACCAGGCCACGCGCCGGTGTTGGCGCTTTGGGCAAACCAAGGACGTACACAGGCATCTCATTATCGCAGATACCGAGGGCGCGGTGCTTGCGAACGTGCAACGGAAAGAGAACGAGGCGGCACGCATGATGGCTAACATCATCGAATGGAGGAGGCAAGTCACATGAACGATACCGAAGTAATCACCGGCGATTTCACGGCGTACTGCGGAGACAGCGTTGTCTTGATGGACCGCGTGCCCGATGAGTCTATCGGACTGGAACTGTTCTCCCCGCCGTTTCCCGGCATGTACGCGTACACCGACATGGCAGAAGACATGGGCAACGTCAAGAGCCAAGACGAGATGATAGAGCACTATCGGTTCTTGATCCCGTCGTTGCTGCGCGCGTTGATGCCGGGACGGTCGTGTTGTGTGCACCTATGCCAGGGCGTCGCGTTCCAATACCTTGACGGCTACATTGGCGTCAAGGACTTTCGGGGCGCGATAATTGCCGCCATGGAGGATGCAGGATTTGTCTATTACGGCGAGGTGTGCATCGAGAAAGACCCGCAGGTTAAGGCGATTCGCACGAAAGACCAAGGGCTTCTATTCAAGACGCTGGCAAAAGATAGCGCCAACATGCACATGGCGCTCGCCGACTACGTGGTGCAGTTCCGTAAGCCCGGCGACAACCCAATCCCGATCAAGGCCGGCGTGAGCGAGCGGTATGACAATCTCGATGGGTGGATAACCGCCGAGGATTGGATCGAGTGGGCGTCGCCCGTGTGGCACCGGCAATCGGACAAATACCCCAACGGCATCCGCGAGACGAACGTGTTGGACAACTATCGCGACGCGCGCGAGGACGAGGACGAGAAACACGTGTGCCCGTTGCAACTGGATGTGATAGACCGGTGCGTGCAACTGTGGAGCGCACCCGGCGACAGGGTGTTATCTCCGTTCATGGGCATCGGCAGCGAAGGGTATGGCGCGTTGAAACGCGGGCGCAAATTCACCGGCATCGAACTGAAGGAATCCTACTTCCGCGTGGCGGTCAAGAACCTGCGGCGCGCGGTACGCGAGCGCGACAACTACGGCCAGCAAGAACTTGACGCAGTGAAGGAGGTGACGTGATGGGTTACATCGAGAATCCCAAAACAAAAGGAAGCGGTATTTTATGTTGTATCCCGCAACACGGCAGGTGCGCCCATGCGTGCGCGGACTGTTTTTTTCAGTCTGGCCGGTCGTACCTGGAACCGCTGGGCGAAAACACGCCCAATATGCCGACATTGGAGCAGGTGGGCCATCGCGTGGTGCGTGTAAACGACGGCAACGACAGTCTACTGGACGCCGAGACGGTGTTGTCTGCCACTAAACAGTATCCTCTCAGGTTCTACAACACGTGCGCTAACGCACCAGAGTTGTTTCCCGGCCTGCCCGCGCCAGTAGTGTGGACGGTCAATCCAGGCGACATGACAGATCGTGCATGGTACAGCCTGGGATTGCTCGAATCGGCACCGCCGCAATTGATGTTTGTGCGGGTCAGGACAAATACATGGAACATCGACGGGGTAGTCGATCCGGCTATTGATTATTACACTAGCCGCGGCGTGCCCGTTGTCTTGACGTTCATGGCGTACCATTCGCGCGGGTCGATACCGCCGACGCATCGGTGCAGATATCTGCACCGCAAACGCACGTCAAACGACTACTGGGCCATCTCGACAGGTGCGTTCCATGATATTATGTGGCACTATCGTCACAATGTACTCGTCTACTCGTGTGGGCACATCGAAGGCGAGCGCGGGTCAACGGCATGCCGATATTGCGGCAACTGTCTGCGCGAGTACTTTGCCGCACGCGAAAGGATGGCAAATAATGACTAGTTGGCCGTGGTGGCTAGAACCGTTCCGTCTGCCGATTGGCATCGTGTTTGTCGCGGCGGTCGTGTATGTGGCGATGATTAGGAGGGTTGGGTGACATGCCGAAACTCAAAAAGGCCGGCAAGATGCACAACACGTTGACGGGGTTTGATTTCGCCGAGGACAAACCCCTGGACAAAACGCGGGCAATCAAATACAAATGCATGGAATGTTGCTGCGGGTTGCAGTCCAAGGTGAAGGAGTGCAACATCACGGATTGTCCGCTATGGCCATGGCGCACCACCGATGCGTCGAAAGATGCCCGCCGGCGACTTGGCCAGAAGGTCGGCTCACGCAGCAAAACGCTGTCGCCCGAGCACATTGCCGCGATGCAGGCAGGCAGGAAATCGAAATCTAGCACGAATCAATAACACAGACAATTGATTCCGGACCAAACGGCATGCGGGCAATACCTATACATAGGGAGAGTAGACGGGGGTGGACAAGAAAGCCCAGAGAAATCGGTCATTGACTGGGAACGGGGCGCCTAGTCTAGCCCAGCATCCTTGCTGAGGTCATAGATTTTGGGTTTGGGTTTTGGCGCCTTGATTCCGGCGTATTCCAGCGCCTGGTGCAGCCACTGGAACGGCCCAACCACTTCATGCCTATCGGGCATCAACACCACCGAGGGAAGCATTAGCACGCCCGGCTTGAAATGCCTGGTGCTGTAGATGTCGTTTGGTTTGAATGCGCCCGCCTTGATTAGCACCGTATCGACCGGGCGGCCGTCCGGTTCTGTTGCCGGCACAAACCACATTGCGCCAGGGTTGTGGACGTGGCCGCTTGCGCCAATGTCGAAATGGGTCTCCTCACGAACGGCGCGTAACAGGTCCTGGAACGGGTGATAAATGCTTCCGCCTTTCCCGATGTGGGTCAAATACATCCTGTATTTCTGTCCGCCCACCCACCAGTCCAGCCAGCCTTTGCCGTCGAAATACGGCACGTGGTTATTCAACATCACGGCCACATCCGACCATCCGCGCTGCGCCTCGTCGCGTATGACGCAATGGTTGCCCCATGTTGCCGCGGCAATGTAGTCTTTCCGCTCCTCAAGAATGCTGCGCAACATGTCACGCTGAAACTGCGGCGGGATGGTCTGGTCGAACACTGCGCGGGCAGACCGGAATGAGCACCACGTGTTCTCGATGTAATCACCCAGCACGATTTCCTTGACGCGGTCCTTGGGCAGTGCGCACAGGTAGTCATGCGTTTGGCGGAACCAATCGTATCTACATTCCTTGGCGCCAAGATGCCAGCACGACGTGAACATCACCACTTGCGGCGCGTCCAGGTCCCTGTTGCCCAACTCGCGGTATTGTGGTGTGTTGAATGCGCGGTCCTGTAATGACTGCATCTGCTCGGCTGCGTTGGCCCATTCGCGCCAATTGGGTGTACCCTCGTGCGGGTGGTCGCCATTTGCGACCGGCTCAGACGACAGGGCTCGCTCAACCAGCGCCGTCCATCCGCCCAGCCTTTTGACGGTAGCGCACGGCATGCTGTGCCAACGCGTTCTGAACGCCTTGCATGTCGGGGGTTTGCCGTCCTGCTCGGCGGCCTGGATTTGGATGCGTTCTATCAGAACTTCGGGCGGGATGGGCAACGGCACGATGATGCCTCCTTATAAACCAAGCATTTTTTCCATGTGCTTACGGAGTTTCTCTTGTGCTTCTGCTTCGGCCCGTTGGGCTTCCGGCTCCTGCGTGATGGTGATGTAGGTTTGGTCAGCGAGGTCCCCCGCATCGGCTTCGCCCCAGAACTGACCCTCCTGCACGTTGCGGTACGCTTCCGCGCCGCCCTTGATCCCGTTCCAGATTCTGGCCGCCAAGTCCTTGATGCCATTCCCCATCGGTTCGCACGATGCGCCACTTGCGAATGTCGCCTGCACCTTGCCCGCCGTCTCGATGTGCTCACAGGTCGTGATTACCATCTGCCCCGTCTCGGGGTCGCGGTCGGCGCGGTAGTATGATGCGTGTGGGGTTTGGCACGCTACAAGAAACAGGCAGGCGCTAGCCACCAAGATGGCGCGAAACACCGCGGGTCTTACGCTCTCGCCTGGCCGTCTCCCCATCATAGCACAAGGTGCCTCGCTTCGACGGAAAACAACCGATGGTCATAGGGCGCGTTGTACCACCACTCAACAACGTCCTGCCAGTCGCCCTGCTCGTCTTCGGTCGCATTGTCCCAGTCGGGCATGCACATTAGGATGCGCACGTAATGCCCCTCGCCAGGACGGCCCGCAACGTCAAGCACAATCGCCGCGCCGGGCATCAACTCGTGTGCACGCCTAATGATTTTGCGCAGGTTGACGGCGTCCTCGGGCACCAACTCTTCGAGGATGTACTCGGGCAGGTCGAAATGCTTGGGCATCCTCAATCCTCCGGCAGCATGATGTATTCTTCGGACTGCTCAACCTTGCGTTTGTTTCGGTGGTATCGCCAGATGCTAACCACCAATGCCCAGAACGCGACGATGATGCCGCCCGCCTCGGTGTCCTGCGACTCGCCCCATGGTAACAGGTCTGCATTGAACGCCCTAACAATCTTGGGCAGTAACACAACAAAGCCAGCGCCCGCCACCGCGCCGCCCGCCTTGGTGGCTTTCGACCTGCCTACCTGCGGGGAAAACTTCCTCGTGATGCGCAGTGCGTCCGACTCGCCCCCGACGTTTGTGCGTACCACATCATAGGTTTTGCCGACGGCCACCGCGTCGTCCTTGCGCTTGCCGAACCACCTGCTCAAAATGCTCATTGCGTAACCCCTTTACGATTCGCAGCCACGAAACCCCGGCAACTCCATCGGGCTGCCCATCAGTTGCGCGTACTCAGGACCGTACAGACCGGGCGTGCGCACCATCGCGGCCGGCGTGATTAGGCTAGTGTTCTGTTGCCAATCATACGCGCCCGCACGTTCCAGTGCGCGAGCGGCAAACTCGCTGCAAAACACCCGCTTGCTCCCTTCGGCGGTGGGTGTCAGGTTGCGCCCAAACAGGGTATAGACGCCGGCCTTGATGCACTGCCATAAGTCATACTTCGCGCCGTCCACCTCTGCCAGGTAGGCGCCGAGCGCATCCTCGTTGAGCCGCGCTCGCACATCCTTCGCCAACGGTAACCACCACACGCGCCCGCCGCGTTTCGCGTACAGGTCCAACACATCACCGAAGGGGTTTGTCTGCACGCCATTGCGGTCACCAATCTGCGTGCTATCTGTCACCATCACGCGGTGAAAATGCGGGTCATCGTCTGCCGGCTCGGCATGCGTGATTAGCCCGACATGCGACACGTGTGACCAGGTACCCCAACGAATAAGTGTAGAAACGAAACCTGGCGCGTCAAACGCCACCACGTCACCGGGTTGCATGCGCAACCGGCACAGGTCGTAATCGATGCGCGGGTAGTCACGATGCATTGTCGCTAGTCTCCGCCTTCTTTCTCTCAATGTACGCACGCACGCGTTTCTTGACGCGCCCCCACACAAACGGCACAACAACCCGTGCGCTCCACTTGCAAACAGTGCCCCATGTCATCGCATATTACCTCCTGTCAACCGCGATTGGGGTCGCGCCACCGCGTATGTCTGCTGTCGATGTGGACGTGGCCCCGGTGCGGGTAGTATGCCAGTCCGCCCCGGTCGTTGAAATGGGCTACAAGAAATTCATCGGCATGCCCATATAGGTCGCACCCCGAAATCCCATCGGCAAAAATGTCAGCGGCGCGGCCTTCAAGGTGCAACGAGTTTGGGCTTGCGCCGGGCAACTCGCCATTGTGTTTCGCACACCGGGTCCCACAGGTCGGGAATATCGGCACACCCATGTAGTCGCGCAACCCCTGGAGGAGTTCCAGGAATTCGTCGGACTCAACGAACAGGCCGCAACCGCACCGGCATTGCAACTCCCAGCGAGAGAAATCCTTGGTTAGGTCGCCCATATCAATCGTCCCCTTTACACGAGCCGCACAACTCGCGGTCGTCAACAGGATTAACAGGCACTCGGATAGGCACATCAAAATGCGGCACCTCGTTGTCGCCGTTGCGCATGTACGCCCAGATGTCTGCATACCCGCACAGGTCCACGATGTTGTCTGCCTTGGTGCCGTTCATCTCTCTGGCAAACTTCCACGCCATCATGGCCAGCACCATGTCCTCGGGCTGCAAACACTTGCCCGTGATGGCGTTGAATACCTTGGCGGCGTGCGTGGCGTTGTCTATCGGGTCGCCGTACTCTGTAAGTCGTTGCCCCGTCAAGATGTCTGCGGCTTCCTGTGCTGTCTCGCCAAGATTGGGCATTGTGTAAATCTCCAATCCAATTGCATAATATCACAACCGGCGCAAATTGTCAATGGGCTTCCTCATGCTGTCGCATCCTCAATGTAATCGACGCAATCGGCTACTTCGCCGATGTCAATGTCATAGATTGGGTTGCCCGGCAGGTTGCCGCTGGAAACAGTCCAGCTGCGACGAGTGGCTGAACCGGTGGCCCCGTAGACAGACCTGTCTGGTACAGCTAGCTCTAGCAGATTGGCATATCCCGCGGATGTTTGTTGCATGCTGAGGACATCATCCTCGGACGGGTCGCCCACGTGGTTGCTCAATTCCTCGATGGCGTCTCGGATTTGTATCAACGCATATGGGACAATCGGTTCGCCGTCAATACCGTCCAGCGCTGGGATACTAACCCCTCCGTCTGGCGTGCCAAAAGAATGCGTGGTGGCGCCATCATAGTAGCGGGACTCTGTTTGCGAATCCCGCGTCAGGGCGCGTATCCAGTAATCGGGGTCGCCGACGGCCTCGCCGTCCCATGCCGGCGTTACGCAATACCAAACTGGGTCGTCGCCCGATGGGTCAACATCCATACCGGTCACGGCGGCATAACTGGTGTCGGGGAACAACGCAAACCAACGCACCTTGCCGGTCGCCGGGAAGATCTCGAAAAGACCATATCCGGTTTCCGCCTCGCTGAACGCGTATTCGGCGGCAACACACATCATCCCGTTGGCGCGGTCATAATGCATGCTAAGCGTTGCCGCGTCGTTCTCGCAACCGTATACCTGCGCCATAATGCCTTCACGCTGGAAATTGCTGGAACCGATATAGCTAAAGGATGGCGACGTATTGTACCCATACAGATATCTCCCGCCGCCGTGATACCAAATGCGCCCAGCCGAATCGCATGCCATGCCGCCCGCATTGAACCCGGATGGCTGCACAGAATTATGCTGTCTAATGTACGTGCCAGTCGTTGAGTATACGAGGATATCGCTTCCGCCCACTGCGGCATACCGATATAGGTATAGATAGCCGTCGTTTGGATTCCACGCCATGCAGGGGATAGAGTAGATACCAACATCATCCGGGTCTGGCGTTGGTGGCGCGCCGAAATCACGCAACTTGTTCCCGTCCTCATCGAGCACTATCAGCCGGTCGTCGCTGCCGGCGATGGGGCCGTTGACGTATATATAAATGTTGTCCGAATCGTCAACGCACAGGGAGCGCGGCTCAAACCCATTGGCAACCGTTCCTAGTGTGTATTTCCATGACTCGGAACCATCGGACTTGTCCCAACAACTACAATATCCATTCGTGTTGTCATCCCATATTGTGACAAAATAACCATAACTACCACCATCATACAGGAATCGCATAGCACCACCAGTGCTGCCTGCAAAATAGTCGTATTGCTCTCGGATAGACGTGTCCTCGACAACGCCTGCCCAGTCGTCTTCCAGGGCGTTGATGCGGCGCATCAGGTCGGTATAATCGCCGCCGCTAATACGCTGTTCCGCCCAATCGTTCGGGTTTGCCATAGTCTAGCTGCCAGAATAGTTACCGTAGCATGCCACATGCACATGGTCATCGCGGGACCATTCCTCGCCCGTGCCAGGCGATGCGGTCGTGCCGGTGTTCTCTGGATTGTCATCGGAGAACCGGTCTTCCATGCCGTGCTTGTGGTCGATGGGTGCTTTGCGTGCCGACGTTCCAGCCTCGTTAGTCAACTGGATAGATGACGGGGTAAGTCTACTAACGTCCTCCTCCCAGCTATCGCCGTCGTAGTAGTAGTATTTGTCCGTGTCCTTGACGAATGCGGTATACCCCTCGTTGGCTGATAGGCTGGACAAATCAGATTCCGTGTCAACGATAAAGAAGCGGGTTGCGCCGGGCCCGCCACACGTTGACGACCTAACCACGATGCGCGAGATTTGTTGCTCCAGCCAATCGATGCGCTCTTGCATCGCGCCTATAACTCGGTGCAACTCAGACACTACAATACCCCCCCGCCAAACCACGGAACCATAAACGGCGGCATATTCTTGATGGCCTCTTGCGCGGCCTCTTGCGCCTCGTATAGCGCGGCGTTGCCCTCAACATCGTCTTGCCAGGACGCCTTGTGGCGCCCTGTGCCGGCCCTGCGGGCTGCCGAAGCTAGCAGTGGCATGTTGTTCTGCTCAAGCCAGTCTATAGTCCCCTGTGTAATGGGCCGGCCGGTCGCCGCCGGGATACTCCCAATGTCCTGCCCGCTATATGCCGAGGACGTGGCAACCGTCGGGAGAAACGTCTGTGCGCTCCTGTCAACGCGCAGCTCGTCGAACCCTGTTTGTATGTTGGTCGTCATGTTGACGAAATCCCAGTCGCGGGCCGTGACGGTCGTGTTAACCTCAATAGAATGCCAGGAACCATAGGCCCCGCGTATCATCGAGCCGGCTGGATGCATCAGCGTTATTTGCCTAATCTGTAGGGAGGCGGTGGCCTTAGACTGCCCATACCATGCCGCCGCAAATGCCGCAATGCTTCTGAGCCGGTCGCTATCGTCGCGTTCCCAGTTGTCGTCTTCGCCAGCCCCGTCGTATCGACTCAGCGCACCGTCGTCTATATCAATAACTGTGCCTGGCAGCACATACCATGCCACGGCATCCGGCACGTGGATAACCTTTTCGCGCGGCGCATCGGCCACAAGCGGATACCCGAGGCTCGTGCGAACGAATAGGCGCTGGTCGGTGGCAAACATGGCTGTTAGGATTCCCTGCTCATAGTCCATCACAGGGTCAACCTCGGAATCGGCGGGCGAATCCCAGTGGTTCAACGCGACGAGATGGCCGTGTGGTATGTGCAGCCGCACACCCAGCTCGCTATCTGAGACGGTTATCCCAACTGGATACATGGTCTCCTGGAACGTGTACCGCTCCGCAAACTGCCAATGGGTGCCGTCCTGGTCTTTCACGACCCATAGGGCTTTGCGGTATTCCGACTCGCCGTTCTCGACGTTCACGGTCTCGGCAAACGGCAGTTCTCGCTCGAATACGAGGCCGGGATAATAGGTTGACGCGCTAGTAGTATAGTCAAACGTGCCATCATCCAGCAGAATGGGGCATACTATTGTGTCGGTGCCGCTATCCTGCCCGTTGTTGGCCGTGAATCCCCAGGTGGGCGGCACCCTGAGATAACGGAACACGCGGGCGAATTCGTCCGCGTTGCGGTAGCGGTCATAGTCCTGGGCATCGCTTCCGCTGCTCTCGGTACATTCGCGGTATTCGTCCTCCTCGGTGCTGGTCCATCCCTCCTCTAGTGTGCCGTCGGCGATTGAGAACGAGGCACACGCATAGATTGGCCCGCCCTGTACAAGTATGGTGTCATATGCGGCCAGGTCGCTGAAATGAAATATGCCATGCGCGTCTATGACGCCTTCCAGGTTGATTATGTATTGATCCTGATTTGCGGGGATGACATAATCGCCCACGCTAATCGGGTCGGATAGTGTCGAGAAAATGTCTACATGCAAATTGCCGCTGCCCGTGGTGAGGATGCGCCACCCAAGCCCGCGGTGCCGGTCTATCAGTTTGTCCAACGCCCGCTTGACTGTCATGCCGTGCAACGATTGTATTTCAACGATGTCGTTGATGGCGCCCGTCAAGCCCGAGGTGGTAAACGTCAGGTCGCTGACGGCGTTTGCGTGTACGCCCAGGATATGCCGCACAATATCGCGGTTGGTCCATTCCTCGTTATCGGTCGAGAACGTGTAGACACCGTAGGTGCCATCTACGCTTGACGACCTGTTCCCTGTCTTGCGGTGGCCGCGCGATTTGCGGCTGTTGAAGATTAAGGGCCGGTCAATTAGTCCATCATCCGTCCAACTGCCCGTAATGGTGAATCGGTCTAATATGTATTCCAGCCCAACAGCCCGAAACTGCTGGATGCCAGACGGGTAGGTGCTAGTGCCGTATAGCTCCGCAACCTCCTCCTGGACAACCCCTATCCACAACCTCTTCTCGCCCCATCCGTCAAACGCATGGATAGCGATAAAATAGCCATCCAGCATATTGGGCGAGTACACGGCATAGGTAGTTGCGTCCTCGCGTTTGATGTTCCCAAACTCATACCGAAACTCCGCCCAGCCGATAGATGGGGATGTGCGCTCATGTGCCGAGACGGGATAGAGGTAGGGTACCCATTCCCAACTACTGGCCCACGTCGGTTTGACAAAAACGGCAAACTGGGGCGCCGGGTACAATGCGGGCGCCCACGACTCGCCCCATGCTTGCGTAACGGCCATATTACACTAACATCCCTTGAGTAGAGTTGCAAACACAAATGCCGCGAAATAGGCGCATAGCACGCCGACGACAAACCACTCCCATCTTTTCAGCGGTCGCCAAGGCATCATTCCTCCTGTGCGGCAATCATGGCCCGGATACCCTGTTCCAGCAGCATCACCTGCATACTGTCTTCGCCTTCGGTTGCCACGTAGTCGCGCCACTGTTTCTCGGCCCGCCAGGCGTTGGATTCTAGGCCATAGGCGTGCGGCATACTGGCTCGCTCCACGTACGCGGCTAGGTTGTATGCATCGTAGATCTTGACCGCCGCCTCTAGTGCCGCCAACACGTCGCGCGGACAATCGTCAATGGCGCGGCCCATGCTCGCCGCGTCGGTCCAAATGCCGTCACTATACGCAAAAAACGACATCAACGCCACGACGATTATAATACCACCTAACGCATAACGCATATCAACCTCCTTTCGCCCAGCCAGGCTTGCGGCCAAACCGATGACCAAAATCATCAGCGCCAGCCCGAGACTCGCCTCAAGCAAAACGCACCAAGCCAATGCTACCACGGGAACGTCCAACGCCAACGGATAAAACATAGGAACGCATAGAAGTAGGCGAATCCGATACCTATCGCAACCAGCACACGAATCGCCGCAACAACCTCTTCTTTTATGGCATTATACGACACGACACGACACCCACCGTAGCGCAAGCGCCACACCAATCAAGTACAAAAAGACCCAAAACCCAATCTCGTTTAGTCGCGCCAGCCGTTCTTTTCGCGTCATTGCTCGCCACTGTTTCCACTTATTACCCATGATAGTCCTCCTCACAAATACCCCAATGCGCGCAGGTTGTCCATGTCTTCTTGCGATAACCGTCGCCGAACACCACACCCGCCGGCACCAATGATGCCGCCATAACACAGATGATTACATGTATATGTCTCATTATCCAATCGCTCCTTTACGCTGCATCATCCAGGCTATTGCATTGCCAGTATACAACGCGCACCCGCACGCTGCCCGCGCTGAAATTCGTATCGCCGAGCGCGGCGCCACCCGTCACGCACGCGCACACGTCAATCTGTTCTGCCGCGCCCAGCACTGACCACGCCACCATCTTGTCTAGCTTGGCGTTCTTCGACAGCGAGTCACCAGCGTTAACCGTCCCGTACTTGTCCGGGTCGGTCGCGTTTAGGCCCAAGCTCACCGTCACGCTCGTGCCGCCCGCCGTGATGGCCGATTCGATGTTGCCCTGCACGGAGACGATGACCGAGCCCGCCGGGATGGTGTTGGTCAGCGCGACGAACTTCGCGCCTGCCGCCGTGAGGTCAACCGTCTCGTCGATGACCATCAACTGGCTGCCTTCGGTGGCGGTGTCGCCCATTCCGAACGCCAGGGCTGCGGTGGTGGCGCCGGCCGTCGTAGAAATCGACCCGGCCGCCGCAACTACACCACCAGCATTGACACTGAAGCGGTCTGTACCGTCGTTGTCCTCACACACCAGAAAATGTTCTTGGGCGTCACCGTTTGCGGCCCAGCGCAGCCGCCACAAATACGTGTTGTTGTTCTGCCCGGCGCCACTGCCATAAACCGTCCCCACCGCCGAGTCGGCGGCATAACCGCTCGCACCCGTGGCCGATGTCGTCAGGTTGAATTCCTCATCGTTCGCGTTGAAATCTATATCCACGTCCTCGTTCTGGTCTAGCGGCCCCGCAATGGACACCCCGGCGGCACCAGAGAAATACCAAATGTCAGTGGTGGGGTTGTAGTAAATTGAGTCGTAATCATCGTTTGGCCCTATATACCAAATGGCCCCAGTCACGCTCATGCCATAGTAGTCAACGAGTGAATCGTGGTCGGCAGCTGGAAACATCTTGCAGGACCCGCCCGTAGTCACGCCGGTTCCAGCACCGTAGCAATAGAACTGGCCAGCATTGGTGTCGTTCTGCCCGATGTACACGTAGGATGTTCCGTCATTGACGGTCCATGTGCCGTGAACGGTGCCGTTCTGCGACCCATCCGACGATATCCACGTGCCCCCCTGGTCTCGGATATCATTGCCTTTCGCCTGGATGTCTGCTTCGCAGATTAAATCGTGGTCCGCTTCCAGCGTCATGCCTAGCGCCGAGTTGTTGTAAAAGGTCGTGGCGGCGTTGGCGGCGCAGTAGAACACCTGGCCGCTTGTTCCGGTATCTGCATACATATACTGACGGTCTTGCAGCGCCGCTACGGTCGTGTAGCCCGTACCGGCAAGGCCGAACGTAGCTTGCCCCGTGCTGCCGTCGTTATACATCCAGATTTGCGACCGCGCATTGGTGCCGCCGTTCGTGTTGGTGATTTTGACATACGCCGCGCCGTCCGCGTTCTGGTCGGATAGCGTAACGTCGTCGTCTAAATTGGTTGTCCCGTCGATGTCCAGATTGCCCGTAATACCGAAGTCGCCCGTAGTGCCCGAATCGGTAAGGTATGCTAGCAGGTTGGTGCCGTCTGTCCACTCCGCCCGGTCGTCTCCCGTCTCGTCATAACCGTATTGTATGTCGCTATTAGTACCAACCACCAGCGCCTTGTCGTCTAAAATATTTATATCTTCTGTAACGCCAAATGTTCCCGTTGTACCAGCATCGGTCAACCACGCAAGCAGGTTGGTGCCGTCACTGAATTCTAGCCGGTTGTCTGCCGTCTCGTCATACAATACCTGGATATCACTATCGTCACCGAATATCAACGCCTGGTCATCGGCCATGCTAAATGTCGATACCAAGGTGAACGCGCCGCCAACAACCAGGTCATCTTGAACCCAGAAGTCTTTTGACCCACGCAACTCTACACGGTCGTCTCCCGAATCGTATATCAGCGTGCCGTCCGTGTCGGCGCCAAGCGTGATGCTGTCGTCGTCATCCAGGTCTATCGCTACCGTATCGCCCCGAGCCGCCATGCACAAGCAGGCCAGCACAATGCCCGCGATAATTGCAATCCAAACCTTCTCAAACATTATTCACATTCTCCTTGCGTGTCCCTATGCCTCCAAGGAACATCCATTACCAACACCCCCGAATCCGTCACCTCAACGGGCGTCTTGTACTCGCCTGTGTGATGATCCCACACCTGGAAGCAGGTGTGTGCGTACTTGCGCCATGCCGGCGAGTCGGACGCCGTGCCGGTGATGTCCGTGGTATGCGACATGCGCGCCGCATAGATAGTCGTGTTAGCAACGTCTATCTTCATGACCCGCTCGCCATTCACGCACACATATAGGATTTTGCTACCGTTCCACGTGTCTACCTCGACCGCATCGTCTGTGCCCGTGCCAGAGATATCGTCTCTATCAAATGTGAACGTAGTATACAGCCCGCTCTTCGATTCGTTTGCCGAGTCATAGTATATCGTCCAAATGAGCGTAGTATCAGCCCATAGTTGCGTCTTGCCGTCGTTCATCTGCCAGTAGATGTTGTTGCCCTCGTCGATATACGTCACATCGTCCGATGGCGCCGTCCATGCCACTTCGGGGCTTCCATAAGATTCCCCAAGACTAGCCAGCCCGGCAGGCCGCCTAGCGCCCCACCATTCTGCGTAGGTGGTGTATACGGTGGTATTGGTGCTCTCTGTCCACACCGGAACCTCATCCGTTCCGTCGTTGCGCCTGGTGCGCGGGATAACCTTTAATGGCGTGTCCTCTAAGTATGCGTCTTCGGAGGTCCATGACAGCACCTCGCCGGCCAGCCGGGTTGATGCAGACATGTCTTCGGTCTCGGGGGTATCATTATCCGGGTCGGGGTTGGTGCCGTCCGAGGTGATGTAGAGAACCCACGAGGTAGCGCGCAGGGTCTCTGCGGTGGTGTTTGTGGTAGACTCCCGACCCGGAAAGTAAGCCGCCTGTACATACAGCGTACCGTCTTCGTCCGCGCGGATGTTAATGCTATCAGTTTCGGGCGCATGCGGTGGCGCGTACATTTCGTCGCCACCATCGTCGATGTAGAGCATTTCGGGCTTCTCAACCAGCGTCTTGAGCCCATACTCGTTCTGTGCTGCTAGTATCAGGTAATACGTCTTGTCTGCGCTGAATGTCGTGATAGTGGTGTAGGGCGAATCGCCGCTATCGAATTCCTCATCTGCCGCGCCCGACAAATCGGGTAACGCGCCGTCACCTATATATAGCAGATAGTCGCTCAACCCCTCCTCGGCAACGCGAGATACGCCGCGCAACTCGCCATAGTATTGTGTGCCGCCCGAGGTGAACGTATAGTGTAGGACGGTCTGGACTTCCGCCTCCGCGGTTGCGCCTGGGTCAACGCTGCGCTCTATCCACAGCCCATATTCTGCGCTGGTCGCCAACGTCCCAAGGTCTAATGCGGTACCCTCGGAGGTGGGCGTGCTCCAAGACAGCCCGCCGGGTTGCGTCTCTTCCCCGTTGCTCGTTTCGTCTGTCAACGCCCCCGATACCGGCGCCTCTTTTGCTATACGAACGTTCTGGTCCTCGTCTCCGTCTACCCACACCTTGACGCCGGTAGCCGATGCAGAGGACTGGTTGTAGAACATTACCGCGCGATACTTTTCCTCGCCGGCGGTAGATTCCGCGCCCGTGAAATTCGTGCCGCCTATGACGTTGTTGACCGTCTCCATCAACTGCACGGTTTCCGCGCCCGCCATATCGGTGGCGCTGGTACGCGTCACAAGGATAAACTTATCCGTGTCATCGCCATCATACAACGCCTTCGTCTCGCCATTCGCGATGGTGACGACCGCGCCGCGCGTCGTGCTATCGGGCGCAGTCCAGCGCAGCGTATCTGCCGACGTGGCAACCAGCGACCCGTTGCCCGCCCCGTTGTTGTCGGATACGAAATCAACCGTTACGTTTGACAGGGCGTTGAACCGGCGAATACTCAGTCCTTGCACGCGGGTGTTCGCGCGGTACAGCCCTAGCGACGCGCTATGGTCTCGTTGCGCTACGCCCGTCGCGCTTGCGCCTGTCAAATAGACGCCCACTGCGTCCACTCCGCTATTAGCCGAACCCATATGCTATGATACCGTGATGGTTACTTTCGTTGTGTCGCTGCTATAGGAGTATGTCGCCGTTGGCCGGTCTGGTCTGCGCACCATTAACACACTAAAATTGAGCGTGGTGCCTTCGTTTCCGCTGGTCATAACGGGGATAACGCGGAACAGATGCGTGGTACAGTCCTCCAGATACCGGCTGCGCCATTGGAACCATGACTCCCCGTGTGATTCTATGGTGTCGCGCGTGGTCCACTCCGAATCAACATACTCGTCCACTTGGTATTTGTCGGCGGCTGTACCGTCGTCTTCTTCGGCGGCAATCCAGGACAAATAGACACGGCCCGGATATGCTGACTGCGGCGCTGTCGCATCGTCACGCACCTCGATTTGTATTTGCTCGCCGGCCTCAACCTCGACTTGCCTCCATGCACGCGGCGTGGTGTCAATCAATTCGCCGTCGATATAGACCCGGTAGGACGGCTCGTCTTCTGTAGACGACCACGCGAAATACCATGTGGTGGGGCCGCGCTGTTCCTGTATGTCAAAGGTGACGCTCATCGAGTACGCGCTCCGGCACGTCTTAGATTGCGCACACCCGACACTGCGCCCGATGGGATAGTGGTATAGTCGCTACCATCGCCATTGACAGTGTGGGAGAGGAGAAGGTTGTCGTCGTCCCATCGCCTGAGATATCCGACGCTACGGCAATCGGCAGGATGCTGTTTGTCTACCTCGTCATCGGGCGTCCAGCTCGAATCGCTGACAATGTCCCGCCATGTCACCTCGACCAGGGCGAGCCTTCTGCGGTTTGCCATTACACACCACCTTTACGACGCATTCGTGTTGAGCAACGTCCATCGGCATATCAGCACATAGGCAGTGCCACTAGGGACGCTGGAAACTACTGGATAGACGTGCACCATTGACACGTCAACCACCTTGATGTTGTACCACGTAAGTCCAAGGTCGTTGACAAACGTATACAGGCTGCCCTGCATGGCGCTGTAGTTGGTTAGGTTGGTGCCCACGGCGGCGGCGTTGGCGCATAGCGTGACGGTCTGCACGGCGGTGGGTTGCGCGCGGAATCCCACCTCCTGGAACGCAATACCGGCCACACCGGGCCTGGTAATCTCCGAATCGACATACCCCGGCATGTGCGGCACAGGACCAATATGGAAGAATGATTCACTGCCTAATGTCGATGCCATAGCTAACTACTCAACATTCGCGTTTGTGTCTACCGGGACTGATGGAGCCTGGCGCGTATTCTGTTCGATTCGATCAAGATATCGCTCGACATTTTGGTTGAATCGGCCATTATCCTGTGGTGCTCGTCCCAATAGCTTCATTATCGCGTCGGCGAAGGCGGCGCCAAGTGCAACGCCCCCCGATTCGGGCATTGTTGTTCCAAGGGCACCCCGAGCGAACGGGGGGGCATAGCGCTGTTGGAAGGCGGCCGGCATGCCAATGCGCGTCACTTTCCCGCCTTCTGTTCCCCAGCCGAAACCCAATTCCGATGCCATTTCAATCTGCTGATTTCTGTATTCGGCGTTTGCCCAAAAATCGCGTATGTCCTCCATGGCCTGTGCTCGCTGTGCCTTGAGCGCCAGGCGCATTTGTGGATTCGCGCTATATTCGTAGTCGAACATCTTCTGGGCAACGCCAGGGTCTCGACCCGCTATAAACGCCTGTTCTTGCTTGATTCTGTCCCAGTTGCTTAACATTAAAAACAGGCTGCGCTGCTCTTCTGTCTCGGTGATACCGAGTCGTGACAGCCCCTCTTTGCTAATATCGTCGCCCAGGGCAGAACGCAGCCGCTCCAATCGACCACCAAATGTCGGTATACCGGCAAAGCCCAGTTCTTTATATGCGCGGTTCTCTGTTTTTGTGAGACTTCTACTTGCCGCCTCTAAAAGAGTCCGCAGCCGACGAGGTTCCTGCTCAGCGCCAGAAACAACCGATGCCGCCGCCGCGGCAAGGGTTGGGTCGTCCCACATCATCCAGCCCGGCACCGTCTCGGCCATGGCGCCTGGGCCGAACTGCGAATGTTGTGCAGCGGCATACACAAGCGATGTTGATTGGCCTGGCGTGTACCCAAACTGCTGGCCATAGGCTATAAGCCGTCGCGCTATCTCGGGTTCCGTACCGAGCCCAACCATGGCCATGGCCGTTCTGCTGGCTTCTAATGATTTGTCGAGGTCGCCAATATTGGACTGTATTGGCTGCACAATCCCCCACGACTCGGCTGGCCCTATCCCATATTCCTGGCCCAGTCGCGCCGCCGCAAAAAGTGCCTCCTGTTCCCGGCCGGGATTTAATAGTGTCAACTCGACTGCGGACTTTGCTAGGTCTTCCTGTTTGTCGCCAATGCGATCTAAATAGTCCAGGTAATCGCCCAGGAGTTGCGTCACCTTCTGGATAGACATCATCCCGGCGATGGCGCCAGACGCCGCCGCAGTTATTCTATCCCACGCAGAACTGCCCTGTTCTACTTCCTGTTTCTGTTGCCGCTGCGCCTCGTTTATCTGTTTGGCGTTTTTCTCAATCTTCTCTTGCGCTGCCGCCAATTTGGTCAACGCCTGCAACGCCTCGGCATCCTCGGATTTGATGTTGAGGCTAATAGTGGTCTGTGCGTCTGATTTTGCCATTATCTATTCATGTCCGTGCGGAACCATTCCAGGTCGGCATAGGTGGGCGTGTGTTGTGGTAGTCTGCCCATGGCCCACAACTCATACCGTAGCCGTCTCGGGTTCCGTGGCATCATTTTTTTTTTGCGCTGCCTGCGCAGCCAGCTCGGCCTGAAACCGTTTCAACGTCGGCCAGTCTATCAACCACAGCAAAATATCCTTCATATTCTCCGTGGTCAGGATGCCGAGGGCGCGGATACCCCATCGTCCTATGCGATAGTTGGCCGATAGGGCCCCCACCGCAATGCGCTCGACCTCCTCGTAGGGCAGGACCGTACCGCCGTCGCCATGCTGGGCGGAATAGACGATATCCGCCGCCTCGGCAAGCATCTGGTATCGGGATTCGACGGTTTCTGCCGGGTTGCCGTCCTCGTCCAGGCCCATGACTTTAGGCAACACATACCCCGTCGTCATGCCCGCCAGCCTCGCAACGGGGATTTGCCACGAGTTTCCGTCGGCGAGGATGATGGGGTGCCCGTCCAGTAACCGCTCACGCTGCAAATTAGCCGGTTTGGGTTTGTCCTGCTTATCCCAACCGACCCAAAAGGCGCCGCCCATAGCACGATGCCACTCCTGGGCGTTTGGCGAGTAGCGAAAGTCCTCAAATTGTTTTGGGGCAATCGCCATCAGCCAACCACGGTCGCCGCCGGGCCCTTCCATGCACGCACCCGCGGGCGCCTTGCCGGGAGGGAATACGCCGTCGAGCCCCAGCTCGGCGAGGTCTACCTGCCCGCCGGCGGTTTTGCCGGGCACGAAATACAGGAATCCGCTCATTTTTTCGCTACCTTTTGCGGTTTCGGGTCGTCGGGTTCAATCAGGTCCTTGTCCTTGACCGGCTGCGGCTGTACGCGCGGGCGCAAGCCCAACTCTTGGCGGATTTCGTCTTCGCGCTTTTCCTCGACCAACCGCTGGCGCATCACCTCTTCCCAGTCCTCGCCGTTGGCCGCGCAAACGTCCCGTTGCGTCGTGATGCCCAACTGTAGACTGACTTTAGTCGCCAACGCCTCTTTCTGCGGGTCAACCCATTTCCATCCTGGCGCTATCCATTGGACCTTTCTAATATCGTCGTCCGTGACGCCACGCAACCGCGTATCACCGCGCAGCCTAGCATCCTGCATCACGGCCACCCATTCAGGCGTCAGGATCTTCTCAACCAGCACCGACCGGCGCACCAGGAACGTGATGCGAGATTCTAGTAGGTCGGTGCGTGCGCTGGAATACGTCGAATCGCTGAAATCTTTCAGTACCATCTGCCAACACACACCAAGTGCCGCTCCGATGCGCCTAGCTAACACAATGATAAACGGGGCTAGCTCCGGCGTGGGGAAGTTGGGGATGAGCGTCTTGGCTTGCTCGCCGGGGTATGTTTTGAACATCATCCCCGGCTCTAGTTTCTGGTCGAGTTGCAACCCATACTTTTGCGCCGTCACGTCGAAAACGTCTTGGGTGTCCTCGGGGCTTTCCAGGATGACGGCCAAACATGCAGCAATCTGTACCCGCTTCAACGACGCCAACAGAAGCAAATCAAGGTCACGCACATCCTGTAGAATGGCATGGAACGCCGGCACGCCGCGCGTCTGGCCTGGTCGTTCTGTAGTCTTGAGGTGACGCACCTCGGATGCCAGCACGCGGACAAACTTCTCGCGTTCCAGGTTGTCGGGCGTGAATATCTCGCCCGGATGGTGTTTCATAATCCAGTAGGCAACCGGCACACCAGCCGCGTCGCGCTCCACGCCGTCACGGATTTCGTTCTCGCCGGCCTTGACAAGCGGCATACTGCGTTTGGTGGGCGTTGCCAACCGTTCTGCCTCGATGGTCTCGAACCATATCGGGTCCATAGGTCGGCGCTTGACGTTTTTCCGTATCGCGTCGCCGTCCTCGAACCATTTACGGAACACCATCCGCTGCGTCTCGGGATACGTCAGGCCATCGCTCAGAGACAGGGACGCGGCACGCTCAGTCCAGACAGATTCGATACGCTGGTCCTTGTCCATATCGCCCGTGCGCGCCTGCGGACGCAGACCCGTGCCTACGACGTTGTTGACGAACGTTTCCGTGATGCCGCTGCCAACCGAATCGTCCCGGTTCAACTCGCGGGATTTGGCGCGTAACGCGGGCAGGTTGCCAAGGATTTCGGCGTCGGCGCTGCCGTCGCCACCCAACCACGTCGTCTTGGTTTTGCCGTCTGCGGCGGCGCGATAACCACGGGCGCCCATGAGCGCAAAAACACCATTGCGGTATTCTTCGCTGGATTCCATGCGCCGGAAATGCATCCGGCGCGCCTGTGCGCGCGGACTGAATAGACGCACCATGGCGTCGGTGATGCGGGTTAGTGCGCCCTCGTGTTCCATTGTTGTGGCGCTCCTACTGTGTTATGATGTCGCCATGGCTGCCGTGGTGTCAATGACAATAATCGCGTTGGTCGCCTTGGCCGGTATCAGCCGGAAAGAACTGGTATAGATGCCGCCCGTGCTGGCCGCGTCGGTATCAGCAACCGCTAACCAGTCCTCGAACGTGAACGAGATGTGCTCTTCCGTGGCAGCGGCCACGCGATTGCCGTTATCGTCGAGTTTTTGCAAGTACGCAACACTATCTGTGCTTGCCGACCCGGTACCCAGCGCACTCAATGTTGCTATGTTCGCCGTGCTATCTGTCAGTTGTACGCGAACGTTGGGCGCAATAGACGCGACGTGTAGTTTAGTGGGCCACACATCGCCGTCACTAGACAACTGCTGCACGTTGATTCCGAAATCGATGGTCACGGATTGCACGCCGTCCAGGATGCTACCGTTCAAATCGAATGTGCCCTGCGTAAACGCCGCACTCAGGTTGACATCCGTTTCCAGGGCTGCGCTCGTGCCGTGGATGATTGGATTATGGCTGCCGTCGTAGGCAACATACACATCATAGGAGATGGTTGCGACAGACCCCTGTGACATGGTTAGGCGGCTTGGCACAATCATGCCCATGTTGAGCGTTGCGGTGCGATGTACGCTACCCGTGGCGGGCAACCCCGTATCCCCGTCAATTTTGCGGAAATAGAACACGCCCGTTGCGGAACTCGTGATGGCCGTGCCCGTCACCCCAATCGCATCCAGCGCCGTCTTGACGGCTACCGTACTCCACGTCAAACGCGGAGACTGGCTCATAATGGCCGCAAACGTCGGGTATACCGTGCCGTCCCCGCCCGCCGTCACCTCCCTCGTGCCATAGGAGGCGGTCAGGCTCTGTAACCCGTGAATGTAGGTGGTGTTGGTTTTGAACCCGGCCAGTGTGTGTAGGTCTGCCATGTTCCTGCTCCCGTTATTTCTCGCGCAGCATCCGCTTGATTTCTACGAGTGATTCCTGAATCGCCTCGTAGCGACACTCATTGGCTCGGATACGTTCACCGTAATCGCGTTGCGTACTGCCTACGTTGCGTGCCCAGAATACGTGCATCGAAAACACCGCCACGACGAACGCGCCTAAAACAACCCATACAATCCGCTGCGCACCATTGCCGTTCGTTGTGCCGCTCATTATTGCACCGTCCTTTTTGTGGCTTTCCCGATATGCTTGAATGTGCGCGCCAACTCTTCGGCGAAAATCTCGCCCATGTGCTCAAGCTCTTTTTTTGACACGGCGGTCAGTTCCGCCTCTAGGTCTGGTTGTATGCCGCCCGTGCTGGCCGCGGAGACGGCCTCTTTACTGCCCCACGATGTGGTCTCGTACGCGTGGCCGGTTTTGTAGCCCGATGCCTTGATATACCCCGGCACCTGCATGTTGATAGTAACGCCGCTGCCATAGACCTTGGGCTTGGCGGTCTCGCGTACCATCCGGCGGGTTGTCCCGGTGTACACTAGTGGAAGGTTCGCATCGACGCATTTCTTGCGGTTGCGCAACGACCGGCCCCAATACTCGGGGGTACGCGGGGCATATTTGTATTCTTGTGCGCCCGCCATGGTGAAGTGTTTAGGTAGACACTCCCATACCCACCAGTCTCCAATGGCCTTTAGGCATCGTTTGCGGCCACGGTTCCAGAACCGGCGCCACACCGTGAAGCCGTTGGAAATCTCAACCTGTACCGTAAAAAGCGCCATACCTACAATGTCCGTATTTCGCCCAGGTCAACCGCATACGCTATCTCGAAACTCTTGCCTATTCCCGCCTCGTCGTCATCGGCATAGGTTTGCAGATACTGGTCCATGTAGCTAATGGTGGCGTACCCGTCTTTCCCGCTGTACGCGGCCGCCTCCTTCATGGTACCCTCGGCTTTATTCAAGAAATCGAGTAACCCGTCCTCATCGCTTGATGCGTAGGCGGTTGCAATGGGCGCCCAAAACAAAACCACCACCGGCCCGGCCATCTGCGCAACCGTGCATGCGGTACCGCGTCCAACGTTGACCAGCCCGTGCCCACTAATGGGGGTGATTACAGCATGCGCAGTTGTCGCCGTTGACCACGGCATGTGGATGTGCGCCAATGCCGACGTGGCCGGCACATCGTCGCCGCTCACGCCCACCCATGACTGAAATGTGGTCGATGCGGCTATCATCGTCTCCAACATTTGGCACCGTTTGCCGATGGGACCTGTAGCCGTTACCGTTGCCACTATGCTCCACTCCTGCGGATACGCGGCGCGCCAGACTTCCGGTTGAACGTCCGGCGTATCACGTTGATGGCCATCAGACCGCCGATACCATTTGCGGCATAACTACCGCCCATACCAAGCCCCACCACGTCCCATGTTGCGCCGCCAATCGTCATCTGGTCGCCCTCAGAACCGACACTAGCAATATCGTCTACCGCAACCAACGCCGTGCCGCGCCGAACACGCACCCATCCATCATTGGTTTCTTCTGTAAGGTCCATGTCTTCGGTGAATGTGCCCGTCACGGTAGACGGGTCACCCGACTCGGGCGTATACGTCATCGCCTGTCCCATGGTCTCGCCAATCTGCGCCCACGGGTCCTGGTCGGCGCCGCCATGCATCTGGTCGGCTAGGGTCTGCACAGACATGGTGTACTAGATGCCCCGAATGTTGAAATTGCCTACTGTAGCACCCGACGGAAACCATACGCCCACGTATTTAATGGGGCCAATCCCATAATCACCAGGGTTCACGGTCACCTGTCCGTTGTTCGCGATGGCAAAATCGTATGCGCTCGTACTGGCCGCCGTGGTGGTGTTTAACACAACGTTGATGGTCTCGCCGCTGTGGTTGCGGATAATCACGTGGCTGCATGGCGGCGTAAACGTATACAGCCCCGCCGTGGTGTTTGCAACCGGCGCGGTGGTTTCTGTTGGGTCATAATACTGTGCGGCCATAGTAGACTATCCTTTCTCCTCGTAGCCGTATAGCGCCGGCGCTTTCAACAGGGCGCTTTTTTCGGGGACATACACGTTAACGCCACGGCCGCGCGCGAATCCTAGCAGGTATTCGCAGCACGACCGCTGATACCCATACGGGTCGGGGGTTGCTAGCCGCTTGCCGACTCGCCCCATGTCAACGCCGTATAGGTGCAGGTCTTCGCACCCGTGTAACATTGCCATCGCTATCATGTAGGCGACCGTACTGGTAAAATACCGCCCAAACATCTTGACAACACACGGCAACGGGAACGTGATGCTGGCCTGGATATCGCTCCGGTACGCCTGCATGTAGATGGGTTTCGTCTGGCGCGCATACCATTGCATGGACGCCTCAGTAATTTCTGATTCGTCGTGCAACTCGAAGAACGCATCGAACCTGCGGCCTATCATGTCGCGCCCGATATCCGTCACGCCCCAAATAGTAAAGGCGGGGTCGTCAAACGGCGCATCGTCGCGCGTTGACAACCCCCGCCCCACTATCGCTACTTTATGCACGTGCTATGCGCCCGCCTCTACCGGCGTGATGGTAGGCGTTGCGCCTCGATACGTCACGCGATACGGAATCTCGCAGTCGTCGCGCTCGTTGTCGATTTTGACGCGCACCACTACCGTTTCGTTTACGCCAACCATACCAATAGCCAGCCGCTCGCCGTCTTCGTTGTTCTCCAGCGTGCCGTTGCCGTTTGCGGTGACCTGTGTCCCGTTTAGCAGCCCGCGTTGGTTGGTACCATCGATTTTGCCCGTGACGCACACGTCCAACGTATCGCCAGCCGTGGCGATGGTGTCCCAACCCGTGGTGGTTTTGTTCCAGTCTAGGTCTATGGCCACATCAAGCAAACACTGGCCCGCCGCGGGCGTGATAGTCAGGATGGCCACATAGTCGTTTGGGTAGTCGAACGCTGAGATATCCACGTCCGTGATGCCGGTAGATTCGGCCGGGACAAGGATGTCCCATAGGCTATTGTCGGCCATTTCTGTGTCTGTTCCGATTTTGCCGTGGACACTATCTGTGGTAGTATCGGTAGTTGTGCCAGCAAGTGACAATGCTCCCTTAGCATATGCCACCAGTGTGCCGGTATTAGCCGCAGCCGTTGCCGCCGTGTCCTCCTTGTTTCCGATTACCTGGTTGGTCAGGCGATTCCTCGTCTCGTCGGCCACGGGAACACGCGCCTGCCCAAGAGCAACGGGAGCAAACAGCAACGCCAGCGCAATCAATGCAACTAGCTTTTTCATCTTATTCCAACTCCTTGTTTCAATTGTTGGGAGGCGGGCGGGGGCATCGTCACCCCCGCCCTATGGTCTTGGCCTACGAGGGCTCCGTGGAGGAGTCGAGGGACTGAACCACATACACATAGTCCAGCGCGCCGACTTCCATATCCCAAGCAATACGCGCCTGGAACGCTACGCGGCTCTTGAGGAACGTTTCCGTGTCCATGCCCAACGTCACGTACTCCATGCGCAGCTTCCATTTGCGGATAAACTGCCGCTTGAAGTCGCCCAAATACCATGCCGTGGTAGAGAAGTCGTCCAGCTTGGGCGAGCTCACAACCTGCGGCTGCCACGGGCCACGCGGGCCCCATGCGTTGTATTCGTTGATGACGCCCGGCGTCAACTCGCTGTTGCGAATCTTGAGCGCCGTGCCCACCAGTGCGTCGGGCACCAGCAGAATGCACTGGCTCATCGGTATGTTGATGCGTTTGCCGCGCGAATTCTCCATCGCGGCCAACACCGCGCGGGCGTTGTCAAGGTCCGTCTCGTCCACGAGCGTGTTCGTATTGAGGCGCGTACCCGATGGCGCGCGCGTTCCGGGATAATCGCCGGTTGCGTTATACAACTGCGTACCGGAACCAGCAGGGCGGTACACGTACGGTTCGGCGGGCGAGCTGCCAGAACCGCTCACATCGCACACGCGGCTCAACGTCTGTTCCTCGACGTACTCGGCCGCAATCTCGCCCAACTGGTTGACCTTCATAGCGAACCCGGCCACGTCGTTCTCTTCCAACGTCTCGCCCGTGATGCTGATGCGCCGACCGTTCCGCTTGTGCCGAATCTCAACCTTCTCTTCGCCGGCACCGACTTCAGGAAAATCCTTCCCCTCCTCGACCCGGTCGACGTTCGTGTCTTCGCTCAACGCGGCGGCATACGTGGAAACCTTCTTGTTGTCCTGGGTCTCCGTCACCAACTGCTCGCCAATGGTCGGCACAGCATCGTATGCGGAAATGAATCCCGCAATCGTCAACCCGCCGCAAATCAGCGGGAACGCGCTGGACTCAAGCGCCCGCTGATGGCCCGCCACTTCCATGCGCACCGGCACCTTCACATCGACCAACTGGTCGAACAGGCGGGGCAGGCTATGGATATCCGACCACGTCAATTCACCGCGCTCAATCAAGTCGGTCGTCTTGCGCGCGAATCCCTCGGGGTCGCTGGCCGCCAAATTCTTGAGGTCGTCAGCAGTATCGTTCCGGCCAATTTCCAGGCCGGTAGCAAGCCCGCCGCGACGCTTCTTTGTCATCTGCTCTTGCATCGTCTTTGTCTCCTGTTATGCTAGGCTAGCTTACTGCCGATTAGGTTACATCGTCATTCATCGAGCCGTCAGTGGCCAGATGCGCCACCTTCGTGCCGTCAATGTAAAAGTCGAGGGTCGTGCCGGACGCGCCAAACTTCATCCCGCTGAATCCGCCACTATCCCCAACGTTGACCTGGTTGGCTTTGCCTACCAGCTTGCTGTACAACGACGCCTCGGGTCTGATGGTCATGCGAATATAAGACGTGCTGCGCACCGTCGAACCCGCATCGCCGCCGGCATCATCGGCAAGATGACCTTGATGGTCCGGATAGTGTTCCTGGCCAACCGCATACCCGAGCACATACGTGCCCGACGTGGTAACGGCCTCTGAGGACGAATAGTACAGCGCGGAGCCGTATTCGGTGGCCGCCGCCGACGCAAGCGGGTATTCCCAAAGGTCGCCCGGTCGCGGGATATACACGTTATAGTACCCGGCCCGGTCGCCCGCCTTGATTTCCTCGGCCGCAACGGCCACGTTGCCGTCCATCTCGAAGTCGGAGTCCATAGGAACCCACGCGGTATTGCTGTCACCGGTGAATTCCAGGAGTTCCCCTCGCTTGACTGCGGCCGTACTACCGGCCTGAAACAGACCCTTATACGTCATGGGCTCAGTGGCACCGTTAATGTTGCCAACCCATCGCACGTGATTAGTCGCCATGGTATTCTGTCTCCTGTGGGTTAGGCCAACCTAATGGCGCGTTCGACCTTCTCGTCGGTCATTTCGGGTTTGTCGTCCGCCTCGCCCGGAACGGGCTCTGGTTCGGGGGTGCCAACCGCCGCGGCGCGTTTCGTGTGCTCTTCGAGCAACCGCTGGCAGGCGTCCTCAATAGACATGCGCCCCAGCACGCATTCCTCGGCAACATCGCGCAGGGCATCGCCGGCCAATTCGCGGATAGTAGCGGCCCTGGCCAATTCGTCGCGCGCGGCAATCTCGCCCGGCGTCAACGTTTTGGCGACGGGTTGTTCCCGCTTCTCTTCCTTGACATCGGCGGCGGGCTCTTCGCCCTTCTGTTCGTTCTCTGCCATGTCGTTGTCCCTTTCGTCGTCTTCGATGTGATACTCTTTCGCTTCGTCGCCTTCCGGGCCACAGTACATCCGGCGTATGGCGTCCGCGTCGGCCGGTACGGGCACGACGGATATTTCCAGCAACTCCCACGATTTGATCACCGTGGCGGGTCCCTGTATCCGCGCCTCACCTTCGCCATCGCTTTCGCCGTCCTTGAGCCTGACCGTCTGCTTGGCGTCTGGGATAAATCCAACAGATACCGCCCTCACAAAACCATCACGCACAAGTTGCCAGATTTCGTCTGCATGCGCCGTCGTCGCGAAACGAACGGATGCCAACAATTCACGGCCCGCCAATGTCAGCTTGGCGTCACCGATAACCGCCCGCGTGCTCCATCGGTCGTGCGCGTCGAGCACAACGGGGTTTTTCCTGAACCGTTTGAGGTTGGCGCCCGACATGCGCAGAAACTCGCGGCCCTGCCACGTGTCAACGCCATTCTCTGTGGCCGCCACAAACTCCGCTGTGCGGGTGTCCTCGTCAATAGACCGCACCTCGACCACAGTAGACAGACCGCGCACCACGATATCGTCGGCCTTATTTTGGGATTTGGGCTTATCAGACATGTACTATCCCCCGTGTTTTAGGCCAACAGTTATCAGGCGGTTTTTATCGCCGCCGCGTGTAGCAGCTGCCTGTGCCGCTTCCAAGGCGCTCTTGAGCAGGTCAAGGTTTTGGCGATGGGTCAAACGGCTTTGTCCGCCGTCCATCTCTTGCGGGAACCCCGCCAGAATAGCCGCCGCCTTGGCATATTTGCCGTAGGCGGTAGCATAATCGCCACTGGATATTGCATCTGCGCACTCTGCGCACGCTGTCTGGAACGCTGTCAGTGTGATTTCAGTCGTTGCCATAGGCTAGACGGCACATTCCTCTGGGTATTCTTCTCTCGACCATTCGCAGGGCGACTCTAGAAATCTATCGGCCAGAGAAACGAAGTTACCTACATCTATCTCGCCGTCTGGTAGACAAGAGTGTGGCCATTCGGAAGGATGTAGAATGTGATACCGCTCCTCAGCGGCTTCAGAATCACATATCCCGTAGTCGTCCATCATGGCTTTTTGCCCCATTGGCGCATTTTACCATGACGGGGCTAGGTTCCCCAATATATAGATGTGTAGCTATTGGGTATCTGGTGGGGTATTGGCTCGGTGGGAGTCTATCAGGCGGGCGATATCGGCCAGGACAAACGCGGCCTCTGGGTCTGCTAGCTCATAATCCTCAAATGTTGACCACTCGAAGCGACAACGCCGGCATTTGCGTCTGCGCCATGTGATTTCGTCGCCGTGCGCCTCCCGTGGCCTAGAATCCGTCACGTCACTTTTAGAATGTAGGCACGATGGGCATCTCATTGGTCTGCAACCTCCAGCGGTAACTGCCACCGGTACCCGCATGATTTGCACCGCAGCACCGCGCAGTCCGCGTCAATATCGTGCGCATGGCCCGTAACCACCACCTCCACGGCGCGACCTCCATTGTCGAGCCATACGCGGTGTGGTTTGTCGCCACAATATCCCGGCTCGGGATTCATGCACGGGTACGCCACACCACTACCACGCCGAAACGTCTCAGGGATGGGCTTTGAATCGGGCCAGAACCGGCTGCGTTCCTGCACGTCCAGTTCCTGCACCTCGATGGGCGGTTCCTGAACAGACAGTCCGAAGATATCGGGTTTTCGCTCCTTGGGTTTGGTTTTGCGTTTAGGCATGCGAATCATCCTTGTTTACGGGTAGGTCGATACCAGTCAAAAAGAAAAACAACCAAACAATAAACAAACCAGGCACTGAAATTGGCCATAATACCCCCAACACCATGGCAGCCACAGCATTGTCGTGATTCTGAGATACCATTGAATAGACAATGACTGCTGTACCTATCACGCCAGAACCATAAACAAACACCAGCAATGTCAACATATCACAACTCCTTTTCTGCGAAATCCACTCGGGCCGCCCTCAATATTTCGCGCATCATGCGGATGGCATCCATTGTTGTCGCTTCTGCCAGGTCATGGGCAAGCATGGCCTCGGTATAATTGTCAAGCAGTGAACACGCAAGCATCACCGTCAGGGATGCAAGTGTCATTGTGTTGTCGTTGCTGCGCATGTTCTGCATATCATACAGCGCCGCATAGATATCGTCTGTTTTCAGCGCTCGGGCCATCGCCTAACCCCTCCCGATTGTCCAGCCGCCCGATTTGTCGGGCTTCTTGGCTTCGGTTTCTGGCACCACAACCTTCTTGGGCTTGTCGCCTATCAGCCGCACGCCGAGGCTGTGGGCCGCCGCGCACGCCATATAGGCCGCATCAAAGTAGTGGTTGCGCCTGTGTACACGTTCCCATAGTGTTACGTTGCCTTTGCCTGCCCTGAATTCCTCAATCTGCCGCTCAGATGTCCAGTGTTTTGCTAGCGTCATGTGCTCGTTCACGTGGCCCACATGGTACAACGTCATGGCGCCCGGATGGTTGGGCGGGGTAGTGAGTCGCGCATGCAGGAACGTCTTCCACTGGTCGGCGTTCACGTCGGCAAACCGCACGCCGCGCGCACGGTCTCGTGTCCAATGATACCCCTGCCCTACACGCACTACCCTTTTGTTCGTCGCGCCGGGCGGTCGATATGCGCCGGCCATGTCCTGGCTTTCGCCCCAGCCCCGTACGGGATGCCACGGGGGGCCCGTCTCGCGCACAAACTGGCATATGGTATCTGTCTGGTACCGCGCATCAACCCATATGGAGTCTACCATGGCGTGGTCGTCTATTTCGGTGTTGTGGATGGGCCAGCCCTCTGCGGCCATGTCGGCAATCTGTTGCAATGCAGCCAATAGCCCGCGCTCCTCGCCCAGCGACACCACGGCAACATCCTGCACAGCATATTCGACCGTGTGCGGACTGGCGTCATGTCGCCAAGCCAACACAACCCAGTGTAATAGCCGCTTGCCTATATCGCACCCCATGGTAATGTATTCCGTGTCTTTCGGGATATGACCGCGCGGGATGTCCACCGTACGGCTCAGAATGGCTTCGATGGTGACTCCGCTGAGATCGTCGCGTGGCGGTTCGTACGGCAATGCCCATACAAACTGACGCATTTCTTTCTCTGCATTTTCCTCCTGAATCGCCCGCGCAGCCCGCCATTCGCGGGCACCGATAGACCGGGCACTGGCAAACTGGTTGTCGAACGCGGACCATCGGAAGCCCAGCGCAGTAGTATCCGGATTGTCGCCATGCAAGACGCCATTGCTGTCTATCTCCTGGCCTTTGTGTGCCAGTGCGCTAGCCGCACACATCTCGGTCCGTTCGTCTTCGCTCAACACCACGCCACACGACGGGCACACCCAGTAGGATTCTCGGCGCGCGGCCTCTTCCGACGCGGCATCCTGCCATCCATGCAGGTGTTCCCTGCCGGGCGTCACATAATCGCCACATGCAGGACACGGGCATGCTATCCGGCTCGCCGTGCCGGCGTTGTATTCCTGCCATGTGCGGCCCTCTTCGACCGTTACGGTACACTCCAGGAAGATGCGCGCCCGCTCGCTACGGTCAAACGCGCCCGTGCGGTTGATGATCTGCGTGACCTTATCGGCCTCCCTCGACGTTGCGCCTGGCGCGTCGAATCCGTCTGTTTCGGTAATCACCACAATACGGGTTGTAAAACTGGCCCGCTGTTTGTCGCCGCCACCTGCCGTCATAAATCGCAGTGTGGCGCCGTTCCTAAAACGAATGGACGCACCAACACGACCGCGCCTAGACCCGCTGCCCTCAACGGGCAGCAACTTACGGTATTGTGTCCGTTCGATAACGGGTAACAGGTCTAATTCCCATTTGTCGTTTCGGATATCCTCGTTAGGCAACCCACACACCACCGTCTCGCGCATCTCGAACAGGTAATACAGTATAGGAATAACAAACGCGCACAATGTCTTGCCGCTCTGTGTCGGGCCTGTCACCACAAACCGCGTCCAGTTGCCGCTGTCGTGCGCATCGAAGAACAGACCCGAGTAGGGTTGCCTGTCACACCGAAACCGCAACCCCTCGTATTCGCCATTGGGCAGGATGATTTCCTGCTCGGCAAACTCCCGCATGGTGCGCACGCGGGTAGACATAGCACGCAGAAACCACTCGGGCGCTATATCCGCATTATGCGCTATCGGTTCCGCCATCATCGTCATCTGTGCCAATAGCCTCCTGCGCAACACGCGCGCCCTCTTCAAGTGCCTCGTTGAACATGTCCTGCGCCTCGGGCCCGAACCGCCGCCCAAGGTTCTCGCCGGCGCGCCTGACAACATCAATCCCGCTTTCCCATTGCCGCCTAAGTAATTCGACCTGTACTATCTGCCCCTCCTTCTCCGCTAGCTGGTGTTCTGCTAGTTTTGCTTTCGCCAACCGATAGCGCTCGTCAGCGTCGGCGCCCTTCTTGGTTTGCGGTGGCCCATCCTCGTCAATGTTCTTGCCCAACCACCGCGCCTTGATCCACGGCAACACGTTGAACCAGTTGTATGTCCGGCCCTTGTCGGTGTTGCGCGGCATCCCCACATCGAGCCACTTGTTTATCATCCGCTCGTTGGTGTCCAACAACCGCGCCAGCGTCACACGCGGTAGGGCCATCAAATGCGCGTCGAGTTGTTCCTCGCGCCGTTCGCGTTCATACTGCCGAATCCGCGCAACGTCACCACGGCCCAGCTTCTTGCCGGCCCTATGCTTCGCTATCAACTCGGCGATGGTTTCTTTCTCAATGGCATCTGCCGCGCTCTGCGGTTTGTCGGGCTTGTCTTTCGAGGACGGCATGTCAGTTTATCGCCGGCAACCTGCCCAACAATTCGCATATCATCGCACCGTCCAACTGAGACGCCTGTACTATTGATTCGCGCAACCGTTCCAACCGCCGCCTAACCTCGGCGTCTGTGCCGTCGAAGCAGAAGTGCTCCATGCCGAATGCCAACGCCTTCCACGTCGTGACGGCGCTCTGCCAGTCTACCCGTTCGTCTTGTGTCAAGACCATGCCTACATACCTCCCAATGGTATACTAAAACCACACTGCGGACATTCTACAGTGCGTTCCGACTCAACGGGCGGCGATGCGCTGTGCCGGCCCTCCGCCGCCAACAACAAATCCAACTCCGCGTCAAACCAATAATCATCCAGAATGCCGCCATCGTCACGTTCCGCCGCCAATTCCGCCAGGTCCCATTCCAGATCAACCTGCGCCACGCGGTTGTCGGCAATCGCCAACTCGCGGGCGCGCGCGTCGTGTTCCAGGTCGAGGTCTGTTCGGCGCACGGCCACGACGCTGGTGCCGTCGCTGTCTACAATCACTAGCCCGAGCCCCAATTCCTGCGCGCGTTCCAGTGTTTTATTGCCCGCTATCACTTGGCCGTTGCGGTCAACCAGTATCGACCGGCCCGCGCCACAATGACGCAGTGACTGCTCAAGCATGCCCAGGCCGCGCTCTGTGCCCTTGTTGGCGTTGCGACGGTCGGGGGTTAGGTGGTCGAGATTCATAGTCAAACACCATCACAATTCACAGTTTTATAGACTTTCTGGAGTCACGTTTTTCGAGGTTTGCGGGGTTTGCGACCTGACAAGACCGCGCAAAAAGTGGACAAATGCGCGAATTCGGCAAAACCCCTGAACTTCCCTCCCTGCCGGGGTGTACTGTAGGACCCATACACCTACACCAGTATAATGGCAGGTCACCCCCATATTTTCCACCTATCATCCTCCCTGGCAAACCTTGCATCGAGGGCTTCGAGTGATTCGTGTTTGGAGAACGTCCTGTTATCATCGCACGACATAGCGGCATCCCACTCAATCATGCGTGCCCATATGTGCGGGAACTCTCTGCGCAGCGTGCGGTGGTAGTCGAGGCTAGCTATTGGGCAACACCAACACGACAGCCTGGAAAAGTGCTCATATATACCGCCGAACGTATACCCACGCGCACGGCAATACTCTAGGCAGTCCGCCTCGGTCATGCCCCATTCAATAAGCGGGAACACATACTCGGGTTTACTGAACGCCTTGGTCTCCGCCCGCTTGCGCTCGTCTAGCGCGAACCCGATGTATTGCCCACACAATTCCCCGGGCTTGGTTGTCTCGCGTATGTGGCGCCTGATTACCGCGCGCTTGTGGGCTGTGCACCACCGCCAATGCCAAGACGGCCATCCATATCCTCGCTTGTGTGTTTGACCCTTGTTTTCTCCACTGCGTTTCGTGACTGGCTTGTGCAACATCATATACTCAAACGGCTCATCAGGATGCAGCCGTGTTATTGGAATCCCAATGCGTGATTCTACCAGGTCGATGTGCTGATAATTCTCGGGGAATTCCCAGCCCGTGTCGAACCATATGATTTCGTCGAGTGGTCGGCCCTCCTCGATAAGGCGCAAGACCATGGCCGTGCTGTCCTTACCACCAGAGAACGATGCTGCGTGTCTCACAATCCCAGCCCCAGCTCTCTAATCAGAAGCCGTGTTCCTGGCGATAGCTGTATGTTCGCGGTTATGCTCAGTGGCCGGAACTCGACCCTGCCAGGTGCGTCACCACTCCGATGGGCGTCGGGCCCGGATTCGTCGTCGCCATTCTCGTCACCCGCCGCACACGCCGAACCTCCCGCCACGGCGGCCACAGTGCGCCCGATAAATGCACGCCTATCAATAGTGCTCATTCCAACTCCCTCCCGCGTCCCAGTTGTTGATATCATCGCCGCCGCCGTCCATGTACGCGCCTAGCTGCCCGTTGTAGCACTCGCCGTTATTGGCTGTCTTCTGCCCACTGATACCATCGGCACCGAGTGACCATACATAGATATCTTTGCTCACCGGCGCCGGGTAGTTGTATGCGTTGCCGTCTGCGTCCAGATAACCATCCGCCGGCGATGGCATAGCCGGGATGCTGTCGTCTAGCCAGTAGATCCTGAAAGGCATATTGTTGCGGTAGTCGTCCTTGGACGTGGTGACAATACCGTAGGCGCGTGTGCGCCATAACCCAATGTGGAATTGGTACAGGTTGCCCCACGGGTCGGTGGAGGCATTGGGAACATAGGATGTGCCGAGCCGCTCCCGCGCAACAGGCGATAGGGTAACACGTGCCGGCCATTCTGTTGAGTACTCCGCGTCCCTGCCGTGTTGCAATAGGCAATAGAACGCAGCGGTATACGCCTCGATGCCGGCCTCGATGTCCGTAACGTCCTCGTCCAGCGCCAACACCTTGCGGAAACTCGACGCATCGGTATCGCGCAGCATCTGCTGACATGCTAGGCTTATAGCCGCAATGTCGGACTGTGCCCTACCGGCCTTGGCCCTAGAAATACATCCCGATACGATTGGCGTGGCAATGCCGGCCAAAACGACCACAATGGCCAAAACCACAAGGAGTTCTATAAGCGAGAATCCTCGACCCTTCATTTTACCTCCCTCCACTTCTGAGTTGTTCCTCTCAATCCAAGTGCATTGGGTCTTCTCTGTATTCTCCGGATCTTAAATCTTCCTTTCTCTGAGGAGAAAGGTGTCTATGTCTTTGGTAAGGGTTCCAGTCTGGCTCCGAATAGAAAGCCTCTGGCGCGCCCTCTAGGGCTGACTGTACCACCGATTTTGAGGTTTGTCAAGCACAAAATGTGCCGTTGTTGTAAGTGGTTGTTTTGCAGCATGTTAATATACATAGAAGTGCTAGGTATTGTGCCGTGTTTTGCCTGCACGTGCGAGTAGGTTTTGCGCAAGTCATTTGTTGTCTTGCATTTGCAAACGCCATGGAGCCGGTAATGTATGCCCACACGTAAACCCGGTACATGTCTAGTCTCCTGTATGGCACTAGTATATCAGATTGCGCATGGCGTGTCAAGAAGGTTGTGCTTGACAAACGGATTAGCACGTGCTACACTACGCAGGAAAAGGAGGGCCCCAAAATGGAAAGTAAGGCACTGACGGTACCCGAGACCCAACAGCTTGCATCACTGGAGGCTACCATCGAGCGCGGCGTCAAGACGTTCGTGGATGTTGGCAACGCGTTGGTGGCGATACGCGATGGCCGGCTGTACCGCGCGGAGTACGGCACGTTTCGTGAGTATTGCAAGCAGCGGTGGGGGTTTACTGACAGGCGGGCGCGGCTGTTGATGTCGGCCAGCGAGGTGGTGGCCAACGTGCAAAGTGGATCAATTGATCCGCTTCCCGCTACAGAATCCCAAGCCCGTCCCTTGTCCAAGCTGCCCGCAGACAAGCAGCCGGAGGCATGGCAAGCGGCGACGGGCAGGGCGGAGGGCGAGGGCCGGCGGGTGACGGCGCGTGATGTCGAGGAGGCGGTGGTTGAGGTGATGCCAGATGAGGCAGGCGAGTCTCGTCCGCGGGTGGTACACACGGAAACGTATCCCGTGTCCCACGCAAAACAGTTTGCCAGCATGGCCATCCGTCAATTGGAGCGCATACAAGACGATGACCCTTGCGCATTGGAGCAATTAAACAGGGTGATTGACTGGATCAACGAAAGGATTTCAAGACTATGAATAAGACAAAACGCACCAAACCAACATTGCGATGCACGAAAGACTACGACATGTTCGAACTGCATCCGCACAACCGCGATGTCACCAGGACAAAGCTACTAGAACAATCGATGAAAGAATTCGGCTACGATCCGGGGTTCCCTATTAGGTGTGTGCGCAACGGTAGCGGTAAACTCCGAATCACGCACGGGCATCATCGGTTCGATGTGGCGGAGAGACTGGGGCTTGGCGTTTGGTTTATTGAGGCGCCCCAAGATATCCCGCTTTTCCAGAGTGAGGCTTCGGCCCATTCGTGGGGTACGACAGACTACACTGTGGCGCGAGCCCGCGCAGGCGAGGAAACGGCAGAAGCCGTGCTGGAGTTCAGGCAAAAAACAGGCATGCCAATGGGGTGCGCGGTAGCGCTGGTCTCGGGCGACATCACCAACAGCGGGAAGACGCTCAAAAAACTGAAAGACGGCACGCTACGCGTGGGCAATATGCGTCACGCAAACGCGGTCGCCGAACTCACCGCATTCTGCCGAGACTACGGGGCGACGTTCTCAACAAACAGCTATTTTATCAGGGCCATTTCGATGATGCTGAAAACCCCCGGGTTTGACCAAGAAGTGTTTCGCAACAAAGTCAAACGTTATCCGCAACTATTGGAACCGCAACGAAACGTTGACGAATACCTGGGGCTTATCGAGACAATCTACAACTACCGAAAGAGTCCAAAGGCAAAAATCCCACTTGTGTTTGCGGCACACGCAGCATCTGCCGAACGGCGCTATACCGGCAGGAAACGCAAGTAGCAGACACCTGCACGAAATTTCAGGTAAAATAGTTTGCTTTTTCGCTTGACTTTTGGGGTAGGACGTGTTACACTCTGTATAGAGTTGAAGGGACACTGGAGGCCGAAAGGCCAACACAGGGAGATTGGACAATGATTATCACTACATGCGAATTTTGCAAATGCCGACCGTGGTATGAGGCAGGCATAATGCGCGTGCATTGGTGTAGCCATTGCGCAAAGGCCATTGATCGCGCCATCAGCAATTTAGTTTGCAAGGACAATGCCGTGAGGCCGCAAGACAAGGAGAAGGGCCCTAAACATGACCACGTATTATAAGACGGGCTTTGTGTGCGAGGGCCCTGGTTGCCACGAAGTGTTTGAGTGCGCACATATGCCAGCAGACCAAGAGGGGGCAAATCTCCGGGCATGGGACAAAGCGATAGCGGCGGGCTGGACCACGGACGGGCACTGGTATAGTGAAAGCCACTATTGTCCCCAGTGCTCGACGCAAAGGGAGCCGGTAGCATTGCCAGCATTCCCCGAGGACTTGTTCTCGCCCGAAAAGATCCGTCGCATGATGGCGATTACCAAACCCAAGGAAAAGGTCGGGTAATGAACGACTACAAGGAGTTTCGACGTGCCAAGAAAAAAGATTGACGGCCACGTGATGGTGGTAGTGCAAATGCCTAGCGACCTATCGGGCATTTTGACGGTGCTGGCGAAGACGAGGGGCGTATCCAAGACGCAGCTAATCATTGACGTGCTGACGGATTGGCGCATCGCGCACCATGACGAGATTGCCGATGCGTTCATTGGCACAATGTAGGGAGAAGCGCGATGCTGTACACGATACGGAATCGAAGCGGCGACGTGATAGCTCGACGTGAGGCGGAATCGCTCGCGAAAGCAGTGGAGATGGAAAAGGCGAGACTGTCCAATGCGGACCTGTCCGGGGCGAACCTGTCCGGGGCGAACCTGTCCGGGGCGAACCTGTTCGGGGCGGACCTGTCCAGGGCGAACCTGTCCGTGGCGTACCTGTTCTGCGCGAACCTGTCCAGGGCGAACCTGTTCGGGGCGGACCTGTTCTGCGCGAACCTGTACGGCATAACCATGTCCTGGACCTCCCACGACCTGATCGTTGCCAAGCTGCGCGACTGGGCGCGCGGTAACACGTTGCGCGAAATGGCGCTCGGCTGGATTCTTCTACGCCGTGACGGGTGTTGGGGCGACTCGCAGGCCCTCAATTTCGTGACGTGCGAGTTACCTGAGCCGTTCAGCTCCATCCGTGAGGAGATCCTCGACGAGTTGGCGAAGTTTGTGAAGGACGGCGACGGCGCGCCCGACGTGCTGCGCGAACGCGCGGAGCGGAAGGAATGACGTACACCAACAAACACGGACTGCCCCAGCCCATCTATGAGGCTCTCACCAGGGACCCCTACCGCCGCGTGGGGGATATCAGCGTGACGCAACTCATCAAGCCGCCGCTCATGGTGCAGATCGAGAAGCGCCACGCTGGTGACATCGTCGAGGACGCGAGCGACCGCGTGTGGTCGCTGCTCGGCCAGAGTGTGCACGCCATCATCGAGCGGCAAGACCACACCGACCGGCTCTCCGAGGAGCGGCTTGTTGCCGAGGTGTTCGGCTGGACGATCAGTGGCAAGCCCGACCTGCTCGAGCCCGACGACACCCTCACGGATTACAAGGTCACGTCGGTGTGGGCGTTCCTGTCCGGCGTCAAGCCTGAGTGGGCGGCGCAACTCAACATGTACCGCTGGCTCTACATGCAGCACGGCTTCACGCCGAAAGCACTGCAGATCGTCGCTATCCTGCGTGACTGGATCATGCGCAAGGCGGAAACGGACCGGAGCTATCCGGACTGCCAGGTACACGTCGTGCCTGTCGAGGTCTGGACATTGGAGCGGATTGGTGACTTCATCCGCGAGCGGGTGCATCTACACCAGGCCGCTGACAACGTGCCCGTCGACGGAATCCCAGTGTGCACGCCCGCGGAACGGTGGGAGAAACCCACCGTCTGGGCCGTGAAGAAGCGAGGCAACAAGCGGGCCTTGCCGGGTGGCTTGTGTGGCTCGCGGGACGCCGCTGAGGCCGTCGCATCACTCAAGGGCTTTCCTTGCGACATCGAGGAACGGCCTGGCGAGTGCACGCGGTGCCTGCGGTATTGCAGCGCGGCGCCGTTCTGTCCGTACGGGCGACGAGTGAGAACGCGGAAGGGAGGCGAAGATGGATAACACAACAGTAACACACCCCAATGTGTACGAGCGAATGCTGGCTGTTATGGCGAGCGTGACCGGCGTGCTGAAAGACAAGGCCGCGCCGCAGGCCATTGGGGGTTATCGGTTTGCGTCACACGATGCGGTGGTTGGCGCACTCCGCGCCGCCATCGTCGAGAATGGACTAGTCATTGTGCCCAGCATCCACGAACACGGGCAGGACGGAAACCGGACGTGGATGCTGGTGGAAGTGCGGGTGGTTAACGCGCAATGTCCAGAGGATTCCGCGGCGGTGTATACTCTTGGGTTTGGTGTAGACAGCCAGGACAAGGGCCCTGGCAAGGCGATGAGCTACGCAACCAAGATGGCGTTGCTCAAAATGTTTTGCCTGCCGACCGGTGAGGACATAGAGGACTTCGATGCACCACACCTGACACGGCAATCGCCACCAGAAGACAGCGAGCGGGCCATAAAGTGTCTTGGCTATTGGGAACAGCACGGCGTGAGCAATAACGAGGTGTTCCGCTATCTGCGCATTGCCACGATTGAGGACATCACGCCACAACACGTCGAACACCTGGTGGGCATCGTGCAGTCCATCAAGGACGGCCGCACATCGATTGACGAGACGTTCCGTAGCGCCCGCACGATTGCCGACATTGACCCGGCGGAATTCCATCCGCCCACCGTGGACGACGTGACGGCAGACGAACCGCCGGCGCCGCGCGATGATGCGCCACCCGAAAGAGCCGAGGACGTGAAGGAGTTGAATCGGCAAATCACCAAACTGGTGATGGAGCTGGGCATCGATGGCGACACGTTCGACGGTATCGCCGGCAAGATTTGTGAAGGCACCATTGACCAATGGAGTGTTGATGATTTACGAAAACTAGCGGAGGTGCTCGAAAAAACGTAAAAAGAGGTCGCGCGGCCCATTTCCGCCCGATACAAACCAAGGATGCAGAAGAAAAGAGGAAATACATCATGGCGACGAAGATCTATGGAGCGTCCGACGATCTGCTGGAGATTGAAGGCGACGTGGGAGAAGAGTACGGGTGCTACGGCACCGACGACGAACACGTAACCGAGGGCCTACTCGTCGCATGTAGCGATGGCACGGTGCTTACCGTCAAATACGGCAAGGGAGGTATGGGCGTGTGGGGAATCGTCATGCACATCAAAGGCCACCTGTTTGATCGGATTGATGAATGCAACAACCCGGACGCAGACGTGTACAGCGACGTAGCGCACTTCGGGGACGGCCTGAAGTGGGTGCGCGTGGCGAGGCGTTGCGCGCACCTGAAGTAACAGTTGAATCAGGTTTTGTGCCCCGTGCAGCGTGGACGAACACGCGGGCTTCGCGCCGCCATCAGCCCGCCCGGCCACCAGCGCGCATGGTATGAGTGACTGGCAGAGAAAATGGGTTGCCGGTAACCAACCCGGCCACGGGGCACGTGTTTTGGGCGGCGCGGCGTGGTTGGTTCACGCTCTCACGATGCGCACGTAGTCGTGTAGGCCCTCTTTGTGTGTCAGCAGTGATCTCGCTGGCGCCATGGGCTGGAGTCCCCCAAGGGGACTGACGCGGGTTCGATTCCCGCCGCCGCCAAGTAATTTTTGCTCGCCCACAGCGAGCGTTCTCCGAGGCATGCGCGGGTAAGGAGCAGGGTGGGGCCGCGCGGAATGGAGGGATGAGCGATGCTGAGAACAACTACGGTGAAACAGAAAGCCCGATACGTGCGGGTGTATGTCAACCATAGGTGGCGCACCATGACGATCGTGCAATGGGCGAAGAGGTGAACGATGAGCGCAATTGTAAAGGTTGGCGTGTCTGAAGACAAAAGACGTTTCTGTGTGGAGATTCTTTGCAGGACAATGGACGGCATGGCCCGGGTAACGCTGTTCTCTGATTCATTTGGCGGGGATGTCGCAAGAGTTGTCGCCAATCAGCTAAAACAATCCATTTCGCAAGAAGTCCTGGCCACTCGGCAACGCGCCTATGAACTTGGCCTCCATGATGGGCGCAACCATGCGCGCAAGATAAACACGTTCAGCGACAAACTGGATTACTGCGCGCCCACGGGCTGGGATGACGACGGGACAGAACGATGGTAGCGGATTGGGCGTGGATAGGCATTGACCCCGGCAAACAGGGCGCGATTGCGTGCGCCACGTGCGAACACGACACATCGGTATTCAGTATGCCGCCAACCAAACGCGAGCAATACGAGTTGCTAGACAGTATCCGCGGGGAATACCCCGGGCTGCATTGGGTGTGTTGCATCGAGAAGGTTGGGAACTTCTTCCCGTCGCAAAATCCAGCGATGGACCTTAAGCGTGTGGGCGCGCTACTGAAACTGCGCCAGCACAAGGGCGAACTGATTGGTTTCCTCGTGTCGTTGGGAGTCGCAATCGACGAGGTAATGCCGCGCGTGTGGCAGAAATCGGTATGCGGCAAACTACCAAGAGGACAATCGTCGGCTAGCATCAAGTCGCGCAAACACGCGATACGCGACAAGATGCAGGACCTGTATCCAGATTTGAAACTGACGCTAAACAACGCCGACGCGGTGGCGATACTGACCTACTGCAAACGGCGCTACGGAGGACAGTGACATGGGCGAGATGACCGGTGAGCAGGCGCTTGAGTGGGTGCGGGACACGTGGCCGACAGTATGGGGTGTTATTGAAAGCCAGCGCCCCACCGGCAAGGAGTTACACCCGCATGTAGCCACGCTCCCCGCCGTGCTCGACGCGCTGGTGGCGGACAACGACGCCCTCCGCGCCAAGGTTGAGCGGCTGAAGGCGGAACAAGACGCCGCACCAGGTGACAAGCCGTGGTGGGAAGAGATCCTTGGAGCCCACAGCGCTAGGCAGGCGCTTGCGTTACAACGCAAGCTGTTTCGAGAATTGGAGGACGAACGCGACGCCCTTCGCGAAGAGGTCGAGCGGCTGAAGGAGTGGCGTGAGCCACACCTAAAGAGAATACAGCCGTGCGGGTGCATCCTCTGCATATGTGAAACCGAAGATCAATGTAACGGGTGCGGGGCAACTTCCTGCAAGAAACACGCGAATTCGATAGCGAGCATTGCGGATGATCCAACGGCGGTATGGGAAGACCATCCGTTGGTACGACAGCTAGACGAGGCGCGCGCCGAGGTTGAGCGGCTGAAGACGGGAGGGCGGAGCGATGTGCAATAAAGAAGTAGAGGACGGAACTGGGTTTGCGGGGATAGTGCCATCGTGCAGCGACCCGTTGGACGCCATGGGCGATCTGGCTGACCAGTACCTAAGAGAACGTGATGCTGCCCGCAAACAACGCGACGCGGCGCTGGACATCTTGCAACAGTGGCAGAACCTCGACCCGGTAACAGCCGCTGTCTTGGAAGTGGACAAACTGTTGGCGGAAGCCTGGAGGGCAGAGTGATGGCGACCTATACGATTATTGATCGGGAAGGCAACACGCTACACCAAGGGGACGCAGAATCGTTTATGGCGTTCGTCGAGGCACACAAAGCAAACCTCAGGCGGGCAAACCTTGAGGGGGCAAACCTCGCGGGGGCAGACCTTGAGGGGGCAAACCTCGCGGGGGCAGACCTCGAGGGGGCAGACCTTGAGGGGGCAAACCTCGCGGGGGCAGACCTCACGGGGGCATACCTCACGGGGGCAAACCTCACGGTGGCAGACCTCAGGGGGGCATACCTCGGGGGAACGACGCTGTGCTGGGCTACAATCGACGGCGCGCGTGTCAATCCCGCCGACATCGGCGGGCCAGGGTATATCCTGTGTGCGTTGACCGAGGAGGGTTGGCGTGACGAGCAGCGCCGGCGGGAGACGGTTGACTAATACCGGAGATAAGGGAGATCGGCAATGGGCACTCACACGATTTTAGACCGCGACGGCAACACGTTACACCAAGGCGAAGCTGAATCGTTTGTGGCGTTCGTCGAGGCACACAAAGCAAACCTCTGGCGGGCAAACCTCGCGGGGGCAAACCTCGCGGGGGCATACCTCGGGCGGGCAAACCTCGCGGGGGCAAACCTCGCGGGGGCAAACCTCACGCAGGCAAACCTCGGGGGGGCAGACCTCGAGGGGGCAGACCTCGCGGGGGAAAACCTCGCGGGGGCATACCTCGCGCAGGCAAACCTCACGCAGGCAAACCTCGCGGGGGCAAACCTCACGCAGGCAAACCTCGGGCGGGCAGACCTTAGGGGGGCATACCTCGCGGGGGCATACCTCACGGGGGCAAACCTCACGGTGGCAGACCTCAGGGGGGCATACCTCGGGGGAACGACGCTGTGCTGGGCTACAATCGACGGCGCGCGTGTCAATCCCGCCGACATCGGCGG
>Ga0272441_10001669_pt1 | contig 46909 bp, 36 predicted proteins | sample SSMProp6N_FD_193582 | JGI IMG/M metagenome (GOLD analysis project Ga0272441, IMG submission 193582) | Marine sediment archaeal communities from Little Sippewissett salt marsh, Falmouth, MA, United States - SSM-Prop-6N | ecosystem: Environmental > Aquatic > Marine > Wetlands > Sediment ... | reverse complement strand
GGAACCAATCTCAAGCTTCGATATTGTTACCTGACGGGCTTCAAGTTCGACATCTTCCCCATCCCGTGCCAACTCATACGCTTTCTTGCCTTTGACCTTTATAGCGCTGAAAGGCGGCGGTACCTGTTCTATTTCACCCATAAATTCAGGAAGATACTTCGTTATCTCGCGCTTCGTTGGCGATTCCCCTGTTTCGTAAAGCACCTCACCTTCAGAATCATATGTTCTCGTTGCTGAGCCGAAACGAACTACAGCTTCGTACTGCTTACTCGAGGTTGAGAGGTATTCACTCAACCTGGTTGCCGCTCCCAGACAGAGAATTAGCACACCAGACGCTCTTGGGTCCAATGTTCCGGCATGACCAACTTTACGTATACCAGTTCCTCGTCTTATCAGGGATACAACCTGATGTGAAGTCGGCCCAACCGGTTTATCTACCACTAACAATCCAAAGTTTTTCATAGTTCTTTTTCAATTCCTTCCAGCATTTATATAGGCCTTTGTTGCAGACAATACTTCATCCTGTACTTCAAGCAAGGAACCGTCTACCATGGCTCCCGCAGCAGGCTTGTGTCCACCCCCGCCAAATCTCTTTGCCAGTACTGCAACATCGATCCCATCGCGAGCTCGCCAGCTGATTTTCACCTTTCCATTTGGCTGCTCAATAAATAAAACTGTGACATTTGTGTCCTCGATTGTACTGAGAAAGTTTATCAAATCCGCATCATCATTTTCACTGTACCCGGATACTTTTCGATCTGCCAGTGTCAGTGAAGCCCAGACCAGCTGTCCAAGCTGCTGGACTTTCTCAAGCCCCAGCCCCCAATACTTCGCTGCTGAAAATGTGCGTTGATTCAGAACATATCCATACAATTCTGATAGATCCGCCCCCTGATCCAGTAGATCTGCCGCTATCCTTAAAGTACCTGGATGAACATTAGATGTTCTAAATCCAATTGTATCAGCCAGAAGGCCTGCCATCAAATTGTTTCTTATAGCCCGGTCTTCAGGCAGTTTAAGTGCCCGAATGATATCATATACAATTTCTACGGCTGCAGCCGCATGTGGTTCGACGTAATTCAGATTGCCAAAAGTAGTATTGGTGGGATGATGGTCAATGTTCACAACCGGAGTTCGCTGCAGTATCTTTTTCTCCAGGCCGGTCCGTTCAAAATCGGCGCAGTCTACACAGATAAGCAGGTCCCATGATGCAGGCAGGTCTTTTTTCACGAGATCCGATCCTGGCAGGAATTCAAACCGGTAAGGCAGGCCATCCACAAGAATTGGATTGACAGTTTTGCCGGATGAAGCCAGCGAAAGGCTGAGTGAAAGCAGTGAACCCACTGCATCGCCATCCGGACGCAAATGAGATACAACCACAATCATCTCGGAGGAATTGATTAAATCTTTTAGTTCTTGAAAATCAGTTTTCACCCTGCTCCCCGGAATTGTTTATATTCTCCTGCTGAATTTCCTCCAGCAGCTCATCGATCCGGGCACCATACTCAGACGCTGTATCCAGGCGAAAACGCAGCTGCGGGAAGGATCGCAAAGGGATTCTTGCGGCCAGCTGGCTTCGCAGGAAACCTCTGGCACCCTCCAGTGCCCGCAAGATCTCACTGTCCTCAGTCTCTGCCAGGTAGGAGGAAATATAAATTGTGGCAAACGCCAATTCCCGATCTACTCGAACCCCCATCACGGATACCTGGTTTAATCTCTTATCTTCGACTTCCTTAAGCAGGATATCTGCGATCTCTTCGGCAATTCGATCTGCCACCCGGCGTGCTCTTGCCTCACTGGCCATGACATACTCCTCACACGACGGCAACTTCAGTCATTCTATAGGCTTCCAGCACATCACCTTTATTGAAGTCCTGGTAGCCTTTGAGGCTGATGCCGCATTCGAAACCCTGTCGAATTTCGCGCACATCTTCCTGTTCATGCTTCAGGGATGAAATCGATCCGTCGAAAATCTCCTCCCCGCTCCTCAAAACGCGGACATTGGCATTTCTCAAAATCACACCATCAAGCACACGACAACCAGCAATATTTCCCAACCTGGGAATTTTGAATATCGCCAGAACCTGTGCATGGCCGAGAACCTCGCGTTTGATTTCCGGGGCAAGCATCCCCTTTAATGCCTTCTCAATATCCTCTGTAAGGCGGTAGATAATATCATAAATACGGATATCTACACCTTCAGTTTCCGCCACATTACGTGCTGCAGTATCCGCGTCAACGTTAAAACCCAGCACAATCGCGTGTGATGCAGCTGCCAGCATCACATCATTTTCGCCGATATTACCAGTAGCAGCTTGCAGCACATGTACTTTAATATCACCAGCGCTCATTTCATTTACGGATGAAACAATCGGCTCCAGTGAACCCTGGACATCAGCTTTGATAATGAGCTTTAACTCCTCAGCCTGTCCGGCCTGATAAGCCTCGAATATCTGGTCCAAAGAGAGCGCCTGCTTTTTGCTCTCAGCTGCAGATTCTTCCTTGTTCTCCGCGATTTTCGCTCTGGCTGTACGTTCGTCAGGAGTTACAGTAAAAAGTTCCCCGGCATCCGGTACCTCGCTCAAACCCAAAACCGACACGGGCATGGAAGGCAGCGCTTCTTCAACCTTGTTCCCTTGATAGTCAAACATGGCTCGAACCTTGCCGCACGTATCACTCGTCATAACAACGTCGCCGACATGCAGCGTTCCATTTTGTACCAGAAGAGTTGTAACAACACCGCGCGCCTTATCGACTTCCGCTTCGATAACCGTTCCGAGCACTTTACCTTCCGGATTGGCTTTAATTTCAGTTGAATCTGCAACAAGAAGAACGGCCTCAAGTACATCTTCAATTCCGGTACGCATTTTGGCAGAGACAGGAACCACAATCGTATCCCCATCCCAATCATCAGGCACCAGGCCTACCTCAGCGAGTTCGGTCATCACCTTTTCCGGATTTGCATTATCCCGGTCGATCTTGTTCAAAGCAACCAGAATCGGTACCCGGGCTGCCCGAACATGTGCAAGAGCCTCACGGGTTTGCGGCATAACACCATCATCAGCTGCCACCACGAGGATGGCGATATCCGCGCCCTGTGCACCGCGTGCACGCATCGCTGTAAACGCTGCATGCCCGGGAGTATCCAGGAAAGTGATTGTTCTGTCCTGGTGGACGACCTGATAGGCGCCAATATGCTGTGTGATCCCCCCCGCTTCTCCGCTGGCGACATTCGTCTCCCTGATAGCATCAAGGAGTGTGGTCTTGCCATGATCAACATGGCCGAGAATAGTTACTACCGGAGGCCGGTCTTTCAATTTCGCCGGATCCTCGTCTTCGATCAGCTGGCGCCATCGGGGCATTTCAACCTGCTCCTCTGCTCCAGCCACTTCCGGAGGCTCCTCGAGAGACGCTTCGAAACCAAATTCAGCAACTACAATGGCAGCAGTATCAAAATCGATCTCCTGATTGATGTTTGCCATAACACCGTTGGCCATAAGTTTCTTCATTACATCAATCGGGCTGATCTCGATCCGCTCTGCCATGTCTCGGATGCTTATACTTGCCGGGAGTTCGATTCTTTTTTCTTCTTGTTCACTCATAGATACCTCCAGCATACACACTCGCGCTAAGAATGAGAGCGCCTCCTTTACTACATATTCGCGGCCCTGCTCATTGCAAAACACTGTGCCTGAAACCTGCTCAAGAGTCTGAAAGCTGATCCATATAGGCTGAAAGCAGATTCCTGCTTTCTTCGCTTAGCTCAACCTTCAAAGATTTCGCCAGCGATCCTCGGGATAATGCATGCTGCCAGCACGACTTCCGCTTGTGCAGGTAGGCCCCCCTGCCTGGCAGCTTCCCGGTTGGGTCGATGCGCACACCATCTGGCGTTCGGACCACCCGGATCATTTCTTTCTTTGACAGCACCTCCCGACATCCAACACAGGTTCTTTCAGGAATATGCCGTTGACGATGTTTCCGTTTTTTCACGTATGCACCACCTGCTTACCAGATGCTGCCTGGATTAATAATCCAATTTGCTCCAATCATCTTCTCGCCGGCCGGGTTTCCTTTGCTTCTTCACAAAAGTCTCATCAAGGTCCGGATCATACTCAACAACCCGCCGACGTTTCTTGCGTTTCTTCTTCTTGCCATCGCCGATCTTATCATCCAGTTCATCATCTTCGAACTCTTCATCGACTGCAACGGGATCGAAGATTTCTGGCTGCTTCTCGAATACTTCCTGAATTGTGGCAAATTCAAGATCGTCCTGAACAACAATTTCGGGCTCTTCTTCAGCCCCCTCTTCAGGCTCCTCTTCTTCCACCACCTCAGCAGGAGCTTCTTCTACTTCAGCAGCTTCAACTGCCTCCGGCTCCTCTTCTTCCACCACCTCAGCCTCTGCTTCAGCAGATTCCTCAATTACTTCTGCAGATACCTCAGCCGCCTCTTCCGGCTCTTCGACAACTTCCGGCTCAGGCTCGGGTTCAACATAGTATTCTTCTTTCAGCGCTTCGAATGTCTGTTTTAACTCCTCCAAGGCTTTCGGCCCAATACCTGAAATGCCAAGGATTCGATCTTCATCAATAAGAAGGGCTTCCCAGACCCGGGTGACTTCTTCATACCCTTCGTCTTTGAGCAGATTGGTCACACGTTCGGAGAGTTCAATGTCCTCAAGTTTCAGGGCACCGACAGCTTCCGGTATTTCAGCCCGGGCAGCTTCCAGTTTTTCTCGCTGTTCCTGCCGTATAACCCCGCGCTCACGCTCGATATAACGCTGAATGCGCTCCACAAACGCGTTGAGGCCCTGATATTCCTCCGGTGTAATCGGACGATTTTCAGCTTTCTTGTCCAACACTTCCCTTACCTGTGCGACAAGTTCAGGTGTCTGCAGGTCAGGATCCTCGAATACGGGATGGGAATCGTAAAGATGCATCGATTCCATGGCGGCTTCTGGCAGACTCTTGATATCGATACGCCATCCAGTTAGCCTTGCAGCCAGACGGGCGTTTACCCCGGATCGGCCGATAGCAAGGCTGAGCTGATCTTCCGGAACAACCACCATTGCGGTCTTGCCTCTGCCGGGATCATCATCAAGGTATACGCCTGAAACACGTGCAGGACTCAATGCCTTGGAAATGAACTGTGCCAGATCGGGATTCCACTCAATAACATCGATTTTCTCATCGTTCAGATCGCGAACAATTGATTGAATGCGAACGCCGCGTAATCCCACACATGCGCCGACGGGGTCGATACCATCACGTGTACCTGCAACAGCAACTTTTGCCCGCTTGCCGGCTTCACGTGCAATAGCTTTGATTTCCACCAGCCCCTGGCTGATTTCAGGCACTTCCATTTCCAGCAATCGTCGCAGCATGGCAGGGTGTGTTCTTGATACGATAATAATCGGGCCTCGAGATGACTTGCGCACCTCCAGAACATATACCCGGACACGATCACGAACATGGAATCGTTCTCCCGGTATCTGCTGGTTGCGCGGCAGAATCGCTTCCGCCCGCCCAAGCCCGATTGTCACCGCCTGTGAAGTTATGGAATGTACTGTACCATGAACCATATCACCTTCACGGTCGATATATTCCAGGTACTGTGCATCTCGTTCTGCTTCGCGCAGCCGCTGCAGGATAACCTGCTTGGCGGTTTGTGCCGCGACGCGCCCAAAATCCTCGGGAGTGGAATCGACCATGATTGTTTCGCCGACCTCCACATCCGGGTCGATCTCCTGGGCCGTCTCCAATGATGTCTCGGTCAGAGGATTCTGTACATCCTCCACAACCTCTTTCTCAGTGAAGATCTGGATCGTTGCATCCTTCGTATCGATCCTGGCTTCCACGTTCTGTGCACTGGATATGCTCACAGCACGGCGATAGGCTGACACCATTGCCGCTTCCAGCGCTTCCAGAACCATCTCCTGAGAAAGTGCCGACCGTTCCAGTATTTCATTAAAAGCCAGTGTAAATTCGCTTTTCATTCCTGATTTTCCTTAAAAATGGCTCAAGACCGGGCCATAGATGTTCCTAACATGCAGAAAAGTGGGGTTGGCCCACTTTTCCTCAACGACCGCTCAATCAACAATACATCTGTGATTCTAGCATAGAGCATACCCGCATGCAAGGTAGTGCTGGCTGCCGTGAGAGGATATTTCGGAGAGATTACTGCCTGCGGGAGGTTGATGTTATCTTTAACAGTGCCCCGGGGCACTGATATCCGAAATCCAGTTGACGGAGAAGGGCCCACACCTTATTATACCGGGTGCACTACGTTCTTGCAGAGAGGTGATCGATGGAAATTGGACTGGTTCGAAGAATTGATATTGAAAGTGAAATGCAGCAATCCTACCTGGATTATGCAATGAGCGTGATCGTATCACGTGCGCTTCCTGATGCACGCGACGGCCTGAAACCGGTCCATCGCCGGATCCTGCACGCCATGAATCAGATGGGGCTGCGTCCTGACAGCAGTTTTAAAAAATCCGCACGTGTCGTAGGCGAGGTGCTGGGAAAGTTCCACCCCCACGGCGATATGGCAGTCTATGATGCCATGGCCCGAATGGCCCAGGAATTCTCACTGCGCTATCAGCTCGTCGAAGGACAGGGAAATTTCGGCTCTCTTGATGGCGATCCGCCTGCAGCAATGCGTTATACGGAAGCCCGTATGGCACCCCCGGCGCTCGATATGCTCAGGGATATCGACAAAGATACCGTGGATTTTGCAGACAATTTTGACGGCTCACTGCAGGAGCCGGTGGTCTTGCCCTGCGCACTGCCGAATATGCTGATAAATGGCGCCACCGGCATCGCTGTAGGCATGGCAACCTCCATCCCTCCGCATAACCTGTCCGAAGTCTCGGATGCACTCATATACATGCTGCAAAACTGGTCGAAGCTGGATCAACTCCAGCTTGAAAACTTGATGAAATTCATCCAGGGTCCGGATTTTCCAACCGGCGGCATGATCGTTCATAAAAAAACAAAAAAGGATGCCGATCCACTGGTTTCTGCCTATGCAACAGGACGTGGAAAACTGACAGTGCAGGCTCGTGCCCATATTGAAGAAATGAGCCGCGGCCGCCAGCGCATCCTCGTCACTGAGCTTCCATTCCAGGTAAATAAATCCAATCTTATAGAAAAAATCGCTGACCTGGTGCGCAGTGGAAGCCTGGAGGGTATCACTGATCTGCGTGATGAAAGCGATCGCCAGGGAATGCGTATCGTGCTCGAACTCTCAAAGAATGCGGATGCCAACAAGGTGCTGGCGGAACTCTACAAGCGTACATTGATGCAAACCACTTTCAGTGTGATCATGCTCGCACTGGTCGATGGGAAACCGCGCCTTCTCTCACTGAAACAGGCACTTCGTGTATATCTTGAACACAGGCTGGAAGTAGTGCGCCGCCGAAGCGAATATGACCTTGCCAGAGCCAGGGAACGTGCGCATATCCTCGAAGGCTACCGCATCGCTCTGGCCAATCTGGACGAAGTGATCGATATCATTCGGAAAGCACGCGACGCCGATCAGGCTTTTCAGAAATTAAAAAAACGTTTCAAACTTTCTGATATCCAGACCCGGGCAATCCTTGATATGCCGCTGCGCAGGCTTGCAAGCCTGGAACGCAAGAAGATAGATGTTGAATATAAAAAAGTCACAGCAACGATAAAAAAGCTGGAGGCACTCCTCGCCTCTGATCGTAAACTCCGAAATGCCGTCTCAAATGAAATCCTCGAAATCAAGGAAAAATATGGCGACAGGCGGAGAACTCTTATTGCAAGCGCAAAAGGATCGGAAAAATCACAGATTCTGACTGCTACCGATCTCTATCCAGCCAAAGACTGCTATGTCGTCCTTACAAGGAACGGCCTCATTTCACGTACAGCCACAGCGCGGACACCTCGCCTTTCAGGCAGCCAGCCGCCGCAGCTGGTAATCCAGGCAAATGTCCGGGACAATCTGTACCTGTTCAATACACAGGGTGAAAGTGTGGCCGTCGCTGTTCACACACTGCCTGAATGCGAAGATTCCAAACAAGGCTCTCCATTGAACGCAGTCACGCCTTTCAGCCGGGAAACGAAGATTGCAGCCGGAATAGCACTTCCGGTACCAAGCTCACGCAAGGGTAAAGTCAGCGGTTTCCTCTGTTTTGGCACTTCATCAGGAACCATCAAAAAATCCGAAGTCGATCTCCTCCCGGGCCCTTCAGCAAAATCTTTTACCGCTGTAAAAGTGTCCAAAGATGATCAATTAGGTTGGGTGGTGTGGACAAGCGGAAGTGACGAACTCATTCTTGTCAGTTCCGACTGCCAGGCGATACGATTTACCGAAGAAGAAGTACGCCCGATGGGATTGGTCGCAGCAGGTGTTTCAGGTATGAAACTCTCAAAGGATGCCAGCATCATAGGCATGGATCGTATCCAGGCCCGCTCCGACCTGATTGTCATAAGCCAGGATGGCCAGGCCAAACGCATCAAGCTGAGCGACTTCCCAACACAGGGGCGCTACGGCAAAGGTGTCCTTGTCTGGAAATCGGGTGAAGGAACCATCCTGGTCGGCGCTGCAGTAGGCCAGTCTGATTCGCGTGCAACCATGCGGCTTTCTCGTGGTGCCGCCAGATCGCTGCGCTATGGTGATGCAAAACGCAGAGCCAGGGCTTCACGAGGCGATGCGCTGCTGACTTTGAAAGAAAATCAGATTGTCCGCGGCATTACACCAACTGCAGACCGCCCTGATCTGCCTGCAAAAAAGGGTAAAAAGAAATAAGCCGTTCTATAAATGCCTGAAATTTAACTGCAGCAAAACAAGATCTATGGAATGAGTCGGCTGGTGTATCACCAGCCGGCTTCTTTTACTCCGGGGAAGGCAGGGCATAGTATATCTGGTTTTCTATCGTTGGATCTACACTGGCCGGAACCACTTTTGAGACCTTTGTAAGGGTACCATCATAGGGCTCGTCTCCATAAGCAGCCACCCACCCATCCAGCGTGAATGGAAGCACACCACCTGCCGGGATCCATTCACCGTTATAGATCCGGGCAATATGGACATGAGTCCCGGTAGACCGCCCTCCCTCACAGGAAGGATGACCCAGCAGAGCGCCCTGCTCAACAACAGTTCCGGCAGCGATACGGTCCTTTTCAGCGATGTGGAAAAAGAATATTATCCAACCGGTGCGTTGATCGCCATCACCATCCAGGTCCAGCACTACCATAGCCAGTTCGCTTCGTGTGATAACCCCTGATGCGGGTGCAGTTACCCACTCCCCTGACAGCGCACAGCCGCCTTCTACTGCAGGCGGTGCAAAGTCCAGAGCGCCGTAAGGCAGCGACAATCCCCATGAAAAGTGCGGCCCCCCTGTAAAATCCCAGAGCTTACCTGGTTCGAATGGAAGTGCGAGTTCCGGCTGCCCCAGGTTCCCCTCTATGAAGTCAATTTCATAATCGAACGGGTCTCCCCATAAAGCCATATACGTTTGATAGAAACCTTCAGGGCCTACAGCGGCATTGAAATCTTCCTGGCCATACAGCGCTGCAAACAGGTTGTACAATGCAACAGTCCCTGCATTTTGCCAGGGATCCGGACGGACAAGATGTCCATCTGCAAGCTGTATCGTATCGATAGTCCCTGTCTGCCAACCGTAATAGCCATCATTAATTAATTCAACCCCCCATAAAAGCTGCCGGTACAATCCCTGATACCTGGAATTCTCATATCCGAGGGGGTAGATACGATCTGTTTCAGTGAACTCAGACCTCGTGACCGCCTGCGTCTGGAATTCGAGCAGTGTTATCAACAACCTCGGGTGAACCGAATAATTACGCGCCAGCACATCTACTACATCCCATGCCGCCCGTTCACGGTAATAGCCATAATCGACAATATCCTTCAGGAAACCCGGAGTTGCTTCCAATTCTGCTTTGATATCAAAATCCACAGCGGATGGACTGTTTACTGCCTCGCTGTTCGGAATGATCTGAAAAGGGGATCCTATCAGTGGAATATGGTAGATAGGGATCTGCATCGGCAGACCTGCTGGAAGCGTGGTGATATCCTTGGGAATCATTTCATTGGCCGCAAGGATTTCATCCACCGTTGTATTAAAGTGTGCTGCCAGGGCAGGGAGTGTATCACCTGATTGGGCTACATAGTCGACAAGCTCTCCCGGGGAAAAAGCCATGCGTGTTGGAAGTGGTGTAGGCCCATTTACAGGTGGTTCGAGATCAACCTCCTGTGTGGCTTGCATTGTCGCTGTTGGAGTTTGCTGGATAGTCTCAACAGGGGCACAGCTTGCCAGAAGTATAAAAGGAATAATCAACCAGAAAGCACGCGGTTTCATCGCCAGATCAACGTCTCCTGCGTGGCACATACGCATGCTATAACTTCAAGGCCATCTTTCAACAGGGCACCCTGATAGGGCTCCGTGCCGGCTCGTGCAATCCAGCCGCTCAGGTTGAAAGGAAGCGGACCATCTGCCAATATCCACTCTCCATTATACTTTCTGGCAATATGTATATGGGTACCTGTTGCAATACCGCCTTCACAGGATGGATGGCCCAGTCGATCACCCTGCTCAACAAAAGTACCTTCTCGCACTCGCCCCTCATCTGCCAAATGCAGATACAGTAAGTTCCAACCGGTCTGCTCCCGGCCGTCACCATCTAGGTCCAACATGACAACACCATTTTCACTGCGTACAACGAGGCCAGCAGCAGATGCAACAGCCCAATCCTCGCTGACAGCGCAGCCAGTTATTGATGAAGAGGGTGCAAAATCAAGCGCCGCCCAGGCCGCCTCCCGCTCCCAGGCCCCATGAGGACCGCCGGTGTATGCCCAGATTCTTCCAGGCAGGAACGGCAGGGTCAATTCAGGCTGTTCTACCCCTGGTTCATAAAGCGGATGCGTATAGCTCCACGGATCACCAAAAAGACGATCATACGCAGCCAGCCAGCCGAGCGGACTGACAGCTTTCTCCCAGTTCTCCGCTCCATGTCTGCGTCCAAAATAGTACTGCAAAGCGACTGTACCGGCATTCAGATCCGGTGCGAACCGCACATAAGCTCCATCAGCCAACCGCACATCGACGATTGTGCCAGAACGCCATCCGTAGTAACCATTTCCAATTTCATTCGCAAGCCAGGTAAGCTGACGATGCAGCCCTTTATGCTCCTCATCCACCAGGCCTAGTGGAAAATCAAACGATTCGTCATCCCCCGGCCTTGTTGGATCCGCTACCCAACCTGACGTATATTCCAGGATGCTCAACAGCAGGCGCGGGTTGACCGAATTATCACGCGCAACAATATCTACCACTTCTGCACCAGTACGCCATTCACCACCTACAATTTCCCGATACTTGGTCAAAAAGCCGCCGTACGTTTCAGCAAAATCAACAGCAGAAAAATCTGCTGCGTGTGGGGAAAATACGATTTCGCTGTCCGGCAGAAGCTGTTCCGATGGGCCTGTCTCCTGGAGCCTGCGGGGAATAATAAGCATCAACCCTGGGTCCAGCATACCCTCCGCTGAAGGCATCTCCCCTTCAGCCGTCTGGATATCAAAAGGCACAACACCAAAACGGATCGCAACTGCGTTCAGTGTGTCACCAGACTGGACGTTGTACAAAATCTGCTCTGAAGCCTCGCTGATGCTGATCTGCTGTGTAGGCGGAAAGGTCGGAGAGACAGGTGGTTGTGGTTCAGTCAGTTCCCCGGTAGGCTCAACTGTCTCCTCCGGAAGGGCTTCCTGTGTCTCTGTATCAAGCGGCGTTTCTGCGGCAGGAAGTTCGGACACGACCTCAACTGTGGGTTGTGTGTGTTCCGTTTCCGATGAAAAACCTCCCGAACCGATCCCCCCCGTTGATGGAACATCGCCGCGTGAACAGGCAAGCAAAGCTCCTGCCGCAGTCAATACGACCAGCGCAAGCGCCATGCCCCTTGAGTTCCGGATTCGGTTCAACGTTCTGATCCATTTCATCGATAAATAATATTCCCCGGACTATCGGTCCAATAAGCTTCTATCGTCTGTCCGTCACGAGTCAGCCATCCGTCATAGGGAACACCGGCACCGGATGAAACCCATCCATCCAGTACAAACGGGATATTCCCGTCAGCTGAAATCCACTCTCCATTATACTTGCGAGCCATATGAACATGTGTTCCACTCGAAATACCGCCCTCACATGAAGGATGGCCGATTCGTTCACCAGCTGAGAGTACTGTTCCCTCTGATACCCTGTCTATACTGGATATGTGCATATACAACAAAACCCAGCCAGTCCGCTCATCACCGTCGCCATCCAGATCCTGGATCACTGCACCCGTATCAGCACGCACAATGACACCATCGGCTGAAGCTGTCACCCAGTCATAGGAGGGGATACAGCCAAGTCCTTCTCCAGGAGGAGCAAAATCCAAAGCGCCCCACGCCGCATAATTTCCCCATGCACTGTGCGGCCCGCCGGTATAATACCAGCCTCTGCCCGGCTCAAACGGCAGCTGCAGCTCCGGCTGTGCAAGATCTTCCGGAATTAGCGGCTCCAGCTGCAATGCATACGGACTGCCAAACATGGAGAAATATGTCCGATAGAAACCATCCTTGGATATGACCTCTCTCCAGGTATCCGGCGTATACAACTGGGAAAACAAATGCTGGATTGCGGCTGTTCCTGCATTCACGCCCTGTGCAATATAGACTGTATCGCCACTGCTGAAGAGGTAAGGGCCATTCCATCCTGCTCGCCATAGATAATATCCATAATTCAATTGATCCGCTGTCCAGCACAATTGGCTGAACAACCCTTCATACCCGGGCTCCTGAAAGCCCATTGGATACAACCCGGTATTTTCGGGAGAACCCGAGAATACCCAGCCGCTCTGATACTCCAGAAGCGCAAGCAGCAGCCGCGGACTCACCGAATATTGCCAGCTTACACGTTCAACAATTTCTGCACCGCTTCGGATCTGGTTATCCACTTCTTCTGAATATGTGCTTAAATACCCTGCATTCTCATCAATGAGTTTATCCACTTGAAACCCAATAGTTGACGGTCCGTACACAAGTTCAGAGTTGGGAACGAGCTTGTACGCGCTTCCTGCCTGCTCCGGCTGCTGGGGCGGGATCACAAGTACCTGGCCTTCGTACAACCAATCGGGATTGCTGATTCCGTTCGCTTCCTGGATATGAACCATACCGACTGAATAATTACGCGCTATGGTCTGAAGGGTTTCACCATACCCTACTATGTGGCTGATTGACTCCGTTCGTATCACTGGATTTTCGCGTTCCGGATCCGGGGTGGGAATATAGTCAACAATAACAGATGCCGTCTCCGGATCCTGGGCACTCTCACTCCCTTCCACACTGGTACCGGCTTCAACCTGGGAATACTGGGTTTCAGACTGGTCCGGAGGATTATCCTCGTTTTGATTTCCCACAGGAGTGGGGATTCCCGCGCGGGAACAAGCCAGCATGCCTGCCAGAAGAGAGAAAACAAAACACAGATAAACAAGCTTGTGAGCAGCCATTTCCCTGCTCTCACTCCGATAGTTCATCAGAATTCACGCTCCGCAAAGAGACTCTATCCCGCTGGCCATATCCAGAGATATAGAATCACTGAGGATGTAATTGTACGACGAAAGCTCCGGAATAGTCTGAGAAATCCCTTAGAAAATTATGTCGTGCAGAGTAACCGGAGCACCTGTACAGGTTTCAAGTTCCATGCCAGTATTTATGCTGTATCATCACCTGCATTCACAAAGGTAATGATTGGTACAGGATACTGCAGATGCGAAAAGGAATGGGTTCCTGGAATTTTTTCCTGATCCGGTGTACATTGAAAACCGCTGAGTATTAATATGGCTCGAATACGTACCTATGGAAGGGTTAATGATGAATAGAATAAATGGCCGGGCGTTCAACGAAATTCGTCCGATAGAGGTACAGTCAGGATTCAGCGCTTACCCGGAAGGATCCGTTCTGATCAGTTTCGGAGAAACCAGGGTACTATGCAACGTAACTATTGAGACAAAAGTTCCTGACTGGATGCGAAATTCGGATAAAGGAGGCGGATGGATTACAGCAGAATATGCTCTCCTTCCTCGTTCCACCCAGCAGCGTGTCAGAAGAGAAACGATGGGGTTGCGAGGACGGACCCAGGAAATCAAAAGGTTTATTGGGAGAAGTCTTCGTGCTGCTTTTAACCTGACTGTGCTAGACGGGTTTACATGTATCGTAGACTGTGACGTACTTCAAGCCGACGGAGGTACTCGTACCGCTTCAGTAACGGGTGGCTATATTGCCCTGCGGCAGGCCCTCTCACCACTCATAAAAACCGGCACCCTGCCTGAAGCAGTTCTACTGCCCCAGGCAGCGGCTGTTAGCGTAGGCATGATAGACCATGTTCCACTTCTGGATTTGAATTACCAGGAGGACTCCTCCGCACAGGTGGATATGAATATCGTAATGAATTCCAATGGAGAATATATCGAAATTCAGGGAACCGCTGAACAATCCCCCTTCACACCGGATGAATTCAAAACACTTCTGGATCTCGCTGAAGAGGGCTGCCGGCAGCTCTTTATACTGCAAAATCAGGCCTTAGAACTGCCTGCGGAATAGAGTACGACGTCTCCGGCGCTCCAGCAGCTTCTCGAGAATATAGGAAGGCTCATCCACTCGCTGGACCTTTCCAAGATGATCGACATAGGACCAGCGCCCGGGATCAGAACCAATGCGCTGATAACCCAACCTCTCATACAGCCGCAGTGCACCTTCATTCTCTCTGGCCACTGCTATCAAAACACGTGAAAACTTCTTCTGAAGGATTTGCTTCTCTGCTTCCAGAATCAGCTTTTTGCCTATTCCTTGATTTCGAAAGTCGGGTCTCACACGAAAAGAATATAAATACGCTGTATACCTGTCTGGTGTTGGGTCACATTCAATCGTTCCAAATAGAATAAAGACCTGGCCGACAACCCTGCCCAGGTAATCCGCCACCAGCATCATTCTGATACCCTTCAGGTATTCCTTGTATGTTTTCAGATACAGATTCCTGTAATGTTGAAAACGACCTTCCCACTCCAGTGCTGGAAGGTCCTCTTTCTGCAGTTTTCGAATAGTCAAACAGGAAAGGTCAACTTCAGGCGTAATTTTCACGCAGCAACGTCTCCACAAGTTTATGCTCTTCCTCAACAGATGCTATATCTTCATCGATCCAGGCTCTTCGCAAACTATCCAGTATTTCGCCATACACTGGCCCCGGCGGTACGCCAAGCTCGCGCAGATAATCCCCTGTCAGCGATGGGCGTGTAAAACGCCATTCACGCAGGTAGCGTGTGATATCCGAGCGGGCACCGGGTTTGTTTTCCAGGAACAGCCAGGCTGCAACCACGGACCGCTCATTCGATTCATCCAGCCTGTAAACCAGGTCGCTCGGCAGGCTTTCCTCCGGCCAGGATTGAAGATCGCTCAGCAGCAAACACGCGTCTACACAATCCTCACAGAAAACATTAGGGAAATGAAGCCGCTTGCATATCTGGTTCACCTCCGTAATATCCAACCCTTTCATCAGGTTCACCGAATACAGGAATTCTCTGGAGATATCAGACCGGACCTTCCAATCCCCGGGTATGGAAAAAGTGCTGATCGCTTCAGACGCCGTCTCACAACTTGAATCCCATTTCAGCGCCGGATCAATTGCCTCGAGAATCCCAAGCTCCGATAACCGTGCCATAATGTCGCAAACCTGGTCCTCACGATAAATAAGCTGTAATTCGCTACGAATTCTCTCACCGCTTACTCTATCCAGCAGAGGCAGCGCCTGTTTCATCAACTCAAGCGTGCGGTCCTCGATCTGGAAATCGAGCCGCTGTTCAAGACGAACAGCGCGCATCATCCTGGTAGGATCGTCAATGAAACTCAGTGAGTGTAATACTCGGATTTGTTTCCGTTCCAGATCCTGCCCACCTCCCCAATAGTCGAGCAGCCTGGCATAGTATCGCCCATCGAGCCTCAGGGCGAGTGTGTTGATCGTAAAATCTCTGCGGTGCAAATCGAGATTAATGTTTCCGCGTTCGACAGAGGGCAGTGCACTGGGAGAAGTGTAAAATTCCGTACGTGCAGTAACAAAATCCAGTGAATCAGGAAGCAAACCGGATTCCCCCGTAAACGACGGAACAGCGTATATCAGGGCAGCATCCTTTGGATCGATCATCCACTTTGCTGTGCCGAAACGCCGGTGGCTGCTGAGACGCCCGCCGTATTGAGCGACAAGCGCCTGGGCAAGTTTTATCGAATCGCCCTCCACAACAAGATCATAATCCACACTGGGAGTACCGAGCAGCAAATCCCGGACAAACCCACCCACCACATAGAGGGCAGCCCCCAATCCCTCCGCCTGGCGTGCAATCAGTTTAAGAAGCTCAAGCCTCCCGGCCGGTAGAGCTTCCTCCAGTTTCTCCGCCAGATCGTCTTCACTGCCGCTTTGAAGTACCGATTCGGAGAGCGTTTTCAGAAGATCAGTCCTTGTAACAATGCCGATGATTGCCTCATCGATCGGATCTGCAACAGGAACCTGCCCCCAACCTGTATCCATCATCAACTTTTGAAGCTGCTGCACGGAATCCGTGGCATGGATGACATGGGCACCGGCTTCCATTACCTGGGATACAGGTTGCCGTTCCATACGATGCGACATAGCCCGGTCTACTGCCCGGCGAGTAAGCAGCCCTTTCATTTTCCCCTCTGCAACCACCGGGTACCCCTCGTGCCCAAACCGCTGCATCTGCTCTGCTGCTTCAGCAACAGTTGTTTCTGGCGAAAGAACCTGCGGCCCGCGAGACATGATCTGGCCGACTGTACGAGGCGGCTTGATCACTTTATAGAGCAAGTCCATCAACTCCTTATAGCACGAATCGAGATCGAATTTACGGATAAGTGCTGCAGCAGCACGCGGATGCCCGCCGCCGCCGAAATGTTCCGCCACACGCGAGACATCGAGCAGGTCACTTGTGGAACGCGCAACCAGTTGAATATGCGAATCTAGCTGTACGAGCAGAAACAAGCCATCCGGGTCAAGCAGATCACGCAGTTTGTGAGCAACGGTTGATATCTCATCAACGAAGCCCTGCACTGCCTGCCTGCATACCACAACACTCAAACCGTAAAAACAGAAGTATTCTGCCGCATCCAGAAGCTGGCCGTATAACTTGAATTGTTCATCCGAAAGGGGATGATTCAAAAAATCAGCTGCGAGAGACAGATTCGCACCCTGCTCCAGCAGCCACGCGGCAGCCCGGATGTCACGCGGCGTTGTACTCGCATAGGACAAGGAGCCGGTGTCCTCATAAATACCCAGAAGCATCAGGGTTGCACTGCTGAAATCGAGTTCCAGCCCCTGCTTCTGCATGGTCTCTACCAGCAGCGTAGTATTCGCGCCGGTCATTTCCAGATGGAGATCCCATTCCTCCGGCAGTTCTGTGATGGGATGATGGTCTATGACACTTATCCGCGTTTTTGCGGAAACTCCCCGAATAGAAGGAAGAGCCTGGGTATCAACAAGCGTGACTCTATTAACAGGCTTCCGGGAAAGGTCCGAATACTCGAGGACCGGCAGGTCAAATCCATACAGTGTAAGGAAGGAACGCACGTTTCGATTGATCTTGCGCGGTAAAACAGCTGTCGCCGATGGCTCCAACAGACAAACAGCCAGCAGTGAGGCCAATGCATCAAAATCGGCCTGTTCATGTGTGATAACTACATGCATAGGTGCCTTCATCCTTGAACATCCCGGATATCTTTCCATACAAGGAATGTTCTCAGCCTGACATGATTATACATGCTACCTGCCCTGCGGCGACTGTGCGGGAAGACAAGTTCTGCTTCATGCCCATGGCTGTTCGCAACCGGCAGGTTTTTGGATTATTTTTATAAGTAATTGAGGCTGCAGATTTACATCTGTCCAACTGTCGCAAGAGAAATTTCTGGGCTTTGGTTTCCCCAAAATTGAATGTCAATTTTCTCCAGGCTGCTTCCAGGTAGAACCCCTAAGCAGACAGCCGGTGAAGGGTTTCATTTCACCCGAAATCGTCATGCCCCCGGCAAATGTCTTTCCTGAAAGCAAATCGATCCAGCTGGAGTGCTTTTTTGTTCCCTCTGGAACTTCAATTGAGAACTGACGCTCTTCACTTGTTGCATTGACGAGAACAACGATATCCTCGCCATTCAAACTCCTGCCAAAAACACACAGTTCAGAATCCTCCAGAGAAATGGGAACAACCTGACCGCGGCGGAGTGCAGGAGATTCTTTACGAATGCGAATCAAATCCTGTATCCATGAACGAAGACACAGCGACCATTTATCCCTGTCCCAGGGAAAAGCCCTCCGGTTATCCGGGTCCCGTCCCCCGGCAAGCCCTATTTCATCCCCATAATAAATCACCGGCGCACCTGGATATGCAAACTGAAGCAGGAACACCAGACGGACAATATCAATATCCTTTTTACAGAGTGTGAAAATTCGCCTTGTATCATGGGTCCCAATGGTCAGGAACTGGAAGAATTCCCTTCCAGCCGGATATTTCGTAATCAGTTCACCAATGTTGCGGCTGAACTCAGCTCCTTTCATTTTCCCTTTTACCAGGTAATCCAGAAGGTGATCCCTGAACGGATAATGCATCAATCCATCGAAATGACCATTCCCTACCCAGCGGGGATCGATTTCCCAGATTTCCCCCACCAGGTAGGCTTCCGGATTGACACTCTTAACCACAGTCCGGAATTCCTGCCAGAATTCATCATCATCTATCTCATTGGGGACATCCAGCCTCCAGCCGTCAGCACCCTGTTCGATCCAGTATTTTGCCACACTGAAGATATAATCGCGTACCGCCCTGGTATCGGTGTTCAGTTTGGGAAGTTCTTTGAACCCCCACCATGCTTCGTATTGTCTGGCTTTATCTTCGCCATAGGCATCCAGAGGAAATCCGTGAATGTGGTACCAATCCAGATAAGATGAATCCTCTTCATTCTCCAGAATATCCTGGAATGCAAAAAAACCTCTTCCGGTATGATTGAACACCCCATCGAGGATAATCCGAATACCTGCATTGTGGGCTTCATTCAGCAGTTTGCGGAATGTATCGATGCTGCCAAGCTTTGGATCGATCTTGAAATAGTCCGAAGTATTGTAACGATGATTGGTTGTAGCAAAGAATATCGGGTTTAGATAGATCGCATTCACTCCGAGGTCCTGGAGATAAGACAATCCCTGGATAATACCAGTCAGATCTCCACCCTGGAATCCGCGGATTTTTGGGGTTGCGCCCCATGCCTGGAGATTGGAAGGATCGTTTCCATTATCACCGTTAGCAAACCTGTCTGGAAAAATCTGATAAAAAATCGCATCAGGAACCCATGAAGGAGAACTCATAAATAACTACCCTCTACCAGAATAAATTAAAACTTCCCTGCCTGAATTAAGCGCATAGACTCTCCAAACCGTAGAGACTCACGAACCACCAAGCAGTTTTTCTACTGACCTCTCTGCTCGCTCAAGTGCCAAACCCGGATCGCCTCCCTGGAGCACGTCCAGCATTTCCGGTTCCAATCCCCCGGCATAAGCATCCATATTAACTTCGACAGGGTACGCAATACCGCGTTCGAGTACGAAAACAGCCTGGCGCAGCAGTAAATCATCCAGAGGTACTGCTTCCAGAGCTGGTATCTGCCGGGTTCCAAGCTGCTGGGCAATTTCGGTCTGAACCTCGATTGAGGTCAGATAAGTGAGAAAAGCCCAACTGAGCTCCGTATCTTCTGCTGAATGCCCCGATACAAGATAGGCATTCTCTGTCCAGACATACCCGGCAAGACGACGTTCATTTTCATCGTAGAGCGGCCAGAAATCGACCGCAATCCAGTTTTCCCCGATTTCCGTGCCTGCCCGATCCAGATCCCGGGTTTTGGCTATGATCCATGCTGCCCGATCCTGCAGAAAGAGCTCCAGGTCCTCATCATCATTAAAGGAAGTTTTTCCGATGCGATTGAGTCGTGCAAGCAGTTCCATCCAGCAAATGCCTTCATCGGAGTTAAACGCAGGTTGAAGATAGGCATCAGTCAAGAGACTGCTGCATACGGTCATGAAGCTGGAAGAGATCGGGAAACCAAGATCCAGGGCAGCACCAACAACAGGGCCTTCATTGACATCCCGTGCAGAAACAGCCAGGGTTTCGACTGTCCCTGCCCTATCCGGTACAAGCTGGCGATTTCGCAGGAGTACGTATCCGACCTGCTCGAGGGGAAGGCCAATAATTTCCTGGTCGTAGATTATCTGAGACCAGAGGAGTTGATACACTTCCTGCTGATAGGCCTCCGGCAATCTCTCCGTGAGGTCAAGGATCAGATTCGATCTTTTCAGATCAGGGCCGTCTAATGATGAGCTTATCAGAATTGTCGGTGCCCGGCCCTGTTGATAGCCTTCACGGAAAGCGTCAATCAAGCGCTCTTCGGAGAAGTAGCTTATATTTACTGTGATTTCCGGAAAACTTTCCTGGAAGGCTGCCAGGCGGTATGTTAAGTCCTCGAGTTTATCATCCTCCCAGGCCGTCCAGATCTCGATCGAACCTTGCTGTCTAGGGCGAATGGTTGTTGCTGACGGCATAGGTGTAGCAGATACTTCGGGTGCAGTGGATGAAGGTGTCACAGACGCCTCTTCCGCTTCTTCAACCCGACAGGCTGACATGGAAAGTGCGGTCAGTACAATCATCAATATAACAATCAGCATTCGATTTCGATACATCTGTTCTCACCTGTTGCACAGAATCCCGGCTTGAGTATACCTGAATTTTTCTCGATGGTGTCTTTTCTCTGCATAATTACCGGGAAATTAATATACCATCCAGAACAGTTCAGGGCACAAGCCTCCTGCCAGCTGGAATTTGTAAATGCAGGCTGTGTATACAGCGGGTATAATGACCGTCATGATTAACCATTCCACAAAAACATGGCGTCTGGTTTGGTCTCCAGCAGCACACGGGAGCAAGAACATGGCAGTGGATGATGCTGTTGTTGAACAAATCGGAGAAGGCAGCAGCCCGCCCACACTGCGCTTTTACACATGGAATCCGCCTTGCCTTTCACTGGGATACACCCAGCCTGCAGGTCAGGCTGATTTGCCCCGCCTTGCTGCTGCCGGCTGGGACATCGTACGACGCCCGACAGGAGGGAGAGCCATCCTCCACACGGATGAGTTGACCTATTCGCTCTCTGCTCCACTGAACAATCCCCTGGTCACCGGGGGTGTATTGGCCAGCTACCGCCGAATCAGCCAGGCAATCATTCATGGACTGAGTCTGCTTGGCCTTCCTATTGAGACCAGTGAGAACGCACAATCGATCCCCCATGCAGAGCAGGAACCGGTCTGTTTCGAGGTTCCTTCTGCATACGAAACAACCGCCATGGGGAAAAAACTGGTTGGCAGCGCACAGGTAAGACGAAAAAAAGCAGTACTCCAGCATGGCGCTATTCCACTGACAGGCGATATCAGCCGCATCTGCAGCGCCCTGCACTTTGACTCGGAGGATTCGCGCCGAAACGCCGTTGTGCGTGTAAAGGAAAGAGCGATCACTGTTGAAGCACTTATTGGCAGGCAGCTAGGCCCTCATACTGTCGGCGAAGCGATATGTTCTGGTTTCCGCGAGGTCTTCAATCTGGAGTTCGAGGAAACGCCGCTGACGGAAGAGGAAGAGAAGCTTGCATTGCACCTTGAACAGGAACGTTATTCAAATCCGGATTGGACCTATCGGATATAATTTAACATGGTCCTGTATGCCAGGAAGTATTCAACGAAGTGGTAAAAACTCACGAATAGGTTGGGCCGGCATTACGTTTCCACGTGCGCCTCATACACCACAGCAGAATCTGCTGCAGCAGAAAATATGCTTTATCGGTGGCAATCATGAACGGTAATACAGTTCATTTCGGAGTATTGACAATCAAGCTTTATCTTCCAGGCTGTGCTTCTCTCAAACAGAAGCGCGGTGTACTTAAACCAGTGCTTGCATCCCTGCATAAAAAATTCAATGTCTCTGCTGCAGAAATCGGTGCTCATGATTACCACCAGAGCGCTGTGCTTGCCGTCGGGTTGGTAAGCAACAGCCAGCAGCATATTCAACCGATCCTTGAGAAAATTCCGGACTGGATTGAAAGAAATCGCCCGGACGTACAGATTGTTGATTCCGAATACAACATGCTGTAACACCCTGCCGGTTTTATTCAGGCGCCTGCGGAAACGTATACAGCAAATAGGAGGGTAGAATGGACCTGGAACTAACCGGGAAAACAGCACTTGTAACAGCCTCTTCACGCGGGCTTGGAAAAGCTGCTGCACTTGCTCTGGCAGAAGAAGGAGCTCACGTTGTGATCAGCTCACGCTCCGAGGAAATCCATAAGACTGCCCGCAAGATACAATCAGAAACCGGGCAGCTTCCACTGTCCATCCGGGCAGACCTGACTCAACCCGGGGAAATTGATTCACTTGTACAACAGACGATTCAAAAACATAAAGGTATCGATATTCTGATTATCAATGCCGGCGGACCGCCTCCAGGGAACTTCCTGGACCTGAGTCCGGAGGACTGGCGGGCTGCCATCGATCTGACACTCATGAGCGCAATTCACCTGTGTTATGCGGTTATTCCGCATATGAAAGAAGCCGGATCAGGCAGCATTGTCACCAGCCAATCCTTTACAGTAAAACAACCACTCGATAATCTCGTTCTTTCGAATGCACTCAGAATGGCTGTTATCGGCCTGATGAAATCACTGGCAAATGAACTCGGCCCCCATGGTATCCGGGTAAACTCAATCAATCCAGCCTGGACAGAGACAGAACGTGTAACACAGCTCCTTCAGCATCGCGCCAGTGTTGGAAACACCTCAATTGAAGAAGAAACAGCCCGTATTACTGATGATATTCCTCTTGGCAGGATGGGAACAACGGAAGAGTTCGGTAAAACGATTGCCTGGCTTGCCTCTCCCGCCGCCTCATTCATTCACGGACACGCCCTGCTCTTTGACGGTGGAGAAGTCCGGACTGCACTTTAAATAGCTGCTGCCCGTGACTCTCCAATCACGGGCAGCACTGAGAAAAAACAGCGGACAACTATCCGACAGCCAGTATAGTGTTTACACCGATATTTCAAGCTGCCGGTGTACGGACCTGGAATACAGACCGCCGCACAAGAGCACGCAGTCTGGAACTTAATACACTTGCATGGACGGGTTTGATCAAATAATCATCGGCGCCCGCATCAAGTGCACGAGCGACATTGGCGGGAGCTCCCAACGCAGAAAGAATCAGAATCGGAATGTCAGAAAACTTTCTGATCTGCTGGCAAACTTCCCATCCATCCATACCCGGCATCAGTAAATCGAGAATCACAACATCCAGTGCCATTGTCCGGCACATTTCAACCGCTCTCTCTCCAGAGAGTACAGAATGAACCTGAAAATCCTGTCCTTGCAGCAGAGTACGCAGCATTATGGAAAAATCAGGGTCATCATCAACTAAAAGTACACTGATCGCCATATGATCTCCTATTCCCCGTTATAATTATCCATTAAACCGGGCAAAAAATACCTTACAGCCTGCTATCACTGATCCATGTATAAACACTTGCCCAACCCATCATAAATGTCTAAGATTGGATAAAGAAACCATAAACGGAATCAACCATGGCAAATCTTGAACAGGAAAACCTGAGCACAACAATTGTTTGTCCCCAATGTGGAGCCGCTATCCCGGCGGACAGCCGGGCTTGCCCGGACTGCGGCGTGGACCTGATGCTGGCTGCGCTGCTGGCTGAGCGAGCATTCCTCGAGGGATCTCCGAACACCGCGCCCATACACAAGCTTCCGACATCGTTTGTACCGCGCATCGGTGAATACCTGATGGACCAGGGGCTTCTTTCACGGCAGAAGCTCGATTCCGCTCTGTCACGCCAGAAAGAACTGTCTGATGCAGGCCATCACCGGCTTCTTGGACAGACACTCATCGATCTTGATTACGTCAATCGAGAAACACTGGACCGTGCAATCAACCAGCAGATCCTCGAACTTAACGCTGCCCTTCAGGAAGCCAACAAGATGCTGGAACAAAGGGTAGCCGAAAGAACTACAGAACTGCAGAAAGCCCTGGAAAAACTTACTGAATTGAACCAACTCAAGGCAAATCTGATATCCAATGTATCACACGAGCTCCGAACGCCTCTCGCTCATCTGAAAGGCTATCTCGAGTTGATCGGTGACGGAGATCTTGGACCGCTGACAGAGAAACAGAAGCAGGGCCTGGATGTTATGCAGCGAGCATCACTCCGCCTGGAAAAGCTGATTGAAGATCTTATTGAGTTTTCAACCGCATCCCGGGAAGGCCTTACGCTGCGCCTGGCTCCCCTTGAAATATCACCTCTCATGCGGGATGTATTCGCCCAATCGCAGGAAAAAGCCCGGAACAAAGACGTAGAGCTGACACTTGAAATACCCGACAGCCTTCCTGAAATATTTGCAGATGGTGATCGCATCCGGTGGGTTCTCAATCAACTTCTCGACAATGCAATAAAGTTCACGCCCGGAGGCGGTGCCGTTAAACTTTCTGTTATGCCTTTTGATAAACTGGTCATGTTTAATGTCCTTGATAACGGTATCGGTATCCCGGAAGACCGCCAGGGCGAATTGTTTGAGCCATTCCATCAACTGGATGGATCTGCAACCCGGAATTACGGTGGAACCGGCATCGGTTTAGCGCTGGTTAAACTCATTCTTGATAGTCACGGTACCGAGTTGAAGATAAAAAGTGCCCCGGGAGAAGGAAGTCAATTTGGATTTGTGCTTCCACTTGCCAGAGAGATGCTATGAATCCGCCTGGAAACTTTTCAAACCAAACCACCCATGGTGTTGAACTCAATGCTGTCTATGCGATTGCCCGCATCGTCGCAGAATCACCGGATACAGAGAGCGGCATGGATGCAATTTTCAGGCTTGCACGGACAATTTTCATCTTCGATATAGTTTCGCTGTACCTTTATAATGATGAAACCTCAGAACTCGAACCTTCCTACGCCCGTGCACTGGGCCGTGGACGCTCCCATGAGGCAGACCTTGATTGGGGCGAACCCGCAGCCCTGGAGGCCTTTCGCACAGGCCAGACAGTGCTGAGGCAGGAAGATGCCGGGGCAGATGTTAAAGGACGCGAGCGCCGGCGCGATTACCTTGGACTGCCGGTTCATGTGGCAGGAAAATGGCTCGGAGGCCTTGTTTTCGGCCGGTTTGGAGGGCCTTCATTTCCTCCTGAACATATCCGCCTGGCAGAATTTGTAAGCTGGCATGTAGGCCAGCTGCTGGAATCCCAGCGTATGGCGCTCCGGATAGCCTCACTCGAGGCGCAGCGAGAGCTTGCCAAAATGCAGGATGAATTTATTTCCACCGTCTCTCACGAACTCCGGTCTCCTCTGGGCTTTATCAAAGGATACGTTACCACCCTGCTCAGGGATGATGTCGACTGGGAAGAAGAGACCAGGCATGAATTCCTCCAGATTGTAGATGAGGAGGCAGATCGCTTGCGCGAGTTGATCGACGATCTGCTGGATTCCTCCCGCTTGAGCAGCGGTGTTATCCGGATGACTTACGAGAACTGTGTCGTTTCCACCATGATTCGGGACGCGATCAACCGCAGTGAGGCTGCCTATCCTGGCATGGTGATCAGAACAGACATCGAGCCTGATCTGCCGGAAGTGTATGCAGATGCTACCAGAATCGCACAGGTGCTCGACAACCTGCTGTCGAATGCAACGAAATATGCACCCGGTTCTCCAATCACAATGCGTGCTCTTAAGCAGGATAACTTTGTAAGGATCGAGGTTATAGATAAAGGTGCTGGAATTGAAAAAGACCACATCAGCCACCTGTTTGAACGATTTTATAGAGTACCTCAGACTGAAAGAACCATTCGTGGAACAGGCCTTGGTCTGCATATCTGCAGGAAAATTGTTGAGCAGCACCAGGGAATCATTGATGTGATCAGCGAAGTAGACGAGGGCAGCAACTTCTACTTTACGCTGCCGATCGCTGAATCCGAATCCACAGAGGAGGAGGAGAAAACAAATGCCGCATAAAAAGACCATCCTGGTAGTCGATGATGACCCACGCTACCAAAGACTTGTCGAGATCAACCTGGTTTCGGCAGACTATTCTGTACAGAAAGCTTCCAATGGACAGGAAGCTGTTGAACAAACAGCAAATATTCAACCCGATCTGATTCTTCTTGATGTAATGATGCCTGTCATGAATGGTTTCGACGCCACAGAGAGAATCCGTGAGTTTTCGAATGTGCCAATTATTATTCTTACAGCAAAAGGTGAAGAGCGCGATCGCGTGCGTGGCCTGAACCTGGGTGCTGACGATTACATCGTCAAGCCATTTTCTGCTCAGGAACTGCTTGCAAGGGTTCGAGCGGTCCTGCGACGTGCCGAGCACGTCCAGGTTGAATCTTTCCATGAACCGGTATTCCGCCATTATGAGCTTAAGATCGATCTGGCGCGAGCCAGAGTAACTGCAAATGATCATGTGGTTTCACTTACAGCCACAGAGTACCACCTGCTTCAGACCCTGGCAGCATCCAAAGGAAAAGTTCTCACCGCTGAAGAACTGCTGTCAACTGTCTGGGGACCCGAGTATCGTGATGATAAGGAAATCCTCTGGGTGTGCCTGAGCAGACTGCGGCAGAAAATCGAGCCGGATCCAAAAAAACCAGTTCACATTATCACTCGCCAGGGTATCGGATACCTGATTCCCCCTGAAGAGGAAGAACCAGCAGAGGCGGTGTAAACAGTGATGTACACTACTGTTCTATTGATTGAGCCCGATTTGAAATCTGCGGCATTTATGAAACTCGTTCTCAACAATGCGGGCTACACGGTTACTCATGAAACGACGGGAAAGACCGGGCTGATCAGCGCCTATCGTGATCTTCCCGATTTTATCGTCATTGAACTCGATTTGCCCGATATTGACAGCTTTGAACTGGTCCAGAAAATTCGGAACGACCCTCGTCTCTCCCGCACCAACCTCGTCAGTCTATCCAGCCGCAGCAGCCCTGAGGAAATCCGTGCTGCACTGGAAGTCGGACTGGACGAACATATTATCAAGCAGCACGACGCGGTGGACATTCTCCTGCGATATCTGGCTCATACACGTATCGCTGAAACCTCTACGGAAACCACTGCACCCATTCGGCCGGGCAGATTGATTACATTTATGAGTGCAAAAGGAGGCAGCGGCTCCTCAACAATCTGTGTGAATACAGCCAGCCTCATGACATCAATAGACAGCAAGCTGCGACTCGCAGTAGCAGACCTTGTGCTGCCGCTTGGGTCTCTCGCGGAGATCTGTGGTGTTCCTGATGAAGTGGATCTAGTTGAGATTACTGAAACAGAACCCTCTGCACTCAAGCCGGAGTTTCTGCGAAAGAGGATGGCCAGACCAACAGCCTGGGGGTTTTCTCTCCTCCCGGGTTCAAAGGATCCTTTCGCAGCTGCAAGGCTGAATGCCAACCGCCTTGCTCCCGTGCTTCAAACACTTCGTGCGGCTTACAACCTTGTTGTGATTGATATCGGAGACAACCTCTCCCGCCTGGCGATTTCTGCACTGGCGCAATCAGATTTGATCGTTATGATTATTCAACCGGAAATAGTCGCTGCCCAACATGCAGCACGGATTATTAAATACCTTTCAGTTGAAGGTATTCCACCAGAACGCTTCTATCTGATTTCAAACCGTGCAATTTCTGCCGAAGGTTTAAATAACAATGCGCTTGAAAAGATACTTGGCCGCCCGATAATGCACAGCTTCCCCAATATGGGTGAAAGAATTTTCATTGTAAACAACAAGCATATTCCACTGCACGTACGTTTCGCACAGGATCCGGCGGTCTATACACTTCGAGAACTTGCCGCAATATTTATTCAGAAACTGTATCCCGAGGATGAACATAGCCCCCAGGAGACATACTAAAAGGGATTTCGATGAGTATTCGATATGACCATAAAGGTAAATATTTTACTGAAGTAAAACGGAAGGAACCGGTCCGGGCAAGGATCCAGACTGCCGATGCACAGATCATCGGAACGATCCATGTCCACCCCGAGAACAGACTGCTTGATGAAATTAACCATCCTGACCTGTTCCTGCCCGTAACAGATGCGGTAATCGACAGAGCTGAAAACCGGATACAAACTCCGTTTATAGCCATCAACAAGGAGCAGATTATCTGGATGGTCCCGCTGGAGGAAGAAGATTGAGTATAAACGCATATTTCCTGTCGATAAAGCCAGAACAAAGAGGCATCCATGTCCGATAATTTGCATGAACCCAATAAATCCACTACTGAGTCTCTGAAACGGCTCGAGAAGTGGCTGACGGACTTCGTAGCTGAACGGCTGAAATCCATAAAATCTACAGAAGCCCCCGAAGTTGCTGCAGAAATCATCTTTGAGGAAGGTTTGAGTAAAGCCCGCATCTCTCCACCACCAGATATACGAGAAAAACTACTTTCTCAGGTGCTTGTCAGCGTCATCGGCTATGGAGCAATCCAGCCTCTTCTTAACGATCCTACCATCACGGAAATCATGATCAACCGGTATGACAGCATCTATATAGAACGCGACGGCCACCTGAAAAAGACTGAAATCCGGCTCCGGGATGAAGATGCAGTCATTCGTCTGATCAACCAGATCATTCTCCCGCTCGGACGTAGAGTGGACCGCTACAGCCCTACGGTTGATGCTCGCCTGCCGGATGGCTCGCGCGTTAACGCTGTCATCCCTCCAGCAGCGATTGACGGAGCGAACGTTACAATCCGAAAATTTTCTACCAACAGGATCCAGGTGGAAGACCTGATGGAATTTGGTTCGCTTTCAGACCATATGTCCCAGTTCCTGAAAGCCTGTGTTGTTTCCAGGCTTAACATTGTCATATCCGGCGGCACAGGATCCGGCAAGACCACGCTGCTCAATATTCTCTCGGAATTCATCCCCCAGGAAGAACGTATCGTTACAATTGAGGATTCAGCCGAGCTTCAGCTGCACCAGGACCATGTTCTGAGGCTGGAAAAGGTAAATCCTGATATCCATGGAGAAGGTGAGGTAGACATTCGCCACCTGGTGCGAAATGCGCTTCGTATGCGCCCGGATCGTATCGTGGTCGGGGAAGTCCGCGGCGGCGAGACGCTCGACATGCTTCAGGCGATGAACACCGGCCATGACGGCAGCCTCACCACGACACACGCCAATTCACCCAGAGATGCCATCTCCCGTCTCGAAACCCTCACACTGATGTCCGGTTTCGATCTGCCGCTCAAGGTTATCCGGGAGCAGATTGCTTCAGCAGTCGACCTTGTTGTACAGGTAACCCGGATGCGCGATGGCTCCCGAAAAATCACTTCTATCACTGAGATTGTTGGCATGGAAGGCGATATCATCGTAATGAACGAAATATTCAAATTCGAAGAGCATGGATCTGACGAGGACCACAAGGTGGAAGGAGAATTTATCTCGTCGGGTATGCGCCCTATGTTTGAACCACGGTTGAAGCTGGCTGGTTTTAAACTGCCGCCAGAAATGTTTGGCGCAGATCGTATGACAATCAAGCCGCCGCGGCGGCGTTGATGTCATAATTAGGGAATGGTTGATAGTTCTGCTATAATGCGATCAGTCCTGTTTATAGGAGCCTGGAATGACCTCTTCTGAAGCTCGACTATTACGTGCAAAAATCCTCGGCGCAAGAATCCGGCAGATCCGCGATCAGATGCGGTACACGCTTAAGGATGCAGCGGCAATCATAGATGTAAGCAGCGGGGTTTTCTCCAATTATGAAAACGGGAAAAAAGCGATTTCGCTTCCCGAGCTGGAACTGCTTGCTGTGCATTTTCAAGTCCCCCTGCCAGTTTTCCTTGGCAAGGCATCGCAGGTGGAATCTTTCAATCAGGATCTCAAACCGGCAAACCTGCTTCCGCTTCGCCAGCGTATGATCGGTGCAGCAATAAGAGCAAGACGGGAAGATCTGGAGTTTTCACTCAGAGATGTAAGCCGTGAAGTGAATATTCCAGCCAGCCGCCTCTCTGCCTATGAACGCGGGCAGAAACCTATTCCTCTGCCCGAACTTGAAGTCATTGTCGGTTGCCTCGATCAAACCATTGAGGATTATGTGGATACCCACGGCCCAATTTCCGAAGAATTGGCTGTTCGGGATCAACTGGCTGCCTTTCAGGAACTGCCGGAGGAACTCCGCACGTTCATCCTCGAACCAGACAACCTGCCGTTTCTCCGCCTGGCCAATTCCCTCTCTTCAATTTCTGTGGAAGATTTGAAAAAGCTCGGAGAAGGAATGGTGAAACTAGCCAAATGAAACCGGTTTCCGCAGCAGAATTGGAAAGGAAGGGGCAGCAAGCTTATCAGAACGGAACTCTTGATGAAGCTGCTCAGGCTTACCAGGATGCCCTAAATGCATATACGGCAGAGGATAACCCTGGTAAAGCGGCTGAAATGGCCAATAATCTCTGCGTGGTCTTTCTCCAGAATAAACAACCTGAACTAGCGCTGGAAATCGTGTCCGGTACAGAAAAGGTCTTCCTTGAAATGGAAGACCAGAAGCACGCTGCCTTTGCCTATGGTAATTATGGCGCTGCGCTGGAAGCCTGCGATCATCCCCGGGAGGCTGAAACTGCATACAGGAAAGCCATGGCGATCTTTTCCGAATTGGGCGAAGATGATGCGCTTTCCCAGACTGCTCAAAGCCTTTCCCAGCTTCTCCTGAAGCAGGGCCGCTCCCTGGAAGCCCTGTCCAGCATGCAGGCAGGTATCGAAGGAAAGAAAAAGAAACTGTCTCTTAAAGACAGGATCCTGCAAAAACTCCTTCGAATCCCCACCGACCAGTTGAACCGCTAGCAGGCTTCTGTGTTCCTGGATCCCTGTTTATGAATAACAAAAAAGCTTTCAACATTCGAGACATTCCCCCCTCTCAGCATCACAGAGTACTGCGCCTTCTGCGATCAGCTCGACATGTACACCAGCATTTGGACTGGCTGGATGAGAAGGCTTACCTTTCGGAAGGCCCATCCCTGTCGATCTATGAAAATGAAGAACCAATCGCTCTCCTGGTCTGCCCGCAGGAAGCGCCCGGTACAGCCTGGATTCGATTGTTTTCCGTCCGCCGCCGTATGTCACTCTCAAAAGCTTTCAAGCTGCTGCTGCCGCCGGTGCTTTCGAGGCTGGAGGAAAAAAATATCCACAGAATCGCCGGCATGGCAATCGGCAAATGGTTTTCTCCACTTCTCGAGGATGCCGGCTTCTCCATCACCGACCAGGTAATTTTCTATGAACAGGACCTTCCGGGTGCGATCACCAGTCCCGATCCAGCCATCCGGCGGTTCAAACATAAAGATTTGCAATCCGTACAGGCAGTCGATGGAGAGGCATTTTCCTCGATCTGGCGCCATGCCGCATCCGCTGTCGAGAAGGCCTTGCACAAAGCAACCTATACAACAGTACTCGAACTGGATTCGAAGATCGTCGGATACCAGATCAGCACGTCAAACACATTCGGAGCACATCTGGCCCGCCTTGCAGTGCTCCCGGAGATTCAAAACCAGGGGATCGGAACCAGGCTGGTGCAGGATCTATTGAGCCACTTTACCAGGAAAGGCGTATTCCGGGTAACCGTAAATACCCAGGGGCAGAATCACGCAAGCCGACACGTCTATGAAAAACTGGGGTTCAAGTTGATGGATCTACACTATCCCGTGTATGATATCCTGATCTGAAACCCATCCGGCCAACGCTCTTTTGCTGGAAAACCCTGACACAACAAGGTTATCATGTCCGCTGCCAGACACACCATACTATCCGCCGTTCACCTGTTCCTTCAGAAGGACGAGGATATCCTGTTCCTGCGCAGGTATAACACCGGGTATGAAGACGGCAGCTTCAGTGTCGTCGCCGGGCACCTGGACGGCGGCGAAACAATCAAGACAGCGATGATCCGCGAGGCAGAGGAAGAAGTCGGAATCACAATCCAGCCGGAAGATCTGGCAGTAATTGGTGTCATGCACCGGCTGTCGGAGGATGAGCGTATCGACTGGTTCCTGCACACCTCTAAATGGGAAGGCGAGATCAGCAATCGGGAGCCGCATAAATGCGACCTGCTGGAATGGTTTCCCCTTGAGCAGCCGCCGGAGAACGTGATTCCCTACATCCAGAGGGCGCTGAAAAACTTCCGAGAGAATTCCTGGTTCGACAGCTTCGGCTTCCCGGATGTCTGATTAGTGTATAAAAACGCAAAGACGCCAAGGTGCAAAACTGGCTCTTTTTTTTAGGGATTTTGGATGGTTCCACAAAAACAGGATCGTGGTCGGCATAAATGATATCAAAAAGGAAATTATGAGATATGAAAGAGGAAAACAAAAAATCCAGATTAAAATATGGGGCGAAACGGGAAGATTTGGCAGGTGAGAACAAGTTGGGGGATCTGGTGCAGCTTTTACTCTTCCTGATTTTCCTGACGGTGTGGATACTTGACAGCTTTTTCTTGAAATATTCCATTATTGCAGCAAGTCCAAACCTTTTGTTCATAAAGATACCGCTCGGTATAGGAATATTGTTCATTGCTGGTTATCTGGCAAAATCCGGCCTTGGAATCGTTTTTGGCCAGATTCGGGAAAAGCCCAGAGTGATCAGAGAAGGGGTTTTCAGTCTGGTTCGCCATCCAATCTATCTTGGAGCGATACTTCTTTATCTGGGTTTACTGGTATTTTCCCTTTCGGTGCTTGCAGCCATTATCTGGGTGATCATTATTGTTTTCTATATACACATATCCAGGTATGAAGAGAAACTCCTGTTAGAGAAATTTGGTTCTGATTACGAAGAGTACGTAAAAGAAGTGCCCATGTTTATACCCCGACTGAAAAGGAAATAAATGGCTTTCTGGCACATGGATCGTGTTGGTATTTTGGTATGTATCAAACGGGCGGGTTTACTGTTGGGGATTCGGGTTGGTGCAGAAACACATATGACGGTTACGGTTTTATATCGAAACGCCTCTGAAACCCTCCCCTACGCGGTTTGATCTGTAGGGGAAGGTTTCACGGCCAATGGGATAATCCATTCTATCCGGCCTGTATACTACCGGATTATTCGGAAGATTTTCCGACAGTATCCATCACCTGCATCAGTCCTTCAAAGAAATTGATTGGGACCGGGAAGATAATGGTGGAATTCTTTTCTGTGGAAATTTCCGTCAACGTTTGCAGGTAGCGCAGCTGGATCGAAGCCGGTGTTACAGTCATCAACTCAGCCGCTTTGGCAAGATTGGCCGCTGCCGCATACTCGCCCTCGGCATGTACGATCTTCGCCCGCTTCTCACGTTCAGCCTCAGCCTGTTTCGCCATTGCCCGCTGCATACTCTGCGGAAGCTCTACGTCTTTGACTTCAACAATGCTGACCTTGACACCCCACGGTTCGGTGGTTTCATCAATAATCTGCTGCAGCTGGCGGTTGATTTGCTCACGCTCGGAAAGCAGCTCATCCAGCTCGGACTGCCCCAGCACATTGCGCAGCGTGGTCTGGGCGATATTCCATGTGGCCTGTTTGAAGTTCTCAACATTCACGATTGCTGCCTCAGGGTCGATCACCCGGAAGAAAACGACAGCATTTACCTTGACTGTGACGTTATCACGCGTGATCGCCTCCTGCGTTGGCACATCCAGGGTTACAACACGTAAATCCACCTTCACCATGCGATCAATGATCGGGATGATGAAAAACAGGCCGGGTCCCCTGGCACCAGCGAGGCGTCCGAGACGAAAGATCACGCCTCTTTCGTATTCCTGGACAATCCGAATGGCGGATGAAAACAGGGAAACCAGGAAAAAAAGCAGAACCAGAATCGGGAGACTGGAAAAGATATTCATAACGTTGTCCTTTCTAGACAAGTTGATCATTCCGGATCAACAGCTGCATGAGACTTTGTGCAGGATATTCTTTCTGGAAATCGTTTTTCGTATCCTTATTATAGTTGAACCCGGGAAAATGGAGGGGATTCAATACCCAAGGCAATCGCGTTTTCCATAATAATCTGTATTCCGGTTGAAAAACCGGACCATTTCAAGTCCGGATCGGATCCCTCGACTTCGCTCAGGACAAGCAGAACGCCATTCGCAGGGGTGAATACACCGAAGACATCATAAACACCCGGACGAGAACATGGTAAACACAACTGATGCTCAGAAAGCAGGACTACGTTTTTAAACCTGAAACAGAAACAACAGAACGCCATTCGTGGGGGGACGGACAGGGGGGAAGACAGATGGCGGGCAGAATCTTGCGCAGTTGGATATGGCGACTTCTTGATGAATCTCAATCAAACAATGATGAAATTATATAGACCAGGACACCTGGTCTATAGTACTGAAACTCGGGCAGCAGGTCTACAGCCCCCCTTGGAAAAGCCGGCGAAAGCCGACTTTTGCCTGGGTGGGTTCTTGCGGCCTTGTGCCTTTGCACATTTTCTTCTCCGCGTCTTTGCGCTTGTCCCGAGCACAGCGAGGAGCCTGTCCCGAAAGAAGTGAGGGAACTTATCTCTTTGCGTCTTGACGTCTTTGCTTTGGATTTTTACCGCAAAGACGCCAAGAAAAAAACCACCCTGATGCCGCTTTACAAAATCGAAAAAAAACACCAGAATAGGGCACCTGCCCGGATTCAAGACCAAGCACGGCAGTGAAGGAGACACCCCTATGCGTACACCGTTGATAGCCGCCAACTGGAAAATGAACCTCGGCCGCGAGGAGCAGGCACTGCAGCTCTCCCGGCGCATCTTGCACAGGCTGAGTGAAATCGAAGGCTGCGACATGGTTATCTGCCCGCCCTTCCTGGTCATACCAACACTGGCAAATGCGATCCACCCGCTCCATCCTGTTGCGATTGGCGCACAGAACATGCACTGGGAAGATAAAGGAGCCCACACCGGTGAAATTTCCCCAACCATGCTGGCCGGGCTGTGCGACTACGTCATCCTGGGCCATTCGGAACGCAGGGCTGCCGGATCGAAGGAAGACAGCGATGAAGGAGTGAACAAGAAGATCAAGGCTGCACTCGCCTATCAGCTCACACCCATTGTTTGTGTTGGTGAAAATCTCGAGCAGCGGGAGGCGGAACAAACGGAAACCTGGGTTCGCAGCCAGGTGGAATCGGCGTTCGAGGGAGTGACTGCGGAGAAGGTTGTACGCTGCGTGATAGCCTACGAGCCGATCTGGGCGATCGGAACGGGGAAATCCGCCTCGGCTGCAGAAGCGAACCGTGTTATCAGCCTCATAATCCGGGGCACGCTTGCAGAGATGTTCGGAGAAGAAGCGGCGCAGCAGGTCCGGATCCTGTATGGGGGCAGCGTAAAGCCGGACAACATAGCCGGCTACATGGCTATGGCCGACATAGACGGCGCCCTTGTCGGCGGTGCCAGCCTGAACGAAGGCTTCGTTGACCTCGTGGCGAATGGAGCCGCGGCATTAATAGTTTGATTCACTTCCATTCAGTGATTCGGCGCTTCAAATTCTAAGTATATTCGTCTACAAAGTAATACCAGACTTCCCGGAACCGGCTATGCCCCACTTCACATAAATTGCGGCCGATGAGGGCCTCCCTACATGATTCCTGATCCTTTGCTGACAGGTTTGTAATAAACATATTCCTTCAAAATGAGTGATCATTAGTTATTCAATCGTTGCTGAGCTCGTTAATATCGTCGGTATAGTAAAGTCATCTTCTGGATATTGGTAATCCCTCGAAATCGTTGGGAACAACCCAGCATTCGGCAGGAAAATCAAGAACAAATTGGTAATTATGCTTGAATCATTTTACTCAGAGTCGTTACCAGTTCCTCATTAATTAACAGAGATTTTCATATCCTTGAATGCTTAGACTAGTTCACACTATGCTGAAAATTACTGTTTCAAATTCAGATCGTATTCAGTATTCATATGCTTTAGATAGTAAATTTAATCAAAGGAGAAAAAAGGATTCCTGGAATTACGGAGAATTCACGTCTTTCTTTTGAAACTTTTGATTTGAATCCAGGGGACATTGTCTGTATGGATTACGCCTGTAAATAATATTCAATTGCCGGAGGTGCAAACAAACGCGCCTCCGGCAGTTTCCATTATCTAAACCACAAACCGGTTCCTTATCTGCGAATTATGCTTCGAGCAGTATATTACCAGGAGAGTATGAGGTACTTTTCTGCGTTCAGGGTGTATCAAATACCTGGAACAACTCTGCTTTATCATTTTGCAGGCAAATCTCAATAACAATGAATTTCCTTAAGAGATTGACACATAATATTCTCAAAAGGTTATTGCACCGCAGTACTATCCTGATACTCTGTATGCAGCCCAATACCTTCCTGGAACTGTGCATGCAGCGGAATATTGTCTCGAAACAGGGTGCTGGCAGCTTGAGAGATGTATATCGAAGACATAAAACCGCTGTGGTCACTCAATGTAAGATTTCTTCCTCTGATTTTGATTCGTTCCTCAATTTTTTTCGTCTCAAGAAGTTCAAACCAGTAGTTATAGTGCCCGGCGGCAAAGATGTGATCAAGCCCGGATTCTATAGACATCAGGTGCAAAAGGTCTGCACCATAAACTGCAGCTGCACAATCCTCACTGCCAATCCTGCAGTTGATATCTCCAAGGATCAATGCCGGCGTAGTGTCTTTCGAAGATTTGATTACGAATTCAGCCAGCTCCTCCATCTGCTGCTTGCGCAGGGAGTTGTAAGTACGATTTCCGTATCCGGCCTGTGTATGGGTATTGTAAACGTCAATAAATCCACTTCCTTCAGGCAGCTCAAGCCGCGCCAGTGCAACCCCCTTGCCCGCCCACCAATCCCCTTCATAAAACTTGTAAAAAGGATTACTCACAGAAAATTGCTGGAAGGAAATCTTCACAATCGGAAAAACACTCGATATTAACAGTCCACTGCCGAAAACACCGCTCGGATAGTACTGATGATGCTGCAGACGAGAGTATTCTTTCAGCTTTTTAACAAGTGTTTGACGATCCTTCCACACGAAGGATTCCTGGAATCCAACAATATCTGGGTCAAGCTCGCCAAGTTCCTTTGCGATGGCAGTCATTCTTTCGGAGCGACGTATACTGATAAGGGGAATATCCTGGATATTAAACGTCACAACTTTGAGCATCACAGGGTTTACCAAGCCGCAGGCAGGACTGCTGAAAATGTCCCCGGGAATTCTTCCCCCAAACCCCCTTGTTTTCAAGCCGGTAACACCGATAAGAACAACCAAAAAAAAGATGGCACTTGCAAAGATGTTTGGCATCGGTTGTCGGGTGATGCTGGATACCAGGCAGAATAACATTGAATACTACCTTTTGTATTAAATTCCAATCAGCCAGCACCTGTCAGTCTGAAATAGTTCCGGCACCGGCAATTGTTCATGATCAAGCCTGACTGCGAAGGTGTTCATCTTTTCCAAAAAGGCTCCATTTTATTTTGATTACCCTTCATTGTGGTTAACGGCAAACAGCCTTTGAAATGAATGGTGCATGCAGGTAATGAGGCGTAAATTCGAGGTAAAGTCGGCGGAACCTCATACTGCCAATTCCAGACCTGCCCAGGCATCACAGCAGCAACAGCTGAGTCTCAGGTGTCCCTCGCTGAAGCGCGGGATGACAGGGTATAGGTGACGCCTTCTCCACCCTGTCATCCTGAACTTTTGAACCGCTGATTTCACAGATGAAATACTGATTACGCTGATGGAACCTTGTGAAATGGCCTGATGACCCGCCACAATCATCCTGAGAAGGCGAAGGCCTCAATGGCGACTCTCTGATTTGATGGAATACTCCGGGAAACTGGAGAACGGCGGAACCTCATGCCTTCCTTGCCTGGCCTGCCAAAGCGTCGCAGCAGCAACAAGTGCGCACCAGGGGTCCCTCGCTGAAGCGCGGGATGACTCCCCCACTTGTCATCTTGAGGCAGGGCACGGTACCAGACAAGTTCGTGAACGCTGCAACCCCGGCCGAAAGATATACTGCAGGGGACGGTCGCGACCGTTCCCTCTCGGAATGGCAGGAAAAGCCACAGGGAAAAGATAACACCTGCTGCCCGAGTGTCAGCCATGTTCACAATGTCTCCGGTCAAAACAAACTCATCTTTGTTTCGTTGAGATTCATCGAGAAATTGGCATGCTCAATAGCTCAACCAGCTATCCTTCATTTTTCTTCCCCCCTGTCTGTCCCCCAAAACATGGGGGGACTCGCGGGGGCTATTTCATGCCCGGACAGAGTCCGCCCGCTCCCCCACGAATGGCGTTATGGTTTTACCGGTTCATAATGCCCTGGGATCCTCATTCCTACAGCTTTGGTATGCACTGGTTTCCCGCCACATCCGGCGTGGGCGGTTCCATCAGAGCCCTCGTCAGGATGACATGTTTGGGGGAAGGATGAATGGAAAATGGCAAAACAGGATGGCAAGGGGTCTTGTCTCCGGTGAAATATACGGAGGGTAACTCTCCTTTTTTCGAGGTCGTGCAATACGGAAAAATGTTCGTTGAATTACTTTCCACCTATAACGACATTCAAGCCATGTGATTCAAGAAAGGCCGCGGAAAGGTTTATATGCTCATCGGAAAGCGGTTGGAGGTTTTCCAGGGGGTAGGGCATCCCCAGGCTTTTATACTTGCCGCTGCCCAGTTGGTGGAATGGCAGCAGGTGAACTTCCTCGAGGTTCAGATTTAGCACAATCCTCGATATAGCTTCCAGATTCTGAAGGTTTTCGGTGTAGTTCGGGATCAGGGGGATCCTTGGTATGACCCGCTGATTTGAATTCACCAGCCTTTTCAGGTTATCTACTATAAGCTGGAGACTGCCTCCACAAAACTTTTGGAATTTGTCCTGATCCATAATTTTCAGGTCAAACAAAAATATATCCACGTAAGGGATCACCGCAGCAAAATTCTTAAATGGAATGTGCCCACATGTTTCTAGGGCAACGGAGGGGATCCAGTCCGTCAATTCTGGCAGCAATATCGTCAGGTATTCCGGGTAGAGAAGCGGCTCACCACCGGAAAAGGTCACACCCCCCTTATCGCAGTCATAGAAATATTGATCCTTTGCTATCTCTTCGACCAATTCCTCAACTGAATATTCCACACCGCAGTAGGCCAATGCGTCCACCGGGCAATCCTCAGGCTGGTTGGGGCAGCTTTGGGCGCTTTCGGAGCTGCACTGGATGCATTTATGATCATTTCTCAGGATCTGCCTGTTCTTTGAGATCCCTTCCGGATTGGCACACCACGGGCAGTGCAGCGAGCATCCCTTAAAGAACACAATGGTGCGGATGCCGCCGCCATCATGGATTGAAAAACGCTGAATGTTGAAAACGAGCGGTGTCTTCATACGCGGTTTGAAATTAATGGTTGTCTTTCCAGGAGTCTAGATACCATGTTCAGTCCTGGCGATGATATCATTCTGTATCTTCTCATCCAGGTCGACGAATATCGCCGAGTAACCTGCCACCCGTACTACCAGGTCCCCGTATTTTTCCGGATGCTGCTGCGCGTCGATGAGTGTTTCCCGCGAAATAACGTTGAATTGCACGTGCTGGACCCTGGAGCGCATCCAACCGATAATGAAAGCAACGAGTTTCCTGGTTCCCTCCGTGCCCTCAATCGCGGCTGGATGGAATTTCAAGTTCAGCAGCGAGCCGTTGGTGAGCTTGTAATGGTCCAGTTTGCTGACCGAGTTGACCACAGCAGTCGGGCCGAGGCTGTCGCGCCCGATCATGGGGGACAAACCGCCGTCGGCAAGTTGTTCGCCTGCTGTGCGCCCGTCGGCCGTCGCGCCGACCTTCTCACCCATGGGGATATGTGCCGATACGGTATAACTTCCGGGATTGAATATTCCGCCGCGGACATTGCGGTGGGATTCGCAGACATCGCAGTATTTTGCCAGCAGGCCGGCAGCCAGACAGTCAACCGCATCGTTATCATTGCCGAACTTGGGATATTTATTGATGCATTCCTGCTGCAGCTTCTCACGGCCCGCCCAGTTGTTATTCAAGACCTCGACCAGGTCCGCCAGCGGCATTTTCTTATCCTCAAACACAAGCCCTTTGATGACCTCCAGCGAGTCCGCCAGGTTCTGGAATCCGATCCCCTGCACCCCCGAGAGGTTGTAGATCGTTCCGCCCTCCACCACATCCAAGCCTTGTTCGATGCAGCCATGCATGAGCGTTGAGAGTAAAGGAATGTGAGCGAGCCGTCCATGCGAGGCATCCACCTGGTTGGAGCCTTCGGCCATCACCGCCACATATGTCTCAATGGCTTCATTGAGTCTGCAAATTAGCTCATCGAAGGATGAGATTTTTTCGTAGTGGTCTGTCAGGATCGTTTCAAGCAGTTTGGGAGAATTGAACATGGCAATATCGTGCAAGCCGTACATCTTCCCGGGAATCGAGATCTCCACACAGCCTACAATGGAATAATCTCTGGCATCCTCCAGTTTGATACCCCTGGAAAGCAGCCCGGGGATGATTACTTCGTCGTTGAAAAGGTGCGGGATGCCAGTGCCCAGCTTGATGGTCTCTGTCACCCTGGAAATGAACGCGCGCGAAAGGCGCTCATTGATCCTGACGCCCAGATTGGGCTGTGGAAGGCGAATGTCTTCGAAAGTATCCAGGATCAGGCGGCTCAGATCATTATCCGCTCCGTATCCCTCCGGTGTCAGCCCGCCCAGGATAATGGTGTAGCCAGTCGGGAAACCCCCGAAATATTTGGCACTTTCCCGGCTGCGCAGCAAGACGACATCGTTCATCTTTATCCACAGCATCCTCAGGGTGTCTTTGATATTTTCGATTGGCACACCGGAAGCCAGATCTCTCTCATAAAACGGAAACATCCATTGGTCGAAGCGGCCGCAGGAAATGCTGCTGGCGTTGGATTCAAACTGCAGGGCGATATTGAAGTACCAGAACAACTGCGCAGCTTCAAAGAAACTGCCCGGTTTCTTAGATTGAATATTGCTTGAGGCTGCTTGCATGCGCTCAAGTTCATTTCTTCTATTGCGGTCGGTTTCGTTTTTAATCAGCCTCTTCAGCAAAGAGACGTATCTTCCGATGAACTCCTGCAGAGCGGAAAGGGCAATCAGGGTGGCTTTGTAGAAATTTTTCTCTCTATTTAAATTTTCATAACGCTGGATTTCCGAGATCAGCCCGTCCAATCCCAGCTTCAACAGCCGCTCAAAATCCGGGATGATATGCCCCTGCCCTTTATCGGTCTGGTTGATACTGATGACTCTTGAGTTGACTGCCTGAACCACTTCTTCCGAAAGTCTGGGGGTGATCAGGTCCTTGAGGCTCTTCCCGGCCCAGTAAGGATAAAGTTCTTTCAGAAAATACTGCTTATCCTCTTGAGAGACAAAGAATTTATCCTGCGGCCGGGCATACAGGGTATCAAGTTCTTCTTTCAGCCAGTAGGGACTCATTTCAGGAGAGGCAATCCCGCTGCGCGGCTTGACGGTGCGGTTGCCGGCCAGGATCTCAAAATCGCGGATGGATATTTCCACATGGCGCAGGATGTTTTCCAGCGCTCGTGCCCGCCGGATCACGTTCGGCTGCCCCCCGGTTTTTTTCCAGCTTCCGGTATACAGCCGTGCACGCTCGAAGGAGATTTCTCGCTTCGTGTCTGGAAGAGACTCCTTGAGTACCTGAAATCTGTTGTTATCCATAAGATCGTTCGCTTAAATCTTGCTGTAATTTTCTTGGTATCAATAATTCTGGTTTGATGCGATAACCAGCAATCTTTGTAATCCAAGATAATCCGAGGAATCTGTGGTTAATCTGTGTAATTTGTTATTCAGCGTCTTCAGCGCTTGTCCCGAGCGAAGTCGAGATATCTGACAATCTCTGATTCAGCGTTTTCAGCGTTCTCAGCGTTTTCAGCGTTTCGTAATCAAGCTACATCATATTTGTTAACATACCAACAGCTATGTTGCCGATCACTTCCGCAGAAAATTCCTTGAACACCTGGCCCACAACCGGCCAGTATTTCTTCTTTGTCCTGGACAAAGCGCCTTTTGACTGCCTTACCTTGCCATCTTTTTGCTCCCGCACCCAGGCGTCGACGGATGCTTCCGATTCTTCCTCACCAGGTGCTGCGGTCAGTTCCAGCGCGATCCAGTCATCATAGGATGATGAAAACAGCGAAATTTGCTTGTCGTATGCAACAATCGATCCGCGTTTTGTCAGGCTGTTGATATCTCTTGGCGCACGGGGGTAAATTTCACTGATCTTTTCCACCGAAATATCCAGTTTGGGTTTCTTCATCTTTTCCGCCTGCAGCGCCAGGATCGTCACCAGTGTGATCTTTTCGCTCTCGGATGCGTGTGCCCATATATAGGAGAAGTGCGGTTCCGCTTGCTGGGCGAATTCCATCCGTGCGAAGTCGAAGAGCTCTTTCCCCTGCAGGCCATTCCGCTTCCCTTCTACCAGGTAATGGCCGGCCATCTGCATAAAAAAGGGATAACCGCCGCCGCTTTTTTTCGCGAATTCTCTTTCATCCTCAGAGAATGAGATACCCGCCGCCTGCCCGTACTGTGTGATCAGTTCATCTGTCTCTTCTTCAGTAAAAGGTTTCAAAATGACGGTTGCAAAGATATTAAAGAAAGGCGAGCCCTTGATCTCTTCCGAGTGGCACAGCTCTACCAGCTCGCGGCGGGTGGCCGGCACCAGGGAGAGATTGTAGTGAATGGCAAGCGACCGCAGGCCGCCGAAAAAATCAGAGTCGAAGTTGGGGTTTTGAGTGACATATTCGAATTCATCCAGCAGCAGGACAACATGTGTGCCGTCGTCACCAATCTCATCAAACAGGTCTTCGAGGTCGAAAAAATCGATATATTCTTCTCTGCTGAGGTCCTTGAACTGCTGCTTGCGATCGGGATTATCCATCGTGCGCGCCATAAGACGCAGGACGCGCTGCCAGAAACGCTGCGGGGTGATATCGTTCAGCCCCTGGAAATCGATATACACCAGGCAGAAATCATCCCTGGACAAGCCAAAGGATTCCGCCACTTCGGGATTGTTCAGGTATTTCAGCAGAGAGGTTTTGCCAATGCGGCGCTCGCCAACAACAGAGGTAGATTCACGGGCGGAGGAAAGCAGGCGGTTTGTGATCTGCCGGATATCCTCGGTACGCCCGATAAATCGTGCGGGGTCGCGAATGGGATTGCCGAAGGTAAAGGGGTTATTCATCATTGGAAGCCTCATCTGTGCTGGTAATATTCCATATCTTGAAATTATCGATCTTCGTGATCTGTGTACCGGATAATTCGTCGCTCCAGTCATTCACCATAGTACAAATACGTTGCACCTGGATATGCGTGCCGGTATCGTATTCTGCGAACAGAACTGAATCCATGTAAAACGAGTAGACAGTACCATGACGAATAATGGTCAGAATTCGAGTTGAAGAACTGCCTGACGGGATTGAGCCTCCATCCACGCCAACACAATCTTCATTTTCGCATGTATTGATATCCCATCCATTTCTAATATCTATAGATGTTGCTTCTTCTGCAAAGCCGAACTCAAAAGAATTATGATTCTGCTGAGTTCTTTCCAGCTGCAAGACAAAATCGCCATCCACATTTTCATAAGCAGGATGTTCAAATCTAAAAAATGGCTGTTCGGGATTGATATCGAATTGCATAACGCCATCGATAATGAATTCCTTGGGATCGATCTCCTCTCCTTTTGTATTGCCAAAGGACCAGTTCTCGTCCACCGTTGAGAAATTATCCGCAAAATCAGGCGGGCGGCTGCTCACGTCTGTGATAATGGATGTGATCTCTTCGTCTGCATCCCCTTCCCAGAGGAATATCTGGCTAGCGGCATCATTCAGATCCCAGATGGCAAGGTTATCCATTTTTATCCATTCGATTTCCCCGGAGCTTGCGTCTTCACTAAAAGCTACGTGATAACCAAATTTGGACTCTACCGCTTCTGTTCGCGCTGTTTCATTGTAGACTGCAAGCCTTCCGTTCAAATACACATATTGTGATTCTCCCAATGCTGCAATCGTGAGCCTGACCGGTTGTGAAGCATCGAACCTGCCGGAGCTGTTCATGCCGTTAGAGAAAGTTATATTCTCAAAATCCCCCAGGTTCCACCTGCCATCACCCCGAATGAAGAACGCCATAAAACCCTCAGAGGAATCGTCTTTGGGAGATGTTTGGAATTCCAGGATGCTGTTCGGTGCCGAGGAGAAATCCAGCATTACCTGCATGACGTAATTGGTATATTCTCTCAATCCGGGAGAATACAAGGATCTATGGGGACAGTTTTGACTGGTGGCTACCTGCAAAACCTCATCGGCAATCATCAGTTCAGTCTCTTCCGGATTTGGACATAAGTGAGACATATCTTCCGGTATCTGATATTCCCATACGGTGCCATAGTCATTTGAAAAATCCTCATAGAAATCAGGCTCGCTGTTATTAGCTGCTCTGATAAACGGTGCAATATCGGGATTTATTTCACTATCAAGAATGATCATCTGCTCGGCTATCTCAGATATATCCCAGATCCTGAAATTATCCAGGGAAAGAAATTCGATTTCAGAAAGTGAGTTGTCTTGACTATAGATATGAAAGCCTATACTGAGCGGGTGCGTGAAAGTTGGCAGCTCAGATGAATAGGCAACCATCTGGGTATCGAGGAACACTATCTGCGTGTTGTTTATCACAATCATGGTGAGTAAAACTGGCTGGCTGGTATCAAACCTGCCGGAAGCATACGCCCCTTGCCTGGAATAGCCCGGAGAATTCCCGAAATTTCCCAAAGACCAATAATTGTCGCCATGGATCTCAAATGAGAGTACACAGCTTTTTTCATTACAGGATTGGATTTCAAGAAATCCGTGGGGGGCTTGCTGAAAATCCACCTGCATTTGCAGAACGTAGCTGGAAAATGTGGAGGTTGTTGAGGACAGGTGGCCGGATTGGCATTCCGGCCCCAAACTCAACTGCAGGGCACCTTCAGAGTAGCTCATAGCCGCATCTTCAGGATTTGTGCATACTTGTGTATCATACTCAAACTCGTGAGTATACGTCCACATCGGCCCAAATTCATCAGAAAAATCATCGGAGAAAACCGGTGACTGATTTTGAATGGAGGCCAGTATCGATTCCGCAAGAACAAGGGCTTCATTGCTTGATTCAACCGCCTCGCTGCTGTCCCCGGTCAATAGCTGGGTACTATTCGTTTGATTGACGGTATTTTGTTCCCCTTCTGTTGACACACTTTCGGTTGCAGAATCACTTTCAGCTGGCGGTGAAGCTTTTCGGAGAGGTGAACCAGGGAATAACAACAGCCCTGATACAACAGCAATTACAGCCAGTCCTGCCCACACCAGCGGGCGCTTCCAGAATGGCTGCTTTTCAATGCCCCCCTCCTCGCGTCTCTCAATTTTGCGTGTTTCTTTCAGACTCCTGAGACGCTGCTGGGTAAGATCTGCATCATCGGGCTGCAGGGAGAGGTATTTAGTGAGGGCAAAAATGGCTTCGTCAAATTCACTCAGGCGCTCCATACGGTCTGCGTGTTTCCGCAGATCTTTTAACTGCTCATCACGTGCCATGGCGCGGACTTCATCAAGCAGCTCCCCTGCTTTTTCACCCTTGTCCCCTACCCGGTCATACGCTTCCAGAAGATCGGCCGCATCCCGCCAATTGTTATCGGAACGTGCCCGTTTTCCCCATGCAAACAGAACATCTTTGGTATCCAGTTTTCCCTCAGTGAGGGCTTCCAGGTCGCGTAAAGACTCATTTAATATTGCATCCTTTGGAGTGTACTCCAGCGCTTTGCGGACCTGTTCCAGCGCGGTTTTTTCTTCGTCCGTTATCAAACCGACAGCAAGGTGGTGGTGGAGTTTTGCCATCCGCCGCAGACCATCCGTGTGTCTGGAGCTGACTTTAAGCACCTGCTGATAAGCGTATTCCGCCTCATCGTAGCGTCCAAGCGAGAATCGTACATCTCCAAGCGCGAGATAAGCGTCACAGAACCCGGACTGCGCCGCCACTTCTTCCGGGTAAAGGGAAAGAACCTCTTCATATTCAATCGCGGCACGCCCGTAATCTTCCTGCAGTTGATAGGCGCCTGCCAACCCCATGCGTATCTCGTAGTTATCCTCTTCGACCTGCAGCGCTTCAAGAAAGGCATCGATCGCTTTCTGGTATTCCTTCTGATCGAGATATTCGTGCCCTACCTGCAGAAGGCGGCTGACAATGGGGTTTACACTGGCCAGTTCCTCTCGCACTTGCTCGATCGAGCGGTTCTGTAAAAGCCACAGCTTCATCAGATAAATCACAAAGCGGTTGCCGGAAGCAAGCACATCTTTCTCGCGCAGATGCAGTATGGCAGACTCCAGATCCTGGTGAATAAAACGCACCCTCTGTTTGTTGAGGTAGTCTTCCAGCCTGCCGATATCGACACTCTCTTCAAACTGAGCGAGAGAGGCGAGCGCCCACCTTTCCAGTTCAGATGCTTCATCCCATACAAATTTGAGATTGACGGTGCCGCGCTCAATGACTGCGTTCAGGACACCATCCACATCTGATTTTGAAATATGCCAATTATCGGATTTCTGCGCGACAGAGAACAATTCATGGCAGATAAGCTGGATGAAATAGGGATGGCCGGAGGTGATTTCGTAGATCCTGTCAACCGCATCCAGGCCAAAAGAGAGCACACCGTCGACCGGCCGGGTGATCAATTCACGAGCGTCGGATTCGGCA